>Ga0070728_10003055_pt1 | contig 19239 bp, 13 predicted proteins | sample tdDd471_FD_66723 | JGI IMG/M metagenome (GOLD analysis project Ga0070728, IMG submission 66723) | Marine sediment microbial communities from the Atlantic coast under amendment with organic carbon and nitrate - tdDd47.1 | ecosystem: Environmental > Aquatic > Marine > Coastal > Sediment | place... | reverse complement strand
GGCTGAGGTCGTAGGGCCACAGCTTGACCAGCGCGGCGAACTGGCAGACCGCCAGGATGCCGACGATGAACACCGCGACCACCAGGCAGAGCGCGAAGCCCGACCAGTCGGCCGTCGTATCCGGCTTCGGATCGAGCGGGACGGCGCGGGCCGACAGCGCCGCCACCTGCCGGCGCTGGATCGCCCGGTCGACCGCGAACGCGATCACCGCCGGCACCAGCAGCACCACCGAGACCACCGCCCCCATCTCGAAGTTCTGCTGGCCGATCACCTGCTTGTAGATGTCGACCGCCAGCACGTCGTACTGGCCGCCGATCACCTTCGGCAGGCCGAAATCGGTGATGACCAGGGTGAACACCACGAACGCCGCCGAGATCAGGCCGTAGCGCGCGCCGGGCACCGTCACGGTCCAGAACCGGCGCCAGGCGCTGGCCTTCAACGACACCGCCGCCTCGTGCAGGCGGGCGTCGGAGATCGCCAGCGCCGTCGCGATGATGATGAAGGCGTGCGGGAAGGTGAAGAACACCGAGCCGATGACGATGCCGATCGGACCGTAGATCGACTCGCCGAGCAGCAGCTCCTTCAGGAAGCCCTGGTTGCCGAACAGGTAGACCAGCGCGATGCCGGGCAACAGCGAGGGCACCAGGATCGGGACCAGGGCGATCAGCCGGAACACCCCCTTCAGCGGCATGCAGGTGCGGGCCAGCGCATAGGCGAAGGCGAACGCCAGGGTGACCGTCAGCACCGTGCTGACGCTGGCGATCCAGGCCGAGTTCTCGATCGACTGCACCAGCGACGGGGTCGAGAAGTAGGTGCGGTAGTTGTCCAGCCCGCGGCTGGCAGCCGGGCGCACCACCACGCGGCGGAACTCGTTCGAGCTGTACTCGTGCCACTCGCGGTCGGCGATCCTCTCGGAGCCGTACAGGTAGACCGCCCCGTCCGCGGCGTTGCGCAGCCGGTAGCGGGTCTTGGCCCGGAAGCTGAAGTCCGGCAGCAGATCGACCACGCCGAACCGGCCGTCGTGGTTGGTCGCCAGCTCCGGCCGCTTGTCGGCCGGCAGGGCGTCGGCGAGCGACGCCAGGGTCGCCGGCTCGCTCCACCCCTCGCCCTTGTCGATCTGCAGCTCGAAGGTCGCCAGGTCGAACCGGTAGGTCGACAGCGACTTCGACAGCATGACGTAGAGCGGCAGCGCCAGCGCGACCACCAGGTACAGGGCGATCGCGAGCATGAACGCCCGGACCGCCCAGGCGTCGCGATCCAGCTTGGGCCGGACCGTCGCCGTGCCGAGGCCCAGGCTAGCCATCCTCGTCGATCCCGGCACCGGCGAACACGTGCAGGCGGTCGACCGGCAGCTCGACGGTCAGCTCCTTGCCCTCCTCGAGCCCGAGGCGCCGGATCGCGTTGACCGAGAAGTCGGCCTCGAGGCCGGCCTTGCCGAACGCCGGGCCGGCCAGCCAGGCGCGCCAGAACGAGCCCAGGAACTCCATTTCGGAAATCGTCACCGCGAAGCGGTTGGCGGAGCCGGCGCCGCTGCCCTCGACCGGCACCACGTCCTCGGGACGGATCGCCAGGGTCGCCTCGGCACCGGGGGCCAGGGTATGCGGCCGGCACTGCAGCAGCGTCTCGCCGAGCCGGGCGTGCCCGGAATCCTCGACCCGCACCGGCAGCTTGTTCATGGCGCCGATGAAGTCGGCGACGAACAGGGTGGCCGGCTCGCGGTAGATCTCGGCCGGGCTGCCGACCTGCTCGATCACCCCATGATTCATCACCACGATGCGGTCGGCCATCGACAGCGCCTCCTCCTGGTCGTGGGTGACCATGATGGTGGTCACCCCGATGCGGCGCTGCAGGGCCTTGATCTCGTGGCGCAGGTGGACGCGGACCTTGGCGTCCAGCGCCGACAGCGGCTCGTCGAGCAGCAGCAGCCCCGGCGACATGGCGATCGCCCGCGCCAGCGCGATGCGCTGCTGCTGGCCGCCGGAAAGCTGTGCCGGGAACTTGGTTCCCTGCTCCGGCAGGCCGACCAGCTCCAGCAGGTCGGCGACCCGGCGGTCGATCTCGGCGCGCTTCAGGCCGAGACTCTCGAGGCCGTAGGCGACGTTGCGGGCGACCGTCAGGTTCGGGAACAGCGCATAGGACTGGAACACGATGCCGAAGTCGCGCTGCGACGGCGGCAGCAGCGAGATATCCCGCCCGGCCTGCTCGATGCCGCCGGAGGTCTGCAGGTCGAGCCCGGCGATGGCGCGCAGCAGGGTGGTCTTGCCGCAGCCGGACGGCCCCAGGAAGCAGACGAACTCGCCCTCCATCACGTCGAGCGAGATGTCCTTGAGGGCGAGAAACGGCCCGAAGGCCTTGACGAGGTTGCGGACGCGCAGGAACGGCCTAGCCGCCTCGCCGCCCGTTGTACTGGTACTGGTCATGCAAATCCGTCCGATCGAAAAGGCGGTGGCGGGCCGCCGACCGTGCCGGCGCCCGCCACCTCCGGTATCGTCAACCCGGCGTTACTTCGCTTCGGACTTGGAGTCGTAGCGCTTCTGCCACTCCTCGAGGATCGCCTTGCGGTTGTTCGCGGCGAACTCGAAGTCGTTGTCGATCATCTTCTCGATGACGTTGTCCGGGAAGTTCTTCACCGGCTTGGCCACGCCCGGATACGCCACGACGGCATAGCCGGTGTTGTACATCTCGTTGGCCTTCTTCGTGATCGTCCAGTCGACCAGGGTCTTGGCGGCCTCGAGCTTCGAGGTGCCGGCGACGATGGCGGTCGCCTCCATGTCCCAGCCGATGCCCTCGGACGGGATGATGATCTCGACCGGCGCGCCGTTGGCCTTCTCCTTGGCGCCGCGGAAGGCGAAGGAGATGCCGATCGGGATCTCGCCGGCGCCCGCCAGCTTGCACGGCTTGGAGCCGGAGTGGGTGTAGCGCGCGATGTTCTCGTGCAGCGCGTCCATGTACTTCCAGCCTTCGGCCTCGCCGAACAGCTGCAGCCAGCTCGACACGTCGAGGAAGCCGGTGCCCGAGGAGTTCGGGTTCGGCATGATCACGTGGCCCTTGTACTCGGGCTTCGTGAGGTCCTTCCACGAGGTCGGCGCCTTCAGGCCGAGCTTGCCGGCCTCGACGGTGTTGAAGCAGACCGCCGCGACCCAGGCGTCCATGCCGGTCCAGGTCGGCGGGGTGGACTTGTCGACGAACTTCTTGTCGAGCTTCTCCACGCCCTTCGGCGCGTACGGCTCCAGCATGCCCTCGGACTTCAGGAGCAGCAGCGAGGTGGCGGCCAGGCCCCAGACCACGTCGGCCTGCGGGTTGTTCTTCTCGGCCAGCAACTTGGCGGTCACGACGCCGGTCGAATCGCGGACCCAGTTGATCTTGATGTCCGGATGCTCGGCGTTGAAGGTCTCGGCGTAGCGCTTGAGATCCTCGGCCTCGACCGCGGTGTAGACGGTCAGCGTGGTCTCGGCATAGGCGCTCACCGTCAGGGCCGCCAGCGCCAGAGCGCTCGCGGCGACGGTGGATTTAAGCCCCCGCATACTCATGTTCGTGTCCCTTTCCCTGTATTGGCCGAATGCAACCGCGACTGCCGCCCCATCGGCGGCGTCCCCGGTCGCACTCCCGACCGCGGCGGGCAGTGTCGACGGCACACGAGTCACTTTCGCTACGGTTCCGTGACAGTCTCGTGACTGCCGCAATCGGCCGCAGGCTCGCCGCCCTCCCTGCCTCTGTGGGCAGATGATTCCGCTCCGTTCGAAACCTGTCAAATTGTTCGCAAACGCACAACCGTAACCGCACGAAGCGATCACCGGCTGCGCAGCTCGGTGCCTTCGGAAAGATAGACCGTCAGCCGGACCCGCCTGCCCCGCGTGTAGTTGAAGGCGTCGAGAACCGCCGCTTCCTCCGGCGTCACGCCTCTGGCCTTCGCCTCCGCAAGAAACGCCGCCTTGTCGCGCTCGGTCGTCACCGCGATCCCGCAGGCGGGGTCCCGCTTCAGCAGCTCGGCCGCATCGTCGGGATCGCCGAGGCCGGTGTCGGTGCCGAGGTAGAACACCGCGCTCGGCTCGGCATACCCGGTGATCGCAACCGTCTTGCGCTCGCACCCGGACAGGTCGTCGATCACCCGGGCCAGCCCGCGCGACGGCCACAACGCCTGGATGCTGGGCAGGACGATCAGGAACATCGCCCCGTAGAACCCTGCCACCGCCACGCAGAGAACAACGAGCCGTTCCACCGTCAGCAGTCGCACCAGCCGAACGGCGGCCGCCAGAACGACGATGCCGAGCAGGACGCCGATCACGCTCAGCTGCATGGCGACCGGCACCGGCGGTACCGTCGCGTCACCCGCGGACAGCTTCGCGAGAACGTCGCTCCCGAGATCGAGCGACGCGGCCACCGGCCCGAATGCCACCAGCCCCACCGTCACCACGAAGAACAGGCCGACCACGGCCCAGTGCGCCCGCAGCCAGCGCCCCTCGGGCCGGAACCCGGTCGCCAGCACCAGCGCCGCCAGGATCGCCAGCGCCGGGTAGGTCGGCATGGTGTAGTGCGGCAGCTTGGTCGCCACCGCCTCGAACACCAGGAAGGTCGGCACGAACCAGCAGACCAGGAACCGGATGTCGGGCTCGTGCCGGCGGGCCCAGGCCAGCGCCGCCGCCGCCCCGGCGAGCAACGCGCCCGGCCAGAACGCGACGAACAGCACGACAAGGTGATAGCCCGGCGGCGCGCCGTGGGCGCGGTCGCCCTTGGCCACCTTGCCCATCAGCGACCGGCCGATCGCCTCCTCCAGGTAGGCGTTGTCGGTCTTGAGGGTGATCGCCGCCAGCCAGGGCAGCACCACCAGCGCCGTCACGCCGAGGCCCTTGAGAATGTGCAGCCGGCGCAGCAGCGCCCGGTCGCGGTGCCACAGGCACCAGGCCAGGATCGTCAGCCCGACCACCAGGGTGATGATCGGTCCCTTGATCAGCACGCCGACCGCGTGGGCCGCCCAGAACACCAGCGGCGCGCCCCGGAACCGCGGCCGGCCCTCCGTCGACCGGGCCAGCCGCCAAAGCGCCGCCTGTGCCACCACCACGCAGGCCAGCAGCAACGCGTCGCTGCGGGCGACCCGCGATTCCACCGCCACCACCACCGAAACCGCCAGCAGCAGCCCGGCCCCGACGCCGGCGGCCGGCCCGCCGATCCGTGCCGCCAGCCAGGCCGTCCCCAGCACCGCGACCAGCCCGGCCAGGAAGGACGGCAGCCGGTAGGCCCAGATCGGCGCCTCGGCGCCGCCGAACAGCTTGGCGCTCGCCACCTTCGCCCAGTAGGTGCCGATCGGGTAGCCGTAGCGCGTGGCGTCCTGCAGGCGGATGTCGACGTAGTCGCCGGTCTCCATCATCTGCTTGGTGGCCTGGGCGTAGCGGCCTTCGTCGCGGTCCATCACCGGGATCGAGCCGATGCCCGGCAGCAGGGCGGCGACCGCCAGCACCAGCACCATGATCCAGGCCCGCCAGGACATGCCCGCCGGCCCGGTTCCGGCCATCCACGCGGTCGAGCTCACTTCCCGTCCCCGTCGCGCTCGAACGGCAGCGCGCCGACGCTGGTCCGCCGCAGCAGCCAGTACACGCCGAGCAGGTCGACGACGCCGACCAGGGCGCGGCGCAGGTTGGTGTACTTCGACTGGCCGGAGATCCGCGGCCGGTCGTCCACGGCCATGTTGACCACCTCGAAGCCGTACTTGCGGACCAGCGCCGGCATGTAGCGGTGCAGGCTGTCGAAATACGGCAGCGCCAGGAACAGCTCGCGCGGGATCACCTTCAGGCCGCAGGCGGTGTCCGGGCAGTCGTCCTGCAGGGCGCGCCGGCGGATGCCGTTGGCGATCCGCGAGGCGATCAGCCGCCACGGCCCGGCGGTCCGGCGGCGGCGGTTGCCGGCGACCAGGCCGACCGCGCCGATCCGCGCCGGGTCGATGCGCCGGGCCATCGCCACCAGGTCGTCGGGATCGTTCTCGCCGTCGCCGTCGATCATGCCGACCCAGCGGCAGCGCGCCGCCGCCACGCCGGTGCGCAGCGCCGAGCTCTTGCCGCAGCGCCGGGTATGCCGGATCAGCCGGATCCGCGGCTCGTCGGCTGCGAAGGCCGCGACCACCTCGGCCGAGCCGTCGCGGCTGCCGTCGTCGACCACCACCACGTCCAGGTCGTAGACGCCGCCCGCCTTGTCCAAGAGCTCCCGCAGCACCACCGGGATGCTGTCGGCCTCGTCGCACACCGGGATGACCACCGACAGGGCCAAGCCAGTGGAAGGAGGGCCGGACGGGGTGTCACCGGCAGCGGTCATCTGCGACGGGCCTCGTTGCGCGTTCGGGTTCCCGCGGTCGGCATCGCGGTGCCCTCCCCTACCATCACCGAAGCCGGTCGAACAGCGCCAGATAGTTCCGCACGCAGATCTCGCGGGTGAACTCGGCGGCATGCCGGGCGCGCCCGGCCTCGACCAGACGCGCCGCGAACGCCTTGTCCTCGACTACGCGGCGCAGGCCGGCGGCGAGCGCGTCGACGTCGTCGCGCGGCACCATCACCGCGTCCTCCTCCGGCCGCACCAGCTCGGCCGGGCCGTCGACGTCGGTGGTGACCAACGGCTTGCCGTAGGCCCAGGCCTCCAGGCTGACGGTACCGAACGGCTCGTGGCGCGACGGGAACGCGACCACGTCGGCGGCCCGGAAGAACGGCCCGGTGGAGACCTGCCAGCCGAGGAACCGGACCCGCGACGACACCCCCAGCTCATCGGCGAGCGCGGTCAGCGCCGCCCGGTCCGGCCCGTCGCCGGCGATCCACAGGTACACGCCGTCCAGCCGGGCGAGCGCCTTCAGCAGCACGTCGATCGCCTTGGCCTGGTGCAGCCGGCACGGCGTGAACAGCAGCGGCGCGTCGGCCGGGGTGTCGTAGGCCGCCCGGTCAGCCGCCGGCACATCGGCGGCCTCGGCGAAGTTGCCGAGGTAGTGGGCGCGCTCCTCCGGCCAGCCCTGGGCGATCATGTGCCGACGGATGCCGTGGGTGATGCAGATCAGGTGGTCGCAGCGCCGGTAATACTTGATGTCGTAGAAGCCGCCGAGCCGGGCCAGCTTCAGGTGCCGGCCGTCCGGCATGCGGTCGGCGGCGCGGTTCATGAACGCGATGGCGACGTCCGGATCGAAGCGCCGCACCTCCTGGCGCAGCGCCAGCCGGGTCCCGAGGTCGAGCCACCTGGCGTAGGCGACCTCGCGCACCGGCACCCCGGAATCGCGCAGCAGCGCGGCGCGCGTCGGGTTGCGCCGGATCACCGCGCGCTGCTCGACCCCGGCCGTCGCGAAGGCGGTGACCAGCGACACGAAGAAGGTCTCCGCCCCGCCGCTCGGGGCGCCTGCCAGCATCGAAAGTACGCGCAACCGGAATCCCCCGAACGCCGCGGAGCCCGTCATCCGGGCCGGCGGCAAGCTGCCCGAACCGCCGGATGCTTTCAACCCACAGGCTTTCCCGCAACGCGGCAACAGGGTTGCGGAAACCGCCCCAAGCGGTTATCAACAATCGATGCTGCGATGCAGCATAACTGTTCATCCCGGTCCCCCGACCTTTCCGAGCCGATGTGACGCGGCAGCCATCCCAGGCGCTGCGCGGAGGATGCCTTGACTGCCGATCTCCTGTACCGACTCCGATCCGAGTGGTTCGGCAACGTCCGCGGCGACCTGCTGTCCGGCCTCGTAGTCGCGCTGGCGCTGATTCCCGAGGCGATCGCGTTCTCGATCATCGCCGGGGTCGACCCGAAGATCGGCCTGTACGCCTCGTTCTCGATCGCCGTCGTCACCGCGATCATGGGCGGCCGGCCGGGCATGATCTCCGCCGCCACCGCCGCGACCGCAGTGCTGATGGTCACCCTGGTGAAGGAGCACGGGCTGCAGTACCTGCTGGCGGCCACCATCCTCGCCGGCGTCCTGCAGATCGGTGCCGGTGCCCTGCGCCTCGGCTACGTGATGCGCTTCGTGTCGCGCTCGGTGATGACCGGCTTCGTCAACGCGCTGGCGATCCTGATCTTCATGGCGCAGCTGCCCGAGCTGATCGGCGTGCCGTGGCTGACCTACGCCATGGTCGCGGCCGGGCTGGCGATCATCTACCTGTTCCCGCGGATCACCACCGCAGTGCCGTCGCCGCTGATCTGCATCATCGTGCTGACCAGCGTCTCGATCGGCTTCGGGTTCGACGTCCGGACGGTCGGCGACATGGGCGAGCTGCCGTCGACCCTGCCGGTGTTCCTGCTTCCCGACGTGCCGCTGAACCTGGAGACCCTGGCGATCATCCTGCCCTACTCGGCCGGGGTCGCCGCCGTCGGACTGCTGGAATCGCTGATGACCGCGCAGATCGTCGACGACCTGACCGACACGCCGAGCGACCGCAACCGGGAATGCGTCGGCCAGGGCTTCGCCAACATCGCCACCGGGTTCATCGGCGGCATGGCCGGCTGCGCGATGATCGGGCAGTCGATGATCAACGTGAAGTCGGGCGGCCGCGGCCGGCTGTCGTGTTTCTGCGCCGGCGTATTCCTGCTGTTCCTGATCGTGGTGCTGGGCGACCTGGTCAGCCGGATCCCGATGGCGGCGCTGGTCGCGATCATGATCATGGTGTCGGTCGGGACCTTCAGCTGGTCGTCGATCAGGAACCTGGCATCCCACCCGCGCAGCTCCAGCGCCGTCATGCTGGCCACCGTCGTGGCGGTCGTCGCCACCCACAACCTGGCGATCGGGGTGCTGGTCGGCGTGCTGCTGTCGGGAATCTTCTTCGCCTGGAAGATCGCCCAGGTGTTCCGCGTCACCTCGACCCTGTCGGACGACGCGATGGCCCGCACCTACGTGGTCGAGGGCCAGCTGTTCTTCGCCTCGGCCGAGGACTTCACCGCCGCCTTCGACTTCAAGGAAGTGCTGGCGAACGTGACGATCGACGTCAGCCGGGCGCACATCTGGGACATCTCCAGCGTGGCCGCGCTCGACGCCGTCGTGCTGAAGTTCCGGCGCGAGGGTGCCGACGTCGAGCTGGTCGGGATGAACGCCGCCAGCGAGACGATCGTCGACCGGCTCGCGGTCCACGACAAGCCGGGCGCCCTCGAACGCCTGATGGCGCACTGACGCCTGATGGCGCACTGCCGGATGGCGCACTGAAGGAGGAACCGCGATGAGCGGGCTGATCGCGCTGATCGACGGGTCGATCTATTCGCAGAGCGTGTGCGACCACGCCGCCTGGGCCGCCGCCCGGACCGGCGCGCCGGTCGAGGTCCTGCACGTCCTCGGTCGCCGGGACATCACAAGCGAACCGGTGAACCTCAGCGGCAGCATCGGGCTCGGCGCCCGCAGCGCCCTGCTGGAGGAGCTGACCGAGCTGGACGCCCAGCGCGCCAAGCTGGCCCAGAAGCGCGGCCGGATCATCCTCGACGAGGCCAAGGTCCGGCTGCACGAGGACGGCGTCGACACCGTGACCACCCGGCTGCGCCACGGCGACCTGGTCGACACGGTGATGGAGTTCGGGGCCGCCGCCGACCTGATCGTGGTCGGCAAGCGCGGCGAGGCCGCGGACTTCGCCAAGCTGCACCTGGGCTCCAACCTGGAGCGCGTAGTGCGCTCGACCCACCGCCCGGTGCTGGTCGCCGCGCGGGCGTTCCGGCCGGTCAAGCGGTTCCTGATCGCGTTCGACGGCGGCACCAGTGCGATGAAGGCGGTCGACCACGTCGCCCGCAGCCGCCTGTTCGCCGGGCTGGAGTGCCGGTTGCTGACGGTCGGGGCCGACACGCCGGAGGCCCGCAAGCGCCTCGACGACGCCGCGACCCTGCTGCGCGCCGCCAGCTACGACGTGACCGCCGACATCGAACCGGGCCAGCCCGAAGCGGCGATCGCCCGCCGGGTCGAGACCGACGCGATCGACCTGCTGGTGATGGGCGCCTACGGCCACTCGCGGATCCGCAGCCTGATCATCGGCTCGACCACGACCGAGATGATCCGGTCGTGCATGATCCCGGTGGCCCTGTTCCGCTGAGCGGCCGAGAACGCCCTACTTCAGGGTCGCCAGGAAGGCGATGCCGACCGCGACGACCGCCGCCGCGCCGCAACGCTGGCGCCAGTGGCTCTCGCCGAGCAGCAGCGTGCCGATCAGCGCGGCGATGATGACGCTGGATTCCCGCACCGCCGAGATCGCCGCCAGCGGCGCCAGGGTGGCGGCGTAGATCACCAGCGAGTAGGCCGCGACCGACAGCAGGCCGCCGCTGAGGCCCTTGATCACCCCGCCCAGCGGGATCGCATGCAGGGTCCGGCGTCGACGCAGCAGCACCGTCACGAACACCGGGAACTCCCACACGAACAGCCAGCCCATATAGGCGAGCGGGTGACCGGCCAGCCGCACCCCCATGCCATCGACCACGCTGTAGGCAGCGATGATCAGCCCGGTTGCCACCGTGTAGAACAGCGTCGGTGGATGGTCCCATATGCCGCCGCGGCGCGAGAACGCCAGGGCCGAGATTCCGAGCGATGCCAGGACAATTGCGCCCCAGGCCGCCGGCGACATGGTCTCGCCGGCGAACGCCCAGGCGCCGAGCGCCACCAGCAGCGGCGCCAGCCCGCGGGCCAGCGGGTACACTTGGCTCAAATCGCCGACCCGGTACGCATGGTGCAGGCAGACGTAGTAGCCGTAGTGCAGAAGGGTCGAAGCCAGGATGAACGGCCAGCTCTCCGGGTTCGGGATGCCGGCGATCGCGATCATCACCGCACCGACGGCGGTGTGCGCCATGGCGATCAGCGCCAGCACCACCGCCCGGTCCATCCCGACCTTCACGATGGCGTTCCAGCTGGCGTGCATCACCGCCGCGACGAGAGTCAGGATCAGGGCATCGAGGGGCATGGAATCTCGGAGAACGGCCGCCGCCGGATCGGCAGGCACCCTTCCATATCTCGAAAACCGTCGAAGCGTCAGCCATTTCCGACAGTGGACAGCCAACCGGGCGAACTTCAGGCATGCTTCGTGCTGGGACCTGCCCAAGCGACGAGGAACCCACCGGCCGGAGCCGATGACAAAGCGTTTCAACGAGACATTCGAGGTCCGTCTGCGGCGACAGAGCACCTGGCAGGTCGAGCGGGCCGGGCTGACGGCCCCGCAGGCCCGCGAGCTGGGCGAATCGGAGTTCCGCCGGAACGGCGTGGAGGGCATGCAGATCGTGCGCTGCCGGGCCTCCGTGGTCACCGGCTCGGTCACCGAGGACCTGATGGTCGAGCGGATCCGGTCGAAACCGGAACCCGACATGGTTCTCGGGACCCTCGACGAGGCGCCGGCCTGCCGGACCATCGACGACCTGCTCCGCCCGGGGTCCCGCCTGGCCCTGCACCGGCTGTTCCAGGGGTGGCTGCGGAGCCACGAGGCCGGCGTCACCGAATGCCTGGTCTCCGAAAAGCTGCTGCGTCGGCTCTTCGACAACAGCACGTTGATCCGCAACGCCGTCCACCATGCCGCCGGCCGGCAAGCCGCCGACGCAACGGGCGCGGCTGCCGCCCGGGACCACCTGTTCGGCCTGGCCGACGACCTGCTGCGCCGGTCGCAGGACCTGGAGGACTGGGTGATCCAGCGGGTGCAGGGCGACCCGGAGCGGTTGCTGCACGAGGTCGAGGAACCGGGCGGCGACGATCCGTGGCGGTCCTGCGCCACCGTCGGCGCCTATCTGACCGGCCGCCCCACGCGGCTTGCCAAGGTCGAGGCGCTGATGGCGCTGGCAGGCAACAACGACAATCCCCAAGCGCTCGACCGGATCGACCTGTTCCTTTCCGACTACCTGATGGACGAGGAGATCGCCCTGGAACTGGCCGGGCAGGCGGGATTCCTGACGGATCGGCTGCTGTGGCTCGCCAGTGCCGCCATCGGAGCACCGCCGAAGCGATCCCGCCGAACCGCGTCGGCGCGACGGCACGCCTTTGCTGCCGCCCTGCCCGGCCTGATCGGCGCCGGCAAGTTGCCACGATCCAGCTTCGCCCTGCTGCTGGCCATCGAAGCCGTGCTGCGGCGGGACGAGCCGTTGAACGACGGCAGCCAGGCGCGCGAGCAACGGGCGGTGCTCGACTTGGTGCAGCTGCTCGGATCCGGCATCGCCTTCGTCGGCGGCCCGCGCCTGGCGGCACGCCTGACCCGCCGGTACGCGGCGAGCACGACGACCGACGGCGCGGACAGCTTCGTGGAGGCAGCCGACTCGATCGTGCTCGGCCTGCCCGACATCCATCTCCAGGCCCGGTTCCTGCTGGCCCTGACGAACGGCCCGAACGACACCCGCGTGGCAGAAGGCCTTCTGGCCATCGCCAATCGGGTCTTCACGCTTTACGGCGGGCTCCGCCGGCTGCGCCGGCGCGCGCCCACGGCCAAGGCCTTGATCGCCGGTACCGACGTCCTCTGCATGCTGCTCGAACAGGCCTACGTCGACGAGGAGACGCGCGCCGCCTGGACCGGAAAGGTCCTCGCCAACCTCGACCAGGACGTCCAGGCCCGGGTCGAGAAGGGCGAGCTGACCCTGCACCAGCTGCTCGCCCTCGCCGAGGAAGCGCCCGCCCCGTCCAAGCCGGTCCAGGCGGCGCTGGTCCGCCGGCTGTCGCGGGAAGCCGGGATCGTCTGCTGACCGTGGCACCGACGGCTGACCGGCCATGACCGCCGAGTATGTCTGCCCGGGCTGCGGCTACACGTTCCGGACCGATGTCCCCGGCGGAGCCGACTGTCCGGCCTGCGGCATGGAGGCATCGAAGCTCTGGCAGGTGCCGCTTCGAGACACCAACCGGCCCGCCGGGGAGGCCCCGGCCACCGCCGTACCACCCGCTGCTGCCGGCGATCGGCCTGCCGCCACTCCACAGGCCGACCCGGCACCGCTCCGCCGTGCCACCGAACCGACGCCGAGACGACGGTCGGGCCGGCGTTTCCCATCCTGGTCGTTCGGGATTCCGGGCCGGATGTTGCCGGCCCTCTCCCGGCCCAACCGGCGGACGCTCGTCCTGGCCGCGATCCTCGCGCTCTGGCCATTCCCGCTCGACGACGACCGCCGGCCCTACCCGGGCCCGGCACTGTCGACCCCCTCCAGCCCACCACCCGTGACCAGGCAGCCGGCGGCCGGCGCCCCCGGCCGCGCCTACCCGTCCGGGGCCGCCGCACCGGCGCCGTACCCGTCCCCGGCCACCCAGGCCGGCCCGGCGACGCCCGTACCCCAACCGTTCCCGGAACCTCGAGCCGGCGAGACAGCCACGCCCGGCCGGCCGGACGGCGGCGAGCCGATCATCGCCACCCCGGCGGAGGCCGTCGGCGCGTCCGGGCGTGTCGCAGGCACGACCGGCGTCGCGCCCGGGCAACCGGGCCTTCCACCGGTCTCCGGCGCCGCCGCGGTAGCCGGCGCCACGACCGAACCGGCCGCCTGCCTCCGCCCCGAGGATCGTCGCCTCGTGTTCCTGATCGACGCGTCGGTCAGCATGGGCCTGCCGTACCCGATCGCATTGGCCGAGGAGGACGCGCTCGACGAGGCCACCGATCGCGGCGACGAGCAGGCACGCGCCCGCTACCGGGCGCTGCTCGCTGATACGGGCCCGAGCCGGCTCGACGTCTCCCGGGACGCCTTCGGGGCCGCTCTCGACCTGGTCCCGGCGAGCGTCGACGTCGGGGTCGTCTCGTTCCACGGCTGCGACGACATCCACCGGTTCGAGCCGGTCGACCGATCCGGCCACGACGCGCTGCGGGCCGGGGTGGCGGCGCTGACCTGGAAGCGCGGCGGCGAGACCGCCCTGTCGGCCGGGCTGGCCGCGGCATACGGCATGATGGGCGGGCGACGCGGACGGATCGTCGTGATCACCGACGGCAAGGACACCTGCGGCCCGCCGCCCTGCGAGGCGATTGCCGGGCTGGCGGCCGGAAATCCCGGCGTCCGGGTCGACGTGGTCGATGTCGCCGGCCGCTCGGGGGAGGCCTGCCTGGCGCTCACCACCGGCGGAACCTTCACCGTCGCGCCGCTTTCGGGCTCTCTCGACGCCTTCGTCGGCGCGATCGGCAGGAGCAGCCGGTCCTGCCGCCCGGTGTCGCCGGTCAGCCGGTGATCGCCGGGATCACCGGCCCGAGGATCCGGTTCACGGTCTCGCGCAGCTGCGCCGCGGAGACCGGCTTGACCAGGTAGCCGTTGACCGCGAGCTCACGGGACTTCAGAACGGTCTCTTCGCCGGCGTCGACGGTCAGAAACACCACAGGCGTCGCCGCGATCGTCGGGTTCTGGAAATCCCTGAGGTTCTCCAGGAAGCCGAGGCCGTCGGTCGGCTCCATATGGACGTCGCACAGCACCAGATCGGGGCGAACCCTGACGGTCAACTTCAGACCCTCGCCGCCCTCGTCGGCCTCGTAGACGTGCCGCACGCCGAGACGGTTCAGGGTCTGGCGGATCGTCTGGCGCATGTACACCTGATCCTCGACGATCAGAATGCGCAGGCGGTCGAGTCGGGGCACCTGCCTGCCCTCGGAAGTGTTCGTGCTCACCGTCTGCCGCCTCCCCCGCTGCCCCGGCTACTCTGCCGCACGGCCGACCGGCACCGCGAGTGCCAGCGATCGGATCACCGCCGCCAGCTCGTCCCGGCTGTCGTCCAGGCATTCGTGGTACGTCGCCGCCAGGGCGCCGTCCCCCGCCTTCGCCGCGTCCTGAAGATCGATCATCAGGCGGGCGAGCCGCCCGGCGCCGATCGAGAGCAGCGAGCCGCTGGCCGAATGCGCCCGCCGCACCACCTCGCGCAGGTCGCCCGCTTCGATCGCCCGGCCCATGTCCGCGATGTCCGTGGCCGTCCACTCCGTGACCCGCAGGGCCAGCATGACGGCCGCGTCGGTGAATGCGCCGAACACGTCGATCAGCACCGCCGGGTCGAAGATGTCGGGGTCGACCGGGCCGATCTTCCGGAGGACCTCGTCGGCATCGCCGCTGGACGGGCCCGGTTCCGACCGACGCTCGCGGCGGAGATCGAAGACCGCCGGAACGTGCTGTTGAAGGATCTCGATCAGCCGGCCGATCTCGACCGGCTTGCGGATGAACCCGTCCATGCCGGCCTCTCGGCACCGGTCCGCGGTCTCGGGCGCCACATCCGCCGTCAGGGCGACGACCGGCAATCGCCCGTCACTGTCGGTGGACGCCTCGCGCCGGCGCAGCTCGCGGGTGAGGTCGTAGCCGTCCATCACCGGCATGTGGATGTCGCAGAGCAGCAGCCCGTAGCCCGGCTCGTCGAGCAGCCGCAGCGCCACCGCGCCGTTGTCGGCCATCGCGTGCGCGACCCCCATCCGGGTCAGCAGCATGCCGGCCACCAGCCGGTTGGTCGGGTTGTCGTCGGCGACCAGCACCACGGCGTTGTGCAGCCCGGCTTCCTCGAGCGACGGCGCCTGATAGGTGGCGGCCGCCTCCACCCCCACGTCGACCGCCCCGCGCGGCCGGGCGCCGATCGCGACCGCCACCTGATCCCAGAGGGCGCCGAGCCGCACCGGTGTGGGCAGCAGCCCCTGGACGTCGACCCCGGCGCACGACCGGATCGAGCCGGACAGTGCCGGCACGACCGCATGCGGAGCCGTCACGAGGACGCGCAGCGGTTCGCCCGCCCCGTCGCCGCCCGTCCCGTCGCCGCTCGCCCCGTCGCCGCCGAGGACGGCACCCCAGGCTTCCAGGTCCGGCGGTCCGTTCCGGGCGCTGACGATGACCAGGTCCGGACGTCGGTCGGGCTTCCGCCAGTCCGCCGGACGCTCGATCCGGGCCGGCCGGCCGACGCCGGCAAGTGCGAGCAGGTCCTGCAGCCCGGCCGCTTCGGACGGCCGGTGGCCGGCCAGCACGACGACCGCCGCCGACAGCTCATGGTCCGGTCGGGCCGGGTCGCCGGTCACCGGTTCGAGCGGCACGGCGAACCGGAACACCGAGCCCTCGCCCGGCACCGACTCCACCGCGATATCGCCGCCCATCAGCCGGGCCAGGCTGCGGGAGATCGCCAGCCCCAGCCCGGTTCCCCCGTAGCGCCGGGCCGTCGAGGTCTCGGCCTGGCTGAATGCCTCGAACAGCCCCTCGACCTGCTCGGCCGACATGCCGATCCCGGTGTCCGCGACCTCGAACACGACCGCGCCGCTGCCGGCCTCCGCCTGCGTGACCGTCACGGCGACCGTCCCGGTCTCGGTGAACTTCACCGCGTTGCCGCCCAGATTCAGCAGGACCTGCCGCAGACGCGCCGGATCGCCGACCACCCGCGCGGGCAGCGGCTCCGGCAGTCGCAGCACCAGCTCCAGGCCCTTCTCGTCGGCCTGCGGGGACAGCACGTCGAGGACACTTTCGACGAGATCGAGGAGATCGAAGCCGACGTGCTCGACGACCAGCCGCCCGGCCTCGACCTTCGAGAAGTCGAGCACGTCGTTGACCACCGTCAGCAAGGCCGAGGAGGACTGCCGGATGGTCCGGCTCATCTCCCGCTGCTCCGGCGACAGCGCGGTCTGGTCGAGGATCTCCGCCATCGTGACCACGCCGTTCATCGGCGTGCGGATCTCGTGGCTCATGGTGGCCAGGAAGGCGGCCTTCGCCTTCGACGCGTCCTCGGCCAGCGCCTTCGCGACCTCCAGCTCGCGCTTGCTCTCCCGAAGCTGCTTCTCGATGCGCTTGCGCTCGGCGATCTCGCGGCGCAGGCGACGGTTCCACTCGCGCACGACCTGCGCCTCTTCGAGCTGGCGCTTGGACTCCCGCAGCTCGTCGATCACCTCATGCAGATGCATCTCCCGCGCCTCGACGCGGACCAGCATCATGCCGAACGCCTCGGCGAGCCGGGCGACCGATGCCGATGCATCCGAACCGGTCAGCGCAAACAGCGCGTTGGCCCGATCGTACTCGCCCCGCGCGATGCTCTCGCAGAGCTCGATCAGCACGGTCGTCGAATCCACCTGCGTCGGTCCGGCGGACAACGCGTCCTCCCAGCGAAAGCCGCCAGGAGTATACCGCCCCAACTCGCATACGGTCATGGGTCGCATCTGACACTGCCGGCGTCCGCCGGTCTTACGCGCCCATGCTGCGGAGCTGGGCGCCCGCCGTCAGCCGGCCGGCGAGATGCGGGCGACCAGGCAGGTCATGTCGTCGGACTGGGCGGCGCCGACCGAGAACGCCTCGACCGCGGCGATGCAATGGTCGGCGACGGCCGCAGCCTCGCCGCCCTTCGCGCCGGCCAGGGCCGTCGTCAGCCGCGGCTCGCCGTACTCCTCGCCGGCGGCGCTGAACGCCTCGGTCAGGCCGTCGGTGTACAGCAGCAGGGCGTCGCCCGGCTGCAGGTCCAGGCTGGCCTCGCGGAACCCGGCGCCGGGGACGACCGCCAGGATCGGGTCGCCGAGCGGCTCCACCAACCGCACGGTGCCATCGGCCTGCAGCAGCATCGGCGGGTTGTGGCCGCCGTTGGCGTACACCATGGTCCGTTTCGACAGGTCGATGACGCCGTAGAACACGGTGACGAACATCGCCTGGTCGTTCTCCGCCTCCAGCAGGTCGTTGACCCGCTCCAGGCAGGCGCCCGGACCGTCGCCGGACAGGCCCGCCGCCTTCAGCAGGGTCCGGGTGATCATCATGAACAGGCTGGCCGGCACGCCCTTGCCGGAAACGTCGGCGATCACCACCCCGACCCGGTCGTCGTCGATCCGGAAGTAGTCGTAGAAGTCGCCGCCGACCTCGAGCGCCGGCTGCATCCGGCCGACGATGCTGAGGTCACGGTGGCGCAACGGCTGCCTCGGCAATACCGAGGCCTGCATGTCGCGGGCGATCTGCAGCTCCTGGCGCAACCGCACGAGGTCCGCGTTCTCCCGGAACACCGCGGTGACCGTCCGGAACCACGGGCGCCACGCGATCGGCACCCGCGGCGGCCCCTCGGGCCCGACCTCGCCGGCCGCCCGGATGTGCTCGACCAGCCGGCTCGCCGGGTCGACGAACTCGCGCCGGGTCAGCCCGCCGGCGATCAGCAGCATCACCGTCAGCACCGCCACCAGGGCCAGGGTCTGCGGGCCGTATTCCAGCACCAGGCCCTGCAGGACGGACCAGCGGTCGCCGACATAGATCAGGGTCCAGGGCGCCGACTCCAGGCGCTCGGAGTAGCCGAGGAACGCGCCTTCGCCGGCGAACTCCCGGTCCGGCAGCGCCAGGGCGCCTTCGACCTGGTTCGCGATGTGCGCCGGCAGCCTGTCGAACGAGGCCCCCAGCTCGATGGCCTGATGGGCCGTCCGCGGATAGGCGAGCAGCGCCCCCTGCGGTCCGATCAGCATGGTCGTGCCGACCGGGTAGTCGAAATCCCCGTTGACCCGGTTGAGATAGGCGGACGACACCTCCAGCACGACCGCCCCCAGCAGCCGGTCGCCGCGATAGACCGGGGCGAGATGGACGATCCGGTCGCCGGCTCCGGGCAGGTCGCTGCCGTCCAGCCAGACCGGGCTGCGGGTGCGGTCCACCTCGGGCGAGACCGCGTGCAGCAGGGCCGGCCCCAGGGCGCCGTCCAGCACCGCCTCGACCTCCGAGGTGGTCGCCGGCAACGCCACGGCGAAGTCGCTCCGCGACACGTAGTAGGCCCGGTCGACGATCGGCAGCAGGGTCACGAGGTAGCGGAAATTGTCGAGCAGCCCGAGGGCCAGGCCAAGCTCGTCCCGGATATCCTGGAAGCCGTCGCCACGGACCCGACCGGCAATCGCGGCAGTCGGCGGCACGCCGCCGGACCCGCCGAGCTGGAACTCCAGCCGGCCCTGTTCCGTGACCACCAGCGCATCGTCGGCCATCAGGCCGTGCCGGCCGGCCGCGGCGGCATCCGCCGTCGCATCCTCCTGCAGTTCCTTCACCCGGTCCGCGACGGCGCCGGCCAGCGCATCGAGGATCAGCGCGTGCTCCTTCACCCGGCCGGCGACCGCGCGCCACTCCGCCTTTTCGCGCTCGTCGGTCTGGTAGAGGAAGAAGCCCACGGCAGCCGCCACCAGCACGGTGTAGGCCAGCCCCAGGATCAGGCTGTACCGCCGGGTCAGCGCCATGCGCTCAGCCGCCGCCGACGCCCTGCTGGTCTTCGCCTCTTCCATCAATCCCCTTCCCGCCCCCGGGGCCCGACCGGACTCCCCGGGCCGTGGTCCGTCAATTGCGGGGGCACTGTTTCACAGTCACCGGAGTCGCGGCAACGGCCGGTGGAGGAGACCGCCCACCGTCGCACGCCATTGCAACGGCGCGGCCACCGCCTATTCTGTC
>Ga0070728_10003054_pt1 | contig 19249 bp, 9 predicted proteins | sample tdDd471_FD_66723 | JGI IMG/M metagenome (GOLD analysis project Ga0070728, IMG submission 66723) | Marine sediment microbial communities from the Atlantic coast under amendment with organic carbon and nitrate - tdDd47.1 | ecosystem: Environmental > Aquatic > Marine > Coastal > Sediment | place... | reverse complement strand
GCCAGTCGGACTTGCCCGCGACGCCGCTGGCGGCGTCGGCTCCCCTTGACGATACGGTGTATCGACTGCGGGTCGCCTCCTTGCCAGCGACGCCGCGGCCTACGCCCTTGGTGGCTCAACTTGCCTGACCACCGCTCTATGGACGCACCGGGCGATCTCGCGGTTGAACGCGCGCCATGCCTTGCGGCGCTCGAGCGGTTGGTCGTAGTCGAGCCTGGTCAGGTCGGGGAACTGCTCTGGCCCAGTAGCTTCCACTCTCCCCGCGGTGGGATGCGGTAGTCGTCGTCCTGGAAGTCCACGAGGTACATCTCTCGGCTGAGCGTCGTGGCGAGTGCATGCGCTCGTGGAAGGAGCCGTGACCTTTGGTTGTACTCGCCCAGGACCACCAACCCCTCGACCGGCATGCCGGCGGTGACATGCCGAGGGTCGGGCGCGTCGAGGCCAAGTGCGAGAAGCTGCGTACACACCCGCGAGTACGACTCGGCAACGTCGGGGCGAAGTCCGCCGCCATCGGGATCGAAGATGTCGAGGTACTCTTCGAGCTGTCTCGGGACGTCCTGAATGCGTCCATCGAGACCGCACTTCACTTCGATGGCGATGAAGGACGGCTCCTCGCCGAGGTGGATGCCCGCTACGTCGATCTTCCGTGTCGTGCCGGGCACCTGGAGCTGGCGTTCGCGGCGACTACACGGACCCGACCTGGGCGCTGCAACTGCAGGAGACCGTGGCGCAGATTCCGGCGCTTGGAACGACGGCGACCGTTTCGCGTCTGGTTCCCAGAGGGGGCCCAAACGCAGCAGAAGCCTCGGGAGGTTGAAGTGATCTCCGAGGCTTCTTCGAGATGTGGTGGAGGCGCGGGGAGTCGAACCCAACCGACGTCGTAGACTCAACCCCTTGCAGTCACTCGGTTTTTCTGTCTAACCCGTTGGGAGTCAAAGGTGTTCGATTTCCCGTCGTCTCCGCTCGCTTGACGCCCACGACCACCGCCCGCCACCGGTTCTAGGCATCATTTGGGCAACGCATCCCGGCTTGGCTGATCGGTCACGTCGTTCCAGAGGAGCCGCACCCGATCGGTTTCCCATCACTCGGGAGCAATGATCTTCAATCCGTCCCGTCGCCCCGCTCGATACTCCCTGCACATCGATGAGACTGTTGACAAGTGGGGAGGGCGTCCGACCACTTCAACTCCCGGTGGCGCCAGGTCCGCAGTTGCCTCCGAGGGGTCGCAGTAGACCCATGAGGTCGATGTGGCATCGTCGGTGTGCAGCTCCCACTCTAGGTGACCGCGATCGTACATGCGGACTACCGCGGGGATCCCCGATGGTCGATAGTTGACGGCGTAGCCATTGAGGCTACCGTGTTCCCATGCTGCAACCCCCGCCAGCAGTGGTGCGTTGAGAGGCATCATGTTCCTATCCTGGACCATCCAGAGGACTGCTGGGCCAACTCGACGTCCGGACGAATCGCGGCAGCTGAATCCGCCGAGGACAAACCTCGATGTCTCAGGCTCCGTGCCAAGAAAGGAGAAATGCTGTTGGTCCTGGGCCACGAGCCTGAACAATGCTGGTCCCAGCATGAGCTGAACGAGCGCGGCAGCCAAGTAGCTTTGGTCCTTTGTCGTACGCGTCAGAAAGAAAGGGGTGTTGGCACCACATACCCGCGCAGCGAGCGCCGAAAGGGCAATGCACGCGCCGTCAAGCGAACGGACCTGACGGACCGCGAACTGCGTCTTCACGAATGGCATGAAGATATCGGCACCGACTATCTTCTCGGCAGTCGGGTCCGCACACGGAATCGCGTGACTCTTGATGCTCGGCAATGTGTGCTGAGGCAGCCACTCCCCAGCTGCCGGCCCCATCCCCGCCACGATGGCCAACGCCGTGGCGACTATTCTAAACAGCCCGATTCCGATCGTGCGCTGAACGACAGCGCAACTGCTTCGACTGCTTCGACTGCCCGTGATTGGACGCGACGTACTAGTCTGTACTATTCGGCTTTGTCTGAATGCGCCTGGTCGATGGGAATAGCTTTTCGCCAATCTGGTTCTCTCCGATGGTAAAACGGCTACCTACCGGCCCTTGGTGCATATTCCGGAGCCCAAGGTCAATCTCCCATTGCCGTTGCCCCCGTGTCTGGCCATGGGGGTCGAGGGCCATGAGCTTTCCTGTGCCGGGGTTATGGTAGACCGCTACGTAGTGTTCGTGGTAGTGGTTATGCCAGCCCTGCAACCCGATCATCTCCCCACTCATCGCGAGTTCTCGAAGTTTGCGGCCGGCGTCAAGTCCTTTCGCCGGATTCGGGTGCTTGAGATTCCATGTTTCAATCTCGACTTGTTCTTGGCCCTTTCCAAACGCCTTGATGGCCTTGTTCAGGCCGGCCTCAATCCTGGCTTTGCGCGCCCTGAACTGGTCCGCAGTCCCATGCAATTGCATGACGGGGCCGCCCAAGTCAACAATATCGTGGGCAGTAACAGTTGGGGGAATACGGTCCTGGTACTTGAGGATCATTGTGTCGACAGCACTGATGCAGTTTGCTTCTCTCGTCTTGGTCGAGCGACCACTTGTCCAGACCTTCTCGTAGATGTATTCGTCATATGCTCTGCCCCACTGCATTCGCATTGTGGGCGTCATACCCGAGAGATCTGCATTTGGGTCGAAACTGTCGTCCTTCGGTGCCGGAGCGTATCCATCTGGGTCCCAGAAGTTGATCGGACTCGCACTGGCAAACTGGTAAGGCGCCATCAGCCAAAAAGTCGCAGGGGAGGCGGCTTCACTATTCCGAGGGTCGGGCGAAAGCCAATGTCCAAAATCGGTTCCAAGCCATCGCGCACCATGATCGCTCCACGTGGTCCGTGAGTCAACCGCTCGTGCATTCCATCCCGTCGGTTCAACATCGAAATTTGCGGTGCCGTCCAACGCGGTCCCGAATGGTTCATATAGGCGCTCTTCGACGACTGCACCAGCACTGTCGGTAAGCACGACTGGCCCCGGGCCAATACCTGGATGCAGATAGACGACCCTCGGATTGCTCGGACCGCTCTGTGTGACGCTTATCCGAGCTACTGTTCGAAGTCCGCCTCCAGACACGGTGAATTCGTATCGCGGACCGAGAGCTGGTTGGTCCCGCAGCTCAATCCCGCCTCCAAAGCGGTAGTTCTCGCGGATGCGGGCTTCGCCATCGAACCATCCACTCCAAGTCCGCTCGCCATCTGCGCCGTAGAGGTGCTCAATGGAATTGCCCTCAGGTGCCTCGACGACCGTACGCATTCGGCCAAATGCATCCCAGCTCAACGTCTGCATCGGCAGTGGCGATGGCCGCGTCCGTGTTAGCATCCGTCCAACACTGTCATAGGTGAATGACTCGCCCGATTGGACGGATCTAAGCTGGCGTGGCCGGAGTCCGTCATCCCCATGGTCGTGGATGCCATGGGCCATGACCGGCGTCGTTGCTCCGTCCGGCATGTCGAGGATCTCACGTTCAGTGAGATTCTGCAGCGCGTCATGTCCGTAGCGGAAAACCCACGAGCCGAGCGAGCTACCGTCAACGTCAAGAGTCTCACCGAGCTCCGCGTTGAGGAGACGCATCGCCGTATCATAAGTGAAGGTCGCATTTCGACTCGGGTTGTGAGGTGCGATCGCGCTATCAGTGATGGCCGTAACGCCGCCCCACGCGTTTCTTTGGATGCCAACCTGATAGCGAATCTGCGATGCTGTCGCCATGTTGAATCCGGCGACGTAGGAAGGGAGATCACCGCCTTGCGTGTGAGTGGCTCGATTCCATACGGGCCCGCCAGCAACATTCACGACATCCAGTGAGACAACTTGATCAAGGCTATCTCGGCCAAATCGTACCCCAAGACCGTTGCCGTACCGCTCGACAAGTGGTGATCCAGATGCCTTTAGGTCGAGGATTTCGTAGAGCGGAAGCGTCCCGTTGTCGTCGACTGAGTAGCCCAACCAGCGCACGCGACCGGCTTCGTCGTAGTCCGTTTCGACTCGGATCCTCTGAGCATTGGCGCCATCGTAGAGGCGCTGAGCCAACGTCTTGCCATTCGGGCTGTAGGTCATGGCGACACTGATTGTCTGGAGCCCGCTCCCACCCGAGCCCGAAGGTACCGAGCGAGAACGTGTCGCAACGCGGCCTGCCGAGTCGTAGATGTAGTTCTCGAAGGCCCCGCCCGGCCCACTGACGGTCGCCAGGCGGCCGACTTGGTTATTGTTCAGGCCCGTCTCGTTCGGATCATCCGAGTCGTAGGTGAAGGTCCATGTCTCGGATGTTGGCAGGTTTCCGGCGTCTGGATAGCCTGTTCGTTGTGTGAGGCGTCCAGCGTCATCGTAGTCGAAGACCTGGACATCACCCTGCGCATTGGTGATAGAGTCCAACCATCCTTCGTTTGTCCATGTGTAGCTGCGAGAACCGCTGTCCGGATCCGAATCCGAAATGATACGTCCGAGGGAGTCGTAGGTGAATGACTTCAGGACCGAGACGTTATCGTCCGGCTGGAGGGTATAGCCACCCATCCCATGAATGCTCCAATGTGCATCCACCTCTTCGGTGACTGCATTGATGACACGCTCAACATGCTTCAGCCGACCGAGGCCGTCGTTCTCTGCCACGACGGCAGCTCGCCCACTGGATTGCGCTGTCGTCCTCAGCGGAGCGTAGGCAACGGAGTGGACCGCGCCGCCGATAGGAGAGCCTGGTACCTCCGGCAGGCGCTGCTCGAGGCTGCGTCCAAGCGCGTCGTAGCGGACTGTCTGAAAAGCGTCGGCAGACGCAATCGTCGCGTTGGTCGCGTTGTCGCCCTGATGGTATCCGTGTTCGAACGGGTAGGCCACGCGGACCGTCAATCCGCGTTCGTTGCGTTCACGGAGACCCGCAATGATCCAACCGGAGCCATACTCTGTTGCTGTATATAGCGCTGCGCCTGTCGCGGCGAAGACCTGGGTCGAGTGGGTATCGAGAAGGGTGCCATGTTCGTACACCCAGGTCTCGATGGTCGGACGCGGAGCGCTGAGATGGTAGGAGAACGCGCTGAGCTGCTCGGTCGGCGATTCAGTATCGAGAGACTCATCTTCGTCGAGATCTTGCCACGTACCAAGGATGCGGCCGAGCGAATCGTATCTCACAGCAGTACGGTCGTTGTTCGCATCCTTGAGTCGCTCCGGCAACCCGAGCGTGTAATTGTACCCCTCGACTTCGACAGAGATCGGTGTACCACCTACGCTTTCGCGGATTGGGAAGATAGCGTCGCTCTCGTACTCAAGCGACCGCAGGACTCCTTGCTGCCAGGAGGTGACCGGATTTCCCACCGAATCGTACGTTGTCTCCGTCGCCGGAATCCATGAGCCTGCGAAGGTGCTGGCGTCTGTGAGTGGGCCACACGAGCTCGCGCCACCTTCAGGATCGCAGAGAGCACCGTACGTCGCACGCGCTCGACCATCTCCAGCTCCACCAACGCAAGCGCCGCCGGATGGCGTGGTGTTTGACTCATAGACTGTTAGTGATCTCGCGCCGAAGTACGCTGCGGTCGATGGGTCGTATGTCCGGCTCTGACACTCCTTGAAGAGCACCCAAGCGTCCGTGTTGCTCACATAGTCGTGCTCGGTGACGAGTTCGTCCCCCGTCACCGCAATGTCTCCGAGCTTCGACTCCTTTGTGACGTTCCCGTAGCCGTCGTACTCGTAGGTCGTCCGGAGGGTCTTCGCGTGGTCGCAATCGCCCTCCTCGACCGTCATTGTCTCCTCGAGGGTCACAGCCACAGCGAGCAGAGGATTGGACGTCGCAGCAGGCAGGTCGGTGACGGAGATGACGCTCCGTGATGTTGTGGTCTCGTCGTAGACCATCTGATTCCCGTCCGCTCGTTGCACGAAGTACGGGGTGCCCCGCAACACTCGGTCGCTACCGCTACCGCGTTCATACCGAGTCGTCGTGACGAGGGTGTCGTTGTTGTCTTCTCCCCACTGCGTCTCGGCGACCTCGAGGTAGCCGCCGAAGATACGCTCGCCCGAGTCCCAGAAGCCATCGCGGGAGACGTAGCTTGTCACGATCGTGGGCTGCGTCGGGTCGGTGGGGACGTCGGAGGTAACCTGAACCGGTAGCGCGTGGGTCGTCGGCAGCTGCTCGTTCCACGGCTGGCCAGCGGCCTCAGCGGCGATAGCGGTCAACGATGACGTCGTGTAGTCAACGTAGGTCTTGGCCCCCATCCCGTTGTCGATGGAGACGAGCATGGCCTTGGTCGCCGGCCCAGACAGGTCCAGAATCCAAAGGCCCGAGGCGGTGGACCAGACAACATCGGCAGAGCCGTTGCCGTTGAGGTCCGCGATCGTGACGACGTCGTCGTACTCGGCACCTACGGGGCGAGCCAGGACGACCGGGTCGCCAAACGGTGAGAGCTCGTCGATGTCGTCAGCCTCAGACCAGTAGCCGGGATAAAAGTAGACCTTGCCGGCGGAAACGCGGACGAGGTCGAGCAGTCCGTCGCGGTCGAGGTCAGCCAAGCGGAGGTTCGAGAGGTCGAAGACCTCCGGGTGCTGTTCATCGCAGCCGTATGAACCGGCCTCCGCGTTGGCGTCATCGTTCTTGCCGAGCTTCCAGTTCCAGGGATAGCAGTACTGCTTGCTCGTCGTCACGAACGTCCCGTCGCCGCGACCCCAGTAGACCTTCAAATACGGGTCGGCAATCCAGACGATATCAGCGAGGCCATCCCCGTTGACGTCATGTAGCTGGACGTTGTCGTCGCCCGGCTCGAGCTGTGCGTCCCCGCTGCTGATGTAGGGGCGTCCAGCCGGTGCGGCGAGCGCAGTGTCGCCGCCCATCGACAGTGTGGTCCCGGAGAACGTGGCCCGAAAGACATCCGTCCGGCTGTCGCCATTCAGATCCCCGAACATCGTGTCGGGCGCTGCAAGGGGGATTGTCGCGGTCCCGGGCCAGATCTCGCCGCCGCTGTAGGTCGTGCCGTTGAGGTGGTAGACACGCCACGTGTCATCAACGATGTAGACCATCTCGGGCATCAGATCGCCGTCGAGGTCCATGAGGCGGATGTCGTCCAGGTGGACGTTGGCACCCCCAGTCAGTTCCTCAGGCGTTTCCGCGAAGGTGCCGCCCGAGTTCTTCCGCCACGAACGTTCATCCCGAGTGTAGCGCGCGAGGTCGCTCAAGCCGTCGCCATCGACATCCTGGAGTGTTACACCACGCTGGCCGAGGCGCCACCCACCAGTTCCCTGCGCCACCGTAGCCTCCGGCGCAGGCTCGAGGTTCCCACCATAGGTGAACGTGACGGATGGCAGCGAGAGGCCATCAGCCCCACGCACAGTGATCTGGTGGAGCCGCGTGAGGTGTAGGTCCTCATCGCTGTCATAGGCAAGGTCGTAGACCCGGCGGACGTTCCCAAACGACCAGATTGTGACGGACTCGAGCCGGCTATCGATCGATTGCTTGAAGCCAGCGCGGTAGCTCAGGACACGATCTCGGCGCGACTCGTACGAGAACGCCGCCTCGTAGGCGTAGCTTTCGGGCATCCCACCAAGGCTCGTCCACCTGATCGATGCGAGTCTCTGGTGTCCACCTTCTTCCACGTAGTCGAAGACGGCCTTCTCACCTTCGTCTCCTGCGTTCTCCGGGAGCCGTGGCAACTGCTCGACCTTGCTCACGTACCAGGCGTAGACACCATGCGGGGCTTGAGGCCGCTCGGCATCTTCGGGACAAGTCTCAGGGATGTCGAGCGTGTAGACCGTCCCATCGGAGGTAGTCACCTCGAAGGTATCAATCGACGATGGCTCTCCTGGGTCGGCTGGGACGCGGACGACCCGAATTGCCTGTCCATGACCTTCAACCCGGTACTCACCTTGGTAGAGCCCAGACTCGATGTACACGAGACGCCCACCACCACCGATACCAGACAGCTCGAGCTCGTCTGCATCAGTGTACGCGGGCGGGCCAAGCCGCGTTGAACGCTGGATGTGAGGGGCAGAGAACCCCCAACCGATCCCCATGTACCCATTGCCGAGCGCTCCGTTGTACGTGAGCGACATTGCCACCTTGAACCCAGCGCGACCCGGCGGCATGTCGATCGGCAAGCTGTAGCTGTACTGTCCCGTAAACCCCGACACCTGTCCCGCTGCGGTCAGGCCCTGGACCGAGCCGGGTGCTCCCGGAAGGGCAACCGTGTTCGCCGAGGGAGATCCGGGACTGGGGGGAGCGATGGCGCTCGCGCTGCCACAATAGAACAGTGCAGCGATCCCAAGCAGAGTCGAGATCTTCATCGCGTGATCCTGACGGGAACGACAGGCTGCGTCGCGATACAACCTGCGGCCGTGCTTGCGTGGACGGTCAGTGGGTACGCCGTCCGATTCCCCGCGCCGTCTTCGGCCCACACCTCGAGATCATAGCCCCGCCCTGGCACCAGGCCGGATAGGAGTATCGAGCTCGATGTGGAATAGTGCTCCCCCACGCTATCGCCCAGGACGGGGTACTTGACGACACCAACATCGTCGGTGGCTACGGTCCACCGGAGGCGGACATAGGTACGTCCGGCTTCAGTTACCGCAGCATTCGCGCCAGCCGGCCAAACCGGCGGGAGCTCGTCGACGTGAGCTCCGGGCTCGCCGATGAACTCGTTAAGCGACGGCTCCACACACGAGCCCCACAGTACGCCGAGGAGGATGAAGCCGAGAACTCGTAGGCGAGGCATTAGCTCCTCCTATCGTGGTGCGATATCATCCTCGTCCCCGTTGCGGAGCTGCGCATCGACAGCAGTAACCGCCCCACCCCCGAGGTCGACGAAGTACACGGTAGAGTCAACTACTCGTCGCTGCCCAGGATTGTAGGCGTGGAGGATGTCTGGTGAGCCCACCACATCCCATGGCGCCATACCTTGCGCGAGACTGATCCACTGCGATTCCGTCAGCACGCCATCGAATACCACTGCCCCGATCAATCCCTCGTCCGCGTCAGGCCCGCCCCAAGGAGCAAAGCCGTAGGGTGATTGCCCGGCGCTTAGTAGGTAGAGGTCGATTGCTGGAAGCAACGTGCCGACGCCGTCCGTGCTGGTCCAGGAGGTAGTCTCGATAGAACCGGTTGCAGTCACAGTCGACACCCGGATATTGCGGGACACGCGGTCGATCTCAGCGATCTGGAGAGTCAGATGATCTGTGTCGACGGTAAGCGCCATCGAGGACATTGGATCCGGGTAGGAACCGGTCAGACTCCGTGCCTGAAGATATTGCGCGCCGCTGTAGGAAGCTACGGGAGGAGTCGTCATTGCCTGGGCAACCGTTGTCGTTCCGTTCTTCATACTCCACGTCCGGTCGTACGAGCCGGCATGAACCGCAGCGCTCTGCTTCCACAGCAAGACCGCGACGGAAAACGTACTCGTCTCTGAATCGACCTCTGTCATTGCGCCGGGTGCCAATATGTCGAGGACATCGTCGGTATGCAGGATGTCGCACCCCCAAGCCCAGTCCGGTGCTTCGGCACCGGGTAGCGCGTCGCCGTCCGTGTCGATAATGCTCACGGTGTATTTCCCGCACAACTCCCCAGGCGCATCTGTGAACGACTCAGTGCTAACGTTGTCATCCAGGAGGACGCCATCGCGGAAGACCGCGTACTTTCCAGTCGCGACGACGGCGGTCGATGGTTTCCAGGTAAGCTGGACTATCCCACCCTCAATTACGTTCGCCTGAAGGTCGTGGACGAACCCACCATCGAAGTTGGGTGGCTCGGAGCTTGGCGGTGGACCAGCCATCGACCCGCCGTTGTCGACCGAGACATACTCAAACTTCAGGAGCACATCTTCGACGCGGTCAAGCGGGACTTCGTTGTCCAAGAAGCCGAACTGGGGAAACAACAGCATGTACTCACCATAGAGTCCTCGTCCGGCAAGCTCGCTGGACGCGCCCTCGTGGTAGCTGTCGCTGTAGAAGTCCTTGCGTTTGACGTTGATCCAGGCATCCACAAACGCCCAGGAGAAGGTTTCGGTCTCATTTGCCTGACCCGACGAAGCGCCATCCACGAACAGGTTCACTGATGGACGGATTGAGCCGGGCTGGAACTGTTCGCCGGACGAGGTCTTGCCCGCGCACCACTGGCTGGCAAACGTGTTTCGCTTGAGGATGAATACGGGAACGCGGGGCTCGATGACACCGAGAAGGTCACCGTGAAGTGCAGCGCTCACAGACCAGAGCCGCTCCGCACATCGATACAACAGCTCTCCAGAGGGCTCCAAGTCGAACCGGAGTCCCTGTCCGAGATACGTCCCATCATCACTAAACACCGCATTGCCGGGGGCGTGCAGTGCCTCAACCCATTTCTCGACAGTCGCGCGCTTCTTGTCCCCACCGCTCTCTTCTTCATTGAGCGTTGTGCTGTCGAAGTACTTAAGGACCCCATCTCGAAGACTGCGCACGATGGTCTTCGATTCGGGACGGCGCCCGTTGATTCCTCGTGTTGCTTGCTGCTGCTCGATCTGGTGAATGGTTTCCTGCAAATCGTCGGGGTGGACTGCACTGAGGATCTGGAGCCGAAGGTCGAATGACTGTTGAAGCTCGTACTCGGCGGCGAGCATCGCCATGTAGGTCAAACGCTTGGCCCAAGCGAAATCGCTCTCAAAACGGTCGATTCTCTCGTCTAGCCAGTAGTTGTGCCGGAAGTCCGGAAGCGTGCGGAAATCCTCTTCCTCGGCTGCGATGATGGCCTCGCCTTCCGCGAGGTCAGCTCGAAGGTCACGGACGAGATTCTGGTGGCGAACGTGGGCACGCGCGACGGCGAACAACGCCGCCCGGACGGCTTCGACTTGCGTCCCGTATTGTGAGACGATCTGTTCCGTCTGTGTCCAGCATTGCAGTGCCTCTTTGACGCCTTGGATTTGCTGGCGCTCCTGCTCATAGTGGAAGTCCAGCTCGCGCTGTTGTGTGCTGATCTCGCCTGCGAAGACGTTGCTGACATCCTGCATGACAGTCGCGCCGGCGGAGGCTGCACCTTTCATGAAAGCGGCGACCGCACCAAAAATGTTGGCAGTCCTATTCAGGCGCGCGACCGCTTTGTAGTGTGCTGTCATCGCTTCGCTGATGTTCTCATTCAGGTTGGCGATCCTGACGCAACTCCGTGCGACCGTGTCGTAGCTCGCTCGAACCTGCTGAATTGTTGAGAGCGCTTGGCGGACTTGTTGGCGGGCAGACAGGATTTCTAACTCTAGTTCTGCAAGCGTGCCGCGATAGCAGTCCGCGAGGTCTTCCGCAGCGAAGTAGGCGTCTTCCAGATGGGCGGGTGGAGCGAAGACCGTTGGATACATGTGATTGTAGAAGTACTGGTCGCACCACGCGCCGTTGCTTGCCGCGCCATTCTGGTTGGCCTGGTCCATGAAGAGCTCGACGTTGGACCTGTGTAGTGACCGACAATACGAGTCATTGCACTCCGAGATACTATCCGTGGTAAGGCCAAACCCCCCGGCGACCCTCTCGGTCCACCGGGCAATCTCCTCCACTGTGAAGCTGCCGTGACTGCCGGGAAGGTCCAGGGTGTTGCCGCATTCTGAAACAGTGATTCCATCCATCAGGTCCCAATTCGCAATGCCATTCGACGCTGCGGCGAGGGCTTCCGAACCACCTGGAGTGGCGTCAATGAACTCGACGAGATAGTCGCGAATTGGTCTACCGTTGTCCCACGTACCGACGCCTATCTCTCCGTCGGCGCCAGTCCAGACGTCATCGAGAACTCCATCCTTAACCCCGTAGTCCGGATCGGTCTGCCACTTCAACCATCGATCGAAGGGGTTCCAACGGAGCGCGCCAGGGGCCCACTCCATTCGAACCGCTTGGGCGCGCATTAGTGCACATAGCTCTCGTCGCGCCGTATAGAGTCCGGCCCCGGTGTTCTCGATCGCGAATTCGCCGCAACCATCGAGCATCGCCTTCAGCTGCGCCGAGTCGGTGTCTTGCCAGGCGTTCTCGATGCGGCTCAGGCAGGTCGGATTCTCTGAGTTTGGAACACGATAGCACGACTCAAGGTCGTACATCCCGTCTCGATACTCATCGAACACCTGCGTCGCCGGCACGGTGAGACCACAAGCTGTGCGAAGTTGGGTCCCAAATCTGATCTTCGTTTCCCTTACACGTCGTTCGTGATCTTGTTCGGTGAGCACCTGTCGAACAGCAGCGTCGCGCTTGGAGAGCATTGCTTGGCGTGCGCTTTCGAGCTCAGTAGCCGTGCGGGCGATGGCCGGTGTTGCCCAAGATTGAATCAAGTAGTCTGAACTCGCGAAGAACCTTTGGTTTGTTCCACCCGGTTCAATAAAGTACAGAGGGACCGAGTCCTCAGCAAGGTCGAGTGGGTTTGCTCCTGATACGACACGAGTTGCATGGTTTGTGACTCGACGCCACACGCCGCTCAGTTTGGCGCGAGCGCTGCGCCAATCTTGTTCCCATGAAGGCTGACCGGCCGTCTTCGCCTTCCCGTGAAGGCCATTTGCGACCGCAAGACCTGCTAGGACGAACCGCATTGTTCGACCGGAGCGCTCCATCATCCCTGCTCGGATCTGTGTGCTATGCGGGTTGCTCGACCAGCTTTGCAGGTAGTACTCCGCCTCAATCCCGTCGAGGTGACGGTCCAAGAGCTCAAGGTATGCCGCCAGTGTATCTAGCACGACGACTGGCAGCCCGAGGATTTGCTCGTGATGCGCCAAAGCGCCGCTTGCGATGGTGCCATAGTCAGGGCTACCAAGACGATAGTCGGGCTCAGCAATGAACTCCGCCGGCATGGCTGCCAGGATGTCCAGGTATTCGGGGTAGAGCAGTAGGCTGATTCCCTGCTCCATCGCGTCCAGCGTCTCATCCAGATCCAACTGGTCATCGCCGCTGGAGTCACTAGTCCCATGGACTGCGTCAAAACGCTGCGAGTTCGATGAATGGCGTGCAACGAACGCATGGATTGACAGCCATTGCGCCAAACGACGTTGCAGGAGTCGGCTTCCCACGGCCAACGAGTCGTCCAACGGCGGCGTACTTCCCCAAAGAGACTCTTGCTTCGCGGCCGCGGCAAGCCAGTCCAATTCCAGGTGAAAGCGCGCGATGTCGACACATCCGTTCGTCTGGAAGAGCGCTTCGGCGTGCTGTCGAAGCGCGTCCCACGAAGCCGAGGGATACAGATTGTCGAGCGAGGTGGGGGGAAGGCTCACAACTACCACGCTCGGGTCATTGACCGCCGCGCCCGAGACCCAAGACGTGTGGACGTTGAGCACAGCGCCGAGCTCATCAAGCGTTGACGTCACTGTCCCCACCCCGTCGGTCGCCGCATGGAACGTTAGGGTGCCATCTGCGTACTCAAGACTGCTAGGGGTGTTGACCCCAGCAACAACGATCGAGAGTTTCAGTCCAGCGAAGGCTGGTATCACTGTCAGAATGCCCGACGCACCCACGGGAATCTCGATCGGAGCGAGACGTCCGGAATCGGCTCCATCGGATGACGACGTCAAGCCTTCCGGAAGCGGCGCTGTTGGCACTTCACGGCTCAAATCGTCAAGGCAGGCGACAGCCATCTCGCGCTCAGTAAGCTCGATATTGGCATCGAAGAACGGCGTGTTCGTGGTGCTAGCTGGTGAGGTCGTGGTCTCAGTACCGAGGTCCGCTGCGTTCGCGAACCAGGCGTCGGCCAAGGACGCCCTCCCACCAGTTTCAATGCGATACAGTTCGCCCGTCTTCGCATCTACGAGCGAGGGATGGAGGGCGTGTCGCGGCGACATGAGAACGTCCCCTTCGAAGGCGGCGGTCGTCCACCGCGAGATATCGTCGAACGTAGCGACGCGCATCGCGCATGTCGCGGCCTGAATGTAGTAGTCATCCGGTTCCGCCGAAGGCACGCCTCGATGTATGAAGGGTGAGATAGTGTACGAGTCGATCGGACAGGCGTTCAGCGTCACCATGCCGCCCGTGTCGTCTGGGCGACATTTCGTCGTGCCTGGAACCTGTATCTCACCGAAGTCTGTGTCGAAGCAGCTGCAGCCATAGTCCTTGAGCGCGCTTGGGCAGCACACTTCGTATCGGTCCTTCAAGAACTCCATAGTCGCTATAGAACTCTGGGCGTCGTCGAATTTCTGCAGTACGTCGTCGCAATCAACGCCATACGTGAGCGCGACGGTGTCGCTGCAACGTGCAGCTAGCGTCGACGTTCCGGTGGACTGTTGAAAAGACCTCGGCGAATTCAGACAATTCACAAGACTGTGGCTAGCAGTTAGGGCGGCCCAGACAACTGGATGATCGAAGCGGCGCGGTGAGAAGGTGTCTGCTGCTCGCGCTATCCAGGGATCGCTTGCAATAGAGTTCACAGCGTCATCCGCTACAACGAAAGCTGCAGCTTCTGGCGCGTTCTCGGACGGAGAAACAGTGAACCGTAGGACGAGCGCTGGCTGAGGTCCATCAGGATCAGCTCCCCTGAGCTCGATTCCGAAGATCCCCTGAAGCTGGTCGGTGTCTGCGTCCCAAAGCAGTGTCGCGTTGTCGTCGACCAGCGGCGCCACCGCGGGCGGCGTCCCAGGTAGATCTGCCGTGAAGGCGGCAGCGGCGGTTGTTTGCTGCGTGGTTCCACTGAACCACTCAGGCGTCCCGACGATCTGTGCTGCCGTTGATGTGCCCGGCGCTCCAGAGTAGTGGAGCTTCAGCTGCCCATACGAAGTGAGGGTATGGGTTGGGTCATAGAGAGTAATCCAGGCATTACTGGCGTCAAGTTCCACCCAGGCGGTCACCGGGAGGCGCGATGTTGCTGGTGGGACATCGGAGGCGATGAGTGAGAACGCCACGGTTTCGTCAAAGTCGATTCCTGCCCCAACCAGGGAGAACGTTCCGCGGTACCAACCGCTGGAAGGCTCTTCGTTCTGAAGTAGCTCTGCAACGAAGATCGGAATCTCCTTGTCGATTGGCCAAGAGGAGTTGTCGACCTGGAGGTGGACGCTGCCTGATGTCGTCGTCGGCGGGTCGAGCGCGTACGGAAGCACCCATAGAGCTTTGTTACGGTCTTGGTCCAAGAGGTACTGTATGCTGCAATCTTGCCCAAAGGTGCTCAAGGGCGGGCGTGGATCATCGAGCTTGGCCGCCGCGCACGAGACCATGAACCCGCGGGCCCCCACCGCGTGCAAGGTTTGCTGCGCCGTACGCGCTGGGTTGTCCATGCTTACGATCACGACTTGGGCTAGATCGATGAGATTCGTTCCCGATGTCGTCTGCTTGAAATCCAGTTCGGCAGGGCGCGCTTCGACCGTGGGTCGCCGGAGATCGGGAAAGAGGCGGCCCGCGTGCGTTCCTTCTGCGACGCAGGTTCCTTCACAGTTGCAGACGTCGCCGTCATCGCACTCTTCGTCGCTCCGGCAACCGCTGACACAGACACCGCCATTGAGACGGTCACACCTCGTTCGAGCCGGGCATTGACCATCGTGACTGCAGAAGCGAGGCATCAGTCCGATGCACTCCGTATCCGTCTCTCCTGGTCGGAAATCGGGTGGGCAGCGTGCGCCGCTGCTGCGCGGGATCTTCACCTCTCCACTGCATCGGTATCCAAGTTCTGGCTTGCAGGAGGCGTTGGAACCATGTGCGATCGCGCACGGGTCAGTTGCCGGCGTAGCGAGGTCCTCAGGCGTCGCGCCGACACAGAACATCGCAGTGGCATCGGGTGACAGCACGTCCAGTAGCGAGCTGTTGTCGTCGCACGAAAGCCCCAGAGGGTCGTAGCCCATTGACGCACGGGCCAGCGTCGTTGTGGGATCTGACGAATCGTCGTACGTCCGTTCCGATTGAGCGCAGCCCGTGCCGAGCATGAGGGCAAAACTTAGAGCCGCAGCCAAAGAATGCCAGCAGTAGTGATGTCGTGAGTGCGCGCGCATATGCCCCCCCGGGATCGACTTCGTCCACGGTATGCATCCGGCCGACAGGTCAGGCGATCTGCATGACTCAGACGGTTGCGGTATTCACAAGCTCATCATCGTACCTAGGCAAAATGACGAACGACTAACCAGCTCCCCTACGCATACACCGATTGCGACGACCATGCAAGGCGCTTGGACACGGTTTCTTCTTGTCGTATCATAGGACGCTCGGTGCTTGTGCGTCTGGAATCGGGCAGCTGGAACCGAAGAGCACGTCAACCGCGAAGCTCGCCCGCGTCCGGTTGAGGCGAAAGGCGGTCTCCACCGGGCGCCTGCAGCGCCGAGCCGGAACCCGTCATCGCCGTCCAACTCACACCATCGTGGTGGCGATTCGCGGCAATGGTGGAGAATCCAACGTGATCGAGTTCGATCGGCCGAGCTTAGGGGGGGCCGCAGTCCTCAGTCCACGTGAGTGGAGTAAGAGCGACGGATTGTGCGGGTTCGGACGGATGCTCTGTGGTGGCGACTGCGATGAAGTCAGGATGGGCGTTTGCTTGCGCGGCGAGGTCCGCCAAGGTGGCGGCCGACCCGAGCTCAAGCGTCAACACACCAGGGCCACCGTCGTGGTCGGCGATAGGAGGCGCGCCGAGCTGTCCGATCTGTATCTTCACGCCTTCGACGGCTGAAATGACGTCTAGAGTTCCTCCATATGCACCGGCCGGCAAGTGAATCGTGTCCGGCGCCAGAGGACAGCTCGCCTGGCTGCTGGTGCCAGACTGGCCGCCATCGATGCAGGCGGCGAGGAGGAGAAAAGGGGCAGCGAGGAACTTCAGCATGGCCAGAGCGTGCCTGAACCCACTCCTATTGTCCAGAATACTCGTTGGGTGATGAGCGACAATTACTCTGGCCGGTCAGCGACAACTGCTTTGTCCGGTCGCAGCAAGTCTGACCGCGTGTGGGAGACTTCGGCCCGAGGGAGGGCCGATGGTCACCGACAAGCAGGTCAAGTTGCTGAGGCAAAGACGTATGGAAGGCAAGACACAGGAGGCCGCGGCAGCCGCGGCGGCCATGAGCTCGCGGACGGCCCGGCGGTGGAAGGCAGGAGTTGTGCCGTCGCAGACGAAGAAGGAGCGGACGTGGCGCACGCGCGACGACCCGTTCGAGGAGGTGTGGGACACGGCAGTGGTGCCCCTGCTGGCGAGGGACACGGAGGGCAAGCTGCAGGCGGTGTCCGTTCTGGGCGAACTACAACGGCGCTACCCGGGTCGCTTCCGCGATGGGCAGGTGAGGACGCTGCAGCGGCGCATACGGGACTGGCGGGCGGTCGCTGGCCCGCCGCAAACGGTGTTGTTCCAGCAGGAGCACCCACCAGGCCGTGAGGGGGCGTTCGACTTCACGCACTGCACGGCCCTCGAGGTGACCATCGCCGGGGTGGCGTTCGCCCACCTGCTGTTCGTATTCCGGCTGAGCTTCAGCCGCTGGACGTGGGTGGAGTTGGCCTTCAGCGAGACCTACGAAGCCCTCGTCAGCGGCGTCCAGGGTGCGCTGTGGGCCCTCGGCGGCTGCCCCGCGTTGGTCCGGCACGACAATCTCTCGGCGGCCACTCACGAGCTCAAGCGCAGCGGCGGACGCGCCCTGAACAAGCGCTTCGCCGACGTCCTCGCGTACTACGGCCTCGGTTCGACGCGCATCAACCCTGGCGAGTCGCACGAGAACGGCGTGGTTGAGAAAGCCAACGACTTGGTGAAGTCGGCCTTGCGACAGACCCTGTTGCTGCGCGACAGCCGCGACTTCGTGAGCATTGGCGCCTACATGACCTTCGTTCGCGAGGTCGTCGAGAGCACGTTCAACGTCCCAGCCGCCGAGCAGCTCGCCGTGGAGCGCCCGCACCTTCAGGCACTTCCTCCGACGCGGGTGCCCAACTACACCGAGCACACGCCCACCGTTTGCCGCTGGAGCACCATCTGCGTCGCCGGACGTGCCTACTCGGTGCACTCACGACTCATCGGTCATGACGTCACCGTGCGTAAGCACCCGGACGTGCTCGAGGTCTTCTACAAGGCCATCTGGTCGAGACGAAGGTACGCCTGCGCGGTGAGTGCGAGGCCGCACATCGACTACCGCCACGTCATCTGGTCGCTGGTGCGCAAGCCTGGCGCCGTCGCGCGTTACCGCCATCGTGAGGACCTGTTCCCGACGCTGACTTTCCGGCGCGCCTACGACGCGCTCAAGGGCTGGCACGGCGAGCGGACCGATATCGAGTACGTCCGCGTCCTGCATCTGGCCGCCTCGACCCTCGAGTCGTCGGTGAGCAGGCGCTCGCGAGCTTGCTGTTGACCGGCGAGCGCTTCGACTACGCCGCGCTCAAGGTGATGGTGCGGCCGAGGCCGACCACGGTCCCTGACATCCACATCCCAGAGCCCGACCTCGCCGCCTACGACCGCCTGCTCGGAGGTACCCGATGAACGTGCCCCGACCCGAAACGCGACCGGTCGTCGCCGCACTCTTCAAGGAGTTCAAGTTGCCGACCGCCGCCGGCGAGATGGTCCGCCGGCTCGAGGACGCGGGCCACGACGACGCGCTCGACGTCGTCCGCGAAGTGCTCGAGGCCGAGAGCTCATTCACACCGAGCGCGACGACCGTCGGGAACGCCGCGTCGCGCGGCTCCGCCACGACTCCATGCAGCCTCCGGGCAAGACCCTCGACACCTTCGACCTGAACCGCCTGCCGCTGGCCCTCGGACGCAAGCTGCGCGACCTCTGCAGCGGTCACTTTCTCGAGGAAGCCACCAACGTCCTCGCCTTTGGACTGCCGGGGACGGGAAAATCCCACGCCGCCTGTGCGCTCGGCCAGGCTGGCCATGCCGTCCTCTTCGTCCCGACCTTCCAGCTCGTCCAGCATCTCCTCGCCGCCAAGCGAGACCTCGACCTCCCGAGAGCGCTCCCCAAGCTCGACCGCTACGAGCTCTTGATCTGCGACGACATCGGCAACGTCAAGCAGAGCCCCGACGAGAGCGAGGTCCTCTTCACCTTGCTCGCCGAGCGCTACGAGCGCCGCTCCGTCCTCATCACCAGCAATCTCGTCTTCAGCGCGTGGGACAAAATCTTCCGCAACCCCATGACCACGGCTGCGGCCATCGACAGGCTCGTTCATCACTCGGTCATCCTCGAGCTCGACGTCCCCAGCTATCGCACCGAGGCCCACGAGACCGCCGCCACGCCAACACAGGACATCCCAGCAGTGACCCATCAGCGAAGCCGGGATGCGCGGTGACGCAGCATCGGCGAGGATCCAGCCGGAGGTGAATCCATGGCTGGACGAAAGGTGCGAGACGCGGCCGAGGCGCGAGCATGCTTGGCCGAGGTGGGCGACGTGGACGGCCAGACGCGAGCGTCGTGGGCG
>Ga0070728_10003052_pt1 | contig 19256 bp, 19 predicted proteins | sample tdDd471_FD_66723 | JGI IMG/M metagenome (GOLD analysis project Ga0070728, IMG submission 66723) | Marine sediment microbial communities from the Atlantic coast under amendment with organic carbon and nitrate - tdDd47.1 | ecosystem: Environmental > Aquatic > Marine > Coastal > Sediment | place... | reverse complement strand
TACCCGACCAGCCACGGTGTTGCCGAAAGAATTCTAAGCAACTCGCGCAACAGCCCCGATTCGAGCAGAACCCGCGCAAAATAAGGTTGTTAACATAATCCGTCAGCGGCCAAAACGTGAACTTCATCACACATTATTAGCCGTTAGAGGGTTACGGTGTTAATACAGCGTGCCCGGCAGGCCAAGGACGGCCCCCGCGCTGTTTTTTTTGTCTGGCACAAATGATTTTCGCCAGCAGTCCTAAGCTTCTGACTTCACTTCCCGCTGCATAAGAGCCTGAATAGCATCCTCGACGGAAATGCCTTCATAGAGTAGTTGATAGACTTGTTCACAGATAGGCATTTCAACTTGCAGATCGGCGGCTACTTTACGCACAGCGGCAGCTGCTTTAACGCCTTCCACGACCTGGCCAATCTCTTTTGCGGTTGCTTCCACGCTTTTTCCTGCGGCAAGGGCCAGGCCCATACGACGATTGCGTGACTGATTGTCTGTGCAGGTCAGCACAAGATCCCCCATTCCGGAAAGCCCCATAAACGTGTCAAACTGAGCGCCGATAGCTACACCGAGTCGGGTCATTTCGGCGAGTCCGCGGGTGATGAGTGCCACGCGAGCGTTAGCGCCAAAACCAAGGCCATCTGACAGGCCAGTCGCTATGGCCAGTACATTTTTTACAGCGCCGCCGACTTCTACGCCAATCATGTCAGTTGATGTGTAGGCGCGGAAATTATCATCTGAGAACCGCCAGGCCAGCTCATCGGCATAATCCGCGTTGGTTGCTGCAACGGTCATGGCGGTTGGTAATCCCAGCCCTACCTCGGTCGCAAAAGTTGGCCCTGAAACTACGGCCAGTGGTACTTCAAGGCCCAAGGTCTCGTGCGCGACCTGGTGCGGCAATTTGCCTGTACTCAGTTCAAACCCCTTTGTTGCCCACGCAATGCGGGCGCCGTGTAACAGGTTAGGCTTGATGCTTTCAAGTACCGAGCGGAAGACATGGCTGGGAACACATATAAGCAGGTCACTGTGCTGGCTGACTACGGTGTCAAGATCAGCATTTATGCATACGGTCTCCGGCAAAGGGATATCGGGAAGGAACACGGAGTTGCAGCGGGTTTTCTCCAGCGCAAGAATTACTTCCGGCTCACGGCCCCATAGCGTCGGACGTTGTCCGGCCCTGCCAAGCTGTATAGCCAGGGCTGTACCCCAGGATCCTGCGCCTATAACGGCTATCTCAGACGCTTCCGATTTCACCTTTTACTCCGTTTCAGGCTTTTGCACTTTGTTGCTCTCGTGCCTGAGCATAGAGCGCGTCAAAGTTGATGGGCTGCAATATCAGTGGAGGAAACCCGCCCTTACCAACCAGCGATGAAATAGCTTCACGTGCGTAGGGGAATAGAGTGGCGGGGCATTGCGTACCCAGCAACATATTCGTTTGTTCGGGGCTATAGCCGCTGAGCAAAAACAGGCCAGCCTGATCAATCTCGGTCAGAAAAATTGTCTGCTCGCCTTTTTTTGCATGGACGCTGATATGCAGTATGACTTCGTAAACATTCTCTCCATTAGCCGAATGCGAATTGCGAATATTCAACTCGGTTTCAGGTTCTATGCTGGATTCCTGAAATATTTGCGGTGTATTCGGCGCTTCGAAAGACAAATCCTTCACGTAAAGCTGCTGTAATAAAAAGGCGCGACTGCCATTGGTATTGCTGCTGCCATTGCCGTTAGATTTACTGCCATTACTGCTTTTTGATGCACGGTCATCGCTCATGACTATTCGTTGCTCCCTTCGCTCGTTGGTTTATCTAACCCGAGCATTGAATCCAGTTTGCCGGCAGCATCAAGCGCTGCGATATCATCGTAACCGCCAACGGGCTGACTATCGATGAATATTTGCGGTACAGTCCTTTGCCCGCTGAGTTCCGTTATTTTCTGGCGCAAGTTACCGTCATTGCTGACGTCGATAACTTCATATTCCACCCCTTTGTTTTGGAGTAATTTGCGGGCAGCTGTGCAGTAACCGCACCAGGGGGTCGTGTAGATACGCACATCAGGAGTTGTGCCCATGAATTACTGCGCTTTTTTATCGCTAACTACAGGCAGATTATCCCGTTGCCAGGCATCCAGACCGCCCGCGATGCTGTAGATATTTTCGATACCATCTTTGCGCAATCGACTGGCCAGTTCGCCACTGTGGTCTCCGGCATCACAAACGAGCAAAGTCGTTTTTCCAGCCTTTATCTGCGTGGGTGAACTACCTGAAAACTCTGCTACAGGAATATTTTTTGCGTCTACTATGTGCCCGGCTGCGAATTTCGCAGAGTCACGAACATCAATTACGCCGCATCCCTTATTGATCAGCTGTACCGCCATAGGGGTACTCACGCTGCCGATATTGCGGGCTTTCATACGAAGTTCGTAAAACAGCACGGCTAATCCACTCGCGAAGAGCCCGGATACCAGCCATGGGTTGGCGGACGTAAATTCGGCAAATTCCTGCATGATCACTCCTGATAATGGGCGCGGATTATACCCTGTAAAGTGCTGGTCGGTGCTGCACGAATATCGCCACAGCCCGCGTAATCGCCTAAACTCGCCAGCCCATGAAACTGATTTTAATCGCTCTTTGCACAACGCTATTGATAGTTGACGCGGTCTCGGCTGCGCCACAGACAAGCGAGCAGGCAAACGCGGAGCTAAAAGCAGTTCAGAAGCAAATAGAAACTCTCAAAGAAGATCTTGAGAATGAGGGTCGGCGGCGCAGCAGGGCCGAGCGCAATCTTGCCAAGGTTGAAAAATCGGAGCAAACAGTTCGCCGCGAATTAACATTCATCCGTAAAAAATTAGGTGACTCTAAAGCGCGTCAGGCTGATCTAGAGCGCCAATCTGAAGCGCAGCGCAAGGAACTGGAGAAACAGCGCGCTACTTTGGCGAACCAGTTGCGGGTGGCCTATATAAACGGCAATGAGGAATGGTTGCGCGTTTCGTTGAGCCAGCAGGATGCGACCAGTCTGGGACGCCGCATGACTTATTACGGATATCTGTCCCGCCAGCGCAGAGCAACCATCGAAAGGGTTGCTGAAGTACTGGCGCAACTGGACGAAATTAAAGCGGAAATTTCCGGGGAAATGGTCCGGTTGGCAAAATTGGAAGTGGAAGCGACCGACAAACTCGAGGAAATAGCCGATAAACGGACAGAACGTGCCGAACTGGTGGCCACGATTAACGCCGATATACGCACTAAAGATGCCCAGATAGAGCGTTTGCAGGCACAGGCTACGGAACTGACCAACCTGGTCGAAGCACTGGCGCGCGTGCTGCCAAAAATGCCGGATATCGATGCAGAGCCGTTTGCGGGGAAAGCGGCCAGCCTCTCCTGGCCCGCAGACGGTCCGGTCCTGAAGGGCTTTGGTCAATCCCGCGCGGACGGGCGCCTTAAATGGGAAGGTGTATTGCTGGGCGCGCCTTCGGGCAGCATTGTTCGGTCTGTCTACTATGGCCGGGTGGTGTTTTCAGATTGGCTGGATGGTATGGGCCTGCTCACAATTATTGATCATGGTGCAGGCTACATGAGTCTGTATGGTCACAATCAGGACCTGTTGAGAGAAGTTGGCGAGTGGGTAGACCCGGGCGAAGCCATAGGCCACGTGGGTGATAGTGGCGGTCAGGCGGCCGCCGGCCTGTATTTCGAGATACGCAAAGATGGCAAGCCCGTGGACCCCAAACGCTGGATCAGATAGTTGCGGCGCAACATACATTATGTAAATTACGTGCAAAAATGAGAACTTACGTCGTTTCCTGATGCCTGCTGGCTGTGCTAAGGTGATTTTACCTAATAACTGAAACAGGCGTTTTTACAGGCAAATGACGGGCAAATTTCGTAACTTGCTACTGATTTCGGCGGGCATGGTGTTTGGCCTCGCTCTTTCCATTGGTTCCGGCGTATTCGCCCAGAAAGAGGTCGTCCAGGAAACCCTGCCGTGGGATGACGCTCGTTTACTCGCAGAGGTTCTGGAGCGCGTTCGCCAGGAATACGTAGAGCCTGTCGAAGATTCCGAACTCATAGAAAGCGCTGTGCGCGGCATGGTGACTGATCTCGATCCACACTCGCAGTTTCTTGATAGCGAGGAATATGAGGAAGTCCAGATATCAACCAGCGGCAACTATTCTGGCGTGGGTCTTGAAGTGCATCTGGAGGATGGCACGGTTCGCGTCGTTGCTGCGATAGAGGGCACACCAGCTGAACAGGCGGGTCTGCGCTCGGGTGACATAATAGTCAGCATCGATGACACCCTCATCGACGAAAAGAATTTCGACGAGGCGGTAAACCGTTTGCGCGGCAAGGCCGGTTCGCAGGTAAAAATAGCCGTGCAGCGAGAGGGTGAAGACGAGCCCGTCAGCTACACTGTTACACGCAATAACGTGCAGGTGAAGAGCGTACGTTATGAATTGCTTGCGCCTGACTACGGCTACATACGCATAAGCCATTTCAGCGAGACCACGTGGAAAGATACCCGCAAGGCTGTACAGAAATTACGGGAGCGGAGTCGCGATCGTTTGCATGGCATAGTTCTGGATCTGCGTAACAATCCTGGCGGTGTGCTGGATGCCGCTGTCGATGTATCGGACGGATTTCTTGATGCCGGCATGATTGTCTCCGCGAGCGGACGGGTAGCGGATGCCAATTTCTCCCGCCAGGCCCGCGAGGGCGACATTCTTGATGGCGCCAGGATCGTAATCCTTGTTAATGAGGGTTCTGCATCGGCTGCCGAGATCGTGGCAGGCGCATTGCAGGATAACGACCGGGCGACAATTGCCGGAGTGCGTACCTTTGGCAAGGGGTCGGTCCAGACTGTAATGCCGCTGTCTAATGGCCGGGCGATAAAGCTGACTACATCGTTGTATTACACGCCGTCCGGGGTATCAATCCATGGGCAGGGAATCACGCCGGACATTGAAATCGTTGCAGATCCGACTCAGGATCTGCTAGCAGGTATTACGTCCCATGAAACGGATGCCGGGGCTGCATTGTTGCAAAGTGATAGCCAGTTGCGTGCCGCGCTGCAACTTGTGCAGGAAGAACGCGTTATGCAGAGTAAAGTTTACTAGCCTTTAAGGCTGCTGGCACCACAGACTGTCTCGGGCACAAGGAAGTGTCACCTGCCAGCCACATTGTCCAATTTATCCATGGATGGATGCATGACAGCTTGTCGGCCCAAACGACCCTACCCTGCTATGCACGCTTTTCTTTTCGCGACAGCAATCCTTTGCGCGCGCATGGGTCATGCGCTGGAACCGCTACCTGTGCCATTGGCAAAAGAACGGCCCATGATCGCGGTCATTATTGATGACCTGGGAAATCAGCGGCTTCCGGGGTTGCGTACTATAGGTCTTGAGGGGCCAATTGCCTGCGCAATCATGCCCCATACTGCACACGCGACCTATCTCGCTGAACAGGCTTTTGTGGCTGGTAAGGAAGTAATTCTGCATTTACCCATGCAGCCCATAGAGATGAACCGTATCGCCGGCCCGGGTGAAATCAGCCTGGATACTGATCGCGATGCGCTTGCCTACATACTGGAGCAGGATCTGCGCTCTGTGCCACACACGGTCGGTGTCAGCAACCACATGGGTAGTTTAATTACCCGTCATCCGGGACATATGCGCTGGTTGATGCAAGAGCTTGCCCAACGGGGCAACCTGTTTTTTCTCGACAGTTTTACTACACCCGACAGTGTTGCCTACGAGATCGCACTTGAAACAGGTATTCCGGCCGGCCGCCGACACATTTTTCTGGACAACGTACAAACCCAGGCTGCCGTGCAGTTTCAATTCGAGCAATTAAAGCGTCGGGCACGCACGTACGGCTATGCCATTGGTATAGGCCACCCCTATCCTGCCACGCTGGATTATTTGCAGACAGCGTTGCCTGCGCTTGAACAACAGGGCTTTCAATTAGTACCGGTATCGCGAATCATTACTTTGCAGGACACCATTACAGCGCGTGCGACCTTGCCAAATGAACTAATGTTGTCAAAAGAGCATACGCTGGTCGAAGCGCGATAATGGACAGAACCCGCACCGGATTCGCTATCGCTTTGTTCATCGCGGTTTGGCAACGGCGTTACAATTGCTCAACCGGTGCTTAACAGGGCTTTTTCTACTGCGTATCAAGGATGTACCCGGATTAAACTGGGACGTGTAAGTGGGACATGTATGGAAAGAATTTACCTCGGACAGATAATGCTGGTCGGCCTGGGCGGGTTTTGCGGGTCGGGTTTGCGCTTTGTACTTAGTGGCTGGGCACAGCGTTTGTTTCAGCATAGTCAGTTTCCCGTGGGTACGCTGACCGTAAATGTCCTCGGTTGCCTACTCATTGGCTTTCTCGGGGGCTTGGCCGAGCAACGCCAGGTAATGGACGCGAGCATCCGGCTGTTTTTACTCGTAGGTGTACTTGGCGGATTTACGACCTTTTCTACCTTTGCCTACGAGAGTCTGGTGCTTGCACAGGACGCCCAGTATTTTAAGATGCTGCTAAACGTCATGCTGCAGGTCCTGGTTGGCTTTAGTGCTGCATGGCTTGGTCTGGTTCTGGCCCGGTTTATTTAAGCGGATATAGATACAGGATTATTGTTTTCGGGGAGCATCATGCATACACAAATTGCCTGCAGACTCAGAATCTATACTGACGACAGCGATTCTCATGAAGGTCAGCCTTTCTATGAGTGGCTGGTAACAGAAGCTCACCGTCAGGGTATGCGTGGAGCGACAGTACTGCGTGGTTCTATGGGCTTCGGTGGTCATGGTGAAATTCATACCAGCAAACTATTGGCCCTCTCCGCAGATTTACCCATCATTGTAGAGATCATCGATTCGCGCGAGAAAGTTCAGAGCTTTATCGCCATTGTTGATGAGGTGTTGCACAAAGGATTAGCAACGATAGAAGAGGTTGAAACCGCTTTCTTCTGGCAACATTAAGATTAGTGTCATCCACCGGGCCTGATTTTTATTGTCCGGTCAGGGCTGCGCGGATTCTCTTCGCCTGGTCTTCGAGCACCTCTGAGTCTTCCATATCGCCTGTATGCGGGCGTAAAGGAACGTTCTCGTAGCGCGGCACGATGTGCACATGAAAATGGAATACGGTCTGGCCTGCTGCCGGGCCGTTAAACTGATTCAGCATAATGCCATCCGCCTTAAAGACGTCCTGAACAGCGCGTGCCACCATTTGGGTGGTGCGTAACACTTCCCTGGCTGCATCAATATCGAGGTCGAACAGGTTTTCAGCGGGGCTTTTCGGAATAACCAGTGTATGTCCTGGTGACTGTGGCATGACATCCATGAATGCGAGGGTCGTAGCATTTTCATAAACGCCGAACGCAGGGATTTCACCGCGTAGAATTTTTGCGAAAATATTGTTTGAATCGTAAGCCATAACCCACCTCGCTTGATTGGCTGAATCGCCGCACTACATTTATGCGGCACTGTAATTCTATAGCCAAAATCCCGGTACGGAACAATTGCAGGATTTTGTTTAGCTGTGCCGTTACAGTGTGGGTGTTAGCATGGTGTTCTGTCATTATTTTCAGGTATTTACCATTGAGCGAGCTACCGAGTAATCCCGTCAGCAAACGCAATGATGCTAACCGCTGTTTTGTGTGTGGCCCGGATAACCCATCCGGGTTACGGGTTATCTTCCGTTTGGAAGATAAGCTATGTAAGGCCGAATACACACCCAATGAATTGCAGTGTGGCTACGACGGCGTGATCCACGGCGGTATTATTTTCAGCTTGCTGGATGATGTCATGGCGAACTGGCTATTCCTGCAGGGCGAGCGGGCCTACACGGCCAAGTGTGAAATTCGTTACCGCGAACCGGCACTGGTTGGTACCCGTTTGCTTCTGGAAGGCGAACTTGTAAACCGCAAGGGCCGGCATGCGCAGCTGACAGGCCGGGTGAGGCATCCTGATGATGGTCGCGTACTCGCAGAAGCCGCCGCCACCTTTATCGTTGTTTCCGACTAGTCAGCCTTGACGGGAGCCGGCTGCCCGAGATGGAAAAAGCCCTGCGTCGACAGGGCTTTTTGTCAGGTGTTAACGGATGGGTCAGTTGCTCCGCTGAACTACCCCTGCCGCTCCATTCATGCGGGCGGGGATTCGTAAAAGGCTATGTGATACTCGCCGGTGCCTTCACGCAGAGGCTTAATGTTGTTCTGGTACTCATCACCCTTAATGAAGGTCTGCAGGTCGTCCATGGTTGGGAACTCGGTAAGGATTACCAGCTTGCCGTCCAGTAAATCACCATCGTAGTTTTCCTTGGGCATTCCCCGCAGGAGGTACTTACCACCGTGTTTTGCGCATAGAGCCGCTGATTTTTCGGCGTACTCTTTCATTTCCGGTTTCATGTTGGTGATCTTGCAGACGGCTAACATGTAGGCTGCCATTTTGTTCTCCATTGATTCAAACAGTCGGGGCGCTAATTATCCGCAGTACTGACGGGGTGTCCAGTGGTTTTATACCAGGCTGGACTGGTGACGTTGATTGCCTGTGTATCCAGAGTCCCTATTCACAAAGCAAAAAAAACCCCCGGAAACCGGGGGTTTTTTTCTTTCAGCGTGCTTAACGTTACTGACCGAAACGGAACTTCGCGTTAATACCAACAATCCGCGGATTAGGCATATTGGCATAGATATCACTCGGTAGTTTCGGACCGGCATTGATGCCGCTGCCAGCCGGTGGTGGGGCTGCCAGACCGAACGAGAATGTGCCTGTCGGGATACCCGGGTTAGGCCCACCGGATATGACGGTGTCATTGTCGAACACATTCGTCATAAACAGTTGCACGTCCCAGGCATTGGCGAGGATGCCGAAGCGCAAGTCTGTCAGGCTATAAGCCTGGAACTCCACTACATTAAAGGCTTCCATCCAACGGGTATCCTGGTAGCGGTAGTTCGCTTCCCCATACCATTCCGCACCTGTATCGAACAGGCTGTTTGTGTAGCTCAGGTTTGCCAGGAACGCGTGTTTTGGTGCACGCTCGAGTTCGTTACCATTGAAGCTCATGACGCAGCCTGTTTTAGGCGAGTTTTCGTTTTCCGAGCCGTCAATAATGGCAACCTCGGAACATACCTCGCTCGGGTTGCCCCCATTGATACGCGAAATATCGCCGGAACTTGATGTCGTAATTGTATAGTCGGTGTATTCTGTTTTGAGGAACGTATAGCCACCGCTAACCAGCCAGTTCTCCGTTATTTGCCAGGTAGCATCCAGTTCAAGGCCGTTCACTTCCGAACCGGAGATATTCTCTACCTCGGTTCCCGTAGTGCCACCCGTAACTTTCTGCACGGTAACCTGCTTGTCCTTGAAGTTCTGCAGGAACACGGAACCATTCAGTCGGACCCGGCCGTCGAACAGCGTGGTCTTGGCGCCGACTTCCCACACGTCCAGTCGCTCTGGCTCAAATTCGATTTCGTCATATACGCCATCGAGGTTGGCATCGAGACCGAATGCGCCAGATGTCAGCAGGCTGAAGCCACCCGGCTTGATGCCGCGCGACCAGGAGAAGTAGGTCATGACATCGTCGTTCCAGAAATACTCCAGTGTCGCTTTCGGTGCCCAGAAATTATCCTGGCGTTGCAGCGTCTCAGGATTACCTGGCGAAGGCCGGTAGCCGAAGGCCCACCAGGAATCGCCGTTGAATTGATCACCCTGCGTAGGACCCTGCGGGTTATTAGGATTGTTGCCGGCGTAATAGATCGAAGTGGAAGACGATGCCAGCCCGAGGTAGTCGCAGCGCCCGGTCTGACCGCAAAGCAGTGCCGCGCTGGGGCCGGTGGCCTGGCCGCCATTAGCGGTCTCTGTTCTGGCCTGAGAGATAGCCGCCGGATCATTCTCACATCCACTCTGGTCAGCAAAATCCGAGTTAATACTGAAGAACTGGCTACCGTCAACACAAGGGGTCTGCACCAGGCCCGTTACCTCGTTATCTTCCTTGGTATAGCGTGCCTCTACTCTAAATGTCAGTCTTTCGGTCAGGTCCATGTCCAGCGAGCCATACCATGAATAGTGGTCCGTCTGACGCAGCGTTTGTTGCGGCTGATCCAGGCGCCCCTGGTAGGTGTCCTTCATAAAAGGCGCAGCCGCAATGAAAGCTGTGCCGCACTGATCAGAGATCACATTTACACCCCCCAAGGTGTTATCACCGTCACTATTGCTAAAAATTTGCGTCGAGTCTCGGTAAACCGGGTTTGCACCCCCACTTCCACCCAGAAAACAGCTTGCACCGCCCAGTATCGTCGTGCTGTTTATATCTACCAGGTCAACTTTTTCCTGCCAGAACTGCAGACCGGTCGTAAAGTTGATCGATTCGCTCGCCTGCCAGGCCAGCCGGAATTCCTGGCTGATCTGCTGGGTATCCGTGCTGTCATCCTGGATGAACTGTGTCGATGCATCATTGATGCCGTCCCCGCCCAGCGTGTAGTCGCAGGGAGCGAACTTGGCGACGTCGGTCTGACCGGCTGCGACGAGCGCATCAAGGTACGAACTGTCGGGATTGGCCAGATCTAAAGGATTCGGCATCTCGGCCAGCAGCAGCGCGTTAGTCGTGCACCTGTCGACATAGTATTTGCCGATATCGGTCTGGATATCCACAGTGGAATCTACATAGCCGGTATTAGAAATGAAATCGAGGGTATCGTTAATGGCCCAGTCCACGTTCAGGGCTGTTCGGAATACCTCGCGGGTCGTGCCGTCGTAATCTTCTGCGTTGGTGAGAATCTCCGAACCGGGTCCCGTACGGTAATTGGGGTTGACTGCGACCGTAAGCTCGTCGGCATCGGGAATTTCACCCTTGTAATAAGAGACCACCGTTTTGTTGTACTGATCGACACGGCTGGGGCCACCCGGCTGACTGGGATAAGCACCAATATTATTCGGGTTCCCGTTCAGGTTAGGTGGAGTGGTCGGGGTGACGTTATCAAAGAATTCATTTAACACGAAGGTCTCGTTGACAGTGCGTCCATATAGGGGGTTCATGTCGTCGCCGGGGCCGATAAGTTGTTGTGGTATATAACCAGGCTCATCGGGATTCCCCTGGGGAGAATAGTAAACATATTTGCGTGCGCAGCCCCCATCATCGAGCGGACCAGGCAATGGACCTACTCCGCTCGGACCATCTGTCGCATTGCAGAGTGACGAGTTAGGCACCCGGTCCGGGTCAGCCAGATCATAAGTCGTGTTCAGGTCGTTCAACAGCGCCTGCGCTGCGACATCAAAGTTATCCTTGGAATATTCCGTGCGCCATTTTACGCCCACCGTGTCGGTTGGTTCCCATTTAAAGGTTACCGACCCACCGGCACCGTCCCCGCCACCGATATAGTCCTGCGTCGCCGTGTTCTTGTAGATACCGCGCTCGTCCCAGCCATAACCATTGACGAGCACGCCCAGTGTATCGGTAATGGGAATACTGACGGACCCCCGCAGTTCGCGTCCTCTTTGATTGTTAGTACCGACGAAAATGTCGCCTTCGAGTTTGTCGGCCGGATCCTTGGTGACATACTGGATCGCGCCGGCGAATGCGCTACGACCGTACAGGGCGCTTTGTGGCCCCTTAACGATTTCGATTCGTTCGATGTCAATGAGGCGTGGATTGATCAACGTTGAACCACCCGCGTTACTTACGGCCTCACTCGTAACGTCGATTCCGTCGATAAGTGTTGCGGCGTTAGGGCGGCCGCGCGTCGGTGATAAGCCGCGAATGGTGATACGCGTGTCGGATGGGGTGAACCCTTCGTCGAACTGGACACTGGTGTCCTGCTGTGTGATATCCGAGAGATCCTGCAAATTCAATCTCTCAATATCATCGCCGCTAAGGGCAGTAATGGCGAGCGGCACTTCCTGCAGACTTTCAGTCACCTTACGGGCGGTAACCGTGATTTCTTCCAGCGCTTGTGAGTAGGCTGGTGTAGGCGTTACGAGCACAACAGGAGCAGCCAGAAATGCCGTAATGGCAGTACTAACTGACAGTGTCAGTTTTCTCATTCTCAATCCCCCGGAAGCCATCTCGCGACGGACGGCTGTCCTTTGTATTTTGTTAACAATGATTCGGGCAAGGCCCGCTATATCGTCCGGATGCATCTTCCGAGCGAACCCAGATACTACGAGGCCTTGAGGGCAGTTGCAATTGCCAGCAAAAGAGTTGTGATGGCTTTTAAAAACCCGTCCGCCAGCCGGATTAAGTAACGTCTATGAAAATAACAATCGTACTCAGCTTTTCTGGCGGGAATATTTTGCCAGCCCTGCACCGATCATTAGAAATACGATCAGGCCCGTGAGTGCACCTCGCTGCCATTCGACCGACGCATTGAGAATATCGGGATTGCCGCTAACGACGATGGGGATGGCCATGAATATGCCGATCAGTGCCTCACCGGTTATCAGCCCTGCGGCAAACAGCACCCCATTGCCATAGCCGACTTTAGCAACGGCACCGCGGTTGGCCGCCCAGGCAATTAATCCGCCGATAAAGATCGGCGCCGATAATTCGAGCGGCAAATAAATGCCTACCGCTACGGCCAGCACCGGTGCCCTGATCGCCGAACCGCGCCTGCGCAGACTTTCGTCGCAGCAGATTATCGCTATACCGATGGCGGCACCTGTTGCTATAAAGTCCCAGGGCAGCTGTCCGCCGAGTACACCACTGGCAACCGAGGCCATCAGGTTCGCCTGTGGTGCCGCGAGTGAGTGCGGCTGCGCCTCTGTCGCGGGCCCGATGCCATAAGCCGCCAGCAGCAGGTTCAGTATGGGGGCGATTATCAGGGCGGCGGAGATAACGCCGATAGCCTGCGCAAGCTGTTGTTTCCACGGTGTGGCTCCCAGCAAATAGCCAGCTTTCAGATCCTGCATGTTGTCACCCGCGATAGCGGCAGCGCAGCATACGACTGCGCCAATCAAAATTGCGGCCGCTGCCGTTTCTGCGGAAGCACCGGCCAGCCACAGCAGTAACAATGATGCGAACAGGATGGTAGCGATGGTCACGCCCGAGACCGGATTGTTGGATGACCCGACCAGACCCGCCATATAACCGGCGACGGTGGAGAACAGAAATCCGGCCGCGATCATGATTAGGGTCATGGCGAACCCAATCGTCCAGCTCCCAAGTACGGTCTGGTACAAAGCGAAAATGGGTATGACGAACAGGACAATACCGACCAGTACATAGCGCATCGGCGTATCTTGTTCGGTGTGCGGTAGCGGCTGGCCACTGTCAGACAGCCGGGCCCGCAGACCGTGGCGGATACCAGAGAATACGGATCCGCGAATGGAAATCAGGGCCCAGATACCTCCCACCAGCATCGCGCCAACGCCCAGGTAACGAATCTTGCTGCTCCAGATTGCATACGCAAGTTCTGTTGCTCCTGTCGCGCTATACGCTCCCGGCTCCATAAACCAGCCCGAGTAGAGTGGTATAGCCAGGCCCCAGGAAATCAGTCCGCCAGCAAATACCAGCGATGCTACATTCAGCCCGACTATATAGCCCACGCTCAGCAGCGCCGGGGAAAGATTCATGCCCGCGTAGAAAACCGTGCCGCCACCACTAATGGTCGCGGCCTGTGCGGTGCCAGGCCAGAGTCGCAAACCGCCTTCTATAAACTTGATTAAAGCACCGAGTCCGGCGGCGAGTGCGAGTACACGCAGGCCATTACCCGGCTTATCACCAACCTTGAGCACCTCGGCCGTTGCGGTGCCTTCCGGGTACGACAATGCCTGTTCCACGATAAGAGACCGCCGCAGCGGAATGGTAAAAAGTACGCCCAGCAGACCGCCCAGGCCGGCGATAGCAGATACCCACCAGTAGTCGAATACTTCCCAGTAGCCCAGCAATATCAGTGCCGGTAGCGTAAAAATAGCGCCGGCCGCTATTGATTCGCCTGCCGAGGCTGCGGTTTGCACAATATTGTTTTCGAGCACGTTGCTGTCACGAAACAGCCGTAACAGGCCCATAGAAATAACGGCCGCGGGGATAGAGGCAGAAACAGTCATGCCCGCGAACAGACCGAGGTAGGCATTCGCGCCGGCGAGCACCATGGCGAGGGCTACGCCCAGTAACAATGCTTTAAGGGTAAGTTGTGGTGGTACTTTTAATTCGCTGCCGAGCGTGCTCATTTCAGACTGCGGGATCCGCATCGCTGTCGGCCGACCGATCAGGCACCATAATGCGCGCCATCACAATGCCTGCCTCGTACAAAATATAAATAGGTACGGCGAGCAATGTTTGCGAAATGATATCCGGTGGCGTTAATAACATGCCGGCCACAAATGCGCCCAGAAAAATATAAGCGCGGTTGCTGGCAAGTTTCTCTGGCGTGGTGAGACCGGACCATACCAGCATCACCGTCGCGATCGGCACCTCGAAAGCCAGCCCGAACGCAAAAAATATAACCAGCACGAAATCCAGATAGTTGTTGATGTCTGTCATCACCGTCACGCCCTGGGGCGCCACCGCATTGAAAAAAGCAAACATCAACGGAAACACCACGAAATAGGCGAAGGCGATACCGCAATAGAAAAGGATAATGCTGGATATAAGTAACGGCACCGCGAAACGCTTTTCAGAGCGGTACAGACCGGGTGCTACGAAAGCCCAGACCTGGTAGAGAACCACCGGCATAGCAACGCACAACGCAACCCAGAGCGTGGTTTTGAAAGGTGTCAGAAACGGTGACGCGACCTGGGTCGCAATCATGGTCGCACCCGCCGGTAATTCATCGATGAGCGGCTGCGCCACGAGCGTGAAAAGTTGTTCAGAAAACGGCACCAGGCACAGAAATACCGCGAATATGGCCAGTGACATTCGCACCAGGCGATTACGTAATTCGACCAGATGGGAAATCAGGCTGGTTTCTTCAAGAGTTTCCGCTTCAGTTTCGGGCGTGGTCTCGTCTTTAGTCATGGTGCTTCGTTGCGCGAAGCCGGGGAGTCGTTATCGGTGGCCGCGGTGCCGGTTTCTCCGGCGGCACCTGTGTCATCTGTTTTGTCGCCGAACTCAGGGCGCATGCCGGAGAAGTCTTTGCGCACGGTCTCATCCATCGCCTTCATCGACGATTGCACGGGTTCGATTTCGCTCTGAATCTGGCTGGTCAGATTGCGGGCCATGCGGCGCGCCTGTCCCGCCCAGCGTCCAAGCTGGGATGCAACTTTGGGCAGCCGTTCGGGACCCAGGATCATGAGCCCCAGACCGAACAGAACCACCAGCTCCCAGAAGCCGACGTCAAACATTTGGCATCAACCGTTCTGTTTGTTGTCGCTGCCGGCAGTCGATGCCGATTCGGCGGTGTCACCGCCGGTAGAAGTGAATTCTGCATCGGGCTTATCGATCTGTGCTGTGTCTGTGTCGTCCGCCTTGTCCGAGTCACCCATCGCTTTGCGAAAACCTTTAACCGCACCGCCCAGGTCCGTACCCAGACTGCTTAAGCGTTTCGTGCCGAAAATCACGATAACAATCACCAGAACGATGAGCAGTTGCCAGAGGCTAATACCGCCTAATCCCATAACCTGACTCCAACCGGGCTGTGCCCGCTATAATTGTATTAAAGAATCCAATCCCGCAATGATAAAGCAAAAACAGCCCTAAACCGGTGGCGGAATCACATATTGACCGACTTGTTAGTTCTGGCCAGGATCGATACGCAGGCTGATCGTGACTGGACCATCGTTGCAGAGACTTACCTGCATGTCTGCGCCGAAGCGCCCGGTAGCAACGGTTTGGCCGGATTTGCGCACGGCTGCGACGAGTAATTCAAACAGTTCCTGACCAATGGCGGGCGATGCAGCACGACTAAAGCCGGGCCGGTTGCCATGGTCGGTATCGGCAACCAGCGTGAACTGTGGCACCAGTAACAACCCGCCTCCGACCTGCTGTACGTTCAGGTTCATACGCCCGTCGGCATCTGCGAAGATGCGATAACTCAGCAAACGCTCTGCCAGCCGCTCTGCCTGTGCGGAGGTGTCGCCCTGCTCCACTCCGACGAGAACGAGCAGCCCCTGATTAATCGCGCCGCTAACCTCGCCATCGACCTCAACATGCGCATGAGTTACTCGTTGTAACAGTCCAATCATGGGTCGAGTCTGGCGCAGCTTGTCGCTTGCGACAAGTAGGCTCGGCAGAACAAAAAGGCGCCTGGAAATACTGGTGCCCCAAAATGTCTGGATTGGCAATCTTAAGCTCCGTCGCAACACGCTAACCCTGGTGGAATATGTCCGGCCCGACATGGCTCACGATGGCCTGCACTGAGACCCGCCGTAAATACATCCATGTAGGCTTATGCCCCGCACCAAAGGCGCGTTAACCACTGAACCCAACAGCGGTGAATCAGTTAACGCATCAGTGCTGGTTCGGAGAGATTCCACAGTCTAATATGACGCGACGGGCTGCAACCGGTGGATTTTCTGCAGCCGTGCAAAACTGGAGTACCCATGAAAAGACGTGATGTTTTGACCGGTGCTGGCGCACTGGCCGTGGCGGGCTGCGCTGGTGAACCAGCCTGCGATACTGCGGCAGGCGATCAGCAAACCTACAGCTGGAAGATGGCGACTACCTGGCCACCTAATTTTCCAGGTATGGGTACCGGCGTTGCGCGGATGGTTGAGCAAATTGAGCGGGCGTCGAATGGGCGCTTGAAAATACATGTCTACGCCGCAGGCGAACTTGTTCCGGCCATGGAGGTGTTTGATACGGTGTCGCGTGGCACCGTTCAGATGGGGCACGGTGCTGCTTACTACTGGAAGGGCAAGTCTGAAGCGACCCAGTTTTTTACCGCCATTCCTTTTGGTATGACCGTCATGGAGATGAATGGCTGGTTGTATTTTGGCGGCGGTCTTGAGCTCTATCGCGAACTCTACGGCGAATTTAATCTTATGCCTTTTCCGGCTGGTAACACCGGCGTGCAGATGGGCGGCTGGTTTAACCGCGAGATTAATACGATCGATGATCTTAAGGGCCTGATCATGCGGATACCGGGAATGGGCGGCGCGGTTCTGGAGCGCGCGGGTGGCACGCCGGTGACCTTGCCGGGTGGCGAAATATTCACATCGCTACAGACGGGCGCCATCGATGCGACCGAATGGGTGGGTCCCTACAACGATATGATCATGGGGTTGCAGGAAGCGGCTCGCTACTACTATTACCCTGGCTGGCAGGAACCGGGCCCGACGCTCGAGTGCATTATCAATACGGAAGCATGGGTATCACTGCCGCCGGATTTGCAGACTATTGTAGAGCTGGCTTGCGCCACGCTGAACGATCAGATGACCGCAGAATTCTCTGCGCGCAATGCCGAGTACCTGGCGGAGCTGGAGCAGGATTCGAGCGTCGAAATCCGTCAGTTTCCAGCCGATGTCCTCACGACACTGCGCGAGTACACTGACGAATTGATGACGGAACTGATCGACCGTGATCCGGCGGCAGCAAAAATTCATGCTTCCTTCAGTGCGTATAAAAAGAAAGCGGCAAGATGGTCAGCCTTGTCCGAGCAGGCTTTTTTGAATGCGCGCAGTACGTGACTCGGCTTGCCGTTTTTGTGGCGGATACTGTGCTGAATGTGCCTGTTGTGAATAGGCGAATAAACGGGTTAATCGCCGTGTTGCTGGTGGCTTTCGTTGTCAGTTCGTGCGACATGAGCAATACGAACAACGATGGGTCAGTAACGCCGAATGAAAAAGTATTCAGATATTCACTGGATTCTGCACCTACCAGCCTGGATCCGGTGCGCGCTTCGACTCTGTATGCCAATCAGATAGTCGTTAATCTTTATGACACTCTGTATGCCTATAAGTATCTGCAGCGGCCATATGAATTGAGGCCTTCGCTGGCTGCGGCTATGCCAGCTATTTCTGCCGATGGCCTGGTGTACACCATTCCGATCAGACGAGGTGTGTTGTTCGCGGACGATGCGGCCTTTCCAGATGGCAAGGGACGCGAGCTAACGGCCCATGATTTTGTTTATTCGCTGAAGCGACACTTTGATCCGACGACCAGGCCGGCCGGAGCCTGGCTCTGGCAGGATCGCATAGCAGGCCTCGATGCATGGAAAGAAGCCGGGTCTGACTATTCAGCAGAAGTGAGCGGCTTGCGTGCGCTGGATGACTACACGATACAGATACGACTGTTGCGCCCCTATCCGCAACTGGTCTATACGCTGGCGATGGGTTTTAGCAGCGTAGTGCCGGTTGAGGCGGTGGATTATTACGGCCGGGAGTTCTCGATCAATCCGGTCGGTTCAGGTCCTTACCAGCTGCTGTCTTACGATTCGGCCAAGGCGGTTATGGTGCCCAACAAGAATTCGCATCAGGAAGCTGTCGATCTGGCGTACGAGGGTTTCGACCCTGACACTCAGGCAGGCCTTGGACTGGAAGCCATAGACGGGCGGGTGCCACCCTTTATCGATCGCCTGGAAATTCACTTTATTAAAGAGGGTTCCGCACGCTGGAGCTCATTTAATAAGGAGCAGGAGATTCAGTACACAGGCTTGCCCAACGAGCAGATCGAGCGCGTACTTGTATCCACCAATCCTGTCGTACTTAAGCCGGAATATGCGGACAAATACCATATGCGGACAGCCTATGAAGCCGGCTTTGTCTACAGCACAATTAATATGGATTTTCCGGAGTTTGGCTATAACGAAGACCCAGTGCGCGCCAAACGGAATCATGGACTACGCTGCGCCATGATCCGCGGCTTCAACTGGGATGCTCGGAATGACAGCTGGTATGCCAATCTAGGTAGTATTTTCCCTGGCATTATCCCGCCGTTGCTGCCCGAATTTGATCCGGAATTATCCCGCGACAGTGTTACCCACGATCCTGAATATGCACGGCAACTGCTGGCTGATAACGGATGGAATGCCGAAAACCTGCCCGAGTTGGTTTACGGCACGACGCCGGGCCCGACCTCGCGTCTGTTTTTCGAACAGTTCCGTGCATGGATGATGGACATAGGTTATCCGAAGGAAAAAATCGTACTCAATACCTACGCTACATTCGGTGATATCGCCAAGGCATGGAGCAACAGTGATTTGCCGCTGGTGTCCAAGGGCTGGGGGCTGGATTATCCGGATGCGGAAAATACCCTGCAGCTATTCTATGGTCCCAACGCCTCTCCCGGTTCAAACGATGGCAATTACCGTAACCCTGACTATGATGAACTTTTCCGGCAGGCGGCCGTCATGTTGCCGGGTCCGGAGCGCACCAAACTTTACAGGCGCATGAAC
>Ga0070728_10003046_pt1 | contig 19292 bp, 14 predicted proteins | sample tdDd471_FD_66723 | JGI IMG/M metagenome (GOLD analysis project Ga0070728, IMG submission 66723) | Marine sediment microbial communities from the Atlantic coast under amendment with organic carbon and nitrate - tdDd47.1 | ecosystem: Environmental > Aquatic > Marine > Coastal > Sediment | place... | reverse complement strand
GTCGCCAGCTGAGTCTTGGTATTGGGGTCAAGGAATACTGAATTATCTGCGATTGCAAAAATGCTGGCCAGTTCGTGAGTAACCACGATGACCGTGGTGCCGAGACTGTCGCGTAACTCAAGTATCAGGTCGTCGAGTAATTTCGAACTGATAGGGTCCAGTCCGGCCGAGGGTTCATCGAAACACAGTATGTCCGGATCCAGTGCCATTGCCCGGGCCAGTCCGGCGCGTTTACGCATGCCGCCACTGATCTCGTTCGGGTAGAAATCCTCGAAGCCCGCCAATCCCACTAATGCGAGCTTAAGTGAGCAGATCTCGCGGATATCTTTATCCGGAATGTCTGTGTACATCTGCAGCGCCAGCGCGATGTTCTCTGCGAGCGTCATCGAACTCCACAACGCGCCTTGCTGGAAGAGGACTCCCATATTGCGTTTCAGTTCATTACGCTTTTCGTCATCGACATCCCATATGCTGTTGCCATCTATCCTGATCTGACCTTTGCCTGGTGATTTAAGGCCGATGATGCTGCGTAAAACGGTCGTTTTGCCGCAGCCACTACCGCCCATGACCACGAATACTTCACCGCGGCGAACATTGAAATTCAGGTTCTGCTGAATCAGAAAATCGCCATAACTCAGTGTCAGGTCGGCAATCTCTATATGGATATCGGTATTGGGCTGCATATCGGTCGCTGGTTTCAGACTCCCAGGTTGATATAGATCACGGTCAGTAAGGACGCGCTAACGACGATCAGCACGATGCCCATGACCACGGCCTTCGTAGTTGCCTGACCAACGGCCATGGCGCTATTGCCACAGGCCATGCCCTGCTGTGTACCCGCCAGTGCCACCAGCGCGCCGTAGACAATGGCTTTGAACAATCCGCCGAACAGTGTATTCAGTCCAACGGCCGCATTAGTTTGCACGATGTATTGAAGTGGTGTGATGTCCAGCATTGAGACCGCGACGACCAGGCCGCCGAATATACCCATCAGGCTCGCGTACATGGTCAGGAACGGCATCATGAGTATTAGCGCGAATACGCGGGGCAAGACTAAAAAATCCACCGGATTGATTCCCAGCGTGGATAGCGCGTCTATTTCTTCATTAACTTTCATGGTGCCAAGTTGAGCGGCGTATGCGGCCCCGGTGCGGCCGGCCATCAATATCGCCGTCATTATCGGCGCCATTTCCCTGACCATAGCCACCGCTACCAGGTCCGCGGTGTAAATGCCCGCGCCAAAATTGTTCAGCTGCATAACGCCAACAAAGGCAAAAATCATGCCTATCAGGAACGTGATCAACCCTACGATAGGCAGTGCCTCAACGCCGGCTTCCTGAATGGCCAGCCATACCTGCGATGCCTGTATGGTGGCTTTGCGACGGATCAGGCGCTGGACGGAAAGCGCGAGTTCGCCCATGAATGCGATCAGTTCCTTGCCTGACTCGAGAAACTCGAGCGTTGCCGTGCCCACCGATTCCGCCAGCCTGGGTTGCGCTACTTCGCGCCGTGCCCCTTCACGTTCTTTGACAGCAAAAGCCAGGTTCAGCAGTCCCTGAGCACCCTCAGGTAGTCCCGTCAGATCGTTGTCAATCTGGTGGGCTGTGGCGAAATGCTGGACGCTGGCTAACGCGGAAATTAATCCGGTGTCCCACGCACCTAACTGGCTGGCTTCATAAGCAATGCGGCGCATGCCAAGCGCCTCTTTCAGATGCTCATCAATATTGCTGGTTTCGCCGCTATCACCTTTTAATAACCAGTCGCCACCAAAGGTCAAAATGAAGGTATCGCCTTCTATTCTGTGTGCAATCTGCCGATCACTGCGGGATTCTGGCTGGTCTGGGTCGCGCATTTATTGGCTTGCTCGGCGGCTCAATTCAGGTGAAAAGCAGTCGTCACGCTATCACAATGTGCCAGTTATCGGCTAATCAGAAAAAACCCTTCGTTTACTACCTACTTGTTAGTCAGGACCGAACGGGGGAAAATTAAATTTCCTGTTTCCGGCCCATTTAATCCGGCGGGTTTGTCGCTTGTAATTTTGGTCAAAATTTAGGGGTTTATTTTCGTGGGAAACTATATTTCCAAAATATTTGGTGCCTCACCGGTCGCGCCTCTTCAGGATCATATGGAGAAGTGCTACAAGGCCGCGCGTCAACTGGATGATTTTTTTGTAGAGGTTACAAATGAAAACTGGCAACGCGTCGAAGAAATGCGTGCCGCGATAGTTGTCCTGGAGCACGAAGCGGATGATCTGAAAGCGCAGATCCGCTCGCAATTGCCGAAGAGTATGTTCATGCCGGTATCGCGCGAGGATTTACTGGAGCTTGTACTGGTGCAGGATCGCATTCCCAATCTGGCCAAAGATATCTCCGGTCTGGTGGTTGGGCGCCGTATGCAGATTCCGGATGTCATGAAACAACCTTTCCTGGACTATGTGTCACGCAATATCGATGCGGCCAAGAAAGCACGTAAGACGATTCGTGAACTGGACGAACTATATGAAACGGGTTTCCGTGGTGCGGAGGTCGAATTGGTGTCGGGCTTTATCGCCCAGCTGGACGAAATTGAAAATGAAACTGACAAGTTGCAGGCCGCTATAAGAACGCAGTTATTTGAAATCGAATCCGAGCTTCCGCCCGTTAACGTCATGTTCCTCTACCAGGTGATTGAGCTGGTTGGTGAAATCGGCGATATGGCAGAAAGGATCGGTCGTCGTCTTGAACTGCTGATCAGCCACTGAGGACAGACCATGGATGCAATGTATATATACATAGGGCTGGCGGCTGCCTTCGGTTTGTTTATGGCCTGGGGTATCGGCGCGAATGATGTGGCCAATGCCATGGCGACATCAATAGGTTCGGGTGCGCTCACGATCAAGCAGGCTATTCTGGTTGCTGCAATATTCGAGTTTGCCGGTGCGGTGCTCGCAGGCGGCGAGGTTACCTCCACCATTCGCAAGGGGATGGTGGATACGTCGTTGTTTATCGATCAGCCGGAGATTCTTATTTTTGGGATGCTGGCCTCATTGCTGGCGGCGGGTACCTGGTTGCTGGTGGCATCCAGGAATGGCTGGCCGGTATCGACCACGCATTCCATCGTTGGCGCCATCGTCGGGTTCGCGGTCGTAGGGGTAGGCTTCGATGCCGTGAAGTGGGCCAAGGTAGGCACGATTGTGCTGAGCTGGGTCATATCGCCTCTTACCGCCGGGATCATCGCGTTTTTTATTTTTACCTCGATCAAATCATTGATTCTGGTTCGTTCGGACCCGTTGGAGCGTGCACGACGTTATGCGCCGTACTATGTGTTCGCAGCAATAGCTTTGATCGTGCTCGTTACTCTGTTTAAAGGTCTAAAGCATGTCGGTCTTGATCTGGAGGCATGGCAAGCCTATCTGCTAGCGTTGGTAATAGGCGCGGTCGTAGCGGGCATTAGTAAGATTGCGATCAACCGCATAAAGGTCGACAAAAAGGCCAACCGTCAGTTTCATTACCATACGGTGGAGCGTGTTTTTGCTGTTCTGATGGTCATTACTGCTTGCAGCATGGCATTTGCTCATGGGTCGAATGACGTGGCCAATGCCATTGGTCCTGTAGCGGCGGTTATTTCTACGGCACAGACTGGTGAAGTTCTTCAGAAAGCCGGTTTGCCGATCTGGGTACTCTTGCTAGGTGGCGGCGGTATCGTAGTGGGCCTGGCAACCTACGGTGTGCGGGTCATCAAAACGGTTGGTAGCCAGATCACGGAACTGACCCCGAGCCGAGGGTTCTCAGCTGAACTGGCCGCCGCTTTTACGATCGTAATGGCCTCGGGTACCGGTATGCCGATTTCCACCACCCACACGCTTATTGGTGCGGTGCTAGGTGTCGGTATGGCCAAAGGCATCAGTGCGATTAATCTGGGCGTGGTAGGCCGGATATTCCTGTCCTGGGTTATTACGATCCCTGCGGGTGCTATTTTGTCAGTGGTCTTTTTCTTTATTTTGCGCGCGACACTTGGCTGACGTCGGTTGAGTTGGAAACAGCGCTTAGTGTAAGCAATAAAAAACCCCGCCTAAGCGGGGTTTTTTATTGCTTGTCGTCATGGTTAGCATTAAATGCTAACTGTAATAGTTGGAATTATTCCGCCGATACCCATTCGCCGCCCTGGAAACCACAACCGATTTCGAGGCCGCCGGCATCACCGTCATAATAATGCAGCTTGTTGCTGCCGAGATCGCAGGTGCCTATCAGCCCATCCGTAGAACACGCTCCGTCAGCATGCGCGGCATCTGCATTGTCATCGGTCTCGCCCAGTACGGCACAACTCTCTGCACCGACAGGTTCCTGACAAACGTTGAAGGGGCCGGCAAACATATTTTCCTGCACGTAGGTGCAACTGCCTTCACCCGTGATTTCCGGTCCGCCTTCGTGACCCGCGGCAAATGCGGCTGAGGTGCCTCCGGCGATGCTGATTGCAGCAACTACACCAAGAATTCGTAATGTTTTCATTGTATCGAGTCTCCTTAAGACTTCTTTTGTGTCGTCCGAATCATAACAAAATGTTTCCTTTGTACAGCTAGCATTTAAACGATGTTACGCTTCGTTACACGCTATATATTGGCCCGTTATAGTTTATAAATCAGTAATGTGGCGGTTTTTCGTCGGTCGGGTCGCTATTTTCCTGGCCATCAGCGGTTACGGATACGCGTTGTCTTAATTCATTGAACCTGAGTTCCAGACGATCCAGGAGCGACTGCTGCCGATAGAGCACATCACTTAATTCACCCAGCGACTGTTCCATATGGGCGATTTTGATCTCTATTTCAGTGAGTCGATCCTGCATTTTGTAGCTCCCTGTGTGCGCCGTTCTCGTTGTGGTCAGGTGGGGTTTGAATTCCCGCGGCGTTCACAGACAGCATAAACTAGATCATAAGGTCGCACTATCGACACCGATCAGCGTGATCAAAAAAAGCAGGTCGACGCTTTCGAACTAATATAGCTACAGAGTAACTGCTCGTGAGCAGAGGATGTCCATCATGTATACAGCGCAGAAATTTTCGAAATCACTAAGCCGTCGTAATCTGTTACTTGCAGGTTCCGCGGCACTGGGTACGGCGATGTTGCCGACCGGTTTGCGGGCGGCCGATGGCCTGGACCTCAACGACCCCCAGGATCGCCTGACCGCGCTGGTTAAATTACGCGGTAGCCTCGATGGCAGCATGGTGATGTGGTGGATGAAAGGTGTCCGCTTTGGCGTGGTCGATGATGTGGTAACGCCGCTATTCGGTATGCTAATTGGCAGTTTCCAGACCGTAAAACCGATGCCAGGCAAAGGTTACCAATTGAACATGCTGGAGATGTCGTACTTTACTGATCTCGAAACAGGCAAGGTGCTGGATACTTTTACCAATCCATACAATGGAAAAGTTTGCCAGGTTCCGGAGCAGCGACTTGGCCCTTATCCCGTTTTACTCTCGCCGACGGGCGTGGTGTTACCCGATGTGCCGCCGTTCGATAAGGTCGATCTGAAGACCCGCGTAGGCCCGGCCATCGTCAACGGCGATGATGTCTGGATTCGTGATGACAGCACGATCAAGGTTGATTCAGATCATCCGATGATGGGCAAGCACACCTATAACGAACTAGTGACCTACCGTGGCAAACTGAGCGATATTAATAATCCCGATTTACCATCGGCACCGGCCGATATCATGTTTCAGAGCGTTACCAGTTGGCGTGAGTGGCTGCGGGCAGAAGATGTAGGCGGTCATACGACAGGCCGGGCAACCGGCACCAAGATCACGCGGCTGGAAGATTTCCCGCCAGAATATCTGGCTGCCGCGCGCGCGCGACATGCTGACATCATCGCAGACCCTGCCGCCGCTCTGGCAGCGCCCCCACCACCCCCGCCCGGCGTGCATGATTAGTGTCGCTAAGTAATGGCAACACCTGCTGATTCAGTCGCGCCACGCAAAGGTATAAGTCGCCGCCGTTTCCTGCTGGGCACGGCCATAGTGGCTGGCGGTGGTCTGGCGTTAACGTGGTGGTCGCGTGAACCTGACTCCCTGCGTGAGTCGAGTGACATACTCGAACCCAACGCTTTTCTGCAAATAACCCCCGATGGGCGTTTCATTTTTCAGCTCGATAAGGTGGAGATGGGTCAGGGAACCATGACGGGGCTTGCTACCCTGGTAGCGGAAGAGTTGGATGTTGATCCTGCCCGCTTTGAAGTGCGATTCGCACCGGTGCTCCCGACTTTTCAGCGGCCTATACAGATGACCGGCCAGAGTCGCAGTTTGACCGATAGCTGGGACGTGTTACGCGAAACAGGCGCTGCAGCGCGCCACATGTTGCTGCAGGAATCTGCCACGCGCTGGGGTGTTGGCATCAATGCGTTACGCACCGAAAACGGCGTCGTACTGCATCCCGATGGTGAACAAAGCTTTATCTATGCAGACCTCGCAGCGGGTGCCGCCCGGCATTCCCCGCCATGGTCACCGAAACTTAAGGACCCCGCAGACTATCGCTGGATCGGCAAACATGTGCCGCGCCTTGATAGCGCGGTCAAGGTCACGGGCAAAGCGGTGTTCGGCATGGACGTGCAGCTGGACAATATGCTCACCGCGGTTGTAGTTCGTTGCCCGGAGCTTGGTGGCGAACTTACAGGGTTTGACGCGAATGGCGCAGAAAGCATGCCGGGTGTGAAGGGTATCGTTGAGCTGCCGAATGGCCGGGGCGTTGCGGTAGTCGCCGAAGATTTCTGGGCGGCTCGCCAGGCGGCCTACACAATTACACTGTCGTGGAATGGTGGTGCGCTGAAAGGTGTCACGGATAAAAGCATCCTGGCCGAGCAGCGCCAGCAGTTCGATAGTGGCGACATCGCTTATGAGACGGGTTCCGGTGACGTGCAGGAGGCTCTCGCTGCGGCGGCCGTAAAGGTCGAAGCTGAATATACGACGCCTTATCTTGTCCATGCCCCCATGGAACCCATTAACGCGACGGCGCACGTACTTAGCGATCGTTGCGAGATCTGGGCGCCTACACAGGCGCCCGACATGACTAGGCAGGTGGCCTGCGACATCCTGGGGCTGGAACGCAAACAGGTGCGCGTGCACACCACTTATATAGGTGGTGGTTTTGGCCGCCGGGTAATGTGGGATTTCATCGAAGAGGTAGTCTGGATCGCCCGCAAATTTAGTGGGCCAGTAAAACTGGTGTGGACGCGGGAAGACGATATCAGGCATGGATATTTCCGTCAGCAGACCGTGCACAGGCTGCGTGGCGGCCTGGACGACGCGGGCATCGCGATGGCCTGGGAGCACAGGCAGGTGGTGGCACCCACGGGTGAATTGTTGACGCCACCCACTATTTCGACCTTGTTGCCGGAATCACTGTCGACTGAAAAACGGCAGAACTTTGGCAAGTGGCTTGGCAAGAAAACGGTGCAGTGGATGGGCGCATTTCAGGCCCGCGAAGGCGCGGTCAATCTCGCCTATGACATTCCCAGTGTGCGATTCGAACAGATCGCGTATGACCCGGGTGTGCCCATTTCTATATGGCGTTCGGTGGGTAATTCCTACAATGCCTTTGCCGTAGAAAGTTTTGTCGATGAGCTGGCCGTTGCCGCCGGTAAGGACCCGCTGCAGTTCCGGCGTGACCGTTTGCAGGATCATCCCCGGCATCTTGTGGTGCTCGACACACTTGCAAGGAAGTCGGGATGGCGTGCGCAGTCCGATGAGCGTATTAATGCGAAAACCTCAGGCCTGTCTGATAAGTTCGGGGAAGAAATCGAAATACGCACAGGTCAGGGCATCGCAATCTTCGAATCCTTCGGCACCGTCGTCGGGCAGGTTGCCGATATTTCGGTAAACGATAAGGGTGTCATCCAAGTGCACAAAGTCACCTGCGTGGTGGATTGCGGCATTGCCATCAACCCCGATATCGTCAGGCAACAGATGGAAAGCGGCATCATCTTCGGATTAACAGCCGCTCTGTTTGGTGAGATCAGTATCGATGGTGGCAAAGTTAAGCAAAGCAATTTTCATGACTACCAAATGCTGAAGATGGCTGACTCACCCGCCATCGACGTGCATATTATTCCTTCCGACGAGGACCCGAGTGGGATTGGCGAACCCGGCACGCCGGTGATCGCACCAGCCGTTGCCAATGCCGTGTTTGCGGTAACCGGCCAGCGAATGCGTTCCTTGCCAATCAGGCTATAGAAAGCTGGCAGTCGGTAGTCGTTTTTGCCTCTCACGAACCGACCATAAACCGCTCAATTGACATCAGTCCTGTTTGTACGCAAGGTGGAATTTGCTCATCAATAAGGACGTTCGGATCATGAAAATTGCGAGGACACTGGTTCTTGTCTGTCTGCTGCTGAAGATTTCAGCGAGCTATGGCGATGAGGCCGACCTGGCCAAGGCTTCGCAGAACCCCGTAGGTAATATGATCAGCCTGCCGTTTCAGAACAATACGAGCTTCGGTATCGGCCCGGATGACGCCGTTTCGAATGTTCTCAATATTCAACCCGTATACCCCGTCGCACTGAATGACAACTGGAACCTCATCAACAGAGCGATTGTTCCAGTCATCTATAGAGAAGAACTCGTGCCAGGCACCGGGAGTGCATTCGGACTCGGTGACACCAGTTATACGGGATTCATTTCGCCGAGCAAGGCCGGAAAGTTGATTTGGGGGGTCGGCCCATCGTTTCTGCTGCCTACGGCAACGGAAGACCGATGGGCCAGTGACAAATGGTCGGCCGGGGCGGGCGTTGTCTTACTGGCGATGCCAGGCAACTGGGTCGTAGGCGTGCTGGTCTCAAATGTTTGGTCCGTCGCCGGTTCCAGTAATGCCGCCGATGTGAACTACATGACGCTGCAGCCAATCATTAACTACAACATGAGTAACGGTTGGTATTTGACCTCTGTTCCTGTCATTACGGCGAACTGGGAGGCGGATAGCGATAACACGTGGACAGTCCCGTTGGGCGGTGGCGTTGGAAGAATCACCAAGTGGGGGCGCCAACCCGTCGATCTGTCAATTCAGGCTTTCTACAATGTAGAGCAACCCAAGCCGCTGATAGCGCAAGCACCGAACCTGGATAACCAGGGCGAAACCTGGACGCTACGATTGCAGGTTAAGTTCTTGTATCCGAAATAGACAACTCAGACAAAGAAACGGGCCGGGCCGAGACGATAGGAGAACCCTTCCTCTACCGCCCTGCCATTAGTCGACTCTTGCAAGAGTTCTGGTCTGCAGTCTCTCGGTTGACGAGTCATGATCCGGTGGCAGAGGAATGGTGCAAGGTCTGTGCTGCAATAGTTTGTTACTCGACGATGCATACAGCCGTCAAATGCGTCGAGCCCAAATAGCAGTTCTCGTCCAATTTCGATCGTTAGTTATTGGGGCGAATACATGATACTTGAGCTGCTGCGCCGCAAATTATTGTGTGATCGTTCCGCGGGTGGATGCTTCAAAAGATCAGTCCCGCAGCCTTCCTTCAGCTATTCGATAAGCCCTTGAAAGAGTCACGGAATGCTTTGTTAGAGTGCAGTAGTGATTTTCGGTAGTTCCGCAATCGGCGCATTAGATCGTCGGTCGTACGATCCCAAGCTTTTTCATTCGAGACTGCAATGTCGTGCGCTTGAGTCCCAAGTGTTCAGCAGCGCCGTCCTTTCCACGGATTCTCCAGTCGCACGCAGCCAGCACTTTTTCGATGTGTGCTCGCTCCACTTCCTCGATGGTTTCGCCATTTCGTTGCAGGGACAGAACGGAAATATTTGCAGACTTGCTGTATCCGGAAAACCAGTCATCGATTCTAAGGATAGGAGGCTCGGAGAGGATCATCGCTCGTTCAATAATATTCTTCAGCTCCCTTACGTTGCCGGGCCAGTCATAAGCAGAAAGGGCAGCCATCGCTTGTGCAGACACTTCATTGAATTCCTTGCCGAGCCGATGTTGCAATTCCGAAATGAAAAACCAGGCAAGCAATGGAATGTCGCTGCGGCGGTCGCGGAGCGCGGGAGCCCGAATAGGGAAGACGCTGAGTCGGTAGTATAAATCAGCACGGAATTCTCCTTGCGCGATCAACTGCTCCAGATCCCGATTTGTCGCTGCGATGACGCGAACGTCCACAGTTCTTGTGGTCGATGATCCAAGCCGCTCAAATTCATGTTCTTGCAGAACTCTCAGCAGTTTGGCCTGAAGCTCCGTGGGCAGGTCACCGATTTCATCGAGGAATATTGTGCCATGCTGTGCCAACTCGAAGCGCCCGAGCTTCTGTGTTACCGCACCAGTGAATGCCCCTTTTTCATGTCCGAAAAGCTCACTCTCTATGAGCGATCTAGGGAGAGCTGCGCAGTTCACGGTAATCAACGGGTGATGGTTGCGCTTGCTGAGTCGATGGATTCTGCTCGCTATGAGCCCCTTGCCGGTGCCTGTTTCTCCCAGCAAAAGCACGGTCGAATCGGTAGTTGCAACTTGTCCAGCCTGATAAATCGTAGCTTGAATAGCGTGGCTGTTTCCGATGAGTTCGTGATCGCCATGCAAGATGCTGACCTCTTGCTGCAGCGTTTTATTCTCTGCCACGAGCTGGTCTTTAAGGGTTCGGATCTCATTGAGGGCTTGCTCGAGAGCCGTATCCGTTCGTTGACGATCCATCGCGTCGGCAATAATGTTCCCGAGTAGGCTTAGTTGCGACAAGATGCCGTCCGGCCATTGCGGCGCTCGGTTGACCGCAGCCAATCCTATGTAACCACAGTGCCCCAGTGCAGCATCGAATGGCTGCCAATGCATCGATTGGATGCTAAATCGCTTGAGTAATTCAAACTCGGCTGTTGCCTCAAGAGCAAATTCGTCCGAATTGGAGAGCCTCAAGGGTCTCTTCTTTTTCAGTTGCCTGACCAGCCATGGGTATTTGTCGGCAAGGTTGAGGCCAGAGAAGATGGGGCCATCTACTTCGTCAACGGTCCACTCGAAGTTCACCTTGTAGGTTGATGTATCTGAATCACTGCACCGAAGGAAAACACATAAATCAGCGTCTGCAACTTCGCCAAGTTGTCCAAGGGCATTGCTAATCTCCGCATCCACGTCTTCTGCGCGTACACGCACCAAGGTTGCTGCAATTTCAGCAATAGCTTGTTCCAATCGTTGCGCATGCTCCGCCTCAGCTTCCGCACGCCGACGGTAAAGCGCGTTGTACAGGACGGAGCCGATTGCTGACTGAATTTTGAGCGTGTCTTCAGGCCAGGGGGTTGGATCAAACCTGCCGATCGCCAGATGTTCTTGGTGGGATCCAAAATGTCGATACATCCAGATTGATCCCGCCATTACGTCTACTTGCCTAACGTGTTTCTGAAACTGTGGCAGGCTCTTAAGATCCTCTAAGCAATTCCAGACTACTGAACCTTTGCGGCGAATTTCAGTGGCCGCTTCCTCCCCAGGCGGGATCGCAGCAAGGTAGTTGCTAACCGGATTTGCCCCCCACACGTGCAGAGTGTCGAGGATTTCACCGGAATCCGACCACGTGCCCAGACCAACTACAGAGGCACTAAAGAATTCGCCAACCATCCTCAGGCTCTGATCCAGAGCATCGTCAATCTCGCTGGATCGAGCACCAACAAGCAGCATCGAAATATCGTTGATCAACCTTAAGAAGTCCTGATCAGTGTTGATCCTGGTATTTTGTTTTGCCATTTTCAAAGAGTAGTCCGGTTTGGACGAAATAGCATCCGCAATTGCCGAAATACCGTCCATTAGTGGCCGATATTTCGGTCGCCCTAATGTCCTCGTGTAAGACGCCAGCATTAGCAGATAGCCGATCCCCACCAATTTCAAGGTGTTAAAGGTCCTCGGGCCCTTCGGCAAGCACGTGGCATGCAATTTGCAACGTTACAGATCGATGAATATCCGAATTGATAAGAAGACCGAAGGCAATGACGTTGTTTTTTTCGTTGCTGGTCGACTTGTGGGGGATGCGATCAGTCAACTCTCGAATGCATGTGAGTCGATGGAGGGCCATTGCGCGCTGGATCTTTCGGATCTGAAGTTTGCTGACGATGCGGGTGCAGAGTCAATTCGTGGGTTGGCCGAAAAAGGTGTGGAAATTCGCGGAGCATCTTCTTTCATTAAATTATTGATTAATGGTGAAACCAAATGAGACGAAAATACATAGGCATCTGCTCTGATGTTAGGCGCCACACATTCGAAAAGAATGTGAGCAAAGTCGCAATGTCACTTTGCCTTTGTATTACCTCGGGTGCTGTTTTCCTTTCTGCGGATACCGCAGTCGCTCAACAGAGCGAACGGCCGAACTTTCTTGTGATCGTTGCGGACGACATGGGTTACTCAGACCTCGGAAGTTACGGCGGTGAGATCAACACGCCCGTATTGGATGATCTCGCGCAACAGGGTATGCGCTATACCGACTTTTACGTCGCCCCTACCTGTTCCGTTACTCGATCGATGCTGATGAGCGGAACGGACAATCACCTCGCCGGCCTGGGTAACATGGCCGAGATGTTAGCGCCGAACCAGGTGGGACAACCGGGTTACGAGGGCGTGCTAAACGAGCGCGTTGCCTCGGTCGCCGAGCTGTTGCGGGATGGCGGGTATCACACTTACATGGCCGGGAAATGGCATCTCGGAATGGAACCTGACCAAATACCGCATGCTCGTGGCTTCGAACGTGATTTCTCCTTGCTCGTCGGAGCGGCCGATCACTTCGATGATGGCTGGAATATCGAATGGCAGGTCCCGAAAGCGCCGTATACGGAAGACGGACAGCCGGTTGAAAAACTCCCGAAGGATTACTATTCGTCGAAGAATTTCACTGATAAAACCATTCAGTTCATTGAAGAAGGCCGTGCAGACGGCAAGCCCTTCCTGGCCTACATGGCATTCACGGCCCCGCATGGGCCGCTGCAAGTGCCGGACGACTGGCTACGGCGCTACAAGAACCAGTACGACGAAGGTTGGGATGTGATTCGGCAGCGCCGTATCGCGCGCATGCAGGAACTGGGCATTGTGGACGAGGGCGTCAGCACGGCCGAGCGCATGTGGTTCCTACCGCGCGCCTCGCAGCTTGCTCCGGGCGTTCGTATCGCGTCGGGCCGGAAGATGGAGATATACGCATCGATGGTTGAATACATGGATGACCAGATCGGGCGTGTATTCGATTACCTGAAGGAAATCGGTGAGTACGACAACACGGTCGTTGTCTTTTTCTCGGACAACGGGGCAGAAGGCGCTGACCTGATGCAAATGTTTGCAGGTCGAGCCGGCAGCATGGGCTGGATCCATGCGGGCGCCAACTTCGCCGAGTCGGGCCACAATTCCCTTGGTCGCAAGGGCACGTTTGCCGAATACGGGCCGGCATGGGCTCAGGTGGGCGCAGCGCCTTTCCGGCTTTACAAGGGTTACGTAACTGAAGGTGGTACACGTTCTCCCCTGATTGTCAGTGGGCCAGGGGTGCAAGGTGCAGGTGCAGTGAATGCAAACGCGATTATGCATGTCATGGATATTGCCCCGACCTTGCTGGAGATGGCCGGTATAGAGCACCCGGCGGCGTTCCGGGGCCGCGACATCCTGCCAATGCAGGGCAAGTCCTGGGTGCCAACGCTGAATGGCAAAGCGCAATCTCCTCGGGGGCCAGATGATTATCTTGGCTTCGAGCTGTTCGGCAACCGGGCGATTCGCCAGGGGGATTGGAAAATAAGCTGGCATCTTGATCCCTTTGGGACCGGGGAATGGCAGCTATTCAATCTGGATGCTGATCCCGGTGAACAGTTCGATCTGTCCGAGGAATTCCCTGAGAAAAGAACAGAGCTCCTGGCTCTATGGGATGAGTACAAAGAGATGAATGGCGTAATCATCGGCAATCGGTCGTTACTCGAGGGTGCGAAAAAGCAGCTCCCCACTCCGGTTTTCGAATCAAGTAGCTATCCACCGGTTCGTGGTATGGAAAAAATTCCACACCAGAAGTTGATCGAACTTATCAACCAGCAATGAAGGCAATAGTAATGAAAAAAGTAAATTGCGCTACCCGATTGTTGGCTCTTGCCGCATCTCTGTTTGCCGTCGCTCTGATTTCCGGGCCAGCGAATGCTCTGGACGACGGTGCTCGCACGTACTGGAAAGGCCGAGCTGGCACCAATGCAATGTCAGTCCAATACCTGAACATGAATTTGCAGGCCACTGATGCGGTGGCTTTCGATCCATCGCACTACATTTATCCTAATGCGGACACGGAGGCTGATGTTTTTATTGCGAGCTGGGCACGCCATATGACGCTATTCGATCGACCGTCGATATTCAGCGCCAATGTTGTTGGCGGCAGTGTCGATGTCGCATTTGACGCCGACGTGCCTCCAGATTTCCCTGATGCATCCGGCAGCCAGTCTGCTTCCGGCTTCGCTGACCCGTCAGTGCAGCTCGACGTGAATCTCTTTGGTACACCCAAGTTACCTGCAATTTTCAGTTATATGAACTACGAGCCAAGCTGGACTCTCGATGCCGCCTTTTTGCTTGGAGTGCCGCTCGGGCAATACGACGATGACAAACTCGTGAACATGGGTCTGAACCGGTTCTATGGACGGTTCGCCTTTCCCTTCAAGTATCACTTCGGTGTTTTTACCCCCGGCTACAGGTCTAGCCTGGAAGTGGTCCCGTCAGTCTGGCTCTTTGCCGAGAATGACGATTTCCTCGGGCAGACATTGAAGAACGACCCGTTGTGGCAAGTCGAGGCGCACTGGACGCACGACTTTACCCGGCACTTCTTCGGGTCCCTCGATTTGCTGTACCGCGATGGCTTCGGGTCAGAAATCGATGGTGTTGATGCCGGCAGCGACGTTGAGATCGGAGATCTCGGGTTTACGTTGAATTTCGGCGTGACGGACAACGTAACCATACGAACCAGCTTCAGCTCGAACGTCTTTGGTGACAGTGACATCGACACCAGCATGATACGGCTTCAGTTTGTTTATGCATGGGATCGAGCTATCGAAAACTTAAAGAAATTAGGCAGTGAGTAAGAGGGGAATATGAAAATGAATATTGTCAGCAGGTACCCGAAATATCGTTTGAAAGAGAATGGCTTTCTTAGCCTGCAATCGGCTAAATCCGGAAGGAGCGCTGGCCAGAAAATCACATTTACGAGACATTTTCTCATTCTCATTTGTGCGGTTTCTGTGGTCACTCTTTTTGGCCTGCCGGCAGCAGTTGCCCAGGAAGGAGTGGAGCAGCAGACGGTAACTCAAGAAGATATAGACAGGCTCAAAGACGTGAAAAAGGCGGCTAGAAATCAGAGAGTCGAGGAGAATATCGAAGGAAATAAAACCGGAACAGATCCTCGAGATTTCTCTCTCAAGTGGTTGCCCTATTATCGCTACACGGAACTGGAAAATGGAGTGACACAGCAGGATCTGACGGCCTTCGGCACCGTTCCCTTCTCCCGTACTCTCGGCATGTTCTTTGAAGTGCCGATTGCACAGTACCGTGATTTTAGTGATGCACAGGGGCTCCCCGCGGGCACCCCTGACGATGCGATAGGCCTGGGAGATATTGTTCTCAAGTTTTTGTGGAACCCGGAAGCAACAGGGTTTTCGTACGGTGAAGAAGGAAATATGAAGGGCAACTGGCTGTTCGGTACAGATTTTGTATTGCCTACGGCAACCGATGACGCGTTAGCGGGCAATGCCTTGTTGTTTGCACCAATAGTTGGGGTTGTCATGGACATGCCGCTGCATGGTTTTTTCGCCGCGCTAAACCTCTATTACTTTGATGTATATAAGAAGGATGCCGCTCCAGACACGTCGCGATACGTGGGGCGATTTTTTTACATGCAGCCACTGACCCGACCAGGCCCCTGGTGGGGAGGGATTTTTGTACTGCCTGAATTCCAGCCAATCTACGATTTTGAAACAGATGATTATTCCTCTTGGATTGGAATGGAAGTCGGAAAGATGTTTGCCCCAGGCAAAATCGGCTATATCAAACCCGGGTGGGGTGTTGATAGTTCAGAACCTATAGACCGTGATTCCACCCTCGAAGTTGGGTTTCGCTGGTTCTTCTAACGATCGAAAGTAGACGAGAACTGCTATTTGGGCTCAATGCATTTGATTGCTATATGCATCATCGAGAACCAAATATTGCAGCACGGACATTGCACCATTCCTCTGCCGAGGGATGGTCAGATGGGACTATTTGGTAACCGTCGAATCGTCTGACTACACTATTTGAAACGTAACTTAGCGGGTGCCGTCTAATGGTAGCGTTCACAGAAGCCTGCCTTCCGACGCAAGATGTCCTCGCAGGACAGACTTTTGACATGTCAGTCAAAAGAACAATAATTTTCCTTGCAAGTTGCCGGAATACCGCTACGAGTTTATCGAACGTGTCATCGTAGGTTATGCCATCGCTTTAATTGCAGCACTACTGCTGCTGGCACTTTTCGATAAGGGCCTGATCGAAGATCCGTTGCTGGGGCTGAAGCGCGCCGTAATTGTTGCGCTGCTGGCGAGTTTCGCAGCCACCGTTGTAGACTGCATCCGATGATCACAGGAGAAATGGCTATTTAACGCGGGCCACCGAAATGAGTGTTTATCTGGGTCACGGTTAGCTTTTTCGGCAACCTGTCCACGCGTTGAGTTTTCTATGTGTCTGAGTTATTCACGCTTCGCTGAGATCGCTAGCCAGTTGCGGCAGTGAGTCTATCGGCGCCGAACAGGCAGTGCCGCGGCATACATAAGCGACCGTCACTTCGCGGGCCTGTTTTGCCGCGAGTGACCCCGGCAAATCAGCATCCGCCGGTATAGCGAACACGAGCCGCCGTGGTGCGAAAATCGCGCTGACGTTCCGGGACCATTCTTCCGCTTCAGTAGCAGCACCCCTGATGATGATGACCTCGGGGGGCTTCAGGTATTCGTCCAACGCGGTGATCAGTGCTGCGTGGCCATGTGGAAATTCCTGCATGGCGGAAAAGGCCGCCCGGAGTGTGGCTTCGGCTGCCTGCAGGTAACGCGGTTCGCCGAGCAGGTGGCCCAGGCGTCCCAGTGCGAACGCGGCAATCGCATTGCCAGAGGGCAACGAGTCATCGCTGAAGCTGCGGGTGCGATGCACGAGTTTTTCGTGCTGAGCGGAGGTGAAGTAAAAGCCTCCTTTGTCAGTATCCTCGAAATCAGCCAGCAATCTGTCGGCAAGTTCGATGGCGAAACTCAGGTGCTCACTGTTCCAGCGCGCCTGCAATAACTCGAGCAGGGCATCGAGCAGAAAAGCATGATCATCGAGATAGGCATCAAATCGTGCCCGGCCATCCTTGTAACTGGCATAGAGCTGGCCGTCGAGATAGAGCTTGTCCTTAATGAATTCGACGGCATCGTCCGCTGCCGCGATAAGGTCCTCGCGACCAAGTGCGCGGCCCGTCATGGCCAGCCCGCGGATCATCAGTGCATTCCAGGCGGTCAGGATCTTTTCATCGCGTCCGGGCCAGACGCGCTCATTGCGAGCCGCCAGCAGTTTTGCCCGGCCTGAATCGATCAGCGCCTGGGTGGTTGATGCCAGTTCACCCGCAGCCTCAGCGGCATGCTCAAGTGAGTCGCGTACCTGCAGGTGCCATTCGCCTTCAAAGTTGGCGACCTGCTCAAGCCCCAGTCGTGTGCCCAGTGCCTTGTATTCATCCGCGGTCAGCAGTTCGCTGGCCTCATCCGGGTCCCAGACATAGAACTTGCCTTCCTTCCCCTCAGAATCCGCATCGAGCGTAGACCAGAACCCGCCTTCGGGACTGCGCATATCGCGTAGCACCCAGTCGGCCGTCTCAATGGCGGCACGTCGATACTGGTCGTCACCACTGGCCTGCCAGAGTTGCGCAAGCAGCGCCAGTAAAGGACCGTTGTCGTACAGCATTTTCTCGAAATGCGGAATACTCCACTCGCGGTCGACGGAGTAACGGAAGAAGCCACCACCGAGCTGATCATAGATGCCGCCATCGATCATGCGCGTAATCGTAAGAGCGCTCATATAAAGCGCCTCGACATCCGGTTCCTGATCGTGGGCCGTGCCGCGCCAGTGGCGCAGCAGGTACTCGATGCTGGTGGGGTGGGGAAACTTGGGAGCGTCGCCAAAACCACCCCAGTCACGGTCAAAGGTGCTTTCCAGTTGTTGCCGCAAACCATCGAGCGGCCCACGATCCAGTTGCACATCACCAGCGGGTACGGCCGGTTCCAGGCTGGCCAGCGCACTGACCACGGCCGCCCCCTGCTTATCGAGTTCCGCGCGGTTTGCTTCAAAATACTGCGCGATCTGCATCAGCAGTTCAGTAAATGCCGGCATGCCATGCATGGCATTTTTCGGGAAATAGGTGCCCGCCATGAAGGGCAACTGGTCGTCCGGTGTCAGGAACACGGTAAGCGGCCAGCCCCCATTTCGACGGGTGATCAGTTGGTGAGCTGTTTGGTAAATCTTGTCAATGTCCGGGCGTTCCTCGCGGTCCACCTTGATGTTGACGAACAATTGATTCATCACCGCAGCTGTCGCGTCATCCTCGAACGATTCATGCGCCATCACATGGCACCAGTGACAGGCGGAATAGCCGACTGACAACAAAATCGGCTTCCCTTCGCTGCGAGCTTTATCCAGTGCTTCCTCACCCCACGGATACCAGTCCACCGGATTATCGGCATGCTGCAACAGGTAAGGGCTGGTTTCGTCTTTGAGGCGGTTCATTGTCGTTCGATCATCTTTGTCCGTAGCGGACAGCGGACTATACCAGCCGGGACAGAGCATCGTCGCGTCACTGCTAACTTGCAAGCATCACCACTTTATCGTGCTGGCAACATTCGCTCGTGGCGCAGCGGGGGCAATCGCTCCCTTAGGCCTGCGTCATGCGGTCGTTGGCTGATCTTGTGCTCCGAGGAACTCCTGAATCGCTCTATTTGACGATGCTACCGCCCCGGACGTCGTATCTATTAGTGAATTAGTTGAACAATTGTTTCTGTACTAGCGGCTGTCGCCGGGGCACTGGCACCGAGGGGTGTGGAAGGCGAGCGCTGCATGGACAGCATAGCGAAGCCTTACTCACAGAGAGGGAGGGCAGGGATGCCCGATCGAACGGCCCGAGGGCCAGTGCCCCGGCGACAGCCGCGGCGATTCACAACAGACTGTTTTCTATTCTTAATCTTCGTTCAGGATGGGCATCGGGGTATACCGATCGAGACAGGGCATCGCGGGGCCGGCACCCCGGCCGCGGCACGCTCCCGCATAGTTCTCTGCAGTTGCGACATACCGAACAGGCCAGCCGACTGGTAGACTTCCCCC
>Ga0070728_10003045_pt1 | contig 19295 bp, 16 predicted proteins | sample tdDd471_FD_66723 | JGI IMG/M metagenome (GOLD analysis project Ga0070728, IMG submission 66723) | Marine sediment microbial communities from the Atlantic coast under amendment with organic carbon and nitrate - tdDd47.1 | ecosystem: Environmental > Aquatic > Marine > Coastal > Sediment | place... | reverse complement strand
CGGAGATGGAAATATCAGAGATATTTTTTGTACTGTCCGATGAAAATAGATCGAGACTTGATGTACTCCAGTTTACTTTGTACAGTGTGCCATTATTATCTCCGGCTAGTATCATTCCACCTGCATCTGCCAATGAAGTAATATCCATAGTTGTGGGGATAAGGATAGCTTTTTCAATTTCCCGGAAGTTATTTCCTTCGGTAGACCATTTTTTAAGCAGATAATTTCTATTGGCACGTTCAATTGTCAGAGCTTCCCCGTTTTCTCTGTTCTGATAGAAATTTCTCAACTCATTAAATTGCAATGAATCTTTAACGGAACCTTTCTGCCGCTCTATCAGGTGCACATTATTCCCGGATCTGGCTGTGAGGTAAGCTATGTTGGAGCGGATGATGTTGAGATCTCTTAAGCCGCTTAGAGTATCGACTCTCAGTTTTTCTTCAGATGTTCTGAAGTCATAAAATTTAATTGATCCCGATGAACTGTAAGTCATAAGGGTTCTTTCTGATGAGCCGAGATAACCGAAATCGTATATAGAAGGAAGCTGGTTCATATAATTCAACTGAACACCATTTCTGGCATTCAGAAAGGTTAAAGATGGATTCTGTACATTTCCGTAAAACAGATATCGTCCTGTTACAGAATATTCAAGGAACAGAGGCTGCTCATTGATTATCCTTGAGAAAACCTGTTCTTCAGTGTTCCAGTTCCAGACTGCAAGATAATATTTTTCTGAATCATGAGACAATACTGCAATATTAGCTTCTGAGGGACTTATCAGAATCTGATCGATTATATTGCTGGTTACCTGGAAGTGGTTGCGCAGAGTTTCATCAGACCGGTTCCAGATGGAAATTGCTCCTTTCTCCTCTGCCGAAAAAACCAGATCTCTATTATCATCGTATTGAATATTGATGATTGGGCTGAAATGCCCATTATTGATTACGAATTTTGTCGCACTGGAAAGAGAAACTGTCAGATTTGCCAAAATAATAAGTAATAATAATTTTTTCAATTTATTTACCTGCCAAAAATAGAATGTCACTGGTTGTTGTGAGCAAAACCAGAAGTAATATAATAAAAGTCCCAACCATCTGATATCTGTAAACAGAAGTTGGAGATAATGGTGACTTTTTAAATATTTCAAAAATAAATAAAACGATCTGACCACCGTCAAGTGCCGGTATAGGAAGCAGGTTCATAAAAAATAAGGCAATGGAAATAAAACTGACAAACTGAAAAAAGGAAAGAAATCCTTTCCCTATACTCTGTTCAAATCCGCTTGCAGTGACTTCTCCTGCAAAATTTATGATCCTGATCGGACCGGAAACAGCTTTATTTAAATTAACACCGCTGAATAATAGTTTCAGGCCTTTAGCGCTGAGAATGACTGTATTGACAGCTTCAGTGTAACCTTTTCCAATTGCCTGAAAAATATTCAGTTTCGGAGTATGAAAAATGCTGTATTCATAAGTAATCCCCAATCTGAAGTTTTCGTCATCGAAATCTGTCTTTATTTCACTGTTTTTTGTCGATCCATCGCGAAGATGCTCAATTTTCAGAACAGGAGGTTTCTCCAACATTATTTTTGAAATATCTATGGAGTGTAAAACTTCCAGTCCATTGATAGTGATGATTTGATCGCCTGCTTTCAGTCCGGCTTTATCTGCATTGGAACCAGGTTCAACCGAACCAATTGTTGGATTTATCCAGGGATAGATACCGGCTTTTCCCGCACCGGTATCTTTGTCCAGTTCCGGAATCAATGTCAAACGATAGAGTTTATTATCCCTTTCAACATCGAGAGAAAGTTTTTTTCTTGCAGAAGTCGTCAATATTTCAGCAATCTGATTGTAGTTCTCTGTCTTCTTACCATCTATTGATACAATTCTGTCTCCACTCTGAAGGCCTGCTGTATCTGCGGGCCAGACTGTGCTTTCCCTATCATATGCAGAGGCCAGAATGATTCGATTCTCAAAAGTAGTTTCTTCGTAGCCGATTAAAAAAATTGCTGCAAGAACCAGACCTGCAAAAATAAAATTAGATACCGGGCCGGCGAGCGAAACAAATATTCTTTTAAATGGGGAAGCTGAATAAAAAGCACCTTCTTCCTGTGGAATGGATTTCTCTTTAGACTCAAGAGCTTCAACAAGGGCATGCTCTCCCTTCATTTTACAGTATCCACCTAATGGGAGAATCGATATCCTGTACTCGGTTTTACCTATTTTCTTTTTAAAAATAGCTTTTCCCCATCCCAGGGAAAAAGCCTCTACTTCAATGCCGCTAAATCTGGCTGCTAAAAAATGGCCCAGTTCATGGATAAATACCACAACTGATAATGCCAGTAAACCCAATACTATTTTCAATATCATTTATTTTTAACCTTTATTACTTTTTCTGCCTCTAGTCGGGCTTTTTGATCAATTTCAAGAACTTCATCAAAAGATTGTGCTGTATGAGCCCAGTCCAACTTCAGCATCTCTTCTGTTAATTCGGCAATTCCGGTAAATCGGATCTTTCCATCTACAAGCGCCTGAACGGCTACTTCATTTACTGCATTGTACACTATTGGATATGATCCTTCAGATTCTGCAGCTTTGTATGCAAGAGAAAGCATCGGAAAATTTTCTTCATCGGGTTTAGTGAAGGAGAGATCTTTTCCAGCCAGATCGAGAAAAGTACTCGGTACTGCTTTCATTGCCGGATAATATAAAGCATTTTGTATGGGCAATCTCATATCGGGATTACTAATCTGAGCGTACATGGCCATATCTGTTGTTCTGATAATTGAATGCACATAACTTTGCCGATGAACCAGTACTTTAATTTTATCGAGACTTATGTCAAATAATCTCCATGCCTCGATCACTTCAAGCCCTTTATTAGCGAGTGATGCCGAATCTATACTGATTTTGTATCCCATATCCCATGTGGGGTGCTTCATGGCTTGAGCGGCGGTTACATTTTCCAGTTGTTCCTTGTTGTAACCGCGGAAAGGTCCCCCCGACGCCGTTATTATTATTTCATCTATCTGTTCTCTTTTTTTTCCTTCCATCAAATAGAACAGGGCGGAATGTTCTGAATCTACAGGCAAAATAAGTGATCTATGCTTTTCTGCGAGAATTTTGATAAGAGGTCCAGCCATAACCATGGTTTCTTTATTGGCCAGAGCAAGATCTTTTCCGCTTTTCAAAGCTGCGACTGAAGGAGCCATGCCTACAGCTCCTGATATTCCGTTTACTACAATATCTGCTTCGGTTTCTTCAATTATTTGTGTAATAGAGTGGAGACCGGTAAAGCGGATCTTATCACTTTCGGGAATCTTCCCCGATAATGCAATATTTTTTACATTAAATGATTCAGCTTGTTTGAGAAGATCTTTTTCATTTGTATTAGCACTAATGGCGACAACTTCAAAATCATCGCGATTGTTTTTAATTATATCAAGGGCTGATGTCCCGATAGAACCGGTACTGCCCAATACTATTACACGTTTCATACAGTCTATAAACCAGCTGTTGCCAATAAGATTACATAATAAAATCCGGGAGCTGCAAAAATAAGTGAATCAATAGAATCCAAAACACCACCCCGGCCGGGAACGATATTTCCGGAATCTTTGATTCCTGAAGATCTTTTCATTCCCGATTCAACCAGATCTCCCAGGATTGCCGTTATTCCGACAATAATGCCGAGAATTACCAGCAGTGGAATTGATCCGGTGATTACAGAGGGAAATATAAACTTACTCGATACCGTGACGATTACCGATGCCAATACTCCTCCGAAGAATCCCATAAGACTTTTATTCGGGCTGACGGCAATATATCCTCTGGACTTTTTACCCCAGAGTACTCCGAATAACCAGGCATTGGAGTCGTTCAGGTATACAGCGCACATAAATATTAATATTATGATGGGGCTATTTTCCAGAGATGACATTTTCGTGATATAACTTAGAAATAGACCGGGATAGAATAAAATCATAATGGAAGCGGACATTGAAGGAAGAGCTTCCTTAAAGCCATCAACACCGGGTTTCAGAATATTCATAATAAAAATGATGATCACCATGATCATCAGAAAAATCATCAGAGTATTTTTACCGGTAAAACCAATAATTTCCATCCATGTGATAGCCGGGATCAGAATTCCTGAAATTATCATTAAAATCGAATTGACTTTAATGTCCACTGCAGCAAACATTTTTACCATTTCGAAAGATGCCAAACCACCTATGACTATGACTATTAAATTTAAGGGAAGGTAGTGATATACATTTCCAAATAAAATCATTGCCGATAACGCCGGTATGGCTATTACAAACAATAGAATCCTTTTGACCAGATTGTTCATTTACTTAACTCCTCCATAACGCCTGTTCCTACCCTGATATGCGAGAATAGCATCGTAAAGATCTTCTTTGTACCAATCGGGCCATAATTTTTCAGAGAAATAGTACTCTGAATAGGCGCTTTGCCAGAGAAGAAAATTACTTAGTCTCCTTTCTCCGGCAGATCGGACGATCAAATCCAATGGGGGAACATCTGGTGCATCGAAATATTTATATAGTGTTTCTTCATTTAAATCAGAAGAATCACCACTGTTTTTCCATTTATTGACAGCTCTGATAATTTCATCTTTTCCGCCGTAGTTAATCAGCAGATTCATAGTCAGACCTGAAAAGTTTTTCGTATCGTGAACAATTGTTGAAATTTCTTTCTGAATATCAGCAGGAAGTCGAATCATATCACCGCTGTGTACAACTTTAATTTTGTTATCTTTGTAGAATTTAAATTCACTTTTCAGATAAGTTTTTATCAGAACCATTAAAAAAGAGATTTCATCTTCTGCTCTTTTCCAGTTCTCAGTAGAGAAAACATATAGTGATATGTAGTTTAATCCCAGATCAGCAGCAGCTTTGACTATGCGTTTAGCTGATTCGAGACCTTCTCTGTGACCTTTGGAACGGATAAGACCGCGGTTCTTTGCCCAGCGGCCGTTTCCATCCATTATTATACCGACATGATTCGGCAATCTATGAGGATCAATTAATGCTGCTTTGTCTTCAGCCATTAAATCTCCATTATTTCCTTTTCTTTTTCAGCAAGGATTTCATTCACTTTCTTAACGTATGAATCTGTAACTTTCTGAATTTCATCAGCACCTTTTTTTTGCTCATCTTCAGGAAAATCACCTTTTTTGATGGCATCGTTGGCATCTCTTCGGATATTTCGGATACTCACGCGTGAATTTTCTGCTATATTTTTTGCCTGCTTTACAAGCTCTTTTCTTCTTTCTTCGGTCAATGGTGGAATATTGATTCTGATTACTTTGCCGTCGTTGTTGGGATTCAGGCCCAGTTCGGATGTGAGAATTGCTCTTTCAATATCATTAAGTGAATTTTTATCAAAAGGTTGAACGACGATTAATCTCGCTTCGGGAATTGAAATATTGGCAACCTGATTGAGGGGAGTTGGAGTACCGTAATACTCAACCATGACTCTATCAAAAAGTGATGATGAGGCTCTACCGGTTCTGATCGTATTAAAATCGTCGCCGAGAGCTTTGATAGTTTTTTCCATTTTATCCTGAGCGTTTGCTTTTACAGTATTCATATGTTCTCCCTTTAGAAATTGGAAAAATCTCCGGACTTAATGCAGAGATTTCAATTGAATTAACCGCTCCCTGTCAGACAGAGAACGGTATTAATAAACTATTTATCTTCACCAACCTGGAAATAGATAAAATCTAATAGTTCTACTGAACCACCTGCGGCTTTACCAGCTTGATCAGCAGCCTGTTTAACACTGATTTTATCATCTTTTACAAATTTCTGGTCAACAAAACAAATCTGTGAGATATGTTTATTCATTTTTCCTTTAACAATACCCGCTGCAACTTTTTCAGGTTTCCCCAAAGCCAGAGCCTGAGCAGTAAAAATCTCTTCCTGATCAGCAATATATTTTGCATCGATTGCGTCTTTGTTAAGGAATCTGGGGTTGAATGCTGCAGCATGAAGAGCTGCATCAAATCCGTATTCTTTCACTTCGGCTTTTGCCGCTGTTTCAGCGGAATCACAAGCCAGTTTGATCAGAACACCGATCTTTCCGCCACCATGAATATAATCTACAACAGTTTCTGTAGCAGCAATAGGCATAACAGAAAGTCTTTTCACAGCCATATTCTCATTGAGAACGGCAACAGCATCTTTTACCTGATTTGTGAGAACATCAGTTACTTCTGTCAGTCCCTGTTCGATAACTGTTTCTACAAGTTTAGCACCTGCCGCTTTAAATGTATCGTTCTGGGCAACAAAATCTGTTTCACATGTCAGTTCGAGGATAACTGCTTTATCAGCAGTGATTTTTGTGAAAATACTACCTTCATTAGTAGCTCTACCACTTTTTTTATCAGCTTTCGCAAGACCTGCTTTCTTAAGCACTTTTTCTGCTTCTGCAAAGTCTCCGTCTGCCTCAATGAGGGCGTTTTTACAGTCGAGCATTCCCGCTCCTGTTTTCCCTCGAAGTTTTTTTACGTCTGCTGGTGATACTGCCATTTATTTCTCCTCTTCAGTACTGTATACAACGTCTTCATCTTCAGTTTTTACAGGTTCTTCAGTAGGTTCTTCTGCAACTGGTGCTGGTGTAGCTGTTGTAGTAGTTCCCTCTTCTTCTTCATCCTGAAGAGTTTCAATTACTTTGAGACCAGTTTCGTTGTCAGCTTCGATTACAGCATTTGCAATAACCTGTGCGAAAAGGCTGATAGCTCTGATTGCATCATCATTACCGGGAATAGGGAAATCAATTCCTTCTGGGTTACAGTTTGTATCAACAACAGCAACTATAGGGATTCCCATTCTTTTTGCTTCGGCAACAGCAATAGTTTCTTTTTTTGTATCGATAATAAAGATGATACCGGGAAGGTCTTTCATCTCTTTAATACCACCGAGGTTTTTCTCGAGTTTACCTTTTTCTTTTAGAAGTCTTGAAACTTCTTTTTTAGTAAGCTGTTCGAAAGTTCCGTCGATTTCCATTTTTTCAATTTTTTTCAGACGTTGGAGAGATTTTTTAATAGTGGAAAAGTTTGTGAGCATACCACCGAGCCATCTGTTGTTGATGAAGTGCATGCCGCATCTTTCCGCTTCTCTGGCTACAGCTGCCTGTGCCTGTTTTTTTGTTCCTACGAATAGAACAGATCCGCCTTGAAGAACTGTCGCTCTTACGGCATCATAAGCGTCTTTGATAGATACTATTGTTTTCTGGAGATCGATAATATGGATTCCATTTCTCTGTGCGAAGATAAATTTCTTCATTCTAGGGTCCCATCTTTTAGTCTGGTGACCGAAATGTACACCTGATTCAAGCAGGTTCTTCATTGTTACTACAGCCATGTAGCCTCCTATGCATTCTTTAAGTCAAGAATGCGTCCTTCTCTTAGAGTCTCAGCAGTTGCCTGCCGGAAATTTGTCAAATTTATAATTTAACTTCGATAACATGCCATAAAACAGGGTAATTGGCAACCCCATGACCGAACTGTAGGAGCCATTTATTCCCTGAATAAGGCATTCTCCTTTTTCCTGTATTCTGTAGGAACCGGCAACATCTTTCCACTCATCTGTATTGAGGTACCACTGGATCTCATTTTCAGTTAATTTTCTGAATGTGACATCGGTTATCTCCACTTCTGTGATAATCCTATCTGTTTCTTTATTAAACAAAGTTATTCCGGTATAAACCTGATGAGTCTGGCCGGAAAATTTTTTCAATTCATTGTAGGCGTCAAAACGGTCGCCTGGTTTTCCAATAGTAGTGCCTTCAAAATAGATGAATGTATCAGCGGCAACAGCCCATTCTACATCATCAGGTTTAACGGAAAGAAATGCATGAAGCTTTTCTTCTGCTATGGATCTTGCCAGTTCATCGGGACTTTTTCGGGGATCCATAAACTCTTCAGTATCAACGGGATTTACTTTAAAAGGGAGGCCCATCTGATTTAACAGTGTCTGTCTTCTCGGTGAACCTGAAATCAGGTGTATTGTTTCCATGTATTTCATTCTACAGATAGAACACTATTATTTCCAGTGAATAATCTATACTGATTAATATTGAAATTGATGAGTATTTATACTTTAATTATAAAGTAAGCAGGAGTGCTATCTATGAACCAAGATGAATTAAAAGAATGGAATAAACTTCATAACGAGCATGCAGTAATTTGGAGAGAACTGGAGCAGTACAGAACCGATATTATAGTTTCAAGAAAGAAAGGTGAAGTTAATATAGAAGCGGAAAATCAGAATGAGATACTCAGCGAAAAACTGAAAGCCAAAGAACGGGAAATCAAGGATTTTATGGATAAATATGATAGAAATCCCGACAGTGATCAGTAAAATTGGAATCTTCAAGCTTCCTTTCGTATTGCACTTGTAATGAAACCTGTTGCCAACAGAACCATAATAACATTCATTACATTACTTGATTTTGTAAGGACTCCACTACTGATTCCTATAGTAAAAAAAACAATATGCATTATTTGCCATACAGGAAAGGTTAATGCGATCCGTTTTTTAATAGATGTCTCAGATATCTGAATAAAAATAAAACAGAGTATACCGACAACCAGATCCAGAGAACCATACATTCTTGTCAGAAGAATAAAATCGGCATTTGGCTCATTGATCAAAAAAGGTGCCATGGCCATTACAGGGACAATCATAAAAGACAGACCGAATAAAACGGCAATAACTCCCTGAATAATAATTATGATCTTAAATTTCATAAAAAACTCCTGAAAAAGTGATTTATTAAAAATCCAGATACATTTTTTTTGATGTCTACAATTCTAAGACGGGTATAATAGAATATCAAATTTAATGAAAGAAATATCTCCTATTGCCTCAACTCTGATTCAGATAGATAATACCTTCATGAAACAGATCCCAATCGATGAAATCTACCTCTTTAAGTGCACATGCTGCGGTGACTGCTGTACAGGAAATATGGATATCAATATCAATGTTTATGATCTATATAAAATTGCCCGTTTTCTGAAATTAAAGAACAGCAGAGAACTTTTTGATAATGGTCTGATCCGTCTTGTTCAGATTCAGAACAGATGCTGGACTCCTCAGATCGTATTCAGAACGAGCCCTTTCAAATTCTGCCCCTGGCTAATAAATGATCTTGGTGATGATGATGTTCTCAGGGGATTCTGTTCTCTTCACCCCGAACATAAACCTTTAATCTGCAAGATGGCTCCGGCGGGAAGAGTAGTCGATTTCGACAATAACCAAATTTCATATATGATGACTGCCCCGACAGAAAATTGTCCCGGAATGGATAGTACATTTGAGAATCGGTTGTCCGTGTTGAAAACCGAGCTTAAAAAAGAGCTGGATTTCGAATATCGCTTTTATCAGATTCTTGACAAACTGGAAGATAAAGATATATCCCAATCACTGATGCAGCTGGAATATTACTGTTTTGATGTAAATCTTGAGTTTGAAACAATTCTCTGTAGTTTGGAAAAAAAATCAGAAATCCTTTGAGGCTAATATTTACATCGAATGAAATGTTGAACGATTTTGTATTCTATTGCGTGACGGATTATAATTGAGTTATTCAGATGAATTTAGGAGCTCAATATTGAGGTGGATAATTCTTGTCCTTTTGCTGTTTTCCTGTTTTTCAGTACCTGCCGAGGATGCCGGTGAAGTTCTCACAATCGTATATAATAAAGGAATCGCTCCGATTAAATTCTCTGATACCGATGGCAATCCCTCGGGAATCGTAAATGATTACTGGAAAATGCTTGCTGAAAAATCTGAATTTGAGTTTAAGTTTATAGAAGTTGACACATTTGGTGAATCTCTGGAATTGGTGAAATCGGGACAGGTCGATATACACGGTGGACTATACTATACAGAAGAGCGAAGTGAGTTTCTCGATTATTCGGAACCTATTCTCCAATTGAAAAGTTACATATATTCCAGTTCCGATCTACTCCCTCCTGAGAGCCTTGATCAAGTCAGAGGGCTTATTCTGGGGACTGTTCAAGGTGGTTTTACAGAGAATGAAATTAAAAAAATCCTGCCTGAAGAGAGAATAATTATATACGATGACTTCGAATCCATGTTCAGAGCAGCTCTCGTGGGAGATATAAAAGTCTTTATCTCTTCAGATATTCATCTCAGTTATTTTTTATCTGTAAATAATCTGGAAAATCCATTCAGTCATGGAGAGCAGTTCCTTTTCGAACAGACCTATTTCGGTGCGGTTCCAAAAGGGAACAGTGAATTAATAGGAAAAATAAGGACTATTCAGAATGGTGTGAGCGTTTATGATCTGATCGCGTTAAAAGCCCGATGGCTTCATTATAAAGCATTTGCAGCTGGTGTTACTAATCTGGTATCACTTTCCGAAGATGAGATCTCCTGGATCGATGACAACCCTGAAATTTCATTGGGATCGGACTTCAACTGGCCTCCTTATGACTTTATCGATTCTGATGGGAGGCATTCAGGTGTGTCGGCGGGGATAATGGAGCTGATTGAACAGAAAACAGGCCTCATTATTAATATTGAATCGGGTATCTGGTCTGAAATTCTGGATAAAGTCAGAAGAAAGGAACTGGATGGTTTAGCCTGTGCAGTACCTACAGAAGGGAGAGAAGAATATCTTTCTTTCAGTCCACCGTATTTCACTTCTCCTACAGCTATTATTTCGAGAGATGACTTTGAGTCGATAAGTGGACTGGAAGATCTGATCGGTAAAACTATAGCAGTGAATAGAAATTCATACATTCATGAATGGCTTAAAACAAGTCACCCGGAAATGGAGCTTATTGTCCTGCAGTCCAATAAAGAATGTCTGGAAGCTGTTTCCTATAATGAAGCCGATGCGTATATTGCCAATCTTGCTTCAGCTGATCATATTATCAGACAGGGATTGTTAACAAACCTGAAGGTCTACTCTCAGGTTCCCGGCCTGATTACGGAAATGTCTGTCGCAATTGATAGTGATCAGCCTGTTCTGCAGAAAATCATCAACAAAGTACTTAAAAGTATCAGCTATGAGGAAAAGAGGAAGCTTCTTGAAAAATGGAGCAGCGAATCAGGAGGTAAAAGGATTATTTTGTCCGGAGATGAAGTTTCATGGCTAAAAAACAACCCTCTATTGTATATTGCCGGAGATCCCCATTGGGCTCCTATGTCATATTTTGACAAGAATGACAATTACTCCGGTTTTATTCCGGAACTAATGACTCTGATTGAAGAGAAGAGCGGCCTTGATTTCGAATATGTTCCGGTAAATTCATGGCGTGAGTCTATGGTGCTGATGGAAAATGGCGAGCTGGATATAATTGATGGCATTGTGGCAAGTGATGAAAGAGAAGAGATTCTGGATTTCTCTGATGTTTATTTTAAAATGGATATCGTGATGATAACAAGAGATGATACAGGATTGATAAGAAGTCTCGATGATATTGGTTCCAGAACGACGGGAACAGTCAGAGATTATATTACAGAAACCTATTTAAAGCGAGATTATCCACAGATCAGGCCCTTTTTATATGATACTACTTCTGAAGGATTAAAAGCGGTATCAAACGGTTCTATTGACATCTTTATAACAGATATTCCCACTTTTGAATATTATTCTCAGGAGTCGTCATTATCAAATCTTAGAATATCCGGTTTTACCCCCTATTCTTTCAATCTCAGCATTGGAGTGAAGAAAGGCTCTGTTCAATTGGTTTCCATTCTGAATAAATCCCTTGAACTTATAACGGCTAATGAAAAAAGTACGATTTACTCAAATTGGGTAAATCAGGAAACTCCGTTGATAGACTATTCTCTGCTCTGGAAGATCATCCTTGTCGGAATAATCATTTTTATACTTATTTTTTACTGGAATAGAAGACTGGCTCATGAAATAGTCCTCAGAAAAGATGCCGAAAAACACGCTATTTCAGCATCTCAGGCCAAAAGTGATTTTCTGGCCAATATGAGTCATGAAATAAGAACACCCATGAACTCAGTTCTCGGTTTTGCCGAACTCCTTGATGCAATGATTGTTGATAGAGAACAGAAAAGTTATATCAAATCGATCCGATCCAGTGGGGTCGCCCTTATGGGGATAATTAATGATATACTTGATTTATCAAAAATCGAAGCGGGAAAGTTTGTTGCGAAACCGGCACCGACGAGTCTCAGGCAGATCAGCGGCGATATGGCTGAACTTTTTAAAGATAGGTTTCTTCATCAGAAAATAACATTTACAATTAATTATGATGATTCCTTCCCTGACTATATTATGATAGATGGTCCGAGAATGAGACAGATTCTGGTGAATCTCATAGGGAATGCTGTAAAGTTTACTAATGAGGGAACGATTCAGCTATCAATTTCATTGGATGATTATAATCGGAACTCAAATACTGTTGATTTTTCTTTGAGTGTCCGCGATACGGGAGTCGGTATCCCCGAAGACCAGTTGAAACTGATTTTCGATAAATTTAAGCAGCAGGATGGGCAGGATATTTCCGAATATGGCGGCACGGGACTCGGACTGGCTATTTGTGAGCAACTTTCCAAGCTGCTGGGCGGAAAAATATCAGTTCAAAGCCAAGTGGGGAAAGGATCTGATTTTACAGTTTATTTCAGTAATATTCCTGTCAGTGAAGACACTGATAGCAGAGAAATGACTGAAAAGAAGAACCTGATTGTATTTGATCCGGCTGTTGTTCTGGTTGTTGACGATATTAAAGATAACAGAGTTCTTGTAATGGAAAATTTCAGGAATACAAATCTTGTTTTTCAGGAAGCATCAAATGGCAGAGAAGCACTGGGTATTCTGCAGGAAGAAAAAATAGATATGGTATTTCTGGATTTGCGTATGCCTATTATGAATGGTTATGAGGCAATAGAAATTATAAAAAGAGATGAATCTCTTTCAGGAATCCCGATTATTGCACTCACTGCTTCAATTATGGGGAAGGATCTTGAAAAAGTAGGGCATTACGGTTTCGATGGGTATCTCAGAAAACCTGTAAATCACGAAGACCTGATAACCGCTATGATCCCGTTTCTCTCTTACAGTGAGAAACCTGCTGCAGAAAGTGAGGCAATTCTGGATTTTTCAGAGTTTTCTCCTTCAGAAGTTCAATTATTCACGAAAATTATCAATTCCGAATTTACTCCGATCTGGGAGGATATAAAGGACAAAGGAGACTTTTCTCTTATTGAGAGCTTTGCTGAATCTCTGTACAACTCTGCAGACAGGCATAATATAAATCCGATAAAAAAATATGCAGAGATGCTTATGGATTATGCCGAAAGTTTCGATATCGTCATGGTGGAGAAACTGATGGCGCAATTTCCCGATATCTCAGCAGCTCTGTTTCAATTGATCAGGGAGAACAATAATGAGTAAAGTCTATAATATTCTAGTAGTCGACGATAATCTAAAAAATATCCAGGTGGGGATCAATTTCCTGAAGCAGAATAGAGATTATCATCTAATATTTGCTACAAATGGCGAACAGGCTCTGGAAAGGATTAATCAAAATAGTTTTGATCTGATACTTCTCGATATTGTTATGCCTATCATGGATGGTTATGAAGTCTGTGCCCGCCTGAAAGCAGATGAGACAACCAGAGATATACCCATTCTGTTTCTTACAGCAAAACAGGAATCGGAGCACATTGTCAGGGCTTTTGAATCAGGAGGTGCTGATTATATAACAAAACCCTTCCACTCAGAGGAATTACTGGCCCGTGTAAAGACTCATCTTTCTTTGAAACATGCCCGGGATGTCATGAAAAACCATAATCAGTCTCTTGAACATCTGGTTTCCAAGCGCACAAAAGAAATACAGGACTTGCACGATGCCATGGTGATCAGCCTTTCGGCTTTAGTTGAAACCAGGGACAATGAGACGGGGAATCATATAATAAGGACTCAGAAATATGTTGAAGTTCTATTGCATGAATTAAAAAAAATTGAAAAATATTCTTCAATGATCAGTGATGACATCATTGATTACTTAACAAGATCCACCCCTCTACACGATATAGGGAAAGTGGGGATAAAAGATACTATTCTTCACAAAGCCGGAAAGCTCAATAGTGAAGAATTTGAGATAATGAAGCTCCATGCAACCTATGGTTATGAAGCTCTCAATAAAGCAGAGGAACTGATTGGAGGCAATACTTTTCTCCAACATGCGAAGAATCTGGCTTACTCTCATCATGAAAAATGGGATGGCACAGGTTATCCCCGGGGACTTGCACGAGAAGATATCCCTTTTGAGGGGAGGATTATGGCAATCGCCGATGTATATGATGCTCTGATTACCAGTAGAGTGTATAAGGAACCTTTTACTCATGCAGTATCGGTAGGAATTATTTTAGATGGTAAAGGTTCTCATTTTGATCCTGATGTTGTTGACGCTTTTAATAAAGTCAGTGATGATTTCAGGGAAATCGCACAGAACTTTGCCGATAAAGATTGAAAAGGATGTGGATTTAATGGGAAAAAAATTTAATATACTTGTTGTTGATGATGATCTGAAAAATATCCAGGTCGGAATTAATTTTCTGAGGAAAAACAAGGATTATCATCTGGTTTTTGCCACAAGCGGCTCCCAGGCTCTGGAAAGGGTTGAACAAGTTGATTTTGATCTCATATTACTTGATATTATCATGCCGGTTATGGATGGATATGAGGTCTGCAGAAGACTGAAGGAAAATGAAAAAACCCGGGACATTCCCGTTCTATTTCTTACGGCAAAACAGGGCTCTGAAAATATTGTCAGAGGTTTTGAAGCCGGCGGGGCGGATTACATTACAAAACCTTTCAGCTCCCATGAATTGATAGCCAGAGTTAAAACACATCTTGAACTTCGCAACCACTATCAGAAAGAGATAGAGCGGTTGCAGAAAGCTTTAAATCAATCTCATATGTACGAGTCAATCAGATTCCGTGTAAATGGGCTTGTTCATGAATGCAACAATTTCCTTAATGCCATTGCACCCAATATTCATTGGATTAAGTCAAATATCAAAAAAAAAGAATTCAATCCGGAAGTCTACGACGAGTATTTTCAGGGAATCGTAACTTCTGTTATTAAAACATCGGGTCTGCTGAAACAGTTTTCCGAACTTGGAAATAAGAATAGGACAGAACCGGAAATAGTCGATATGAATACAGTTGTTTGTGATATCACAAAATTATATAAACCATCATTTAAAGATGAAGTGGAATTAACTATCGATTTTCTCGACAGACCGGCACTGACTCTGGCAGAGACAATACATATCGAACAGGTATTGCTCAATTTGATAATCAATGCCGAACAGGCAATTATGGCAGAATCCAGGAAGGATGGCCGGAAAGGTTTAATAATCATGAGAATCTCCAAGGTTTCCGGCTCTGAAATTGGAGACCTGAAAAAAGATTCCAATTACCTCAAAATTGATATAGAAGATAATGGTACCGGGATGAGTCCCGAGACACTGGAAAAAATATTTAATCCCTATTTTACTTTGAAAAAAGAGATCGGCGGCAGCGGTTTGGGCTTGTCTATTGCAGTCAATATAGTAAAATCACATAATGGAATTATTCGGGTCACCTCGGAAATAGGGAAAGGCAGCTGTTTCAGTCTCTATTTCCCATTTTATTTGGGAGATGAGAAATCAGGTTCTTAGAAATCCTTGTCCAGAGATTCCTCAAAAGGCAGTTTCAGTTGAGGATCATATTCTCCAAATCCCTTTCCCGATAACCCTGAAAGAGAGATACCCAGTAATCTGAGCGGTTTACTTCCCGCTTCTGTTTTTGATACCAGATTCCAGATATGGTTCATCATTTCTCCTGATTTGCTGACGGGATATTCCGGAGTAAATGATCTAGTCACACTTTGAAAATCGTGGAATTTTACTTTTAGGGTCACTGTTGAAGCCAATGCCTTGTACTGATCCATTGTCTTTTCGATATCTTCTGATATTTCCTGAAGAATCTTATATATTTCATCTTTGTCAGTAATATCTGTTTTAAGAGTTGTTTCTCTTCCGATAGATTTCCGGATATGTGAAGGTTCAACATTTCTGTTGTCTATGCCTCTTGCGGCATTGTAAAAATAGGGGCCCGACTTGCCGAACAATTCTATCAGTTCATACAGTTCATATTTCTGCAGATCTGCACCGGTTTTTATCCCCTGTTTGATCATTCTCTTTTCCGTTACTTTTCCCACACCCCAGAATTTTCTGATCGGCAGTTTTGAAATGAAATCAACAGCTTCAGCCGGTGTCACAACCGTTATTCCATCGGGTTTTCTATAGTCCGAGGCTATCTTTGCAATGAATTTATTGTAGGAAACTCCGGCAGAAGCAGTTAGTTTTGTTTTTTCTTTGATTCGTGCCCGAATTTCCTGTGCAATAAGAGTGGCTGAAGGATTATTTTTTGTGTTTTCAGTTACATCCAGGTATGCCTCGTCCAGTGATAATGGCTCGACAAGGTCTGTATAATCAAAGAAAATCTCCCTGATTTGATCGGAAACTTCCTTGTAATCGGAAAAATTGTGATCACAGACAAATATAGCATGGGGGCATAACTTATAGGCCTGGGCAGAGGGCATTGCAGAGTGGATTCCGAATTTTCTAGCTTCATAAGAGCATGTTGAGACAACCCCTCTGCTATCTGGCCGTCCTCCGACAACGAGGGGTTTCCCTTTGTACTCAGGATGGTTTCTCTGTTCTACGGCTGCAAAAAAAGCGTCCATATCTACATGAATTATCTTTCTCACAATACTACTATACATGCATTAAGCTCTTTTGGCAATTCCCTCTGTCAAATATTGATATCTCTGTTAATCATCTCCATCAATTTATCGCATCTCTGATTTATATAATTGTTTTCAATTAGAGAAATATCCCGATTGCAGCTGATTTCAATTATTATTCCCTTATTTATTTTGAAGAGACAATCCGTTTTACTATTTCCCAATAAGACAGGAGCAGTCGCAGTAAATGAGGGCGTTTTCCCGAACAACCAATCCCAATCGGTTATTATGGAATAGTAATCCTTTATTTCCTTTATATCATTAAGATTTGGAATTTCCAGATTAGTGATATCTATCGGCTCATTTATTCCTTTTGAGAATTCATGAATAATCGCTTCGCAGACTTTATTATGATTTAGAGATTTTTCGAACTCCTGCAGGTTTGCCACATCCGAGCGAATTGAAGCTATACCTTTGCTCTTTAATAAACCTCTATTATAATCCTTTGTGATCAGATATTTATTCAAGGCATCGAGATCAGCGTTTATAAGCAAAGTTCCGTGGTGGAGCACTCTGGAAGAGGAATATTTACTGGCACTACCTGATATTTTCTTATTATCAACATAAATATCATTCCTTTTGCCTTGTTCCGCATCTATTCCCAATGTTTTTAGTGCTCTGATGACAAGGGCTGTTTTTTCTTCTTTTATAAAAATATCCTCGTCGGAAATAAATGTAAAATTTGTATTGCCCAGATCGTGATATACAGCTCCGCCTCCGCTTTGCCTTCTTGCAAAAGATATATTGTTTTCTACCATCTGATGTAAATCACATTCGAGCCAGGGATTCTGGAATCTTCCGATAATAACTGATTCGGTGTTTCTGTATAGAAATAGAATTTCCTGATTCAACATGTCTTTTCTTTTGTAGAGCCATGTTTCTATTGCCAGGTTCATCCAGGGATCTGTATACTCTGAAACAAATACTTTCATACTTATGATTATAATCACAATTGTAGATGTTGGTTGCACTAATTAAAATAGGACCTATAAAAAATTGAATGCAAATACAATGGATTGCATGTTAATCTTCTTTTTGAATAATGGTATAAACACAATCTGTCTAAAATTACATACTAAGGATTAACATGAAGAAAATTATTGTTGCATTTTTTTTTACTTTTCTTATTAGTCTCTGTTATGGGATTGAAACTAATGAATCTGTAACTGTGGAAATAAATAAAAGACTTGAGCCTCTTGCGGGATACTATGTCCAGATAGTTCTTGATGTAGATGAACATTGGTCCGGGGACAATCTTATTGATTTTGTGACGGACCAGTCTGGCCGTGTTGTAATACCCATTGAATCTGAATACACAGAAACTACAGGCATCCGGATAACATCTTTTGACAGTGAACTAGGCAATTCTATCATTTATTATATTTCTAATTATCCTGGACAGGTTCTCAAGTTCAATCTTGTAGAGAACATAGCTTATATACTTCACAATCAATCACTGAAATGGACATCTGTTAACGGAGCAGTTTCCTATAAAGTCGAGGGCTTCAAGTATACTGATGAATTCCCCATGGCTATAAAAGCTGGTTATATCCAGCAAATGAAAGATAATAAGATAATATACACCCACAATTCATCAATGGAGATCAGCCTCGATACTGAAAATCCCCTATTTGAGTTTAAAGGATATTTTACGGAATTCTCTATTCCAGTTAATATGAGTGAAATTAATCGAACTGGAATTAGAATCTCTGCTTATGACTCCCGGGGATTGCTGATAGCACAAACTCCCATTTTTCCCGGCGAAGCTGATTCCTTTCTCAAGGATGATCAAGTTCATATCGCATTTTCCTACTGGAGCAAACAAGCTCTGGATTTTGATTTTGAAATAATCAGTAAAGATTCAAATGGAGAGTATATTACGCTCAAAAGTGTAAATACTGGAGATGGCAATTTCCTGCTGCTGGATAAGCAGGAAGAGTGGCCTGAAGATCTGTGGGTGAGATTCAATGTTTTTGCAATGAATAACGGGATAAGAAAAACCAAACGACTCAATCTTAAAGATTATTGGGGTAAATACATCAGGTTCAATCTTCAATCAGAGATAATGCTTGAGTTTGATGATGATATGATTTCATGGAAACCAACTTCTTTTTCATCAAAGTATATTGTTTCATTTTACAGATATAAAAAAGCAGAGAGAAAAAACGTCAACCCGAATTATGTACAGTATGATGTTGTTGAGGATCTGACATATGAATTTGATTCGAAAATAGAAACAACATATTCCTCCACAATACAATACGATTCTCCTGCATTGGAGATTTCCATTGATGAAGGGGAATCTCTTCTCTGGCCCGATGAACTGCCCGATTTAAATCATTATGGTGTTGTTGTAAGAGGATATGATGCAGATGACAATGAAGTCGCAGTATCTAAATTACGAGTTTGGCCTCTGCGTTCTCCGAAATTGGAATGGGATCCTGACAATTACG
>Ga0070728_10003044_pt1 | contig 19303 bp, 16 predicted proteins | sample tdDd471_FD_66723 | JGI IMG/M metagenome (GOLD analysis project Ga0070728, IMG submission 66723) | Marine sediment microbial communities from the Atlantic coast under amendment with organic carbon and nitrate - tdDd47.1 | ecosystem: Environmental > Aquatic > Marine > Coastal > Sediment | place... | reverse complement strand
TTAATTGGTAAAGCGATTGATGTTGTATTCATCGGTAGTTGTACCAATTCACGTATCACATGTGATACGTGAATTGGTACAACTACCGATGAATACAACATCAATCGCTTTACCAATTAATTGTTGACCGGGTTTTAAATCCATATATACCAGTGCTTTATCAAGTGCAATTTTCTTATTGTAGTCCGATTCTTCATCAGGCACGGGAACATTACCAACAATTGGCATTCCCATACCGGGATTCGTACCGTAGGTAATCATTGGCACAAGATCATCCGCATGGAGTGTGATTTCTTTGTCATATACTGCACCTTCGTCGCTGGGCAATTGTCGCCATTTTTCGACTGCTGCATCCCAATCCGCACCACTAGGAGCATGTTTTCGTCCCTTAATGTATTCAAAGGTTGTCTCATCAGGCGCAATCAAACCAGCCCGCGCACCACCTTCAATCGACATATTACAGACAGTCATTCGACCTTCCATACTTAAGCCACGGATTGCTTCACCACGATATTCAAACACATAGCCTGTGCCACCACCAATACCAATCTTGGCGATCACTGCCAAGATGATGTCTTTAGCGGTTACACCTTCAGAAAGTTTCCCATCAATGTTTATTGCCATTGTTTTAGGTTTATTCTGGAGTAATGTCTGTGTTGCCAAAACATGTCCGACTTCACTAGTACCAATACCAAATGCCAACGCCCCAAATGCGCCATGCGTACTGGTATGACTATCACCACAAACAATTGTCATGCCCGGTTGTGTTAACCCTTTTTCAGGTCCAATCACATGCACAATACCTTGATCTTCTGTACCAAGTGCATACATTGGAATACCAAAGTCAGCACAATTCTTAGTGAATGTATCAAGTTGTTTGACTGCCATTGCATCAACAACAGGGATGATACCTTCTGCATTGCGGGGTGTTGTTGGTGTGCTATGATCCATCGTACCGATTGTCTGGTCTGGACGACGCACAGTTAAGCCACGTTCACGGAGTGTAGAAAACGCTTGTGGTGAAGTCACTTCATGCACAAGATGCAAGTCAATATATAGAACTGCAGGCGTATCCTCTGCTTGTTCACGAACAATATGTGCATCCCACACTTTTTCAAATAATGTACGGGGTTTACCATTTTCAGTCATACAATTATATCCTCTATATAACAAAACTTGGGGGAAAGACTCCCCCATTAATTACTCAGATAATGAAGTGATACCAACTGTTGCTGCATCACCTTCGGGTTCAACATCGCCTAATCCAATACCAGCAATCATACGATTCAACGCTGCCATATAGGCTTTAACGCTAGCAACAATAATATCGCCGTCTGCGCCATAACCACCAAATGTACGGGTACTGTTTACTGGTGAAATACGAACTGTAACCTCACCTAGGGCATCAATACCTTCAGTTACACTATGCACACTATATTCAACCAATACGGTCGGAGCATTGATGATCTGATCAATCGCGCGATAGGAAGCATCGACTGGGCCTGTACCAACAGTCGCAACAACAAATTCTTTACCATCTTGGTTGATCAACTTAACTGTTGCAGTCGGCATCCCAATTGTGCCAGATGTAACTTGAATATCAACTAATTTGAAGAATTCTTGTGGTTTAATCGCTTCTTCATCAGCAACCAGTGCTTCAAGATCAGCATCTGTAACGGTCTTCTTGGCATCTGCCAATCGTTTGAAACGACCAAATATTTCTTTCAACCCATCGTCTTCAAAATCATAACCTAATTCGCGCAAGCGGACTTTTAAAGCATGGCGACCACTATGTTTACCCAACACCAACCGACTTTGATTCAAACCAACAGTTTCTGGGGTCATGATTTCAAATGTTTCTGCATTTTTCAGAACACCGTCTTGATGAATACCGGACTCATGAGCAAAGGCATTATCACCAACAATTGCCTTATTGGGTTGCACAGGCATTCCCATATAATTACGAACCATACGGCTCGTTTTCATAATTTGGGTGGAGTCAATATTCGTGCGTAAATCATAGTAGGCTTTGCGAGTGTGGATTGACATGACAACTTCTTCAAGGCTTGTGTTGCCGGCACGTTCACCAACCCCATTGATGGTTACTTCGACTTGGCGCACACCTTTTTGGAGACCGGCAAGTGTATTCGCTGTTGCTAAACCTAAATCATTATGACAATGCACAGACCAGATAACACCACTACCTTTTCCAGCGCCGGGGGTTTCGTTAATGAGCATTTCCAATGTTTCCGCCCACTCTGATGGCATCACATATCCAACAGTATCAGGGATATTCAATGTTGTTGCACCACATTCAACGGCTACAGCACAAGCTTGAATTAAATATTCTGTATCAGTACGTCCCGCATCCATTGGGCTAAATTCAACATCATCACATAAGCTCTTCGCCAATGTAACACCCATACGAATACGCTCTAACCCTTCGGCTTTATCGATACGCAACATCGCAAGGTGACTGGGAGATGTCCCCAAAAAGGTATGGATACGCGGTTTAGCAGCATCTTTCACCCCTTCCCATGCGGTGCGAATATCACTTTCAACAGCACGGGCAAGTCCTGCAATAATAGGACCGTCTTCCGTACCGACCTCTTTAGCAATGCGTTGTACAGCTTTCAGATCATCAGGAGATGCAGCGGGAAACCCAGCTTCAATCACATCTACACCTAATCGAGAAAGTTGCCGTGCAATTTCTAACTTCTCTGCACTTGATAAGGTTGCGCCGGGGCTTTGTTCTCCATCGCGCAACGTCGTATCAAAGATAATGACTGTATTATCGTCGTAAGTTCTCTGTACCATTAGGAGGTGTTCCTTTCGTGAAACATAATCGGTAAATTAATGATGAGTTATAGCGACTAAGGTCAACAAGACCATCTTCCGACATTCACACACCTCCTTTCTGTCAGCAGGGTGACGACACCACTATCATCGTCATCCATCAAGATTTAGTCCTCTTGTTTGATACTTTTAGCGTCAAGGAATGGCATCATTTCACGTAAATCTGCTCCGACTTTTTCGATAAGCAAATCATGTTCACGATGACGACGGGCATTGAAGTTAGGGCGACCCTTCTTGTTTTCTTCAATCCATGCTTTAGCGAATTCACCGTTTTGAATGCGTTGTAATACGCCAGCCATCTCTTCTTTAATGGTTTCTTCAAATTGGTCACCAACAACATAACCACCATGTTCAGCTGTGTTACTGACGCTATACCACATGTAGCTCAAACCACCCTGATAGAGCAAGTCAACAATCAACTTCAATTCGTGCATACATTCAAAATATGCGATTTCTGGCTGATAACCTGCTTTAACGAGTGTTTCAAAGCTAGCACGGATCAATGAAGTCACGCCACCACAAAGTACCACTTGTTCACCGAACAAATCGGTTTCAGTTTCTTCTTTAAAGGTAGTTTCAATCACACCAGCGCGAGTACAGCCAATAGCACGTGCATAAGCCAATGCTAATGCCTTTGCATTACCTGTTGCATCTTGTTCAACAGCAACTAAACCGGGAGTTCCTGCGCCTTCTGTAAAGACTTCGCGGACACGATGACCGGGAGCTTTAGGTGCAACCATCGCTACATCAATAGTCGCTGGTGGAACAATTTCCTTGAAATGAATGTTAAATCCATGTGCAAACATCAACATTGCGCCATCTTTTAAATTCGGGGCAATATGCTCGTGATAGACTTCTGCCTGACTGGTATCATGAATCAAGATCATTACAATATCAGCACGTTTCGTTGCTTCTGCGACAGTAAAAACTTCGAGACCATCAGCTTCCGCTTTTGCCTTACTTTTACTACCTTCATACAAACCGATAATCACTTTTTGACCGCTGTCATGAGCGTTAAGGGCATGTGCATGTCCTTGGCTTCCGTAACCAATGACGGCAATTGTTTTGCCATCAAGTAGTGAAAGATCTGCGTCTTTATCATAAAAAAGTGTAGCCATTTAGAGTGTTTCTCCAATCCGAAAATAAATTAAATCAAGAGCAGTACAGTATAAACGGCACTGCTCACCAATTACATAGTTAAATGATGCGTCCATTACCGTTTGAGTGGTTATCCACTTTTGGGTGTGCTATCTCTGGACGCTTGAATTCCGTATCATGAATCCGTGTACCCCGACCCATGGCGACCAACCCTGTCCGAATCATTTCGACAATTCCTACGGGGCGAACTTCTTCAATAAATCGTTCAAGGACTTCTTCTGTCCCCACCATTTCGAGAATAGCAACTTCGGGACCAACATCAATGATTCTCGCAGGGTAACGTTCACAAATTTCCGTAATCGTATTACGTGACTCTGCATCATCATTACGCACCTTGATTAACGCAAGGTCGCGGACAATATGTGGTTCATTATCCAAGATTTTAACATCAATTACATTGACCAATTTGTGCAAATTTGTGGCGATACGTCGTGCATATTCAGGATCTGCATCAACACGAATTGTCATTCGCGATACATGTGGTTTGTGGGTACGCCCCACCGTCAAACTATCAATATTAAATCCACGCCGACGAAATAAACTCGAAATGCGATTTAAGACACCTGGTTCATTTTCGACGAGTGCTACAACGGTGATCTTTGGAGTTAGTTTCTGCTCAGTCATTATTGTACCTCACCTGGCTTTGGACGACGTTTCATATCATGTAAATCTGCCCCACTCGCAACCATGGGATAAACCATTTCTTCTTTTTCTACTACAAATTCGATCAGTGTTGGTCCATCAATATTCCGTGCAAATTCAACAGCCTCTTGCATTTGTTCGCGGCTTGTCACACGCATGTTAGGGATACCATAAGCATCGGCTAATTTACAGAAATCAGGGCTAAACATAGGTGTCGATTCATAGCGTTTGTCATAGAATAACTCCTGCCATTGACGCACCATCCCCAGAAAACCATTGTTGACAACCGCAATATTGATATTGAGTTTTTCTTGTACGGCGGTAGCAAGCTCACACAATGTCATCTGGAAGCCACCGTCACCAACAATCGCCCAAACTTCCTCATGAGGCATTCCAAATTTCGCACCGATTGCAGCAGGGAGTCCAAAACCCATTGTCCCTAGCCCACCACTTGTTAATAATGTAGATGGACGTTGGTGCGGGTAATACTGAGCTTCCAACATCTGGTGTTGTCCAACGTCAGATACAGTAATGGCATCCCCGTCAGTATATTTCCAAATGTCATTAATCACTTGTGCGCCCAACAATTTACCGTTGGAATCCTGATTGATAATGTCACGTTCATTGGAATCTTCCAACCAATCCCGTATACGTCCCATCCACTGCGGATGTGTTTTGTCTTTTATCTTCGGCAGCATCTGCTTTAAGACTGTCTTTAAGTCGCCTGCGATACCAACATCAACCTTGACATTTTTATTCAATTCAGAGCGATCAATATCAACGTGGATTTTACGGGCTTTAGTCGCGTAAGTTTTCAAGTTTCCAGTCACACGATCATCAAATCGCATCCCTAATGCAATCAAAAGATCCGCTTCTTGGATCGCATGATTGGATGCCGCTTCACCATGCATCCCCATCATCCCAACAACCAATGGATGATCTTCTGGTATTGCGCCTTTACCCAGTAGGGTCAATGTAATAGGGATTTGAGTCCGTTCAGCTAATTCACGTAATTCGTGCATCGCATTCGACATCAAGATACCATGCCCGGCAAGAATCACAGGACGTTCTGCTTCACTGATTAACTTCAGTGCTGCGTCAATGTCTGCTTCGTCTGCGCTGGATGGTGGTTGGTATCCGGGCAAAACAACATCTTGTTCAGGGTAAATAAATTCGGTATATGCGTTTTGAACATCCTTAGGGACATCCACTAATACAGGACCTGGTCGTCCAGTCCGTGCAATATGAAATGCCTCTTTGATAGTATAAGCAAGATCATTGACATCCGTCACTAAATAATTATGTTTTGTAACTGGTAAAGTAACACCTGTTACATCTGTTTCTTGGAAAGCATCCGAGCCAATCGCCGCTAATGCAACTTGCCCAGTGATGGCAACAACAGGCGACGAATCCATCATCGCGGTTGCTAATCCAGTCACCAGATTTGTTGCACCCGGCCCACTTGTTGCTATACAAACACCGACACGTCCTGTCGCCCGTGCATATCCATCCGCCATGTGCGACGCACCCTGTTCATGACGAACAAGGACATGGTGAATTTGATCGTGATATTTTGACATTGCATCATAGGTAGGCAAAATTGCCCCACCGGGATAGCCGAACATTACGTCCACACCTTCCCGTATTAAACATTCCATGATGATTTCTGAACCGTTCAGTTGCATCACCGACTCCTCAACATATTCGTTTCAATTAAGCTAAGATTCGTTTACTAATGTTAACCAACCATATTTATCAGGTTTTTCGCCAGATGTAATCGCAAAAAATTCTTCCTGAACTGCTTTTGTAATAGGACCACGCGATCCCCCACCGATTTGAAGACGATCAACAGAACGCACAGGCGTAACCTCTGCGGCTGTCCCTGTAAAGAAAATTTCGTCCGCCATATACAGCATCTCACGCGCTACTGGCTGATATCGAACTTCCAATCCTTGGTCAGCAAGGAGTTTCAATGCGCTATCCCGTGTAATCCCCGCGAGAATAGATGACCAAGCACCTGGCGTATACACAACTTCATCAATGATGACAAAGATATTTTCGCCCGCACCTTCACTTACATAACCATTTACATCAAGTGCGATACCTTCTTGAAAACCATTATCATGAGCTTCCATACTTACAAACTGACTGTTGACGTAATTACCACCAGCCTTTACCAATGCCATATGGGTATCAGGAGCCATCCGACGGAAAGAACTAACCTGTACATCAACACCTTGTTCAATCGCTTCTGCACCAAGATACCGTCCCCATTCCATTGTGAAGATGACAGTTTCTGTTTTTGTGCGTTCACGACCTTCAAGCCCCAATGCACCTGCTCCACGGAATATAATAGGACGAATATAGCAAGAATCATGCCCATTTTTCTTGACTGTCTCAACAATCGCCTTATCAAGCGTATCGGCAGTATTTTCATGCGCAATCCGCATGATCTTTGCACCATTCATCAAGCGTTCTGTATGCTCGCGCAACCGAAATACAGCAGGTCCTTTTGGTGTGTTATAAGCACGAATGCCTTCAAACACACTCGATCCATAATGTAAAGCATGAGCACTGACATGCACTGTTGCATCTTCCCACTTTACAAACTCGCCGTTACGCCAAATCCATTCAGCCGTCATTGATTTCCCCTTCTATCAAATACATTCATAAAATAAAACACGCTTGTTCTGTTTCTCATTAATCTCAGATACAAGCGTGCCATTTAATTTCTTATAGTGTTGTGTGGAGCTACGATGTTCCATGCTAAAACAAAACGCATATTTCATCATATGTCGCGAACGAGTAGGTGCATTATTTTGTTTTGGCATGTTCTTATTCATAAATTGCATCGTATTGTGTCCTATAATCAAAAAAGCCCCCCGTGGCTTGGGAGGCTCTTATTTGCGTTTTCAGTAGCGCAGTTACCAACCCAAGCCGTCATACCCCGACGATAATGACGAGTACGACTACAATAATAAGGCTAAGGAGGTTGATTGTGTTGCTTAAGCGCATGATTTTTCCAGATATTTGCTTCATATATTGGACAATAGCCTACCTAACTTTGCAAGCAATGTCAAGCGGTCTCATAAAATTCATCACCATTAGCAGAATTTCATATAGAGTAACATTAGACCATTGTGCAAACTACACAATTAATTAATAAGTTTCGCTCTTGCATTTTCAATTTGTCTGCGCACAGCATCAGGAGCTGTACCGCCATCTACCAATCGTTGCGACACTGATGAGTTGAAATCAAATACTTTCTTGACATCCGTCTCAAATAAGTCAGAAATTTCTTTTAGTTGAGTGATTGGAATTTGCGATAATTTCAGATTCGAACTTGATCCTAAGCGAACAACCTCCCCCACAACATGATGAGCTTGGCGGAAAGGTAATCCTTTTCGTACAAGATAATCTGCTAAGTCTGTTGCCAGCAATTCTTCACCTAATGCGTCTTGCATTTTATCAGGATTAATGTGGAGCGTTTGAACAATAGCTGTCACAACAGGTAATAGTTTGTGCATCGTATCAATCGAATCAAATAAGGATTCTTTGTCTTCTTGGAGGTCTTTGTTATATGTACTAGGAAGCCCTTTTAAGGTCGCAAGAAATCCTGTTAAGTTGCCGATCAACCGCCCTGCTTTACCGCGCATGAGTTCCATTGGGTCGGCATTCCGTTTTTGTGGCATTAAACTTGATCCCGTACTATAACGATCATTCAAGGTAATGTACCCAAAAAGCGGATTACTATAAATAATGATGTCCTCAGCAAGGCGGCTTAAATGAGTAGCTGATAGTGAAATGACATAAAGTAAATCAGCTACAAAATCTCGATCACTCACACCATCAAGACTATTCTGACTATACGAATCAAAACCTAATTCATCGGCAATATTTTGACGGTTAATCGCAAAGGGATTGCCAGCTAATGCACCAGACCCCAAGGGAGAGACTGCCATACGTTCCCGTGCTGATTGCAGACGATCACGATCTCGGTCTAACATCCAGAAGAAACTCATCAGCCAATGGGCGGCAGTAATTGGTTGAGCAGGTTGTAGATGTGTATAACCCGGCATCAATGTTTCAATATGATTTTCAGATTTTTCGATAAGAGCAATTTGTAAATCGTATAATGCACCATCTAACTTATCGCTTGCACTCATCGCCCATAGCCGAAAATCAGTCGCTACCTGATCATTACGACTCCGCCCTGTATGCAATTTCCCGCCGACCTCACCAACAATTTCAGTCATACGGCGTTCAACAGCTGTGTGAATGTCTTCGTCACCATCTTTGATGACAAATTCATCATTATCAAACTCATCCAATACTTGATTGAGTCCCTTAATAATGATGATTGCTTCGTCTTGCGTAATCACATTTGCATCAGCAATTGCCCGTGCATACGCAATACTGCCTAGAATATCTTCGCGATAAAACCGTATATCAAAGCCAATACTATCGTTTAGTGCCTTTAAATCATCATCTGTCGGCTCGGAAAACCGACCACCCCATAAACTCATATCCATATCTCCCTAATAAAAAAGGACGCTTTGTATGCGCCCTTTTTGTTTTTTAAGTCAAATTAGTCACGCTTGAATTTACTATAATCTGGTTGACGATAATGGCTTGCACCACCACCTTCCATTTCTAGCATTGCTGCGACCTTTAATGGCAATCCAAACAATTGGATAAACCCATGTGCATCTTGCTGATTATATACATCCTCTTCGCCAAACGAAGCATAATCTTCACGGTAAAGGCTATAGGGGCTCTTACGTCCAGCAACAATAATATTGCCTTTGTAAAGTTTCATGCGTACAGTACCTGTAACAGTCTCTTGTGTGACCTGAACAAATCCATCCAATGATTCGCGAAGTTTGCTATACCACATCCCGTTGTAGACCAATTCCGCATACTTACCTGCAACGAAATCTTTATAGTGCATCGTGTATTTATCGAGGCAAATGCTTTCAAGTAATTGATGAGCTCGATGGATGATTGTTCCTGCTGGCGTTTCATATACACCACGGCTTTTCATACCCACCAGACGATTCTCAACAATATCAGTTCGTCCAATACCATGTTCACCACCCAATTTATTGAGTCTGATATATAAATCAACAGGGTCAATTTCTTCACCATTCAAGCTAACCGGAACACCCTTTTCAAAACCAATTTCGATATATACAGCTTCATCAGGTGCTTCTTCTGGGCTAGATGTTAACTGGAACATTCTCTCTTCTGGTTCGTTCCATGGATTTTCCAGTAAACCGCCCTCATGAGAGAGGTGGAAGATGTTACGGTCACGACTATAAATATCTTTTTCTGTATGGGAAACAGGCACATTAAATTCTTGCGCGTACGCTAGCGCATCTTCACGGCTACGAATATCCCATTCACGCCATGGAGCAATGGTTTTGAGTTTTGGATTTAGAGCCGCTGCCGATAATTCAAAACGGACTTGATCATTCCCTTTACCTGTTGCACCGTGAGCAATCGCATCAGCATTTTCTTGTTCTGCTATTTCAACCATATGCTTAGCAATTAAGGGACGCGCAAAAGATGTTCCTAGCAAATATTCACGTTCGTATACAGCACCAGCTTGCATGGTCGGGAATACAAAATCTGTCAAGAATTCTTCGCGCAAGTCACGGATATATAATTTTGACGCACCCGATGCAATTGCTTTTGCTTCGAGTCCATCAAGTTCTTCTTCCTGTCCGAGGTCAGCACAAAAACAGACAACCTCACAACCATAGTTATTCTTAAGCCATGGTACAATAACGGATGTATCCAATCCACCGCTATATGCTAATACCACTTTCTTTACATCAGATTTTGACATCAGTCTTCTCCAATAGATCAATCAGTTTATGTTAAATAGTTTAGTCTTCATTTACGCATATGCCACTTGTGAAAACCCTCAAACTCGTCTGTGCAATCAATACAGAGAGCTACCTTCGCTTTTGAACCATGATTCCACCTCAATTAAAAAAGCCCCGATAAAATACCGAGGCTTTTGATGTCTATTTATGATTGTATCTCCCCAACACCAAAAACCCCGATTTATGTGCGGGTGCGGCGACGAAGGCGTGTGTTGATATTGAGTAATAGTGTCATGGCTACGGATACTATCATGGTCAATGCCATCCGTCAATAATCAAGGGAAGCTAATTGTGCATTGTCCGACTCTTAAATCACATACCCCTAAGACTTCTGCACCGTTCCGTACACGGACTTGTGTTGTATTACGCCAAAATTGACTATCCGACGCAACAGCAACCCAACCATGGCGGGTGTTACAACCAGAGGCTTTTGATTGTAATTCTTCGTTTACACCCCACACCTGTAAACAATCGCCTGACGGAAAATTACTTAACGGCTGAGTAAGAAAATCTGTATTCCAACGATTCGCCGCAAATACACCTTCATCACTTTCAAACACTACCCCAGAAATATCAAGGGATTGCCCCGATGTATTGATGAGTGAAAAACTATCTAGGCTATAGACTAATGTTAAACCGCCGTTGGAGGAAACAGAAGCAGGAGAATCCACAGTATTAACCACAGGTGTACCCGTCGGACTGGAAGGATTCAACGGTACGACAGTTGGGGAATTTACTCCTAAATTACCATCTAAACTCACATCACAAAATCCATTGGATACCACACAACCTGCCAAAACGCGATTATCACGAATCACATCAAAACGACTCACCCCTCGCCAAAAATCAGCATCATCGCCAACCATTATCCAACCGTGTCGTGTCTTGCAGTCCAGCGGTTGATTCTGTTCACTTGTTCCAAATGTCCATGCCATTAAACAATCACCAGACGGAAAACTACTCAGTGAACTTGTTAAAGAGTCTGTTTGCCATAACTGAATATTTAATGCGCCACCAGAACTTTGAAACCCTATTCCACGTAAATCAATTGTCGTATCAGACAAATTTAATATGGTGAGGCTATTTTGATTAAATATCAAGCGAATATCTCGATTATTCGGATTCAGCACACTCGGTTCATTTGAAGTCAGTGTCAATCTGGCATCAAAACTGATGTCACAGCGATTCTCAATGACATTACACTGTCCTATCAACTCACCATCGTTCAAAACAACAAATGTACTGGCATTATTCCAAAATAGTTGTGTATCCTTGACAGCTATCCAGCCATGCCGTACTTCACAATCAGAAACCTTCTCTTGAACAAGATTTAACTTTAGTCCCCAAACTTGTAAGCAATCATCATTCGAAAAGTTATTGAGAGGTTCCGTCAAAAATTCAGTATCCCAAACTGTCGTTTCTAATTGTCCGTTGTCACTCTGAAATCTAAGTTTCGATAAGTCTAGTCGTCGCCCCGAAACATTCAACAATGTAAACGAATTGGTATCATATACTAAGCGAATATCTGGCGGTAGCTCAGGAGTTGCTGTCGCCTGAATTGTCGGTAAAAGCGTTGGCATAGGAGTGAATAAAACAGGTGTAATCAATGGTGATAAGGTTCGAGTAGGTGGTACCAATGGTGTTGCAGTAAATGTTGCCGTTGGTAACGGTGTCAACGTCATTGTTGGCGGAATCGGTGTTAGTGTTGGGCTCGGTGTTATCGTTGGTGGTAGTGGTGTAAATGTCGGTGGTACACGCGTGGGCGAAGGTAAAATCGGCGCAGATATTCCTGAACGAGTCCCTAGCACCATCGTAAAGAAAAAAGTTCCATCCGCAGATTGAGCATAGGCAACACCAACTTCAACGTATTCGGGGCTCATCATATTTGCTTGATGTGGGGGGCTATTGCGCCACTGATTATACACTGCCTGTGCATTGGCATTTGACCGTAACAAGATATTCTCTGCACCAGTCGTCAGGCTATATCCTGCATCTGTCATGCGTTCCCAAAATTGTGAACCGTCACTTCCAGTATGATCTAATCGCCCTGTCTTTGCCATATCATCACTGTGACGTTGAGCAGCAGAGGTTAATTCTGCGCTCAGAATTAAACTAGGGATGCCAGCTTGATTCCGTGCTGAATTTAGCAATGCGATAACCGAATCTGCTACGGCATCTTGTCCTGAAACTTGCGTCAACATCCAACAGCCCATTAAAACAACCAGAATCATTTTTTTCATCAAGGCACATTCCAAATCATTTAGGGTGATATAAATCAATCCAACTATTATACGTAGAAATCGTCGCTTGTTTATCTATAATCACAAAGATAGAATGGAATGGATTAGCGCAACATATTGAATAGAGGTCAAAATGACAACCGTAGCAGATTTGAGAGCTAAACGCGACCAAAAAGCAATACCACATTTAGAACAATATGCACCAGTGTGGATTATTGATGAAAAAATCTTTGAAGAAGAAGAAGCCATTCAGTTTAATGTTTTACTTCAACACCGAACACATGGATGGGTCAGCCGTCGATATCGCTACGACGGATTCAACAATACGTTATATCACAAAGGACAAACTCTTATCTCCGAAGATGATGCTGTTGATTATATGGAACATACTCCATATATCGAAGCAACCGTGACCGACATTCCTAATTCCTATGGTGGTTAAACTGAGCAAGGCATCTTAGTAGTAATTTTCGAAAATACTTGCAATAGGCGATTTGCAATCGTTGACCATGTATAGTCTTTTGCAACCCGTGATGCTGAGATGCCCATTTCTTGAGTTTGATGTTTGTTACTCAATAGACTAATGATACCATCGGCTAGTGATATAGGTTCACGCGCAGGAATATGGAATCCTGTTTCTTTATCACGGACTAAAAATGCTAATCCTCCCACTTGTGACGCAATCACCGGTGTTCCAGTTGCCATTGCTTCCAGCGCAACCATCCCAAACGATTCATAATCCGAGGGCATAATGACAGCTGTGGCGGCAGAATAGTAAATCGGTAACTCTGATTGTTCTTTTGAACCCACAAAATCTACAATATGGTCAATACCAAACTCGATACTCATATCTTGCAAACGTTTCATTTCAATATCATTGGTATCTGTTAAATCCCCACCAACGATCATAAAACGTAATTTCCGAAGCAATTTTGGCGATTTATCACGCATCACGTAAAGTGCTTCAAAAATCGTATCAATTGCTTTCAGCGGTTCGATGCGCCCCACAAATAACAACAAACTAGATTTAGGATCTATTCCCAGAGCCTGTTTAGCTTGTTCAGGTGGCAAAACGTCTTCAAAATGTGCTGTATTAACACCGGGTGGGATAATCTCGATCTTGCGACGATCCGCACGATAAAGCCACAACAATTGAGCGTGCTCGGCGAGCGTTGCGGCGATGATTCGATCTGCCCATTCAATAACAAGTGCTTCTGTAGAAATACGAATATCAGGTGCATAAAATTGACTATCATGAATACGACGTTTCATATGCCCCAATGTATGGAACATATGAACAAATTTGATACCCCACGCTTCTTTAAGTTTTGCTGCCACCCACCCACTCAGCCAATAATGACTATAAATCACATCATATTGGATATTATGGCGTGTGGCATATGCAATAAGATTCGCCGTAAATTCTGATAAATGTTGGTAATGTTCATCTGGTGTCAATGAGGTCATTGTGCCAGCATTTAAATAGATAACTCGAACATTTTCACCAATTCCATAATCTACTTCGGGTTCATCAGTAGATGAACGGCGTGTAAAAATATCGATCAGATAACCTTGTTTACCGAGCTCTTGAGACAATTCACGAATATAGACATTCATGCCACCTGTCTTTTTACCACCCATTGGTGCAAGCGGGCTTGTATGTACACTAATAAACGCAATACGTTTAAGTCCCATAATGACCTCGTTGATATTTATTTTGCCGTAATATTCATGACAGCTGTGTCTTGCCCACCCATGCGATATTTATAAATTTCGTCCCCACGTAGAAAATCATAAGTTGAATATCCATTTTCGATGGCATATTGGATATTATAAGCAAGCAATACAATTCCGGGACTAAGTTGACCGTATGCTTGATGATTCAATCCTGAGTTATATACCAATACACGATTATCATATATAAAATTGATATAACTAGCTACGCGCTCTTCACCTACGGTGAGGAAGTTCATTTGTAACCAGCCATGTTCTTGCATCAGGGGAACCATATTCTTGAAGAATTTCACATGTTGTTCGTCTTGTAAAAACTGTGCTTTTTCGGGGTCACTTGCCGCCATCAACTGCATGAAACAAGTAATTTCATCAGCAAGATTATGTTTGCCATTCACAATATACCAGTCAATTTCTTCTTGCGCGCCGTGAATGCGTCGTAATTTCCGTCGAACTTCGTGCCGTTGTTTCTTATCCAACAACTCAAGGTACTTACCCCATTCATTGGGTAAGGTGATGATCGGACAAACTTCTTGTTGTTGTGTTTGGGTATCAAAGCCTTGTTGTTTTAGTATATCGGAAAAAATTTGATTCGTGATTGACGCTTCAGGGATATTACAGAAGTCCAATACATCAAATTTGTCTCGATTATTAGCAAAATATTCAGCAAATGTTGTATAAACTGCTTCTAGATGTTCTTCATCAACAATGAAGTCGAGATAATCTGTGACATCAATACAACCAATAATACGAACAACTTTTCCTTGTTCTTCATCGGCAATAAAAAGCGGCGCAATACCAACTAATTTTCCATCCTGACGACAAGCCAGAACAAGTAATTCACCTGGTTGATAGGCATCCCACCAAGTTGAATGCCATTCCCACGTATAGAAAATATTGTTGATTGGTGCACGACCTAATACGTCATTCCATTCAGATTTTAATACATCAAAAACAGTGGTATCTTGATATGCAATCAGTTCCACTAGTACCCTATTCCTTTATTAACTATCCTCAAGGAGAATGATAGATTATTCTCCAGATGTAAGACACGACGACTTTACGACTTCTTACATCGCAATCTCGTTATATAACCTGCTTTAATCATCTATTCACTTTTCACAATGGGTTTTGAGGCATCATTACCCCATTCTTTCCACGATCCATCATAAACACGTACATTTTTTGCCCCAGCAACCTGCATCGCTAACATCCCATAACTTGCAGATACACCCGAATTACAATAAATCACAGTATCTGGTGCATCTAATTTGATCCCAAATTTAGAAAAATGAGCAATCAATTCATCTTTAGCTAATAAGGTTGCATCATCAGCAACCATCGTACCGCGAGGAACATTAACAGCGTGTGGGATATGCCCCATCAATTTTGCACGGGAGGCTTCTCCGGCAAATTCTTTAGGAGAGCGCACATCAACCAATTGCATATCACCAGATTCAAGTTTAGTGACAATATCAACAGCAGTTGCACCCAATCCACTATTAAGTTGTGGAATAAATGTCTTTTGCTCAACTTGGGGAGATAAGCTATCAGTTGGTAAAGCTTCAGCCACCCACTTATTCCACCCACCATCTAAAACATACACTTGTTCATGACCATAATATTGTAACCCCCACCATAATCTTGCCGCAAACATACTTTGGGCATCATCATAAATCACAACGACTGTATTCGAATCGATCCCCAATATTCCCATTAATGCCGCAAAACGGTCAGGTGAGGCAATATCATTTGATGGCGAATCCGGTTCGATAATATCCACAGTCCAATCCACAAAGACAGCATTAGGAATATGTGATGTTGTATAATCATCACGATGGCTAAAATAATGTGGTGGTGGTTCTGTAGCGGGCAACACCTTTCCTCGTATATCAACAATTCGCAGATTTTTATCATTTAGATGGTCAGCCAACCATGATGTCGAAACCAATGGTGAATTCACTATATGCCTCTCCTTACATCTGATTAATGATTTCGTTGATCTATAATGCCAAATTTTAAGTACAATCACCATAACTCATATAAAAGTCTTATGATTTTCCTATTTGTGTATCGCACGAGTATACTAAAAGAAAACTTTGGAATAATATTTAATGAAAAAGAAAATTCGCGGACTTAAGCGTTCTACTTTTGAACTGGATTTTGATTTATATCGGGTTAATGTCCCGATACGAGATAACCCCGGTTTTAATCTCAGCGTGATTGATTTGTCACCACAAGACATTGAACAAACAATCGTATTTCAGCATGGGTTTGCTGGAGTCGCTGAATCATGGGAGTATCAGCTGACGTATTTCTCTAGTCAGTATCGAGTTGTCGCACCTGATTTACGGGGACACAGCCAAAGTGACGCCCCTTATACAGAATATACCATGCCCGAATTAGTAGATGATCTCCATACAATAGTCACTCAACTTGAATTACCAGAAAAATTCATTCTTGTAGGACATTCATTCGGTGGTTCAGTGTGTGTTGAATATGTAAATGCCCATCCAGATCGTATCGAAAAACTGATTTTAATTGCAACAGCAGGAGAATATCCCGTCCCACGTGCGGCATCGCTCTTATCGAAAGTACCAATCAATCTCTTTCGTCCTTTATGGCGTTATCGCCCCAAATGGGACGCAGAAATCCATGTCATGAAGCGTATGTTCCTCAACAATTTACGTAAATGGCAAGGTTGGTCAATGATGAGAAATATCACAACCGAAACGTTAATCATAACCGGTCAACGAGATACCTATTTCCCACGAAATGTCTTTGATGATGTCGCCAAAATGATACCTAATGCCGAAGTTTATGATGTGGGGTCTGCAAAACATAAAGTCCAACTTGAACGCTATGATGCTGTCAATCGAGCAATCGAGCGGTTTATAGGCGATACACAACGCATATCATGGCGCACAGAAAGCAACAAAGAGACTCTCGCCAAACGCCGTCCGTGGTTACGAAGCTATTATAAAGATACACCACATACAATTCCAATTCCGAAACAACCCCTTCACCGATTTTTAGAAAGTGCAGCTGATTGGCAACCCAAACAAATCGCAACCGTCTTCTATGGCAAAACATTAACTTATAAAGAACTCAATGAGAAAGCCAACCAATTTGCACGTGGTCTACGAACAATGAATGTACAACCGGGCGATAAAGTGATGGTTGTCCTACCAAACACGCCACAATTTATCATCGCATTTTATGGCGCATTAAAAGCAGGTGCAGTTGTTGTTTTATCTAACCCCGATGCAACCGCAGAAATTATTATCCAGCAAGCTGTAGAAACAAATGCAAAAGTACTCGTCACATTGAGCGCATTTAGTGAATTAGCTTCGATCATGCAACAAAAGACCAATACTAAAACAACTATATTTACAACAATCGGAAAACATGTCTCAAACAGTGTTTATGCTACATTTTTAAAAACTGATAAACCTCCTGTTGAAGATGAAGGGCTAGCGCGTCGCATCGGTAGATTTATGTCCGAGGTGATGGACGATGAGCTAACCACACCACCTACAATCAAAGTCGAACACGATCAACTCGCTTTAATTACATATACAAGCGGAACAACCAGCCGTCCTAAAGGGGTTTGCCTTACACACAGCAACCTAGTTGCCAATACACTCCAAACACGTCACTGGATACCTGATGTTGCTTTTGGTAAAGAAGTCGTGCTATCCGTGATTCCATTCATGCACAGTTATGGCATGACAACCGCAATGAATGTTCCAATTGCCTTAGCCGCCACCATTGTCATTATTTCTGTGTTTGAATTGGAACAGGTCTTAGAACATATAAAAGAATATAAACCGACTATCTTCCCCGGCGTACCTTCAATGTATACGGTCATCAATCAAGCCAGCAATATCCGTAACTATGGCTTATCCTCAATTAAAGCATGTATCAGCGGTGCCGCACCCTTACCCATTGAAGTACAAGAAGCCTTCGAGAAACTCACACGAGGTCGCCTTGTCGAAGGATATGGACTTAGTGAAGCCTCTCCTGTGACACATTCTAATCCCTTGTATGGTGTACGGAAGGTCGGATCAATTGGCATCCCTGTACCGAATACTGATGCAAAAATCGTTGATTTAGTCACAGGTGAAGACGTACCCATCGGACAAATTGGTGAGCTAGCCGTTAAAGGCCCACAGGTGATGCAAGGTTACTGGAATACCGACGATGAGGATGAATCAATTTTACGTGATGGTTGGTTATATACTGGGGATGTCGCCATCATGGATGATGAAGGTTACTTCAAGATCATCAGCCGAAAACGCGACACGATATTTACGGGAGAGTTTAGCGTATATCCCAGAGACGTAGAAGAAGTATTGTATGAAAATAACAAAGTACTAGAAGTTGCAGTTATTGGAATTGGGCATGGTAGCGGCAATCAAAAAGTTAAAGCATATGTTGTTCCTCGTCCGAATACGAAATTATCAAAAGAAGAGTTGATCGAACTTTGCAAACGCCGTTTAGAAGAATATGCGGTGCCGTGGGAAATTGAATTTCGAGAGGTGTTACCCAAATCATTTGTCGGCAAAGTCTTACGTCGCTTACTGGTTGAAGAAGCCAATGATTAGCTTGAAACAGAAACGATATTTAAAAGCCTCTAACACATTAGATGATTTGAGCTACTTATAACTAACATCGAGTTTGTCTAAGGATAACTTTGTTTACTCACACGACCATGCCCAATCAAATCCCAATCCAGCGTAATACCTAAACCAGCATCCGTTAGAACTGCGATTGTACAATTAG
>Ga0070728_10003035_pt1 | contig 19386 bp, 12 predicted proteins | sample tdDd471_FD_66723 | JGI IMG/M metagenome (GOLD analysis project Ga0070728, IMG submission 66723) | Marine sediment microbial communities from the Atlantic coast under amendment with organic carbon and nitrate - tdDd47.1 | ecosystem: Environmental > Aquatic > Marine > Coastal > Sediment | place... | reverse complement strand
AAGCTTGGGACTAAAGGCCTCGCCGTCAAAGGGATTACCCACCGGGGCCAGCCGTACCGGCAACACGTCCTCGATTTCCGTGAGACTGAAATTGCCGCCGTTAAAGGAAAAATCGCCGCCGATCATCATGAATGCGCCGCCTTCCCGCACAAAGCGGGCAATGTTGCGCAGATAATGCTCCATCTGAAAACCGCGATAGGTGAAGTTCTGGAAAATCACCAGGTCAAAGGAATGCAACTGGGTGTTGAACAGTTCGTCGGTGGGGAACTGAATCAGGCTCAGTTCCTGCTCCGGCACCCAGAACATGTCTTCAAGGTTCCGCAGAATAAAGAAGGAGATCAAATCCACGTTGGGATTTTTCTTCAAAAAACGCCGCATAAAGCGCTCATCCCAGTCCGGGCGTCCCGCCACATGCAGCACCCGCACCTTGTCGCGGATCACCTTGACGATGAACATCCGGCTGTTGTTGCGCTTTACCGATTCCCCGGCCAGCACCGGCACCGACACCTCGTACAGACTGCGCCCCACTTTGGTGGGTTTGAAGGACAGGCTTACGGTGCGGGGTTTGCCCGGTTCCAGCTTAACCGTCTGGGCGGTGACCGGCATCCCTTCCCGGCTCAAAGACAAGCGCAGGGTCTGGGCCTTCATGCCCTGCAACCGCAAATCGACTTCTATGCTCATGGTGTTGTGCACAAAGGCAAAGTCATCGTAGCGCACCGCGGTAATGGCAAGGTCCGCCTCGGTGCCTCCGCCATAGGGGGCAAAGGTGAATATGGGGGTATCGCAGCCCGTGGGCAGGGGACATTCGTCCCGGCGGCCGCCTTCGGGAAATCCCATGGTATCGCAACCGTCCCCCACCACCATAATGCCGGAAAGATCCTCCGGGGGATACCGCCCCGCCATTTCCGACAAGGCCCGGTACATACCGGTTTCCCGACCCTTTGCGTCCATGCCTTTTTCAATGCTTTGCAGCGATGTTTTGGCAACGGTCTCGCTAAAGCTGAATACATCCACAAAGTATTTTTCGGATAACGCTGCAAACTGGTCGGCGTGGTCCTCGAACCATGCCTGCACCGCCGCACTGCGGGAGATGTCGCCGCCGGTTTTCAAGGACATGGAACGGCTGTCATCCACCAGCACCGCCACATGGGTTTTGCGCCACAGCACTTTGCGCAGTTCAATGGCGGGCTGCAGCACCATCATCACCAAAAGCAATGCCCCGGCGATGCGCAGAAGATATAAGGCGACACGCTGCCGCCTGCCGGGAATCCGGTCCAGATTGCGCCATGCCGCCCACAAAACCACCGCCAGCCCGATCCACAGCAGCCAGGCCCACAGGCCCTGGGGCAAACCACGAAACACAACGGACCATTCGTTGAAATCCCCCTGCATACCCAACAGTTGCGGCAGATTCACAGCTACCTCCGCCGCTTGAGGATAAAGGGGATATGCACCTGATCGCTTTTGTAGTTCACGCAGGTGGCGTACATCAGCATGTTGACGCCCATACGGAAAGCCATCTCCCGCTGGCGTTCGCCGCCGGGGGTGATGTCGTACAGCCAGTTGCCCATGGCGTCCCGGGCCCAGGCCCCGCCAAGGTCATTTTGGGTGTACAGAACCGCGCTGCGGTCGTCGATGTCAATGCCTTCGATATAGGGAGTATGGGCGATGCGTCCGCCCTGCTCGCTGAGCAGATAGAAGCTTTTATACAGGGTATGGTTGGGGTCCAGCCGCTTGAAACTTCCGGCGGGCAGGATTTTTTCCATCTCCCGGCGCACTGACTGGTCAAACCCGCTGCCCCGGCTGCCGTCGGAGTCGATTATCAGGGTGCCGCCGTAGGTCAGATGCCGTTGCAGCCGAAAATGCCATTCCTCGGGCCAGGGAGCAAAGGCTTCGTTGCCCCACATATATACCAGCGGCGAATCGAACATCCGGTCTTCCGCCGGGGTGACGCTGCCGTGGCTGAGCTTCATTTCAATGCTGGTACGCTTCATCATTTCCCAGGAAAGCCGCCGCAGGGCGTCCAGACGCCCGTTCCACTGCTCCCCGGGATACTGCAATGTCAGGATTTCCAGCTTGCTGTCTTCACCAAAAGCCCGGGCAATCGAGGGGCGCACAAGGGGTGTCGCCGCCATAGAGGCGGTGAGCAATCCTTTTAAAAACGTGCGGCGACTGCAGGTCATGAAACACTCCTGTACATAAGTATCCCGGCAGCATAGCACAGGTGCGGCAGGACGCAAGTGACAGAAGCCAAAAGCATCACGCAGTGTACCGGCAACATGCCGTGACGTTGCGCATCGCCACGGCCCTGTGTTATGGTGATGCAAACCACTGCCCCGCAGGCTATCCGCCTTTGAGGCAGCAGCTATCAGCGAGGCTGCCCGTGACAGATAAAAACCCGGACATAACCATACGACCCGCCACCGACAAGGACTGGCCCGGGCTGTGGCCCCTGTTGAAGGAGGTTTTCAGCCAGGGCGCCACCTATGCCTTTGACCCGGATATATCCGAAGAAGAAGCCCGGCAGGTGTGGCTGACCGGCCCACGGGCCTGCTATGTGGCGGTGAACAACACCGCAATCGTAGGCAGTTATTATCTGAAACCCAATCAGCCGTCCCTTGGGGCCCATGTCTGCAACGCGGGATACGTTGTGGCCCCCACGGCCCGGGGTATGGGACTTGGACGATTGCTGTGTCTGCACAGTCAGGGACAGGCGCGGCGGCTGGGATTTTCAGCCATGCAATTCAATCTGGTCGCCGCAGGAAACCACAGCGCCATTCACCTGTGGCGCAGTCTGGGCTTTGAAGAGGTCGGCCGCTTGCCAAAGGCCTTCCGCCATGCCTCTTTGGGCCTCATGGACGCCCTGATTTTTTACAAATGGCTGGGAGACAACTAAGGCACACGGGGCGCATGCCTGCTAAGATATTCCGGTCCGGCACTCACGGCAATACGCCACAATAACACACACTTTTGCACCTCTTCGCAGGGGCATCAATAGCTATATCATCAATACATTATTTCATCGATATTGTCATAACTCTTTGTTCCACTTGATTTTTCGGCCCATTCTCTTTATAATATAATACTGTTTTGTCAAAGATCGGAGCCGATATGATGCATTCAAGGGTTTTACTGCTGCTGGGAGTCTGTTTTGCGCTGTACTGTGGTGCCTGCGGCCCTGCAGGCCAGCAGTCATCGGACATTGACGGAGATGTGACGCTGCAATGCAGTGCTGATCAGTGTTTCATCGATGGTCGCTGCATTGCCGCCGGAACCGACAGCTTTGGGCACTACTGTCTGTACTGCGACCCGGAACGCAACCCCAACGGCTGGTCCCGGTATCAAAGCCACCACATGCGCATCTGCCGCCCCTCCAGGGGCGAATGCGACCCGGCGGAATTCTGCGAAGGCCAAACCGACGACTGCCCCCGGGACAAACACGCAGCCAATGGAATGCCCTGCGGCGTGAACAATCTCTGCGACGGGTTCTCCACATGCCAAAGCGGGCACTGTGAGCCCACAACGCCTCCTTTGGAATGCCCCGAACATATGACCTGCGACCGCCTTAGCCAGACATGCGTCTGCTTCCATAACTTCACCGGGAACAACTGCGATCAATGCGCCGAAGGATTTGCGGGCGACGACTGCGAAGAATGCGCTCCGGGATACGGCGGCGAAATCTGCGAAAAATGTCCCGACCGCTACACCGGCGAAAATTGCAGCGAGTGCATCGGGCACTACGAAGGAGAGGACTGCAGCCACTGCCCGGAGCCCTACACCGGTACAAACTGCGACCAGTGCATCGAGGGATACGCAGGGGAGTTCTGCCAAGAATGCGCTGACACCCATTATCATCAGGAAGGCGAAGAGGAATGCACCCGCTGTCCCGACTGTGGCGATCATGGCGAAGCCAGTTGCGGCGAACCAGGCGACGGCTCATGTATCTGCGATCCCCGCTGGGAAGGACAGTACTGCAGCCATTGCATTGTAAACTTCAGCGGTGAAAACTGCGAGCAGTGCGCCCAAGGATATACCGGAGCCGATTGCGCCGACTGCGCCGACGGATTCTACTATTTTTCCCCTCTGGAGCGCTGCTATCCCTGTATCGACTGCGGAGAACACGGGAGCTCAACCTGTGGCGGAGACAGTCGCGGCACCTGTATTTGCGAACCGAATTGGGGAGGAAACGACTGCAGCCATTGCATAGAGAATTTTACCGGGCCCAACTGTGACCAGTGTGCTCCGGGGCACGAAGGCCCGGATTGCACAACGTGCTCGGAAGGCTATCATCGTGTTCCTGAAACAACCTACTGCACATCCTGTCCCGATTGCGGCGAACACGGGGAGCCGTACTGTATCGATGGAGAGTATGCCCACTGCACCTGTGATACCGGCTGGGACGGATACTGGTGCGGTTATTGCGCCGAGTATTTTACCGGTGACAACTGCGACACCTGTGAGGGAAATCGCATTGGTGAAAACTGCGAATCCTGTCCCGTGGGGTTTACCGGCGAACTCTGCACCAGATGCATTGCAGGCCTGGCAGGGGAATCGTGTGACCATTGTTCGGAAAACTACAGCGGAGAACAGTGCGACCGTTGCGCACCGGGATACGAAGGCCCCTACTGCCTGCCCTCGCCGGGCTGCATACATGGCACCATGCAAAACAACCGCTGTGTGTGCGACCCCGGCTGGTTCGGCAGCCGCTGCGACCACGACACCATCGCCATGGGCGCATGCGTTGCGTTGCGAGGCGCATGCACAGCCCACAGCGACTGTTGCCTGCACAATTACTGCGCAAAAAAAACAGGTGAACACACAGGTACATGCCAACTCTCCGGCAGGGCCGGGCTAAATTTTTACGACATATCCCTTTCTCCCGATGGAAGGTATGTGGTTGTTGAACATTACCTCGATGAACTGCCCACCGTATCATTTTTCGATATCAACAGCCTGGAATTAATGCACACGATACGCATGCATTCAGTCACGGAAGATTGGGCCATCAACCTTCAGGAAGACCTGCTGCTTGAAAATGAAACCGAACATATCGCCGTCTCCCGCCTGTCCACCGGACAGTCCCTGGCCTTAATTCCAAGGCTTGGTTCCGGAGCCCGATTCTCCTCAACCGGCAGATATATTGCCTATGCCTATTCCAAAAACAGACCATGGCAGATGTACGATTTGCAGTCAGGCGCATTTGTCGCCATTCCGGGCAGTCAGGTATACGATGAGAGTTTCAGCAACATCACCAGAAGGGGCTATTTTGATGCATCGGACACAATACTGGCGCAGGCATATTTGGCATTGAAGACCATGGGGGCTCCATCACGGATCGGCACGACATACTATACAGTTGTAGATTCCGCCCGGCTTACCTTAACGGATATCGAATCGCTATCAGAGTACATTGTCCCCGGAACATGGGAGGATTTTTCCGACGCCACGCTAAGCCCCGACGGCAGCATAATAGCGGTGGAAGTCCCGGATGAAATAGTCGCCGTTCTTCCCGATGGCACGGTAACCGGGCGCTACCCGGGGCGAGCCGCCACTTTTGGCCCGGACAACAAACTTGCGGTGGGGGACGACCATGGCAATGTAAAGATTTACGAGCCCGGCGCGTCTCCTGCTTCGGTGCAGTTTACCGCCACCATTCCCCTGTGGATCAGCAAACTGTGGTTTACCCCTGACGGAGAAAAGATTGTTATTGATAACCGTTTGGGAATGGAAGTCTTTGACGCCAACACCGGCGTCAGAAACGCGGTATATCCCAACGCCGACACGTTTAAGACAACGCTGTTTGCCAGAAATGCGGATTTCCTCGTTATCCAGCAATCCGGCATGTACGCCTTTCGCGCCCCCGACGCCGTGCACCTGGGCCCCATAGGGCTGGAAAACACCAGTATTACCGCCATTGCCCTGTCGGATAACGGACATGTGGCGGCATCCTCTCACTTTTCAACCGCCAACCTCCATAGCGTGGCGACAAATACCCTGCGGTGCGTCCATGAAAATCCCGACGGCTCATACCTGGACACATTGAAACTGTCCCCGGACGGTTCCCTGCTTGTGACGGTAACCGGGCGCAACGACAACATACTGAATTTCGTGGACACCACAACCTGCCTGGAGTCTTCAGAAATTATCCTGGAGGGCAGCATCGAAAACATGGAGTTCACAGCCGACGGAAGCAAGCTGGTTGTTGCAGAGGAAAGACTCATAACAATCATTGACATGGCACAGCCGGTTCCCGCCATCAGTTCTTCCTGCATGTGTGATCAATATCATTATCAGATCGGCAGGATAGCCCCCAATCACGACGCCTCTGTCATCTATTATCCGTTTATTGACGACCTGTACTCCATCCGGGTTGCAGACTGTGTGGTTAACCGGGAGACCATTCCCTCCCCGGGTGCATACATCAGGGCGATTTCATTTGATGCCACCGATAGCATTCTTGCGGTTTTGCTGGGAAACAACAAGGTGCAACTGGTCAACATAACCGACGGCCAGATGTTTGCCGAACTTGACACCCCCACGCGCCTTATCCGCATAACGCTTTCTCTTGATGGCAAAACACTTTTCGGAGTACGGGAGAACGGCGAAGCCATTGTGTGGGACATTTCCAGCCTGCTACCAACGGAATGAAAATGAAAGATACCGGCCCAGCCATGGTAAAATTACATATTTCGATATTTTGGGGCCCGCTGCTTTTCTCTCTCATATTCTTTAGCTGCGGCCCTGCAGGTCAGCAGCCATCGGACATTGACGGAGATGCAACGCTGCACTGTAGTGCAGATCAGTGTTTCATCGATGGTCGCTGCATTGCCGCCGGAACCGACAGCTTTGGGCACTACTGCCTGTACTGCGACCCGGAACGCAACCCCGAAGGCTGGTCCCGGTATCAAAGCCACCACATGCGCATCTGCCGCCCCTCCAGGGGCGAATGCGACCCGGTGGAATTCTGCGAAGGCCAAACCGACGACTGCCCAGAGGACAAACACAGCGCCGATGATACCCCCTGCGGCAGTTTCAACCTCTGTCTTGATCAAAACACCTGTCAGCAGGGACACTGCCTGCCCACATTGCCGCCGGCGCTGGAATGCCCGGAGCGTATGCGTTGCGACCAGGGAAGCCAGTCCTGCGTATGCAAAGACAATTTCACCGGGGAAAACTGCGAAGAATGCGCCGAAGGCCTCCACGGGGAACAATGCGATTTATGCGACGATCCGGCCTATACCGGCTTATCCTGCGATATCTGCAGCCCGGGGTATTATTACGATGCAGAGCAGCGCGGCTGCATATCATGCCCGGTCAACTGTCTGCACGGCGTCCCGTCCTGTGCCGGGGGAGATGATCCGCCCTGCACCTGTAACCATGGATGGACCGGTATTATCTGCGACCGCTGCGCCGATAACTTTATCGGTGACAACTGCGATCAGTGCAAAAGAGGATACGCAGGACTCCACTGTGACAGGTGCGACTATTATTTCACAGGACCGGACTGTGGCGAATGTATCCAGTACCATACCGGGGAAGACTGCCGGGAGTGCGAGACGAACCGCACCGGCCCCGGATGCTATCACTGCATACCCGGGTACACCGGCGACAACTGTGACCGCTGCGCCCCGGGGTTTACCGGCGACACCTGCGATCAGTGCAAACCGGGACATGAAGGAGCCCACTGCATACCTTCCCCGGATTGCGTGCATGGCGAGGTTCAGGGCACTGTCTGCGTGTGCGAAGAGGGATGGTTCGGCAGCCGCTGCGACCATGATACCCTGATATTGCCCGCCTGCCTGCCCACCGGCGGCATCTGTTATCGTGACATTGAATGCTGCGCCGGAGCCTATTGCAGAGGCGCTATCCGTGACGATCCCGGTACATGCGCATCCGGAGGAACCCAAATGCTGCCCAAGGGAGCATTATACGGATTTTCTCCCTGCGGAAATTACGTGGTAATCAAATATCAGGACAATCAGAAACCCGCAGCCCTTGCATTTTTGGACATCGGGGATCTTGGCTCCCGGCATGCCATCACCCTTCCTCCAGACATATATGATTGGGACGTAAATCTGGCGGAAGATCTGCTGTTGCTGGGGGGCCATGATTCCCTGCCATGGCTTAAACAACTCTCCACCGGAGACACCATTCTTGTTCTGGATACCCCGATTCCCTTATCAGGCATTTCCCCCACAGGCCGATATCTGCTTCCCTGGACCGGAACATATGCGCAGCCGCAAAACTGGGTATGGTACAACCTGTATACCGGTGAATTCCACGCGCTGCCGGAATACGAGAGCTATGTACCGCAGACGCCTGGCGGCGATCCCGCCTGTATGTCATATTATTACCGGCAGGGCGATATGATCATGAGTCCCGATGATTCCCGCTTTGTATTTGCCAATCTTCTGATGCTGTATTCCGGCAGCAGCGAGGATGAATACAGCTATGACTGCTATTACTCCGCTTATCCCGAAACGGCAACCCTGCAGGTTTCCCTTACCGATGACTTGCAGTGGCAATGCACCGGCGGAAACTGGCACCAGTACACCGGTATGTTCTACAACCGTAGCGGTGATCTTATCGCCATGACCACCGATTCCGGCCGCGAAATCATCCTGCTGAACAACGATTGCAGCCTCCATGCCCGTTATCCCGGCAGGTCTGCCTCCTTTGGACCCGACGGCGAAATAGCCATTCTTACCAATGACGGCCTTATCAGCATGTACGTTCCCGGTGAAAACGCCCCCTATACTCAGTATTATGTTGCTGATCGTTACCACGCCACAAACATTGCCCTGTCCCCGGACGGCACTCTGCTGGCGGTGGAGCGCTCCGACGGCATACTGGTATGCGATGCCACCAACGGACAACACCTGGTGTTCCGGCAATGGGACTGATATTACCAACAGAGGAAATCGTTATGAAATCAACGTCATTGCCGCAGCTGTTTTTCCCGCTGCTTCTGTCCCTTATGTTTTTTGCCTGTAGTACTGCAGGTCAGCAGCCATCGGACATTGACGGTGATGTGACGCTGCACTGCGATGCCAGCCAGTGTTTCATTGAGGGTCAGTGCATTGACGCCGGCACCGACAGCGACGATCATGACTGCCTGTACTGCAACCCGGATCTCAACCCCGAAGACTGGTCACGGTATCAACGCTATCACCGGCGGGTGTGCCGTCCCACAACCGGCGAATGCGACCCTGCGGAATCATGCGACGGCAAACACGACGACTGTCCTGTGGACACACACGCCTTTGACGGCAAGGCCTGCGGAAGAATTCTGTCCTGTCAAATATCCAGCGAGTGTCGGGGCGGGCAATGTATACCCACCGATGAACGGATTCAGTGCCCCGACCGGATGGCCTGCAATGAAGAAACCTGGTCCTGTGAATGCAAGGAAAACTACACCGGAGATTACTGTCAATACTGCAACCCCCCTTTTACCGGGGAAAATTGCGAACAGTGCGAAGAGGGATACGAAGGTGAACATTGCGACCTGTGCGCCGACACCCATTTCCATCCTGACCCGGACAATCGGGAATGTTTTCCCTGCCAGGACTGCGGCGAACACGGCCAGGTCAGTTGCGGGGAACACGGCGACGGCTCCTGTATATGCGACACCGGATGGAGAGGGTATGCCTGCCAGTGGTGCGCCACGAATTTTACGGGTGAACACTGCGACCAATGTATCCCGTTTTATACCGGTGAATACTGCGACCAATGCCTTCCCCACAGAACCGGGCCCAATTGTGAGGAATGCGTCATTGGCTTTGAGGGAGAAAACTGCGACCAGTGCAGCGAAAATTACACCGGCGAAAACTGCGACCAGTGCGCCCCGGGCTTTGAGGGCCCGCACTGCATGCCGTCACCGGATTGCGTCCATGGCGAGCTTCAGGGCACTGTCTGCGTGTGCGACGAGGGCTGGTTCGGCAGCCGTTGCAATTACGATGAACTCATTCTGTCGGCCTGTGCCCCCCTGGGCGGCACATGTTATCACAACTATGACTGCTGCGGAGTTGCCTGGTGCGATTTTCAGGACGTTTACCGCAACGAAGGCGTGTGTATGACCGGCCGGGACCAGGATGCAGCTGAAATTGGAATCCTGCGGGGATTTTCTCCCTGCGGCTCTTATGTGGTGCTTTCATTTTATTTCAAGCCCAAGGGCTATGTTTTCCTTGATGTTGAGACGCTTGACAGCGTGCGTGTCCTCAATCTGCCTCTGGACACCGATGACTACGACGCCAATTTTGCCGAAGACCTGCTGCTGCTGACTTCCCGCACCGGCAATGGCGAAGTGCGCCGTATTTCCACAGGACAAACCCTCTTCGAATTGCCCGCCGAATGGACTCACACAAAACTTTCACCCGCAGGGCGATACCTTCTTCCCGGGCGTGCAGATTCTGAGGAGTGGTCATGGTATGACATGGTGAGCGACCAGTTCAGGCAGCTTCCCGCCGGCGACACCTATATTCCCCCACCTGGCGGCAATATCTGGGAATGCGGCTCATATTTTAATTATGAACGCATACGCAAACTGGTCATGGCGCCCGACGAAACCTCATTTGTGCAGGCCAATATTCTGGGCAAAGAGTCGGGATCACCCTCCGGTGAATTCGGCGAACAGTGCCTGCCCATCTGGACCCCGCAGGAAGGAACGCTTTCCAGGGTCATCACCGACACCTTTGCGGTAACCGTGTTTCCCGACAACTGGAAGGAATGCAGCACCCTGGTGTACAATAAAGACGGCAGCATGCTTGCCATGGCAACCACTAAAAATGAAATAGTCCTTTTTGACAACAATGGCGCAACCATTGCCCGGTATCCGGGCCATGCCGCCGACTTTGGTCCTGACGGGGAAATCGCCATCCTTGTCAGTGAATCCACCGCAACCATGTATATACCGGGAGAAGAGACCCCCTATCTGGAATTCAATGTAAGCGGCGGACGTTATGCCCGGCATATCGCCCTTTCACCGGACGGCAACACCCTGGCGGCAACCCGGATACCGGGTATCGCGGTATACAATGCCCGCACCGGAGAACTGCAGGCATTCCGCCCGTGGAGATAATCACTCCCCGCTGTGGAAATAAAACACGCCCTTGAGGTCTTCGGTGCTGCTGATGGCGGTGCGTTGCCCGGTTTTTTCCCGGAAGGACAGGGCCTTGAACTGGTAGTACATGCCCTCTTCCAAAGCCGGGCCGCCGTAGGTAAGACTCACGGTTTCTTCGCCGGATACGGGACCGATTTCGGTTTGCCATATTTCGGTGCCAAAGGCGTCAAACACCCGCACTTCGTAGCCGTCTTCGCTGCTGTCGTCGGCCCATGTAAACACCGGCGTGGCCGTGGCGATCATTTCCGGGCCGTCGGCTCCGGGACTTGTCACCGCCAGTGCTTCGGTGACCTTGAAACCTTCTTCAAGCGTCACGGTGTTGCCGCTTGTGGGGTCCGGCACTTCGATATGCACGATGTTTGTGCCGCCAATGGTCTGGTCCGGGTCACGGACCAGGTCGTCGTTTTCAAAGGCGGCCAATATCACATAGCGGCCGTCGGGTACGTCTTTTATGGTGAAATCCGTGCCGATATCGGCAACCCGCAGGCCCGGCGGCACGGTGCCCCGGGCGGCATCCTCCACAAAGGTGCTTTCCACGGCCAACACCACGCTTGTCACGGCGTCTCCCGGGGCGTTGACGATCTGCACCTTGCCCGAAACCGTGCTGAGGCTGCGGTCCGCCGCCCCAAGATCGACCCCGTCGGTGACTTCTCCGGCGGTGACCGTGGCGCTGGCAGGATCAAGCTGGACCCCGGCGGCATAGCCCCGGACCGTCCAGGCCCCGGCGGGAACATTGAATATGGTGTAGTCGCAGTCGCCGTTGCTTAATCCGCTATAGGCTGTGCTCCCGGCTTCCGCCACCACCAGCACCCCGGCGCAGACCGGCGCATTAATGGAACCGGTTATGGCGCCCCGGGTGGTGATATCCCCGGGGATAGGCAGCAGCATCACCGTGGTGACGGCACTCTGTACAACCCAGCCATCGTCACCCGCAAGGGCGCTGTGTGCATCAAAGGGGATAGCGGGGCGCAGGGCCGTGGGGAAATTCTGATACCCGGCGGCCTGCACCCGCAGACTTACCGACAGTGCCACCGGCGTGCCGTCCGGTTTTCGGACAGCGGGAATCGCCAGACTGAACACACCGTCACTATCGGTTTGTACCGAGGTGCCCACCGGCGCGGAATTGACATCCATGACCTGTACCAGGGCATCGGCAACGCCGCTTTCATCGCTGGCATCCAGCACCGTGCCCCGTACCATCACCGGCAAAAAGCAATGGGGATCGCTGTTTTGCACCGGGGCGCAAACCTGTCCGTCTTCGCAGTCGGGATTCTGAAGGTCGCAGATCCCGGAATCCTTTTCATCGTCGTCGCCGCAGGATACCGCCAGCAGCATCGCCATCAACATTAAAGACGCAATTTGCCAGAGTTTCATGTATTTATTCCCTTGCTATTCACATCAATTTCGTGTGCTCATCCCTAGAAACTATGCCTCATATGGGAGCTGTCAACCCCTCTTATATTGGAATTACCCCAATTATCCTTGACCCCGCAGGCAACGTCTGTAGTATTGACTCCGTATGACACATATCGAGACGCTCAGAGGGAACGGGGTATACCATGAGTTTAAAAAATGCTGCCACATCAACGGGGAACCTGAAAAGCGTGCAGGTGGGGTTATATGATCTCTTCATATTTATCCTGAGCATGTACTCGGTTATTGCCCTGGCCATTGAAATGACCGTGCCGTTGCCCCCGGAGGTCAAGGCACTGATACAGGACATTGATTTTCTTATCTGCCTGATGTTTCTGGCGGACTTTTCCGTGCGGCTGTACACCGCCCCCAGCAAGCTGGGCTATCTGAAGTGGGGCTGGATCGACCTTGCCTCCAGCATTCCCATGATAGACGCCTTCCGGGCCGGGCGCATGATGCGGGTCATACGGATTTTAAGGCTTCTGCGGGGCGTGCGTTCATTGCGTTCGGTATTCAAATATGCCCTGCGCAAGCGCACCCAGAGTATTTTTCTGTCTGCGGGCATCCTGAGCTTTGCCATGCTTACCTTTTCCTCCATCGCAATTTTGTGCTTTGAAAACGTGCCCGGAGCCAACATAACCACCGCCGGGGATGCCCTGTGGTGGGCGCTGACCACCATGACCACCGTGGGCTACGGCGACCGGGTGCCGGTCACCATGGAGGGCCGTATTATCGCCAGTATGCTCATGATTACCGGAGTTGGTTTGTTCGGTACCTTTACCGGGCTTGTGGCCTCGTGGTTTGTGGACGTGAATGAAAAGGAAGAACTTCAGCAATTACGCGAAATCAATCTCCGCCTCGCCCGTATTGAAGCCTGCCTGCCGGAAAATGATGAACAACGGCGTTCATGCCTCGGGGGTTGAAGCGGAAAGCTGCTCGATAAAGCGGTACAGCCACCACATAAAACCAATGGTGATAAGCACTTCAATAATCAGCATGGCAACAATCACCCACACCATTGCCCCCGAAAGCAACGTCCCCTGCCCCCGGGCCGCGGCATACATACTGAACTGAGCCACCATAAAAATAACCACCATGGGCACCGTCAGCCAGTACATCATGGCCCGCAGCACCCCCACAACCCGCCCCTGGGCCTCCGGCGGCAGGACCAAAAACCGGTCTTTACGGGGCATATTTATGTGCTTGGGGGGAATATGGCTCACTCCCCAGGCAATACCGTACATCATGGCGGCCAACCCCAGGGCGGTCAGGGGAACCAGCAGCCAGTTGCCCCAACTTGCGGCTCCCCAGCGATCCGGGATACCCGCGGCATCGAAGTGCATTGGGATGCGATCCGGCAGATGATCGAACACCCACAGAGACCAGCCCCACAACACCGCCAGCATTCCTCCGTTCAACAGATGGGCACAGCGGTTATATGTGTTCATGATTATTCCCGGGCAAAGGGTTCGAGATTTTTCAGCTTCTTTTTGAGCTTTGTCATGGAGGCCACCATGGCAGGACCATCGCTTGCGGGATCGAGCTTGGATTCTCCGGCGCTGCGGTCAAGATGATGCACCGACATGTTACCGATACGCAGCCCCAGCTTTTGAGCCGCCAATACCCACAGGCTGGGGGTTAAAAAGCCTTCGGGCTCCACGTGTTTGGTAATGTGCCGCAGGGCGTCGCCCCGCCACAGTTTGAAGGCGCACTGGGGGTCTGTGGTTTTCATGCCGTGCAGCACCCGCCCCATAAAGCGCAAAAGTTTGTCACCGCCAAGAGCGGACATCCGGGGGTCTTTTTTACGGCGCACGCCGCTGATAACATCGTACTGACCGCTGCGGGCCATTTCCAGCATGGGCGGCAGATCTTCCATGTTGAACTGGCCGTCGCTGTCTATGGTGAGCACCCAGTGGGCGCGGCTGTATTCAACTGCGGAATTCATGGATATGCCGTAACCCTGATTATCCTCGAAACGCAGATACAGCAGCCGGGGTTCCCGGTCGGCGATCTGGGCAAGGAGATCTTTGGAACCGTCGGTGCTGCCGTCGTCCACCATAAGCAACTCAAAGGGTTCTTCCATGTCGTACAGCACCGTCAGCCAGTCCCGCACCACATCGGTCAGACCTTCGGCCTCGTTGTAGCAGGGGGCGCAGACCGCCACGGCGGGAAATCCTTCGTTGAGTTGTTGGGTCGCGACGGTATCGGTGCTCATGGTATGTCCGTGTATGCTAAGGGGTCAACGTGCTGCGCAATCCTTCCATAAGGGGGATACGGGCCTCAAAGCCAAGGGCATCCCGGGCCAGGGCGGTATCCGCTACGGCGTGGATCAGTTCCTCGGGCCGGGCCGGTTCAAAGCGTCGCGCCGGAACATAGTCCAGAATATCCTGAAGCATGTCCACAAGCGCCATAATACTTGTTCCCGTTCCTGTGCCAACATTGCACACTATACCAGAGCTTTCCGGATTTGCCAAAGAATGTAAAAACGCCGCTGCGGCGTCTTCCACATGCAGGTAATCCCGGGTCTGCATACCATCGCCAAATATGGAGACCTGACCCCGGTTGCGGATGGCGTCGGCAAAAATGGTTATGACACCCACATAGGGGCTGAGCCGTTGGCCGGGGCCATAGGTATTAAACAGCCGCAGGCAGTGCCAGGCGATACCCATACGGTTGCAGAGAATCCGCACTTCATGCTCCGCCGCCAGCTTGGTGACGCCGTAGGGACTCTGGGGAAAAGGCATCTGTGTTTCCGTCAGCATATCGGCGTCAAAGGCTTCTTCGTACACCGCCATGCTGGAGGCAAAGACCACATGTCGCACCGATGAATGAGACAGGTTGGAAAGCAGGGCCACAGTGCCCATAAGATTGGTGCGGGCGTCGTCCACTGCCCGGTCCATGCTGCCCCGCACCGTCACTTTGGCCGCCATATGCACCACGGCGTCGGCGTGATTCAGCCCCTGAGCCAGGGCCCGGGGGTCCAGAATGCTGCCCTGCACAAAGTCCGCTTCTGCGGGGACATTGTCCAACAGGCCGGTGCTGAGATCGTCCAGCACCGTGACTTCGCACCCGGCGTCCAAAAGCGCACGAACCACATGGTGGCCGATAAACCCTGCCCCGCCGGTGACCAGCACCCGTTGGTAATGAGGTTGCATAGGCGTTCTATTCCTCGTCTTCCTCATCGACCTGGAGATGATAGCCCAGGCCGATAAGGCTGTTTTTCACGGTCTCGCCATCCAGCCTGATGCCGGTATGGGGCAGCACCACACAGTTTTCCATGCTGCCTGTTCCCAGCACTTCACTGCCAATCATCACGGCGCAGTTGCGCATACTGACACCGCTATGCACGATGGCGTTAAAGGCGCTATAGCCTTCGGGTTTCTGTTCCGGCAGCAGCGTCATTGCGGTCATGTTGGCCCGCCACAAATCCGCCGGGGTATTGATATTCACGTCCGCCTGCACGCATTCGCTGTGCATAACGGTGTGACCGTTGTCAATGAGCATTTGCAAAGCTTCGGTAAGATCTGCGGGTTGTTCTTTTTCAAAAAACTGCCACACCGTTGGCGCAAAGAGATACACGCCCACGCCCTTGAGGTCTGTGTTTGGATTCTCCGGTTTTTCCTCCACCCGCTGCACACTGCCGTCGGCAGAGGTATAGACCGCAAAGTTGTCCTTTACCCGGTCAGGGTTTTCTTCCCGGGAGGTCACGATCACTGCGGCGGCTTTGTGTTCTTCCAGGGTGGCCAGCATATTTTTGAATGCCTCCATCCTGGGCATAAACCAGATATCGCCCAACACCGTAAGAAAGGGCTTTTTGAACCATTCTTCCTTTGCGGCGGTCAACAGGGCGTCGGTGATGCCAAGGGGTTTCTGTTGAACATACTGCACCAAAGAGGCGCCGGACATCTGGCCGGATTCCTCGCCGCCGCGCCACACGCCCCGGGCCACGGCGTTTTCGATTTCCTCTTCGTCTTTTATATTGTTCACCACCACAAAGTGTTCGCAGCCAACCTTGTACAGGTGTTTCACCTGCCGCACCAACACCGCCTGATCCAGCACCGGCAACAGCACCTTGGGGCTGTCGATACCGCATTCCTTCATGCGCTGCCCGTTACCCGCCGCAAGAATAACCGCTGTAACCTGATTCCACTGTGTGCTTCCCACGATGCACCCTTTGTTCCGTGGGGATATCGTCCTGTACAACATGCGAAATACCGGCACGCTGCCGGTTTCCGCCTTTGAAAAACGTTACCCCCGGTGATGTCGGGCCGGTGAGAATCGCCGCACCGGCGCTGTGTCAGCCGATAACCGTGCCCAGCCAGGTGATGGCGGCTCCATGGACGCTTTCATACACGCCGGGGATAATGCCAAGCAACACCGTTGCCAGGGTGGCTACGCCTATGGTTATAGCAAGCGCCGGGGGAATTGACAATGCTTTCGCACCCTCGAACTGCGGTTCGATGTACATCTGTCGCACAATACGCAAATAATAATACAGGGAAATGGTGGAGTTCACCGCTGCCACGGCAACCAGCCAGTGGAATCCGCCTTTGGAGGCCACGGAGAACAGGAAGAACTTGCCCACAAATCCCGACAGGGGCGGAATGCCCGCAAGGCTGAACAATCCCAGCATCATGGCCAGGGCGATCAGGGGATTGGTCCGCGACAGGCCCCGGTAATCCGCAATGGTTTCGCGGCCGGTCTGGTTGCTGTACCACACGATAACGCCAAAGACCGCCAGGTTGGTGAAGACATAGACCACCAGATAATAGAGCATGGCCGGGGGGCCGGCAGGGTCTGGCCCCAAAAATCCCATAAGAATATAGCCTGCCTGGGAAATGGCGCTAAAGGCCATAAAGCGTTTGATGTCGTGCTGCACAATGGCGATGATATTGCCCACGGTCATGGTGGCGGCGGCAAACAGGGCGATCAAAAGCCCCCAGTCGCCAATGTAACTGCCCAGCATCCGATAGAACACCTGGAACAAAAAGGCCAGTCCCGCACCTTTGGAAGCCACGGAAAGATAGGCGGTGACCGGTGCCGGAGCGCCTTCGTACACATCGGCGGCCCAGAAGTGGAAGGGCACGATGGTGAGCTTGAATCCGATACCGGCAACCAGCATGGCAACCGCCAGATAAAATGCCGGGGACGGCGTAATCAGCCGGGAAATCACCCCAAGGTCGGTATGCCCGGTAAGACCAAAGAGAAGGCCCAGACCATAGAGAATAAAGGCGCTGGCCATGGCTCCGATAATGACGTACTTCAGTCCGGCTTCGCCGCTGCGGGGGTCGTCACGACGCCAGGCCGCCAGCACAAACAACGGGATCGTGGCCAGTTCCAGGGCCACATACAGGGTGATGATGTCCCGGGCGCTGATAAGATAGAGCATACCGCTGATGGTAAAGAGCAAAATGGTGTAATACTCGCCCCGGGCGCCCATGCCCCGCATCCGTGTGCCGACACGGTTATCCAGCAGATCAAGGGATATGCCCACGGTAAGAATACCGGCGATAAGGAAGCTGAGCTTGAACCACCAGGCAGCGGGGTCCATGGCAAAGCGACCACCGAACATGATGCCCTCTGCGGGCACGGATGTCATCAACACAACCACGGCGGCAAGCAGACCAATAATGGTCATGGGAGCCAGCACCCAGCGACGTTTTTCGCAGAGAAACAGATCGGTCAGCAACACCACAAAGGCGGTAACGATGACGATGATTTCAGGAAGCATAAGCATGATTCGCACCTGTTCCTTAATTCAGACCCGACAGGGTGCCGGTTGCGTGCAGCCGGTTGACCAGGGGCATGACGGAGCCTTCGATAAGATCAATAAAGAACCAGGGCATCAGACCCACAAAGGCCAACGTCAGCACCAGAATGCCGGTGGAGAATTTCTCCGGCCAGGTGGCGTCGGTGAGTTTTTCGAATTCCGGATTGGTGATGGGACCCTGGAAGACCTTTGCCAGACCCCGCAACACATACACCGCAGTCACCACAATGGACACCGTGGCGATGATGGTGAGAATCTGCATGGCCAGTCCGCTGTGCCAGGGGTTGCCAAAGAAGCCGCCCAAAAAGACGTGGGTTTCCGCCACAAAGCCCGCCAGACCCGGCAGACCCAAAGAGGCCAGACCGGCGATGTAAAACGATGTGGCAAGCCAGGGCATCTTTTTGGCAATGCCGCCCATCTCGGGAATCATCCGGGTATGGGTGCGACCATAAACCATGCCGATAAGGGCAAAGAACAGGCCCGTCATAATACCGTGGCTGAACATCTGAATCACCGCGCCCTTGAACCCCATAAGGTTCAGGCTGGCGACGCCGAACAGCACAAAGCCGCAGTGGCTCACCGAGCTGTAGGCGGTAAAGTATTTGAGGTCTTTTTGCATCACCGCGCCAAATGCGCCGTAGGTGATGTTGATGGTGGTGAGCACCAGGAAGAACATGCCCCACATCTGCGCGCCTTCGGGCAGCAGGTACACGGCGATGCGCAGGGCGCCGTAACCGCCGAGCTTCATCAGCACACCGGCGTGCAGCATGGAAACCGCCGTGGGGGCCGATGCGTGACCGTCGGGGCTCCAGGTGTGCAGGGGATACAATGCGCCGATAACGCCGAAGCCCACAAAGATCAGGGGGAAGGCCCAGCGCTGGAAATCGCTGGGATAATCGAAGTGAGCCAGTTTGGTCAGGTCAAAGGTGTGCATGCCGGAGACATGATACAGGCCCAGAATACCCACCATAATAAAGGCGCTGCCAACCATAAGCATCAGGGTCAGCTTCATGGCGGAGTATTCTTTTGGTCCCGTGCCCCAGATGCCGATCAGCAGGTACATGGGAAGCACCGCCACCTCGTA
>Ga0070728_10003033_pt1 | contig 19402 bp, 16 predicted proteins | sample tdDd471_FD_66723 | JGI IMG/M metagenome (GOLD analysis project Ga0070728, IMG submission 66723) | Marine sediment microbial communities from the Atlantic coast under amendment with organic carbon and nitrate - tdDd47.1 | ecosystem: Environmental > Aquatic > Marine > Coastal > Sediment | place... | reverse complement strand
CTGCCCGGATTGAAAACAGAACTGCCCTCACTGCGTATCATTCATCAGACGGGCAAACCGGATTATGACACTGTGGTTGCTGCCTATAAAGAGCATGAATATACAAACGCAGAAATTCGGCCGTTTTTTGATAATGTCGCCGATGTGTACAAGCAGGCAACCGTTGCCATAAGCCGCAGTGGAGCCGGTGGTGTAGCAGAATTAAGCGCCTTTGGCATTCCCACCATTTTTGTGCCGTTTCCCTATGCGGTTGATGATCATCAGCGTCTGAATGCCGAAAGTTACATTTCAGTCAGCAAAGCCGGGGTAGTGATTTCCCAATCGCAACTCAATGGCAACGTCCTGATTCATGAACTCGAAGAGTTGCTGTCAGATGCTGAAGAAATGAAGGAAATGAGGCACCAGGCACGTTGCTGGTCCAAACCCCAGGCTGCCGCCGATGTGGCACGACGACTGGTAGAGATGGCCGGATTGCCGACATCGCCGTTTGAAAAAGAACATGAGGAGAACTGACATGGGTCCATTACTCAGACGCAAGGTGCGCCGCGTACATTTTATTGCGGTGGGTGGTATTGGGATGAGCGGTATTGCGGCGGTGCTGTTGAATCAGGGTTTTGAAGTTTCCGGTTCAGATCTCCGTAAAGGCGATACCACCAACATGCTGGAAGGCCTTGGGGCTAAAATCTATATCGGTCATGATGCCAAACAAGTGCATGGCGCTGATGTTGTGGTCTACAGTTCAGCCATTTCCGTGGATAATCCGGAAATGCAGGAGGCCCGCTCATTGGGTATTCCCCTGATCCCCCGGGCGGAAATGCTTGCAGAACTCATGCGCATGAAATCCGGCATTGCAGTAGCCGGAAGCCACGGTAAAACCACGGCAACCAGCATGCTGAGCTGGGTGCTTACCAAAGCCGGTTTTGATCCCACCTTTGTTGTGGGCGGTCGTATTTCCACCCTGGCCACCAACGCCCAGCTTGGAGCAGGCGATTACTTTGTGGTTGAAGCCGATGAATCCGACGGTTCCTTTTTGAAATTTTCCCCGGTGCTTTCGATTGTAACAAATATTGATGCAGAGCATCTTGATTACTATCACGACATTCAGAACGTAAAAAGCGCATTCCTGGCATTCATGAACAAGGTGCCATTCTACGGTTCAACCATTGTATGTCTTGACGATGAAAATATCCTTTCGGTGCTTTCCAAGATCAAACGGCCTGTTATTACATACGGCTTTAATCGTCAGGCCCGCTTCAGAGCAGAGAATCTCCGGTATAACGGTATTCATACCAGTTTTGAGTTTTTTGAAGAGGATGTATCCCTTGGGGATGTGACTATCAATATTCCCGGTCGCCATAATGTGCAGAATGCCTTGAGTGTTCTTGCTGCCGCATCCCAGCTTGGCGCCTCTATGCCGGTGGTGATTAAGGCTCTGGGAGACTTTGCCGGTGTGCATCGCCGCTTTGAATTTAAGGGAGAAGCCGCAGAAATTCAGGTGGTGGACGACTATGGACACCATCCTTCGGAAATTCGTGCTGCACTGGAAGCGGCGAGACGCAGCTTTGCCCACAATCGTATTGTGGCGATTTGCCAGCCTCACCGATACACACGCCTGAGAGATCATCTTAACGAGTTTGCCATGTCCTTCCATGATGCCGACATGGTGGTGATAACCGATGTGTATGCGGCAAGCGAAAAGCCCATTGAAGATATTTCGTCAGAGCGGCTGTTCAACATGATCCGGCGTCATGGTCATCGTGATGCCAGGTACATGCCGGACAAAACCAAACTCGCAACTGAACTCACCGGTGAGCTGAAGCCCGGAGATATCGTGATTACCTTTGGCGCTGGCGATATCAATCGTTATGGCCTTGAGATTCTCGAAGCACTGCGGCAACAGGATACAAAGGGAACGGATGGCTGATATGGCATATTCCAAAGAAGCGTTGCTGAAGAAAAAAATCGGTGTATTGCTGGGCGGACCCTCATCAGAGCGGGAAGTCAGCATAAATACCGGTCAGGCGGTTGCAAGGGCTCTGCGTAGCAGTGGATACAATGTTAGCGAAATTGATCCTGATAAAACAATTGCCACACAGCTTCAAAAAGGAGGTGTGGAAATCGTTTTTAATGCCCTGCACGGGAAATGGGGAGAAGACGGTGCGGTTCAGGGGTTACTCGAATTTGTTGGTATCCCATATACCGGCTCCGGTATTCTTGCCTCTTCTTTGAGCATGAACAAGGTGATCGCCCGCCTGCTGTTCCGCAATGCCGGGTTGAAGGTCACTCCGGGCGTACAGATTTCACGCGACACCTTTGATTGTTTCAATATCGCAGATTTGCCGTTCCCGCTGCCAGTGGTGGTAAAGCCCACCAGCGAAGGCTCCTCCATTGGTATTAATATTGTTCACAACGCCGATGAAATGCCCGCAGCTCTTAAAGAAGTTGATGCTTGTGGCGATGACGCGCTTATAGAGCAGTTTGTCGCCGGACGCGAAATAAATATCGCCATTCTTGAGAACAAAGCACTTGGCGCAATTGAAATAAAGCCCGCAGAGGATTTCTACAATTACGCGGCGAAGTATACCGCAGGCACAACCCAGTATATTTTCCCGGCACCGGTTGACGAAGCATTGTATGAGGAATTGCTTGTTGTTGGTCTGGCAGCGCATCGTGCGCTGGGCTGCAGCGGAGCGACTCGGGTCGATACGATTGTAACCGACAGTGGTGATATTTATGTGCTCGAAGTAAATACCCTGCCGGGTATGACTGATACCAGTCTGGTACCGAAGATCGCCAAAGGGCTGGGGATATCGTTTGAAGAATTGTGTGAACAGATTCTCATGAATGCAGCGTTGCACGTGAAGGGTTAATTATGGCTCGGACCGCAAGTCGCACAACCAAAACCACGCGAAAAAAGGCGTCCTCACGGAAGGCCAAAGGACCGCGCAAGGTAACGGTTCGTAAACTGAACCGCGTACTTCCCGAAAACCGGCACAGCCGGACAATGCAGCGGGTCGGAACCTTGATAGCGGTGTTTTTTGTTGCCTACATATTGTTTGTGTTTGCCGGTCTGGGGTGGAGTGAGTTGGTAATTCATGTTGATGAAAAAGGGTACTTCGCTTTGCAGGATGTTGCCATGGAAGGTTTGGAAAAAACATCCCGGCAGCAGGTTCTTTCGGCATCGGGGCTTGTGAACTTTGAAGAAAAGCAAAGCAACCTGCTTCGCCTTAATCTCCAAAGAATGACCGACGAAATTGTGGCGTTGCCATGGGTGAGAAATACCTATGTGGAGCGGCGACTGCCCCATGGCCTGACCATTACCATTGAAGAGCAAATCCCGGTTGCTGTGGCTGAGTTCCGTGACGGAAGTCACTGGCTGTGCAACGACGATGCTTTGATATTCAAGAAGGCCGAAAACAGGGAAGGGTATGGTTTGCCCCTATTCCGTAACCTTAAAGTTTCGGAAGTTCAGGAAGCATTACTGGGGGAGAGTGTGGCAATTGCCCAAATGGTAGATTTTTTACATATGTGGAAAGCTGCCACGGTTCAGCATTCGCTGAAGCTGCTGTCAATGACCAATAACCGGCGCGGTATGCGTATTCAGACCATGGATGCAAGCGGCGCAGAGTTTGCGACTATCTTTGGTCGCACTGAGCTTGAGGAAAAACTGCAGAGATTTACCAGATTGTGGATGCATCTGAAAAATCGTAAGGATCGACGTCCCGAAATGGTATTTTTGGATAACCGTTCCAAACCGAACTGGGTAACAGTACGGTTTAGGGATGAAGAACAATAAAGGTATCGGAAACAGGCTCATTCGATGACAAATAGTGACTTGAAAACCCAAAGGCGTGAAGAATGGCAAAGAACGATATCATAGTCGGACTGGATGTGGGCACTCATAAAGTGGCCGCTATGGTGGGCGAACTCCATGAAGATGGCGACCTCGAAATCATCGGCATTGGCGTTGCTCCGTCCACCGGTATCACCAAAGGCGTGGTTACCGATATCGAAGCCACCGTGGATGCCATCAACCGCGCGGTTACCGAAGCCCGTCAGATGGCCGGTGTATCCATCGGCGAAGTCTATCTTTCTATCTCCGGTGCGCATATCCGCGGCCTGAACAGTCACGGGGCTTTGGCCATCAAACATTCAGAAATCACCCAAGAGGATGTGGATCAGGTATTGGAACAGGCTCAGGCTGTTGCCATGCCGCCGGACCGGGAAATGCTTCACTGTCTGGTACAGGAATATATCGTTGACAACCAGGAAGGAATCCGGGTTCCTTTGGGAATGAGCGGCATTCGTCTTGAAGCAAAAACGTTTCTTGTAAATGCATCCAAAAGCGCAACTGACAATTTCATCAAGTGCTGTCAGAAATGTAATCTTGAAGTGGTGAAGCCGATTCTGTCGCCCCTGGCCAGCGCCCGTGCGGTGCTGACCGAAGATGAGCGGAATCTTGGTGTTGCCCTGGTGGATGTCGGGGCGGGTACCTCTGATGTCATCGTATATTATAAGGACGCAGTGGTCTACACCGGTGTTCTGAGCTATGGCGGCGCATATATTACCAGTGATATTGCCATGGGGCTGCGTACTCCCATGCAGGATGCGGAAGAACTGAAAAAGCGCTTCGGACATGCGGTGCCTTCACGGGTGGACAAGGATGAAACAATCAGCGTTCCCCGGGTTGGTGGTGGCGAAATACGCACCCAAAGCCGTCAAACCCTGTGCACCATAATCGATGCCCGTACCGAAGAAATATTGAAGCTTATCAAACAGGAAATAGAAAAAAGCGAGTATCAGGACCTGATCGGCGCCGGCATAGTATTGACCGGTGGCGTAACCAATATGGAAGGTGTGCTGGATCTCGCAGATGAAATTTTTGGCATGCCGGTTCGCATTGGCGTGCCCCGCTTTGTATCCGGATATCCGGAACTGGTGCAGAACCCCGATTACGCCACCACTGTCGGCCTGGTGAATCTGGGAGTAAGCCATACCTGCGAGCAGCGAAAACGCGCCAGTGGTGTGGGCGGGCGATTCTGGCATCGCCTTATACACTGGCTGTTTAACGGTGGTTAACCAAACGCATTACGACGTTTTGAAAATATAGAATGAAAAGAGCTTGAAACCCACTGGATCTTAGGAGGACAGGATGAGCGACAAAGAAAAAGAAATGAGCTTTGAATTTGATTTTGATGAGACCAGCTTCCGCCAGGCGCGTCTTGCGGTTATCGGTGTTGGTGGTGGCGGTGGCAATGCCCTGAATCACATGTATCAGGCTGATGTCGATCAGGTAGCTTTTATGATCGCCAATACCGACATCCAGGCTCTGGAAACCTCTCCTGTGCAGATGAAGATTCAGCTGGGGGGTACTACAACCAAGGGCCTGGGCGCAGGTGCCAATCCCAATGTTGGCCGGGAAGCAGCCAATGAAAGCAAAGAACAGATTGCCGACATGCTGCGCGGCATTGACATGCTGTTTATCACCGTGGGTCTTGGTGGTGGGACCGGAACCGGTGCAGCTCCGGTCATCGCGCAGGTTGCAAGGGACATGGGTATTCTGACTGTTGCCGTTGTAACCAAGCCCTTCTCCTTTGAAGGTCGCCAGCGTTCAATGGTTGCGGCTCAGGGACTCACCCAGTTGGCAGAGATTGTCAACACCCTGATCGTGATTCCCAACGAACGCCTGCTCAACATCGTGCCGGATCTTTCCTTCCGTGAGGGTTTCAAGCATGCGGATCTGGTACTTGTAAATGCGGTTCGCGGTATTTCCGATCTCATTACCCAGGCCGGTTATGTCAACGTTGACTTTGCAGATGTTAAAGCAATCATGGGTAACAGCGGCTATGCTCTGATGGGTACTGGTCGTGCCTCCGGTGAAGAACGCGCCATTGTGGCTACCCAGTCCGCCATCGAAAGTCCGCTGCTTGACGACATCTCCATTGAAGGTGCCCAGGGTATTCTGGTGAACGTTACCGGTTCTTCCAATGTGTCCCTGCGCGAAGTCAGCGATGCCGCAAGCTACATTCATGAAGCCGCCGGTGGCGATGCCCAGATTATCTTTGGTCTGGTTGAGGACGAGTCCCTTGGCGATGAAATCAAGGTAACCGTAATCGCCACGGGTTTTGATAAGCCCGAGGTTGTAGAACCTGTAATGACCCGTACCCGGGCGCGTACCATTATTCCCGAGCCTGAGCACGCCAAAACTCAGACCCGCGTAGATATCAATAACCTGGAAATTCCGGCGGCCATGCGTCGCCAGCAACAGGTTGACAAGCACGAAGCACAGCATAAATCCCTGACTCCGGTACCGGTGTTGTCGCAACCCCAAAAAACGCAGAAAGCCCAATCTGCAACTCCGGTTCCCCCTCCTGTACCCCGCAACATGTATTCATCACAAGCCCAGCAGTACGGGAACTCTCAATCCCACGGGGCCGGTATGAGCGAGGTGGCGGCTCCATCCGCTTCTCCCGGTGCAGGCGACATTGTTATCCCGAGTTTCAGGAGAAAACTCCGCGATTGAGTTTTCGCTAGCTTCGTGTCCCCCATAAGCCCCTGCATTTGCCCATGCAGGGGCTTATTTTATGTCAATTTCCGTAAGGCGTGAGATCTGCTCAATACCAAAGTATGAAACAAATTTCAGGGTGCGTTGAAGGGTGGGGCGGGTGACGATAACCAAAGGCTTAACCCCGGCATCAAGGGCTGTCCAATACAACCATGTATCGAATCGGCAGTCCAGCTCGCTGTAGGCCTAACCGTCGGTGGAAAATATAGTTGGCGTATCCATGCCCGGCGCATGACCTCCACTTGTCAGTACGGTGATCTCTTACGTTTTCCGGATACCCACACTACTGTGACCCTCTGTCCCCCTTGCCGAATATCTTTTTGCGGGCTTCTTCGTTGATCGCAACGATAGCAGGATGCTTCAGTTTTTTCTCTACCGAAATGGCGTAAAACTGTACTCGTACATCATCCAGTATTCCAACCGGACGGACATCATACCGTTTCTGCACTTCGTCGGATATGACGCTGGGTGCCGGGAAAAGTCCCATTCCGGATTGTCCAAACACTTTTAAAAGGATGCTATCTTCAAATTCACCAACAATATGCGGTCGAATCCCCCGGGAGTCGAACCACTGATCTATTGACTGCCGGATCATGGTGTTTTCAGTCGGCAGTAAAAAAGGCGCGCCATCAAGTGACTGCGGGAAATCGTGCCGGTGCGATTCCGCCAGTTTCGCGGATGAGAATATCGCCAGGCTACACTCTCCCAGCAAGTGATTGTAGGCTTTGATCCGGAATGATGGATTCATCGGTGCATCGGTTAAGACCACATCAAGATGGTGGATCGCCAGTTCGGCAACCAGCCGTTCCGGTTTATCTTCTCTGCAAACGAGATTGATCGGGCCTAACTGTTCCACTGTAGGAGCCAGCAGTAACTGGGCAACCAAGCTGGGAAAAGCATTTGAAATTCCAATAACGATTTTGGGAGGTCGGTTTGTTGGCCGTCCATTTAAGACGTCCTGTAATTCTCCGCCAAGCGTGAAAATTTCTTCTGCATAGCGGAAAACCAGGTGACCTACCTCGGTGAGTACCAGGTTGCGCCCTTTCTTTTGAAATAAGTTTTCACCAAGTACATGCTCAAACCGCTTGATCTGACCGCTGATCGTAGGCTGTGCCAAGTGGAGTTTTTTGCTCGCCTTGACGATACTCCCTTCCTTCGCGACAGTCCAGAAGTATAGGAGATGATGGTAGTTGATCCATTCCATCGGATAATAATACTTCGGAAAAAACGAAGATACAAGCTTAAACTTCCTAATAGTCAAGCAGTGTTTAAAGGATCATTATGTTTGATAGAGAAAAAGACAGCAACCGGAACGAAGGTGCAAGATCATGGAAAGGATCGAAGCGGCACATGGGATATCGAAGGCATGTCGATAGCAATGGGAGGAAATGGGTTCGGCGTGATGCGATCACAATCCACTCTCGCTGCTGCTTCCCCGCACATAGTTGAGAAAGACAGCAGACCTTTGCTGTTAAAATACAGTTCCTAAGAAAAAAGAGGATGTAATTATGAATATCACCATTATCAATGGCGATTTCGAGATAACCGATGAAAAGATGGCAAATATTGAAAGCCGCATCCGGCTTGCGCTAAGCCGCTTTGCCACGAAAATTGCGTGCGTTACCGTGAAACTCACTTTAGCAGCGAATCCGGATAAAGAGCACAAGATGTGCCGTATAGAAGTTCTCCTGCGACCCGCTCGTACGCTTACCGTGGAAGACACTGACGCAGACTTGCAAACAGCCATCGATAGAGCCTTCGCGCAAGTGGCTCGTTCTGTCGAAAGAAAACTCAGGCGGGAACGAGAACTTTATTGAAAGATTCAGGCATTGGGATGATCACATGCATTACGGAAATGAGGAGAGGATAAATGAGGCAGAAAGCACTCGTGTATGGCGAAAACCAGTTAGGGAAACTGGATGGAAAAGTTACCAATGGCTTGGTAAGACATTCCGACAAGTACCAGATCATTGGAGTGATTGATAGCACCAAGGCTGGAATGGATGCTGGTGAAGTCCTTGATGGAATAAAAAACCGGATTCCGATATTTCGTAGCGTCGAAGAAGCTCTGGAGACCCTTGACTACATACCTGAGCATTTCATTTATGGCATTGCTCCGCTGGCGTCGTATCTCAGCCGGGAACAACGAGAGATTATGTTTACAGCCATGAGTATGGGCATGAATATTGTCAACGGCCTGCCCGAATTTTTTACCGATGATCCGGAGTTTTTGCAAAAGGCGGAGAAATATGGTGTTAATATCAACGATATCAGAAAACCGCTCCCCAGAAAAGACCTCCATATTTTCCAGGGAAGCATTTTCAAAGTCAAAACTCCAATTGTAGCTGTATTAGGGACTGATTGTGCCGTCGGCAAAAGAACGACAGCAGTACAACTCGTTGAAGAACTGCAACGCCAAGGTTTAAACACGGCTTTCATTGCAACCGGGCAGACTGGTTTGCTTCAGGGAGCCAAATACGGTGTTGCGGTGGATGTATTGAGTTCGGGATTCAATACCGGTGAGGTTGAGAATGAGATTATCAAGGCGGTTGAAACAGATCACCCGGATTTAATCGTTATCGAAGGGCAAGGCGCCCTGAGCCATCCGGCATTTACATCCTCAACTGCCATCGTAAGGGGAGCAAATCCCAAAGCGATTATCCTTCAACACCCACCTAAACGAAAAGATCGTTGTGATTTTCCAGGTATTCCCATGCCCTCTTTGGCAAGCGAAATCGAGTTAATCGAAATTATATCCGGAGCCAAAGTCATTGCACTTACTCTAAACCATGAGGACATGACTGGATATGAGTTGGAAGACACAGTTGTGGAGTACGAAGGAAAATTCAGGCTGCCGACAATGGATGTCTTGAAGCATGGATGCGACAAGATTATTGCCAGCATTTTTGAACAATTCCCGTACCTGGTAGCTGAGCGAACCTCCGGATGTGTATCGGAAAAACTCCTGAAACGACTACCTGAACAGCAAAAAATCCATCGCGTCAGCCCGTGATAGCACCCAGGATAGACATTGACTTGGGAAAAATATCGCACAATGCGAAATATCTGAAGGAGTTGTATTCCTCAAATGGTATCTCTATTGCCGGAGTTACGAAGGGCGTCTGCGGGGCTCCGGAAATTGCCGGGGTTCTTGTGAGTGCAGGAATTACCACGCTGGCCGACTCAAGAATCGAAAATGTACAAAAGATGCGCCAGGCAGGCGTGCAAGCACAGTTTGTTCTATCAAGAACCCCAGCGCCAAGTCAGGCTGAGTATACGGTAAAATACTGTGACATCAGCCTAAACTCAGAAATTTCGGTTATTAAAAAACTTTCTAAGTATGCCGTTGAAAATAACAGAACGCATAAAATAATTCTCATGGTGGAACTGGGGGATTTGAGAGAAGGGGTGATGCCTGAGTTTCTGGAGGACACGGTTGAAGTGGTTACCCGCCTGCAAGGTATAACCCTTGCCGGTATTGGAACCAATTTTGCCTGTTTTGGAGGAGTCAAGCCGAGCAAAGAGAAACTCGAACACTTGTCCCTGCTCGCTGGGGCTATTGAAGACAAGTATGGAGTAATATTAGAGTTTATATCCGGTGGCAACTCGGCCAACTATGACTGGTTTATGTCAACTAAAGACGTTGGAAAGATTAATCATTTAAGGCTGGGGGAATCGATTTATCTGGGCTGCGAAACTCTTCAGCGAAAACCAATCCCCGGATTATTCACGGACGCATTCAAACTTGTTGCCGAAGTTATTGAATCGAAGATAAAGCCCTCGAAACCTTACGGAGATATCGGCCAGGATGCCTTTGGAAGCATTCCCGGATTTCAGGACAGGGGACACATAACCAGGTCCATACTTGGCATTGGATTGCAGGATGTACTCGTTGCGGGGCTTACGCCCTGTATGGATATTGAGATTCTGGGGGCAAGCAGCGATCATATAATACTGGACGCTAAAAAGCATATTTTGAAGGTAGGTGATGAGGTGGAATTCAACCCTAACTACGGGGCTCTGCTGTCCTCTATGACGTCTTCTTATGTGTTGAAGAGATATCTGCACAGTTAGCGGGGCACATATTAGCCCTGCACCAGTAATACTTGAACCTAGTATCGAAACACATGCAGGAAGCCATGCACATGCGAACGATTGCAATTCGAAGAGAAGATAAAAACAAGTGGGAAACTCGCACACCCCTTTCACCTGCAGACGCTTTGACTCTTTCCCGGAGGAGCGGAATTTCGATCAAAATTCAACCTTCCGATATACGAACCTACTCCAATAAAGAGTATGAAGAGGCGAACGTTCCAATTAGCGAGAGTACCATGGGCGCCAGCCTGGTTCTTGCGGTGAAAGAAGTACCTGTAGATCTTTTGGTTAAAAACGGAAGATATTTGTATTTTTCACATACCGCAAAGGGGCAGGCCTATAATATGCCCATGTTGGACCGGCTGATGAAACTTGGCTGTACCTTACTGGATTATGAACTCATTACGGATGACGCTGGAAAAAGATTGATATTCTTCAGTTCCTTTGCCGGATATGCCGGAATGATAGACAGTTTGCACGCATTTGGAAAAAGGCTCATGGCCGAAGGCGTAACTTCCCCATTTGCTGATGTGAAAATGACATACGAATATACAGGGCTAAAGGAGGCCGAATCAGCAATCGCTGCTCTTGGCCTGCTCATCTCTGAAGGCGGTATTCCAACAAGCGTCGGTCCACTGGTGATCGGTTTTACGGGCTACGGGCACGTCTCGCAGGGAGCTCAACATATCGCAAGATTGTTACCGCATGAATATATAAAGCCAGAGGAATTGGCGGGTTACTTTAAAGATAACGAGGCCAGACTAGACTGCGTGTACCTGGTTGTTTTTGAAGAACGCCATATGTTTGAGGCGAATGAGGCGGATGGGCCTTTCGATTTGCAGAGCTATCTCAAAGAACCGGGCAGATACCATTCGGTTTTCAGCAATTATCTCGACAGCCTTTCCATTATCGTCAACGGTATTTTCTGGACTACTGATTATCCTCGCCTGATCACCAGGGAAATATTGCGTACACTGTTTGCAGCTCAGGTAGAACCTCCGAAACTCAGAGTCCTGGGTGATATCACTTGCGATATCGATGGTTCCTTTGAGACCACATACAAATCAACCTCTCCATCGAATCCCTGCTATATCTGGAATCCTGGTGATCAATCATTCAATGACGGATACGAAGGCACTGGAATCGTGACCATGGCCGTGGATAATCTTCCCTGTGAACTATCCAAAGAAGCATCCGATCATTTCAGTTCTATGCTTTTGCCTTTATTATATAAAGCAAAAGATGCGGATTTTGCCCTGGATATCGAGTCCATTGGCTTGCCTCCCGAGCTGCAACGCGCGATTATTATGCACAAGGGAAAGCTGGTGTCGCGCTTTGAAAACTTAGCCCAAAGCATACATGATGCGCTAAAATGAGATTCAGGGACAACAAAACCAAAGCGATTTATGCGCTAACGATGCCGTAGATTGCATGGGCTTTCTTCTTTTCCAGCGCCCAACTGGCATTGCCATAATCGAAATGCCAGTATTCTTTTAAGTCGACAACAAAATTTTCTTTTTCAAACAGTTCTATCAATATTTTTCTGTTGCGCTTAGCTTCAGGGGTAATATGAGGATGGTACGGGTAGCATTTGTCGTTCAGTCTGATATGAAGTCCATCATTCGTTCCAAAGTCCATAACGCAATCTTTTTCCATATCATACAGGAGAGCATCTATCGCTCCACCTGTTGAATGCATGGATCTGTTTGGTGGAGCTACGAAATATGACACCAGTTTTTCAATTTTCTCTACTTCTCTATCCGGGTATTTCTTTTTGAGCAAATCAATTCTTTCTTCCCACAGGAGTTTTTGATGCTCAAAAGATCGCCATGCCGAACGGATTATTAGCATCATTCCATCGTTTTCCAATTGTTTGCTCAGGCGTCCTATCTTTTCATGGACAACTTCTCTGGCTAAATATTGGTAGTTTGGTTGGATTGATGGTTCGAATATCAAACTAAAACCTGAGTTGGCTAAACTAATTAATTTTGTATTATCATCCCTAATTGGCATGGCCGGGAGGAGTCGTTGATGACGACGGTAATGCCGCTCAACCCTTTCACAGTAATCTTGCGCTGTCATGGTTTTACCTGTAGGGGTATCTGCGATGTTCAATACCCACGCCCGGTATGGTTCATCTGCCAATGTAACAAAGTCCGGGGATGGCGGATACGGATGTTTGAAATGCGCGGTAACGCGAGCATAAGATGTACCAGCGTCAGATCATCATGATGCAACATTAGCACACTTCAGTGGCAGTTCGTCAACTCATTGTAAATGTAAGTGCCTTGGCAGGTAAAGGCTATGTTGGTGGAGTGCTTTCTGGATTGGCGCAGCTATCGACAAGAAAAATCTTTGGTAAAACCACCATCCGGCAGACGCGAGATGCGCTCTCTGCCGAAATATGAAACGAATTCAAGGGTACGAAAAAGGGTGGGGCGGGTGACGATAACCCATGGTTCTACTCCGGCATCAACTGCATGCCAGTAGGCTTGGTCAAAGGCTGGATCAGTGAGGCGGTTGGGGCTGAAACAAACTGCATCCGGTCTTTGAACCACAATGACCGATGCAGCGCGATATCCCTGCTCAACAGCCATGGCAAGCGTGTTCATGTGACGGGCACCCCGTGTAGTAGGGGCATCGGGAAACATGGCGTGACCGTTTTCCACCAGGGTGCAGCTTTTTATTTCTATCAGCACCTTTTTGCCGTTGCATTCCGCCGCCAGATCAAGACGGCTGTCTTCAAAGGTTATCTCGCGTCCGGTGACGTGACAATGCTCGAAAGGAGGAAACAGGCTGTTGCCGATCATTTCCGGCATGAAACGGTTGGGCAAAGTGGAATCCAGACTTACAAGCAGTCCGTTATATTCCACCGCCAGCAGTGAATACGCGGTTTTGCGGTGAGGAGAGGGGGCGTGCAACACAAATATCCGGGCATCAGGCACCAGCAGTTCGCGCATGCGCCCGGGATTGGGCATATGTGCTGTGTGATGCTGACCATTGATTTCAATTTCAGCCCCAAAGCGATGCAGACGTTTAATAAAGCGGGCCGGTTGCAGCATGATGTTCTGTTGCGGTGTTAATCAAGAATAAAAGAGGGGTCAACCAGCAGGGTGAACTGACCGTTTTCATCAGCGGTGCCCTTGGCAATCTGTACTGCGCTGCCATCGGTTGAAATGACGGAAATCTCAATGGAGCTTTCCGGGACCGGTGTTCCGTCGCTTGCAAAAATAATGGTGCCCTCAACAAGACGGCCTTCGGGCAGAACAAAGTCGCGGTTTCCGCTCTCTACAAGATTTTGATTGAGGCGCACCATCCATGCAGAATTCATGCCCGGGGGCGGCTGCATAAGAACATTGTAAGTGCCCGGGTCCATGCGCATCATAAACTCACCAAAATCTCCGGTGAGAGTGTTGTACATTATGGTGGTGCCGGTTTCGTTGGATGGCAGGTAGGTGGCATATACTTCTGCACCACTTAACGGTTCCTGGGTGGGGCTGTAGGCCACACCGGTAACCACAATGCGTTCGCGCAGGGTGTGCTCTATGGATGCGTCAAAGATATCTTCCGGGGTGGCATCATGATTGATGGCAGTGCAATCCAGACTGGTAAGGGTGGTGGCTGCCAGCTGATCTGATCCGGGCATAATGAGCATACTGTAAAAACCGGGCAGCATGTCGAATGAAACGGCACCTTCATTATCAGCACTGACGGAGATAGTACGCTTGAATTCACCGGTGGGCAGCGATCCTGTCAGAGAGATAATGGCATTGGTTACCGGAGTGCAGGTCGAGCGGCTTTCGCTGCTGCAGACCGCTGTCGGATCTGATGAAGACCAGAAGGAGCCGGTGACTTTGCAGCGACCTGTTGGAATGTCATTGTAATCAATCCGCAGATTGGAAATTTGATCTCCTGCGGGATTATAGTATTCCTGGTCATAACTCCAGGCATCCGGATTGTTTTCATCCGGGATTCTAATCAGTTTGATTGCACCGGGAAAGGTTCTTGCAGGAATAAAGGTTTCCTCCATGAAACGTCCGGTTACCTCAACATCAAGCACCACCTCGTCCCGGTCCAGTTTGGGAAACGCAAAGTAGAAGGTCCCACTGGGAGGTACGTTGTATGAGGAACTCTCAACGCCGAGTTCTTTATTGGTGGCTTTGATGGTTAAACCGTTCATGGCGTCCGGGGCATTGGGGTTTGTATAGTCAAGGTCGCCGCTGATCTGAATATAATCTGACTCAGACTGGAGATGGTAGTTTTTCACCAGCGGTTCATCCACCACAGAAATTCCACGGTATTCGATATGGGGAGGCAGCCTGTATAAATCCGAATCCGGAAGAATATAGACATTGTAACCGCCCCGGGCAAGCTTTACCTGATAGCTGCCGTTATCCTGTCGCAGTTGCGCGGTGATGGTGTCCCAGCGAAGTCGCGGCGGCAGATTATCCGGTTTGGTGGGCTCAAAGATAATGCGACCGGAAATCGGCAGGATACTGGAGTCTTTGGTATAGGTTACCTTGCCTTCAACGGTGAATGATTTTGCCACGGGGATACGCAGGTCATCGGGAAGGGGATTGACGACTTCTACAACCTGTGACTGTGAGCTGCTTCCGGTGCTGATACGGAACCACAGCGAGTTTTCACGCGATTCTTCAGGATTTTCGTAATCGCTGTCTGACTCCATTTCGGCGGTGTCATCTGCTGCATCGACATTGTCCAGGTAATCGGCGTCGTAGTCACCGGGGTTATCCGCTTCTCCGTCGGCATTTGCGTCGCCATCCTCCACCGGGAAATCGCCATCAGCAGTAGCCTCTGCGCGATCCGAGCTCATACCGCAGCCAATGAAACCTGAAACCAGCAAAATCAGCAGGAGGTTAAGAAGCAGCCTGCCGGTGTTCGATGAGCCCCAAAGCTGTGATGTACATCCGGTGTGTGTCATTCTTCTGCTATTACTCCACATATCCGGAGCAGTTGGGGTCTACAAAATCGTTGTCCACGACCTCAAGTATCCAGTAGTATTGTTCAACATTGGCGTTTTCGGGCACATCCCAGTTGATTCTGACGTCTTCACCTTCGGTCAGGAACGGCTGGTCGCTGATGCGCAGATCCACTCTGTGGATGGTTCCGGTGGGTTCAATATTGATAGTAGTGGATTGAACGTTGAGGGTATAGTTCATGACTGCGGACTGTACATTCGGGTTGGTGCTGTAATCCAGAAACCAGTTCATGTACACATCAAGATTCGAGATATCCTCGCCTGTTCTGGCGTCAATCAGTTTATCGATTTTGAATTGATACGAGATGCAGTCCTTGTCAATTTCCACCATTTCCGGCGAATCGGGAGGCACAACACTGACCAGCATGGGGATTATGGAGTCGCTTTGAATATTCTCTTCCCGCTCTTCAATATCTTCCCAGGCCAGGCAGCCCTGCATAACCATCATAGCACCTATTGCCAATACCGTTGTGGTGATCCATGCTTTCCGGGACCACCGAAAATTACTCAACGGAATATTATGCAATACAGATGCCATTATTCGCTGTAGTATGGGGAATATGCTCGTGTGATTGGAACGTGCTGAAATTGTTGGTTTAAATAATTTAGTGCAAGACCCGGGCGCAGTTTGCCGTTGCTTCTGTTCCCCGCCATGTGCGACATTCGCGTCAGGGTGCCGTGTCATTCTGTCCTGCGGTATCGGTTTCGCGTCAGGGCTTTTCGGTATCATCGATTTTTTCCAGATACCGGAAGATCGTCCGGGGATCAACATCCAGCATCTGGGCGGTACGGGTCCGGTTGCCCTGATTTTTCTTCAGGGCCTGCAAAATGTAATTCTTCTGCCATTCTTCCCGGGCCTGGGCCAGAGGTCTGATGGCGAGTTCCTCTTTGCGTTTCTCGGAAAGTTCCAGGTCTTCGGGGTCAATCAGGCTTTGTTCGCACAAAATGACCGCCTTTTTTATGCGGTTCATCAGTTCGCGGACATTGCCGGGCCAGCGGTATTGCTCCATCATTTTTTTCGCAGCAGGGCTGAAGCCCTTGATGTGGGGGCGTTTGTACTCAATGGTTTGCTTTTGCAGGAAGTAACGGGCAATGAGCTCTATGTCGCTTTCCCGGTCCCGCAAAGGCGGCAGACCGATATGGATGACATTGAGGCGGTAAAACAGATCCTCACGGAATTTGCCCTCCCGGATATCATCTTCCAGATCGCGGTTGGTGGCGGCAATGATGCGAATATCCACATCCTCAGTTCGATTTCCGCCCACAGGCACCACAGAGCGTTCTTCGATGGCCCGCAGAATCTTGACCTGCAAACTCAGGGGCATATCGCCGATTTCATCAAGGAACAGGGTGCCCCCGTTGGCAAGTTTGAATTTGCCGGGTTTGTCGTACATGGCCCCGGTAAAAGCACCGCGCTTGTGTCCGAACAATTCGCTTTCCAGCAGGGTTTCGGGAATCGCACCGCAGTTGATAACCACAAAAGGTCCGCTTGACCTTGGGGATTTGTTGTGAATTTCCTTGGCAACCAGTTCTTTGCCGGTGCCGGTTTCGCCGGTTACCAGTACCGGGACATCTACCTTGGCGATCTTTTCAATCTTGCGGAATACCTCTTTTATGGAGTCGCATGAACCAATGATGGAACCCATGCGCATGGCGTCCAGTTGCTCTTCCAGTTTGGCTTTATCCTGCTGCAGTTCGTTGACCAGCAGGGCGTTCTTTATTACCAGGGCTGCCTGTGATGCGAAGATTTCAAGCACCAGCAGGGTGTCGTGGCTAAAGAGGTTAACAATGTTGTTGTTGCCCACATAGATGATACCCAGCAACTCACCGGCTTCCTTGATGGGGACGCACATGACGCTGGTAAGTTTCAGCGACAGCACCGATGCGCTGGTTTTGAATTCCTCATCGGAAAGGGCATCGGAAACAATGATGGGTTTGCCGGTCTCCAGCACCCGCCGGATGATGGAATCAGAGACATACATGTCAGCGTTGGCAATGGTTTGACGGTTGACGTTACGAGCAACGGTGAAGTCGTAGTCATCCCTGTTTCGATGCAGGATCAGAAATCCGTTAGCTGCGCCGGTTACATCGATGATGGAATCTATCAAAATATTCAGCAGCTCTTCGATATCGTATTTGCCACTGATGTTTTCCGTAAACGTATACAGCTTCTGGTAGTACTCGACTTCATTAAACTGCTGTTGTTCTTCGCGATCACCCAGCTTGTCGTACAGGTCAAATACCAGCGGTACTTTTCCCAGGGTAATGGTGTCTTCATGGGCAAGGGTATGGGTGCGGACTTTTTCGCCGTTTACCAAAAGCAGACTTTTTTTGTTGGCAATGTGGATGACAAAGTTCTTGCCGTCATTGACGATATATGCGTGGTTGTCGCTGACATCGGGATGCTGGATGCAGATGTCATTATCGTGGTTCGAGCCCAGGGTGGTGATTTTTTTATACAACTTGAAATGCTTTGGGCCACTTATATATTTTGCGACGGAAATCAAAGAAGCCATTGTTCAGTCCTTGATTAAAACGTCATGATGACACCGTTACCGGTGAACATCATGTCCGTTTGAGGTTCCCGGGGAGGTGCCGGTGCTGCTGCGCTTCCGGAAACCGTAACCGGCAGCGGGGTTTCGGGCTGGAAATACACCAGGCCATCGATAATCCCATATATCCACAGAGCCACAAATGCTCCGGCGGCGCTGTATTGTACAATGCGGAGATCCCGGGCGGTGCCGGCTTTATCTGGGGTGAATTTCCCATCAGCTCCGGCCATTGCCTTTATGGCGATGTAGGATGCGAGGTTAAGCCCCAGCGTGGCGATTTCTCCGCCCATAATGGCAAAGCCCTTGCCGTCGTGTCCGTTTTGGAACTGACCAACACCAAAGGGCAGGAAGTTGAGGATTCTGCTGTTTTTGCGGATGGTCCGGTCAATAATACGAACCTTGGGCGTGTCTTTTTTCTTTGTTGTTTTCTTTGCCCGGGCGGCTTTTTCCTTTGCCAGTTGCTCCCGTCGGGGCTTTAACTGGGGTTCCATTTCTTCCCGCAAACGCTCAAAAAATCCCATGATTGTGGGGGGCACCATGACCGGGTCCGGCTGATAGTCGGGGTTGATGAGCAGCAAAGAGACAAAAGCATCTCTGGAAGCGCTGTAGGATCGCAACAGATAGTTGCATTGACCAAGCAGCATCCAGGCCTCAATCCGGCTGCTTTCTGGCAGGTTTCCCTGCAAGGCCGAGTTCAGAAATTGTCGGGCCGATTCGTAATCGCCGTATTCATAGGCCTGGCGACCTTTTTGCAGCAGTTCCCATGGAGGGCCTGATAGCACGGGGATGGTTTCCGTTGGGGGCGCGGGCTGAACTTCGCTTGTGGGAGTTTGAGGGTCTGTAACGGGAGCTGCTTCTTCTTCCGCCATAACCAGGGCAGGCCACAACATAACCATTGCCAGAATGGATACTGCCCCTGACAAAAATGTCGCTGGCCGAATGCCTAACCATGACAACATGGTCATACTGTATGCGAAGCTCCTGTGTTTTGCAAAGAAAAACCTGACTATTCATATATCATTCTGTATGTACATCAATACTACCAAAAAGTCTATTATAAATGTATAAATATGTCTAATTAAATATAATAAGGCCTCAGAGGCGGTGGTGCGCTTTACTGCTGAAGTAACTTGAATCCCTGATAAAAATCTGCTACAACGCCATTTCTGTATTGTTGTTCCGGCAGTATCC
>Ga0070728_10003032_pt1 | contig 19414 bp, 18 predicted proteins | sample tdDd471_FD_66723 | JGI IMG/M metagenome (GOLD analysis project Ga0070728, IMG submission 66723) | Marine sediment microbial communities from the Atlantic coast under amendment with organic carbon and nitrate - tdDd47.1 | ecosystem: Environmental > Aquatic > Marine > Coastal > Sediment | place... | reverse complement strand
TCCGTCGCCGCCTGGTGCACGGTGCACGATCACCAGGAAAGCCGCCTTGTGGGCGAGGCAATCCGCAAGGCGGTCGAGGCGAGCGACAGCAAGGTGCTGCTGGTGGCCTCTGGCAGCCTGTCCCACAAGATCTGGGCGAACAAGGACTATGCCGCCAACAACGGCACCTTTACCATCAGTTCGGAGTTCAACCGGCAGATGGACCTGCACGTGCTGGAAATGTGGAAGGCCGGCGATCACGCCACCTTTCTCAAGATGCTGCCCGAGTATGCTCAGTACTGCTGCGGCGAAGGGGCGATGCATGATACCGCCATGCTCTACGGCGCCCTGGGTTGGGACCGGTACGATGCCAGATGCGAGGTGGTGACGCCCTATTTTCCCTCCTCCGGCACCGGCCAGACCAACGTGATCTTTCCGGTTCAATAAGCCTTAATGACTGAAACAACGCGATACGCCGGCGCCCGGGAGATGGAGTTTTCAGAAAACTCCATCCCGAACTTTTCAGAAAAGTTCGGCCCGATCCGACCGCCGCGCTGACCTCCCCGAAAGGAGCCCGCCATGCCCATCCCCGCCCCGAACCTTTACCCGCCGTTCAACATCGTCCGGCTCAGCCATGTGGAACTGATCGTCACCGATCTGGCGAAATCGCGCGCCTTCTACGTCGACACGCTGGGCCTGCAGGTCACCGACGAGGACAGCGAGACGATCTACCTGCGCGCGATGGAGGAACGCGGCCATCATTGCATTGTGCTGCGCAAGGGCGATGAACCACGCGCCCGCGATCTGGGCTTCAAGCTGTTCGACGACGACAGCCTGGACAAGGCCGAAGCCTTCTTCAAGGGCAGGGGTCTGCCGGTGGAGTGGGTCGATCGCCCGTATCAGTCGCGCACCTTTCGCACCCGTGATCCGCATGGCATCCCGCTGGAATTCTACGTCAAGATGGACAGGCTGCCGCCGATCCACCAGAAATACGCGCTCTATCGCGGCGTGAAGCCCCTGCGCATCGACCATTTCAACGTCTTCTCGCCCAGCGTGGACGAAAGCGTCGCCTTTTATAACGAATTGGGTTTTCGCGTCACCGAATACACCGAGGACGAGGACAGCGGTCATCTCTGGGCCGCCTGGACCCACCGCAAGGGCGGCGTGCATGACATGGCCTTTACCAACGGCACCGGACCCCGGCTGCATCACACCGCTTTTTGGGTGCCAACGCCTCTGAACATCATCGACCTGCTGGACCTGATGGCGACCACCGGCTGGGTCAACAACATCGAACGCGGGCCGGGGCGGCATGGGATTTCCAACGCGTTCTTTCTATATATCCGTGATCCCGACGGCCATCGGATCGAGATCTACTGCTCCGATTACCAGACCGTCGACCCGGATCTGGAGCCGATCAAATGGGATCTGAAAGATCCGCAGCGCCAGACGCTCTGGGGCGCGCCTGCGCCGCGCTCCTGGTTCGAGGAAGGTAGCCTGTTCGAGGGAACCGCGCCGGTGCCCGCGCAGCTCAAGGCGCAGCCGATCATTGCACCCTGAGGCAGACATTCATAACACGAAACCGCGCCCGCACGGCGGCCAGCACGGCAACTGGAGCTATCAATGAAATGGACTGAATTCGCCGGATGGGGCCGCCGCGTGGCCGACTGGGCGCAAGAGTATCACCTCACCGTCGGCGACCGGCCGGTGCGGGCGCAGACGAGGCCGGGCGAGGTGCTGAACGCCCTGCCCGCGACCCCGCCGGAAACCCCGGAGGACATGGAGCAGGTGTTCCACGATTTTGAACAGATCGTGATGCCGGGCATCACCCATTGGCAGCACCCGCGGTTCTTCGCCTACTTCGCCTCCAACGCCGCCGCCCCCTCGGTTCTGGCCGAATTCCTGGTCTCGGCGATCGCGCCGCAATGCATGCTGTGGCAGACCTCGCCGGCGGCAACCGAGATGGAAACCCGGATGATGGACTGGCTGCGCCAGTCCCTCGACCTGCCCGAGGGATTCGCCGGGGTGATCCAGGACAGCGCGTCATCGGCGACGCTGGCGGCGGTGCTGACGATGCGGGAAAAGGCGCTGGACTGGACCGGCAACCAACAGGGGCTGGCCGGGCAGGCGCCGCTGCGGGTCTATGCGTCGTCGGAGGTGCATACCTCGATCGACCGGGCGATCTGGATTTCCGGCATCGGCCAGGACAACCTCGTGCGTATCCCGATCAAGGGCGGCTGGCGCGGCATGGACCCGGCGGCGCTGGAGGCCGCGATCGAGGCCGATCTGGCGGCCGGATTGAAACCGGCCGGCGTGATCCTCTGTGTCGGCGGCACCGGCACCGGGGCCACCGACCCGATTGCCGAGTGCTTGGCCATCGCGCGGAAATACAACCTCTACACCCATGTCGATGCCGCCTGGGCCGGCAGCGCGATGATCTGCCCGGAGTTCCGCCACTACTGGACCGGGATCGAGGGCGCCGACAGCATCGTCTTCAACCCGCACAAATGGCTGGGGGCGCAGTTCGACTGCTCGGCGCATTTCGTACGGAATCCCGAGGATCTTGTACGGACTTTGGCGATCAGCCCGGAGTACCTGAAAACCCACGGCGCCGAGGGGATCGTCAACTACTCCGAATGGTCGGTGCCGCTGGGCCGCCGGTTCCGCGCGCTGAAGCTGTGGTTCCTGATCCGCGCCTACGGGCTGGAGGGGCTGCGGGAGCGGATCAGAAACCATGTGAAATGGTCGGTGCAGCTGCACGACAAGCTGGTGGCAGACCCGGCGTTCAAGATCGTGACGCCGCCGATGTGGTCACTGTTCACTTTCCGCTATGCGCCGGAGGGGGCCGGGGACCTCGACGCGCTGAACCTTGCGCTGGTCAACGCCATCAATGACGACGGGCGCATCTACCTGACCCAGACCCGGGTGGATGGGGCGCTGGTCATCCGGTTCCAGGCCGGGCAATTTGAAACCACCGAGGAGGACGTGATGATGGCCTATGACGTGATCACCGAAATTGCAGGAAAGCTCCAGCCATGACCAAATTCGCAACCTATTCCGTAGGCAAGGAGACCCTTTACGGCGCGGTGGCCAAGGGGGGGATGATCGCCCTTTCGCCGGTCTATCGCGAATGGCCCGACCTGCGCACTGTGATCGAGGCCGGGGCGCTTTATGATCTGGCGGTGGCCGCACAGGACAAGCCGGTGACGCATCCGAACGGGACATTCGAGTATCAGATCCCGATCCCCGCCCCGGAAAAGATCATCTGCGTCGGCGTCAACTTTCCCGACCGCAACGCCGAGTACAAGGATGGGCAGGACGCACCGCCGAACATGTCGCTGTTCATCCGCTTCGCGCGCAGCTTTACCGGGCACGAGAACCCGCTGATCCGCCCGCCGGAAACGCCGCAGCTGGATTACGAGGGCGAGATCGCGGTGGTGATCGGCAAGGGCGGGCGGCGGATTTCGCAGGCCGACGCCTATGACCACATCGCCGCGATCACCCTGTGCAACGAGGGCACGCTGCGCGACTGGGTGCGGCATGCCAAGTTCAACGTCACCCAGGGCAAGAACTGGGACCATTCCGGCGCGATGGGGCCGTGGCTGGTGCCCTTCACCTCGCCCGCGCAGCTTGACGATGTGCGGCTGACAACACGCGTGAACGGCGAGCTGCGGCAGGACGACCGCACCTCGCGCATGCTGTTCCCGATCCGGCGGCAGATCGAATATATCTCGACCTTCACCACGCTGGTGCCGGGCGACATCATCGTGACCGGCACCCCCACCGGCGCCGGCGCGCGGTTCGATCCACCCCGGTTCCTGCGCCCCGGCGACGTGATCGAGGTCGAGGCCGAGGGAATCGGCAAGCTGGTCAACACGGTGGCGGACGAATGACGCCCGCGCAATACGACGAGGCCGCCGATAGCCTGTTCAACGCCGAGCAGACCGGACAGCAATGCGGGCTTCTCTCGCGGCTCTATCCCGGCATGACGCTGGACGACGCCTATGCGGTGCAGGCGCGGCTGATCGCGCGCAAGCTGGCGGCGGGGCGGCGCAAGATCGGCTGGAAGATCGGTCTGACCAGCCGGGCGATGCAGGACGCGCTGAAGATCGACACGCCCGACAGCGGGGTGCTGCTGGACGACATGGCGTTCGGGAACGGCGCCACCGTGCCCGCCGGTCGCTTCATCCAGCCAAGGGTAGAGGCCGAGATCGCCTTCGCGATGAAGGCCCCGCTGGCGGGCGCCGACTGCACCCGCGAGGATGTGCTGGCGGCGACCGATTACGTGGCGCCGTCGCTGGAGATCCTCGATACCCGTGTCCTGCGCGCCGACCCGGAGACCGGCAAGGCGCGCGTGATCGTCGACACCATCAGCGACAACGCCGCCAATGCCGGTGTCGTGCTGGGGGCCGAGCGTCATGCGCCCGACGCGGTCGACCTGCGCTGGACCGGCGCCATCGTCAGCCGCGACGGCGTGGTCGAGGAAACCGGGCTGGGGGCCGGGGTGCTGAACGACCCGGTGACATCCGTTCTCTGGCTTGCGCGGCGCATGGCGGATTATGGTCAGCAGATCGAGGCGGGGGATATCGTCCTGTCCGGTTCCTTCATCCGCCCGGTCGAGGCACCGGCCGGATCGCGTTTTGCCGCCGATTTCGGGCCGTTCGGCTCGGTTCACGTCACTTTCGACTGAGAGGTTTCCCATGCCCGTCCCCACAAACCCCTTCAAACAGGCGCTCGCCGCCGGCGAAAAACAGATCGGCTGCTGGATGAGCTTTGCCGATGGCCAGGCCGCCGAGATCATGGGCACCGCCGGGTTCGACTGGCTGGTGATCGACGGCGAACACGCGCCGAACGACATCCGCTCGATCCGCGACCAGCTGATCGCGCTGGCGGCCAGCCCCAGCCACCCGGTTGTCCGGGTCCCGCTCGGCGAGACATGGATGATCAAGCAGGTGCTGGACGCGGGCGCGCAGACCGTGCTGGTGCCGATGGTGGAAGGCGGCGATCAGGCGCGCGAGCTGGTGCGCGCCTGCACTTATCCGCCCGAGGGCATCCGTGGTGTCGGCGCCGCTGGCGGGCGGGCCACCATGTTCGCCTCGATCCCCGATTACATCCCGACCGCCGACGCCGAGATCTGCCTGCTGGTGCAGGTGGAAAGCCGCGCGGGGCTGGCCGGGCTGGACGACACCCTCGCCGTCGAGGGGGTGGACGGTGTCTTTATCGGGCCGGCGGACCTGTCGACCGACATGGGGTTCAAGGGCGACAGCGCCGCGCCGGAGGTGCGCGCGGCAATCGCCGATGCCATCGCGCGGATCGCGGCAGCGGGCAAGGCGCCCGGAATCCTCGGCGTGACCGAGGAGGCGACGCAGGCCTATCACGACATGGGGGCGCAATTCCTCGCCGTCGGGATCGACGTACTGGTGCTGGCACGCAATGCGCGGGCCCTGGCCGCGCGCTGGAAAAGCGCCTGAAAACGGGAAGGTGCGTATTTACACGCAATTGACCCGAGCGCGATCGCGGCGCTAGCGTATCTTCACGGGAGTTTCAGGCGCCACCAAGGGCGCTCACCAGGGAGAGAGAATCGTGACACGCATTTTCGTTGCGGGCATGGTGTCGGCGCTTGCGCTGGCCACCAGTGCGACCGCTGACATCAAGATCGCCCATGTCTACGGCAAGACCGGCCCCTATGAGGCCTATGCGAAACAGTCCCATGACGGGCTGATGATGGGGCTGGAATACGCCACCGGCGGCACCATGGAGATCGACGGCGAAAAGATCGTCGTGCTTGAAAAGGACACCCAGCTCAAGCCGGAGAACGGCCGCGCGCTGCTGGAAGAGGCCTATGGCGACGATGAGGTCGACCTGGCTGTCGGTCCGGTCAGTTCCGGCGTGGCGCTGGCGATGCTGCCGGTGGCCGAGGAATACGAGAAGATCCTGCTGGTGGAGCCGGCGGTGGCCGATTCGATCACCGGCGAGAACTGGAACCGCTATATCTTCCGCACCGGGCGCAACTCGTCCCAGGACGCGGTGTCGAACGCCATCGCGCTGGCCGGCGAGAACGTGCATATCGCGACGCTGGCGCAGGACTATGCCTTTGGTCGTGACGGCATCGCCGCCTTCAAGGACGCGCTGGAGGGCACCGGCACCGATGTCGCGCACGAGGAATACGTGCCCACCGACACCACCGACTTTACCGCCGCGGCGGAGCGCATCTTCAACGCGATGAAGGATCTGGACGGCAAGAAGAAGCTGTTCGTCATCTGGGCCGGTGGCGGCAATCCGATGGGCAAGGTCAACGCGATGGACCCGGGCCGGTTCGGCATCGAGATCGCCAGCGGCGGCAACATCCTTGCGGCGCTGAAGGGCTGGAAAGAGTTCGATGGCATGGAGGGGGCGACCTATTACTACTACGACATCCCCAAGAACCCGGTGAACGACTGGCTGGTGAAGGAGCATATGGACCGCTTCGGCACCCCGCCCGACTTCTTCACCGCAGGCGGCATGGCGGCGGGCATCGCCGTGGTCGAGGCGATCAAGAAGGCCGGCGGCACCGACACCGAGGACCTGATCGCGGCGATGGAAGGCATGGAATGGGAAACGCCCAAGGGCACCATGCGCTTCCGCCCCGAGGATCACCAGGCAATGCAGTCCATGTATCACTTCAAGATCAGGGTCGATCCGGAGGTGGAATGGGCGATCCCCGAGCTGGTGCGCGAGCTGGGCATCGACGACCTGCCGATCCCGGTTCGTAACCAGTAATCTTTTCCCCAAGGCCGTGGCGGGTCGGTTGACCGATCCGCCCCGGTCCGATCCCTCCGGATACCGTCCCCGCCCGCGTCCGCCGCGGGACCGAGAAGGACAGGACAGATGACCGACCCCATTCTCAGAACCCAGGACCTGACCGTACGCTTTGGCGGCCATGTGGCAGTGGATGCCGTGAGCTGCGCCTTTCAGGCCGGAGAACTGACCGCAATCGTCGGCCCCAACGGCGCCGGAAAGACCACCTATTTCAACCTGATCTCGGGCCAGATCCCCGCCACGGGCGGCAAGGTGTTCCTGCGCGGGCGCGACCTTGCCGGGATGTCGGCCTCGCAGCGCACCAAGGCCGGGATCGGCCGGGCGTTCCAGCTGACCAACCTGTTTCCCGACCTGACGGTGCTGGAGAATGTCCGCCTGGTGGTGCAATCGCACTCCGGGCAGGGCTTCAACCTGTGGTCGATGGCCAGCAGGCACAGCGAGTTGACCGAGGCCGCCGAGGCGGTGCTGGAACGGGTGCGGCTGGCCGACCTGGCCGGGCAGGTGGTCTCGGAACTGTCGCACGGCAACCAGCGCAAGCTGGAGGTGGCGCTGCTGATCGCGCTCGATCCGGCGGTCTACATGTTCGACGAACCGACCGCCGGGATGAGCGTGGACGAGGCCCCCGTGGTGCTGGACCTGATCGCCGAGCTGAAAGCGCAGAGCGACCGCACCATCCTGCTGGTCGAGCACAAGATGGACGTGATCCGCACCCTCGCCGACCGTATCATCGTGCTGCACAACGGCGAACTGGCCGCCGACGGCCCGCCCGCCGAGGTGATGGCCTCGGACGTGGTGCAGGAGGCCTACATGGGCAAGGAGCTGGAAGATGTCTGACCCGATCCTGCGGCTGGAAGGCGTCTGCACCAACATCGCCCAGTACCACATCCTGCAGGGGGTAGAGCTGGAGGTGCCGCGCGGACAGGTGACCATGCTGCTGGGCCGCAACGGGGTGGGCAAGACCACCACGTTGCGCACCGTGATCGGCCACTGGCGCGCCCACAAGGGCCGGGTGATGTTCGACGGCGAGGACATCACCGCCAAGCCGACCCCCGCCATCGCGCGATCCGGCGTCGGCTTCGTGCCCGAGGACATGGGCATCTTTTCCGACCTGACGGTCGAGGAGAACATGGTCCTGGCCGCCGCCTCGGGTCCGATCGACAGCGCCCGGCTGGACTGGGTGTTTTCCGCCTTTCCGCCGCTCAAGACCTTCTGGAGCTCGGAGGCGGGCAACCTGTCGGGCGGGCAGAAACAGATGCTCTCGATTGCCCGCGCGATGATCGAGGAGCGCAAGCTCTACCTCATCGACGAACCGACCAAGGGCTTGGCACCGGCCATCGTGTCGACCATGGCGCGGGCGCTGAAGGAGTTGAAGGCGCAGGGCGCCTCGATCCTGCTGGTGGAGCAGAATTTCGCGGTCGCCCGCGCCTTGGGGGACACAGCCAACGTGATGGACGACGGGCGGGTCATCTGGTCGGGCGCGATGGCAAAGCTGGCTGGGGATGCGGAATTGCAGGAGCGGCTGATGGGGCTGAGCCTGGAGGCGCACTGAGGGGGGGCCCGGCGGACGTCCGGATTTGAGTATTTGGAACGAGAAGAAGCAGGGGAAGGCGGTTCGCCATCCCGGTCTGCTGCAGGGGGTGAGGCGCAGGACATGAGACACTTGAGCATGTGCGGCAAGACGATACGGGGGGCGCGGCGATGACGGCCGCACCTAAACACGCGCCGAAGATGGCGGAGCTGAGCCTGGCCCAGCGGCTGGGCCCGTGGATGCCGGTGCTGCTGGTGCCGGCGCTGGTGGTGCTGGGGGCGCTGGCGATCCCGGAAACCTCGAGCTGGCTGACGCTGACCGTCTCGGGGCTGGCGATGGGGATGATGATCTTCATCATGGCCTCGGGGCTGACGCTGGTGTTCGGGCTGATGGACGTTATCAATTTCGGCCACGGCGCCTTTGTCTCGGTCGGGGCCTTTGTCGGGGTCACCGTGTTGCTGATGCTGGGCCAGATGACCGGCGCGCCCAGCCTGGGGCTGAACCTGGTGGCGCTGATGCTGGCGGTGCTCGGCGCGATGGCGGCCACCGGCGCGATGGGCTGGGCCTTTGAAAAGGTGATCGTGATGCCGGTCTATGGCCATCACCTGAAGCAGATCCTGGTCACCATGGGCGGGCTGATCGTGGTGGAGCAACTGATCATCGTGCTCTGGGGGCCGGAGGAGATCTATATCGCCCGCCCCGAAAGCCTGAAGGGCGCGATCACTTTTGCCGGGGCCGCGCTGGAGAAATACCGGCTGGTCGCGGTGGTGGTCGGGCTGGTGGTCTTTGCCGCCATGCGGTTCGTGCTGCGGCGCACGCGGATCGGATTGATCGTGCGCGCCGGGGTGCAGAACGGCGAGATGGTGCAGGCGCTGGGATACCGGCTGCGGCGGGTCTTTGTCGGTGTCTTCATCGCCGGATCGGCGCTGGCCGGGCTGGGCGGCGTGATGTGGGGCCTCTATCAGGAGGTGATCACCGCCCATATGGGCAACCAGGCGATGATCCTGATCTTCATCGTTGTGATCATCGGCGGGCTGGGCAGCGTCGAGGGCTGTTTCATCGGCGCGCTGCTGGTCGGGCTGCTGCAGAACTACGTCGCCTTTCTCGAGCCAAAGGCGGCGTTGATTTCCAACATCGCCCTGATGGTGGCGATCCTGATGTGGCGCCCGATGGGCATGATCCCGGTGGTAAAGGCGAAATGAGCATGTTGCGGTCCCTCCTCTCCGGCGACATGCCGCGCAGCCGCATCCTGGCGGTAATCCTTGTTGCGATCCTGGTCTGCCTGGCGCTGGCGCCGTTCCTGTTTCCCGGCGTGCGCACGGTGGACACGGCGGCGCGCATCTGTGTCTTCATCCTGCTGGTGGCGAGCTACGATCTGCTGCTGGGCTATGGCGGTATCGTCAGTTTCGCCCATACCATGTTCTTCGGTATCGGCGCCTATGGCGTGGCGCTGGCGCTGACCCATATGGGGCGCGGATTTGGCCCGATTTTCGTCGGCGCCGGCGCCGGGGCGGTGATGGCGGCGGCGCTGGCGCTGCTGATCGGGCTGTTTTCGCTGCGGGTGCGGGCGATCTTCTTTGCCATGATCACACTGGCGGTGGCCTCGGCGGTGGCTGTGCTGGTCAGCCAGATGTCGGGACTGACCGGGGGCGAGGACGGGCTGACCTTCAAACTGCCGCGCGCGCTTGGCCCGGCCTTCAAGTTCGGCAAGGAGGCCTTGGGCGGCGAGCTCTTCGGGGTGACATTGAACGGCAAGCTGCTGGCCTATTACTTTGTCTTCGCGGGCGCGCTGGTGCTGTTCCTGATGCTGCTGCGGGTGGTGAACTCACCCTTTGGCCGGGTGCTGCTGGCGATCCGAGAAAACGATTTCCGCGCCGAGGCGATCGGCTATCGCGTGGTCTACTACCGCGTCGCCGCCACCTGCCTTTCGGCGGCGGTCGCGGCGCTGGCAGGATCGCTCTATGCGGTCTGGCTGCGTTACGTCGGCCCCGAGACCACCCTGTCGATGGAACTGATGATCGACATCCTGCTGATGGTGGTGATCGGCGGCATGGGCACCATGTACGGCGCGGTGATCGGCGCCACGCTGTTCGTGCTGGCGCAGAATTATCTGCAAACCCTGATGGGCGCCGCCTCGGGGCTGGTCGAGGGGGTGCCGGTGCTGCCCCAGCTGCTGAGCGCCGACCGCTGGCTCTTGTGGCTGGGGGTGCTGTTCATCCTCAGCGTCTATTTCTTTCCCACCGGCGTCGTCGGGCGATTGCGTGGCGGGAAATAAGCAGGCTCAGCGCGACTTGAGCCGTGCCGCCGCGCGGGTGTAGCCGCCGGCGGCGCCGTCGACGAAATGCACGTGGTCGTCCTGCTGGACCGAAGGGACATAGCAGGTGACCAGCGCCTCGTCCTGTTCGTGCAGCCCGTAGCGGATCGCCCCCGCCCGTTCGGCGGCCTCCAGAACTGCGACGATCCGGTCGCGGGTGCTCCTGTCGCAATCCAGCGTCATCTTCAGCCCGTCGTCGAACTTGCGGAAATCGGCATTGGCGCTGACCTGCGCGGCATAGGCGGACGGCTCGAACCCGCCCAGCCGCAGCCCGGTCCTGAAAAGCGCCCAGGCCAGCAGGGTCTGGACCAGAAGCGCCAGCTTGCGCCGCAGGTGCGAGGATCTGCCGTGCGACGCCTGCGCCTCCAGCGACAGGCCCGGCGGCGGCCAGCCGACGCCCGGCCCGGCCACGGGGATCGGATGCCCAGCGCGGCTGAGATGGCCCGCGATCTCGACCACCTGACGCGCCACCCGCGCGAACGCCAAGGGATCGGCCCTCGGTTCCGGCTGCACCACCAGCGACAGGATCAGACCATTGCGCGCGCGCAGGTTCGACCAGCGGCAGGACAGGCCGGTAAGGTCGGGCTGCGTGCCTTCGGGCGCGGGCGGCACAGCATAACCGCCGGCCTTCATCCGCGCCTCGGCCCAGGCCATGCCGCCGCCGGAGAACATCGCGTAATCCACTCCCTGCGAGGCGGCGAAGCGCGCCACGCACAGATCGTGCCCGGCGGCACGGATATCGGAGACGGGCACGAGGGCGGCGCGCATCGACATGCCAAGATCGGCCTCGGTCCAGCGCCGCACCGCCGCCAGTGCGTCGCGCGCAAGCGGCGCATCCTGCGGCGCTATGGCAAAGGAGGCGCCGTCGCCGCCGAACACGAAGGGGAGCCGGCGCCCCTCCAGAGCGTTCAGCATCGCCGAAATCACCGCCGCTCCAGCCATGTTCACCGCCTTGTAGCGCCCCTTGGCGATTTCGGCGGTCGAGCCGACGATGTCGGCGGTTCCGACCAGCCAGTCGCCCGGCACCGGCGCGAAACCGTCCTGATCCACCAGCGCGGCGAAATCCGACTGCGGCGGCAGCCGATCGTAAAACCCGTCATCGTTCCCCACGCCATCCCCCCAGTCATCGATGCCCGGTGTGAAACCCGAGCCCATTAGAAGTAGGCCGCGCCAGGGTGGCAATCCATTCCACATTTCAGTGCGACACGCACTTGTGCGCGGTTCCCGAACATGCGACGCAACCGACGGGTGCACTGTAGTGAGGGGACGTCGCGTGGCGGGATTGATCTGGCTTTGTCTGGCCTATGTTCTGAGCCAATTTTTCCGGGCGTTCCTGGCCGTGCTGAGCGAGGTTCTCGAACGCGATCTGGGCGCCGCGCCCGAGGCGCTGGCCACCGCCTCGGGGCTGTGGTTCCTGTCCTTCGCGGCGATGCAGATTCCGGTGGGCTGGTCGCTCGACCACCTGGGGCCGCGGCGCAGCGCGGCGGCCTTGCTGCTGCTGGGCGGTGGTGGCGGGGCGGCGGTTTTCGCGCTGGCCAGCAGCCCGGCGCATATCTCCATCGCCATGTTCCTGATCGGGATCGGCTGTTCGCCGGTTCTCATGGCCTCCTACTACATCTTCGCGCGGGAATACCCGCCGGCGCGCTTTGCAACGCTGGCCGCGCTGATGCTGGGGGTCGGCTCGGCCGGCAATATCGTGGCCTCCTACCCGACCGCGCTGGCGGCCGAGCTGATCGGCTGGCGTGGCACGCTGGCCGGGCTGGCGGCGCTTTCGGCGCTGGTGGCGGCGGGGATCTTTGTCTCGGTGCGCGACCCGGCGCGGGTGGAAAGCACGGCGAAGGGCTCGGTCCTAGATCTTCTGAAACTGCCGGTGATGTGGCTGATCCTGCCGATGATGCTGGTCAATTACGCCCCGGCGGCCACTGTTCGGGGGCTGTGGATCGGCCCCTACCTGGCGGATGTGTTTCACCTCACCACGCCGCAGATCGGGCAGGCGACGCTGGCGATGGGGGCGGCGATGATCGCCGGAACGCTGTGCTATGGCCCGATGGACCGGCTGCTGGGCACCCGCAAATGGGTCGTGGCTGGCGGTGCGCTGGGATCGGTCGCCGCGCTGGTCTGGCTGATCGCGGCGATCGAGGTCAGCCCGCTGCTCTCGGTGGCATTGCTGGCCGCGGTGGGCTTTCTCGGTGGCTACTTCCCGGTAATCATCGCCCACGGGCGGGCGTTTTTTCCCGCCCATCTGGTCGGGCGCGGCGTGACCTTGATGAACCTCTTCGGCATCGGCGGGGTGGGGTTGATGCAATTCGTTACCGGGCGGCTTCACACCGGCCTTGCCGGTGGCGCCGCCTCGGCGCCCTATGCCGCGATTTTCGCATTCCTCGCGCTGGCGCTGCTGATCGGAACGGTTCTTTACCTGTTCAGCCGGGACAGCATCGACTGACCCCTTTTTTCCTTGTGCCAAAGCCTATATGACACCGCAGCCGGTCACGTGACCGGCCGTATCGCAAGAGAGGACATCATGGGTTATCGCGTCGTCGTCGCGGGTGCCACGGGTAACGTGGGCCGCGAAATGCTGAACATCCTGGCCGAGCGCCAGTTCCCGGTGGATGAGATCGCCGCGCTGGCAAGCCGCCGGTCGCTGGGCACCGAGGTGAGTTTTGGCGACACCACCCTCAAGACCCAGGATCTGGACACCTTCGATTTCACCGGATGGGACATGGCGCTTTTTGCCATCGGCTCGGATGCCACCAAGAAATACGCGCCGATGGCCGCCAGGGCGGGCTGCGTGGTGATCGACAACAGCTCGCTCTACCGCTACGACCCGGAAGTTCCGTTGATCGTGCCCGAGGTGAACCCGCAGGCGGTGCACGGCTATGGCAAGAAAAACATCATCGCCAACCCCAACTGCTCGACCGCGCAGATGGTTGTGGCGCTGAAACCGCTGCATGACCGCGCCAGGATCAAGCGCGTCGTGGTGTCCACCTATCAATCGGTCTCCGGCGCCGGCAAGGAGGGGATGGACGAGCTTTGGGACCAGACCAAGGCTGTCTACAACCCGACATCGGATATCACGCAGAAGAAATTCACCAAGCAGATCGCCTTCAACGTGATTCCGCATATCGACGTCTTCATGGAGGACGGCTCGACCAAGGAAGAATGGAAGATGGTCGCCGAGACCAAGAAGATCATCGACCCCAAGATCAAGGTCACCGCGACCTGCGTGCGCGTGCCGGTCTTTGTCGGCCATGCCGAGGCGATCAACATCGAGTTCGAGGATCACCTCGACGAGGACGAGGCGCGCGACATCCTGCGCGAAGCTCCCGGCATCATGGTGATCGACAAGCGCGAGGACGGCGGCTATGTCACGCCGATCGAATGCGTCGGCGATTTCGCCACCTTCATCAGCCGCATCCGCCAGGACAGCACCATCGACAACGGTCTGAACCTGTGGTGCGTTTCCGACAACCTGCGCAAGGGCGCGGCGCTGAACGCGGTGCAGATCGCCGAGCTGCTGGGGCGCGAGGTTCTGAAAAAGGGCTGAACCTGACCGGAATGAATGTCGGACAAGGGCGCCTTTTCGGGCGCCCTTGTTCTTTTCGGCCGTCGCGCGCACCCTTGGAAAAGGATTCTCAAAGGTGTTTTCATGCGTAGATTCATTTTTCTCGCAGCAATGCTGCCCACGGTCGGCCTGGCCGACCAGTTCGTTATGGAGGCCCCGGTCACCCATGTCACGATGCATCCCACCGGCGCGACGGTGGAGCGCCGGGTTCCCTTTGCCATCCCGCAGGGCCGGCACCGGCTGATCCTGCGCGGCGCCGATCCGGGCGTGCCGCTGGATGAGTTGCGGTTCTCGGTCGAGGGGGCGGTGCTTGAGACCCTGTCGGCACGTAGCGAGAACCTGCCGCCGCGCGACACCGGGGAAAGTCCGGCGGTCGCGGCCGCCCGCGACGAGGTCACCCGTATCGACCGCGCGATCCGGGACCTGCAGGACAAGCGCGCCGAACATTTGCTGGGCGTCGCTGCGGCAGAGGCGAAGCTGGGTTTCCTCGCCGGGCTGGGCGAGCGTGACGGCATCGCCGGCCAGGACGTGATCAGCCTGCGCGAGATCTCCACCATGGTCGCCGAGGAAACCTTGGCCGCAAAGGCCGCCGCCCTGCAGGCGCAACAGGCCGCCCGGGCGCTGAACGATCCGCTGAAGGACCTGACCGAGGAACTTGCCCGCGCGCAACAGGCGCTCGCCGCGTTGGTGCCGGATGTGGCGGACCCGGTCGAACTGACCCTGACCGTCACCGCCGGGGCGGCGAGCGAGGGGATGGTCACGGTCAGCTACCTGACCCCCGATGCGATGTGGCAACCGGGTTACGAGGCTAGGCTGAGTCGCGGCGATACCCCGCGCCTGACGCTGGCCCGCGTGGCCTGGGTGGCGCAGGACAGCGGCGAAACCTGGCGCGACGTGGCGCTGCAACTGTCCACGGTAGACCCCGCCGCACGCTCCACCCCCTCGGAGGTGGTTTCGCAAAGGCTTCGGATCGTCGAGCGCCCCGAGCCCAAGGCGTTGCAGCGCGCCGATTTCGCCGGTGCGGCACAGGCGCCAATGGTCGAGGCCCCGGTCGTTTTCGAGGAGGCCGCGTCGATCGGCGCGGCGCTGGACGGGATCAGCGTGACCTATGACTATGCCCCGCCGGTCACCCTGGCGCCGGGCACCGACGCGGTGCGCATCCCGCTGGGTGAGATCGCGCTGGAGCCGCAGATCTTTGCCCGTGCCGCGCCGCGTTTCGACGAAACCGCCTTTGTCACCGCCCGTTTCGTCAACGACATGGGCGAGATCCTGCTGCCGTCGGAGCGGATGCACCTTTATCTCGACGGGCAGTTCACCGGCCTCGGGCGGATGCCCCTGATCGCCGCCGGAGAGGAAACCGAGCTGTCCTTCGGCCCGATCGAGGGGCTGCGGCTTAAATCCATCCTGCGCGACCGCAACGAGGGCGACCGCGGCGTGCTGAGCAAATCCAGCGAACGGACCGAGACGCGGGAGTTCGAGATCATGAACCTGACCGGCACCGACTGGCAGGTCAGGCTGCGCGACCGGGTGCCCTATTCCGAGCAGGAGGATCTGAGCATCGACTGGAGCGCGACGCCGAAGCCCGGGATCACCGATGCGGACGGCATGCGCGGCGTGCTGGAGTGGCGTTTCCCGCTGCCCGCCGGAGCGGAGCAGACCCTGCGGCTGGAAACCCGGCTGAACTGGCCGGAAGGATACATCCTGCGCTGAGCCGCGCACACCGGTTTCAGATCTGCACGAATTCCCCCGATTTGGGGTCATAATACTCCAGCCCGCCCTCGCCGATATCGGTCCAGAGCCCATGTAGGCTGAGCGATCCGTCCTCGACCGCCTCAGAGACGAACGGGAAGGTCATCAGGTTGGAGAGCGAGGTCAGAACCGACTGCCGTTCCAGCGCGCGGGCCTGTTCGCCCTCATCTTCGATATCGGCCACAAGGTCGAATTTCGGCCGCAGTATATCCATCCAGCGGCCGACGAAGCTCTCCTTTTCCTCCAACTCCGGTGCGTGGCCCTTGCACATGTCGATGCAGCCCTGAACGCCGCCGCACTCGGAATGGCCCAGCACCATCAGGTGCGACACCTTCAGCACGGTCACCGCATACTCGATGGTCGCCGAGGTGCCGTGGTGATCACCGTCCGGTTCGTAGGGTGGAACAAGGTTCGCGATGTTGCGGTGAATGAAGAACTCGCCCTGGTCGGCGCCAAAGATCGAGGTCACGTGCACCCGGCTGTCGCAGCACGAGATCACCATCGCGCGGGGCCGCTGCCCCTCGGTCGCCAACCGGCGGTACCAGCTCCGGTTTTCCGCATAGGCGGTCGCCTTCCATCCCTGATAGCGTTGGATCAGATAACTCGGCAATGGTTTGGCGAACTGCATTCAAAATACCTCGCTTGATGACATCGGATCATCAGATAGTCTGAATTCCGCACAAATTCGAGAGATTCGGCGCGTTCTTCGAAACCTTTTGCAAACCTGTCGCCACGAGGATCGGCCCCGTGGGACAGGATGGTGAAGGCATTGGAGGGCAGGATGGGAGTGGTTTTCTCCCTGACACGCGGCGAGAAAGTTCAGCTTGATCAGGCGCGGCTGAGCCTTCTCTACCACAAGCTGGGCGAAGAGGGCGCCGACAGGGCGATCGGACGGGCAAGCCGGGAACTTGCGGCGCGAACGGCCCGGTGCCGCCGGTTGTGGGAGGCGGGCGACAGGGCCGGGCTGCGCAAATGCGCGCGCTCGATGATCCTGATCGCCGAGCAGGCCGGAATGAGCCAATTCGCCCGGGTGGCCGCCCACGTGTCCGCCACGGCGGCAGGGCATGACGCCGTGGCGCTCGCGGCGACGCTGTCGCGCTTGCTCCGGGTCGGCGAGAGTTCGCTTCGCGCGGTTCGCCGGGTTCACGGGGTGATGGTCTGACAGGGCTTGCAGCCGCCTGCGGGGCGGATAGTCTGCCCGGACCCGGACCAGAATGCGAGACTCGCAATGCCCCCCACCTTTGCCGCCCCCGATAGCCTTGCCGTTCCCCTGCACGTGATCGACCAGGCCGGTATGGACGACTGGTTGAAACAGCAGGACGACAGCGTTCGGCGCTGGGTCGAGGCCAACGGGTTTACCGGCGCGCGGGCGCAGGCGCTGGTGGTGCCGGGCAGCGATGGCGCGCCGGTCATGGCGCTGGCGGGCTACGGCGACGCCACCCAGCAGGCGCGGCGGCGCTTTCTGCTGGCGGCTGCGGCGCAGGCGCTTCCTTCGGGAACCTATCGCATCGCCTCGGGTCTTTCCGGTCAGGCGCTGGAAACCGAGGCCTTTGGCTGGCTGATCGACGGCTATGGCTTCGACCGCTACCGGGCGCAGAGCGGCACGGCGCGCGGGCTGGTTGCCCCGGAGGGGGTCGATGCGGGTCGGATCGAGGCGATGGCCGCCGCCGAATGGCTGATCCGCGACCTGATCAACACCCCCGCCTCGGACATGGGACCGGCGGATCTGGAGGCCGCCGCTCGGGATCTGGCGGAAAGCTTTGGCGCCGGCATCGACACCATCGAGGGCGACGACCTGCTGGCCCGGAATTTCCCGATGATCCACACAGTCGGCCGAGCCTCGGACCGCGCGCCCCGCCTGATCGACATGCGCTGGGGCAAGGCGGGGCCAAAGCTGACGCTGGTGGGCAAGGGGGTCTGTTTCGATACCGGCGGGCTGGACATCAAGCCGCCGCGCAGCATGGCGCTGATGAAAAAGGACATGGGCGGCGCGGCCACGGTGCTGGGGCTGGCCCGGATGATCATGGCGCTGGATCTGCCGGTTCAGCTCCGGGTGCTGATCCCGGCGGTGGAGAACGCGGTGTCGGGCAATGCGTTCCGGCCCGGCGATATCCTGACCTCGCGCAAGGGGTTGACGGTCGAGATCAACAACACTGACGCCGAGGGGCGGCTGGTGCTGGCCGACGCGCTGGCGCTGGCGGGCGAGGACAACCCCGATCTGATCGTGTCGATGGCAACGCTGACCGGCGCGGCGCGGGTGGCTGTGGGCGGCGATATCGCGCCCTATTTCACCGATGACGAGGGTGTGGCCAAGGCGCTGGCCACAGCGGGGGCCAAGGTGGCCGACCCGGTCTGGCGGCTGCCCTTCCATCCCCCGTATGAGCTGGATATCGAACCCGGGATCGCCGATCTGGACAATGCGCCGGGCGGCGGCATGGCCGGGGCGATTACCGCCGCGCTGTTCCTGCGCCGGTTTGTGGAGGCGTCGCGCTATGTGCATTTCGACATCTACGCCTGGAGCGCTGCGGCGGCACCGGGCCGGACCAAGGGTGGCTTCGGACAGGGCGCGCGGGCGTTGCTCGATGCGCTGCCGGCGTTGCTGAAGCTTTGAGCGACCGCCGCCGCCTGCGCTTCAACGGGCGAGTTGCCCATGACAGCCTGCGCGGGCAGGTGAAGGCCGCGCGATTCTCTCCCGGCGATCCCTGCATCACCGCCGCCCCGCGCGCCACGCTCTTTGCCAGCGCCGAGGGCGGCGCGCGCGACCGCGAACTGGTGCTGGGCGAGGGGTTTACCGTTCTCGACTGGCGCGGGCCGATGGCCTTCGGCTTTGCCGCGCGCGACGGTCATGTCGGCTGGGTCGAGGCCGCGGCGCTCTGGCCCGACGCGCCGGTCCCGACCCACCGGGTGCGCGCCCGCCACAGCTATGCCAAGGCCGAACCGGAGTTGAAGACGCGCGACGAGGTGCTCTGGCTGTCCCATGGCGCGCGGGTCACCGTGACCGCAACGCGTGGCACCTGGGCCAGCATCGCTACCCTGGGCGAAGACGGTCCCCGGCCGCTCTGGCTCCCCTTGGCGCATCTGGCGCCGGTCGAAAGCACCGAGGCCGGCCCGGTAGAGGTTGCCGCGCTCTTTCTCGGCACGCCCTACCTCTGGGGCGGCAATTCCTCGTTCGGGATCGATTGTTCCGGGTTGATACAGGCGGCCTGTCTCGCCAGCGGCATGGCCTGCCCCGGTGACAGCGACCAGCAGGAGGCCGAGCTGGGCCAGGCCCTGCCCGAGGGCACGCCGCCACAGCGGGGCGATCTGCTGTTCTGGGCCCGGCATGTGGCGCTGGTGGTGGATGACGAGACGCTGATCCATGCCAATGCGCATCACATGGCGGTGGTCCATGAGGGCATCACGGCGGCCATTGCCCGGATCGCGGCACAAGGCGACGGGCCGGTGACGGCGCACAAGCGGCTGTGACGCCGGCCTGTTCCGCGGC
>Ga0070728_10003031_pt1 | contig 19423 bp, 14 predicted proteins | sample tdDd471_FD_66723 | JGI IMG/M metagenome (GOLD analysis project Ga0070728, IMG submission 66723) | Marine sediment microbial communities from the Atlantic coast under amendment with organic carbon and nitrate - tdDd47.1 | ecosystem: Environmental > Aquatic > Marine > Coastal > Sediment | place... | reverse complement strand
CTAAACGAACCATGAAGTATAAAAGTGTAACTGGCTATTTTGTTATTGGTATTTTCCTACTATTGGCATCAGGGTGTCAGAACGAAGTAGTAGATGATTCCGGGAAATTACTCGGACGTTGGGATATTATAGAAGCCAAACGAGGTGGACAAGTAACGGAATCTTTAGACCAGCTTTTTTTTGAATTTTTCCAGGATGGTAAAATGCGTACCAATATACTTGGTGCGACTGAAGATGCCAGCTATATGATGGAAAACATGATAATTAAGCAACGTGAAAGTCAACTTGAAATTGATTATAAAGTAGACTCTTTGACTGATTCTGTACTGACCATGTCTACTACTATCAATCGATATAACTTCCAATTTAGGCTAGGAAAGACCATTGTAGAGGAATAGATATTTTGCCAATAACTTAGCCAAATTAAGAAATATGAAGGTCAGTCTCCGATTGGGTGAAATTTTTCTCATCCAGGTTTTCTTGTATATGCTCTGTTGGCTAGTCAATGACTACTTGGCCAGTATGGTCAGTCTGATTTTTGCTACGATGTTCCTAGCTATTCTGCTGGTTTCATTGGTAGTAGAGGTCGTGGAAAGGTCTCGTGTTCCCAGATGGTATTTCATCTTCATGCTCATTTCTGTGATAGCTCCCATCGTATCAGCAGGTATCTACCTGAGTATTAGCCAAGGTGTAGACTGGATGAAGTAAGTCCGCTGTAGGATTATTTGCTTTACCGTTGAACTAAAAATGGGTAAATCAAGTTTTAAGCAGTATGTTTACCTCCTGTTTTTGAGGAAACAGTTTTTCAGCGATTCTAAAACTTCTATTGGCCCGTGAAAGAACTTGCCGTACTCAATAAATACTTTGTTAAATACCGTTGGCATCTCTTGCTAGGGATCGTTTTTGTATCTGCTTCTAACTATTTCCGAGTATTGCAGCCCAGAATGATTCGAGAAGCTCTAGACTTAGTAGTAGACAATATCAGTTACTTTTATTTATTTAATGGTTTTGAATTGAGAAGTGCCCTCTTCAGCGTATTGGGTCAAACCCTAATGCTATTTGGACTCTTGGTGCTGCTACTGGCCTTGGCCATGGGCGTCTTTATGTACTTCATGCGGCAAACGATCATTGTGATGTCTCGGCTGATCGAATACGATTTACGCAAGTCGTTATTTGGTCACTATGAAAAGCTTCCACTAGCCTTTTTCAAAAGGAATAAGACTGGGGATTTGATGGCTAGAATATCTGAAGATGTATCAAAAGTTCGGATGTATTTGGGGCCGGCAGTCCTGTACGGCATCAACTTGGTTTCGCTCTTTATATTCGTGATTTATTCGATGATTAGTGTGAGTCCCTTATTGAGCCTTTACTCGCTCGCCCCCCTACCCTTTCTTTCCATTGCGATTTATTATGTGAGCCATATTATCAATAAGCGTAGTACCGTTATTCAGCAGCAATTGAGCAAATTGAATAGTAATGCGCAGGAAGTATATTCGGGGATCCGCGTAGTAAAATCTTATGTGCAGGAAGAACCCATGACGGGCTTTTTCAAGCAAGAAAGTGAGGACTATAAAAACAAAGCCCTACGCTTGGTAAAAGTAGAATCTCTTTTTCATCCGGTGATGGTTTTGTTGATTGGGGCCAGTACCATCATTACGGTATATGCCGGTGGTTTGTTGGCTGTGCGAGGCGATATTACGGCTGGAAACATCGCTGAATTTGTCATTTATGTCAATATGCTAACTTGGCCAGTTACCGCAACGGGTTGGATTGCCTCGATTATTCAGCAAGCTGCAGCCTCCCAAAAACGCATCAATGAATTTATGCAGATCGAGCCTGAAATCAGCAATCAGGTAGGACAAGAAGATACCCCCTTAAGTGGTCAAATTGCCTTTAAAAATGTACAATTTGTCTATCCTGATACAGGGATCAAAGCCCTTGAGGATGTTAGTTTTGAATTGGAAGCAGGTCAGAAAATGGCCATTATTGGCAGAACGGGTTCGGGTAAGACGACCATTGCCGATTTGCTGGTTCGGATGTATGATGTTTCTGACGGGTCAATCGAATTAGACCATAAGAACATTGAACAGCACGACCTGAATAAGTTGCGGAAACGGATCGGTTATGTACCGCAAGATGTTTTTCTATTTTCCGACACGATATCGCAGAACATCGCCTTTGGACAACGTGAGGCGAGTCAGGCAGAAATCGAAGCCTTTGCCAAGCACGCCGCTGTTTATGATGATATTATGGGATTGACCGAAGGCTTCAACACCATGGTCGGAGAACGAGGCGTAACGCTATCTGGTGGTCAAAAACAAAGAGTATCTATTGCTCGTGCCTTGATCAAAAAGCCTGATATCGTCATCCTCGATGATTGTTTATCTGCCGTAGATACAAATACAGAAAAACAAATCCTGGGTTATTTCACCTCGGCCCTATCCGACAAAACAGCCATCATCATTACTCATCGTATCTACTCCCTCTTACAATTTGATAAGATCATCGTTTTGGACGAGGGCAAGATCGTAGAAGAAGGTACCCATGCAGAACTACTGCAAAATAAAGGGTACTACTACGATCTTTATGAAAAACAAACGATGGAAGAAGAAGAGGTCTAAATGCTACAATTCCAAATTGGGTTGTAATTTTTCGTCCTCTCTTTCGTAGAATTCGTTGATGATTTTTAAAACTTCCTTAGGATCATCCGTCATCGGAATCAAGTCCATATCTTTTTCACTGATATTACGTTCCTTCTCCAGCATCACTTCCTTGATCCAATCGATCATCCCACTCCAAAATTGAGTACCTACTAGAATAATCGGAACCGGTGAGATTTTCCCTGTCTGCACCAAGGTTAATACCTCAAAAAGCTCATCCATAGTCCCAAAACCACCTGGCAAAGCGATGAAGGCCTGTGCATACTTTACAAACATTACTTTTCGCACAAAGAAGTAGCGAAAGTTCAGATTATGATCAGGATCGATGAATTGATTATGGCTTTGTTCAAAGGGTAAATTGATGTTCAAGCCGACCGAACTTCCGCCAGTCAAGAAAGCGCCTTTATTACCCGCTTCCATGATACCGGGGCCGCCTCCAGTAATTACACCATATCCTTCCACTGTGAGCAGCCGCGCAATTTCAACTGCCAATTTATAGTAAGGGTGATCTGGTTTTGTTCTGGCTGAGCCAAAGATGGACACACAAGGGCCAGCATGATTTAAGGTTTCGAAACCTTCTACAAATTCAGAAATGACCTTGAACATGGTCCATGAATTTTCGCCTTTCAATACTGTTCCCCATTTCTTCATGGGGTGCTTACCATTTGCTTGCACTTCGTTTTCTTGCATATTTTCAATTTTTAACGTACCACGCTTATAGGCGTATACTCTACGCTTTTGTGCTTATCTAGAACCACAAAATAGGAGAGAAGGATATAAAAAGGCCCAATTTTTCTCAAATCGGGCCTTAAATTAACACTTTCAGCGAGCAATTTGTTGGCGTCGCTAATTATTCTTGTAAGCAGAAAATGCTTCCTCGATGTATTTATGGAGTTCCTCTGGATTAGAGAATTGTTCAAACACTTCTTTCAAGCGAGGAGATCGAGCTACGCTAGAAGGGAAGACATGGCGCACTACATCCGACTTGGTTACTTCTTCACCACTCAGGATAATCAATCGCTCAATCACATTTCTCAATTCTCGAATATTCCCCGTCCAATTAACGCTTTGCAGGGCGGTAATAGCGGCAGGTTCTATTTTTTTGGCAGTAATCCCGTATTCACGGCAAATCTGCTTGTTGAAATGATCCACCAATTGGGGTATATCATCTTTTCGTTCATTCAAAGGAGGTACATCGATGATAATGACGGCTAATCGATGGTATAAATCTTCTCGGAATCGACCGGCATCAATTTCCTTTCGCAAATCCTTATTCGTAGCCGCAATGACGCGCACATCTACCTGAATTTCCTTATCCCCTCCTACCCTGCTGATTCGGTTCTCTTGCAAGGCTCGTAATACCTTCGCCTGTGCGGATAAGCTCATATCACCAATTTCATCCAGGAAGAGGGTACCACGATTGGCTAACTCAAATTTTCCGATACGTTGTTTGACTGCAGAAGTAAAAGCTCCCTTCTCATGTCCAAATAGCTCGCTTTCAATCAACTCGGATGGAATAGCTGCACAATTGACTTCTACGATGGGGTTGCTTACGCGAGCACTCTTTTCATGAATCCACCTAGCGACCAATTCTTTTCCTGTTCCGTTGGGACCAGTCACCAGAACTCTAGCCTCTGTTGGGGCCACTCGGTCTATTGTCGCCTTAATATCACTGATGCCCGTAGATTCGCCAATGATTTCTTGCACCTTGGCTTTCGATACCTTTCTCTTTAAAACTTTGGTTTCAGAAATTAGGCTGGACTTATCCATCGCATTGCGAAGGGTGATCAATAAACGATTGAGGTCTGGTGGTTTGGAGATAAAATCGAAGGCTCCTTTCTTAACTGCTTCGACAGCTGTATCAATATTGGCATGCCCCGAAATCATGAGTACCGGGGTATCGGCGGCGAGTAACTGAATCCGCTCTAAGGCTTCCATGCCATCCATTTTGGGCATTTTAATATCCAAAACGATAACATCGTATTTATTCTGTTTCAGTTTGACTAGACAATCAAGGCCATCTACGGCCTCGTCTACTTCATACTTTTCAAACTCTAGAATTTCGCGAAGCGTCCGACGAATACTACGTTCATCGTCGACGATTAGAATTTTAGCCATACGCGTAAACAGTGTTTTGTGTGTTAGCTTAGTTGAGTCCTTAAGTATTAGCTATCACGACTTTAAAAATGAACGACAATAAGATACTGTATAGTTACGGTTTTTTGCAAATAATAGTTGCAGTAAAACATCAAAAAGCCCAGGGAGCCGGCCTGCTTGAACCCAACAATTGGAGGGCCAAAATAGCAGAATACCATCAAAAATCACTATTTTCAAACCCATCATAACACACTAATAGTCCGTGTAGTTATATTCACACTAAAGCTAATCGATAATGCAACGAATTATTACTTTTTTTATCTGCCTTTTGTTTTTGGCCACCTGCCAGTCACCGGAAGAGGTGCAAGAAGTTTCTTTACCTGAACCCGATATGGATCACGGGGCACTAAATATACCAGCCGGTTTTGGTGCCTTTATAGTAGCCGACACCCTTAAAGGGCTCCGTCATATTGTAGTGAGGGACAATGGCGATATTTATGTCAGTCATGCCCGAGAACAAGATGGATTTGGCCGCAAGGCTTTGCGAGATACCAATAATGATGGTCGAATAGATTCCATTGTCGCCTTTGCCAACACCGTCGGTACCGGTATGAATATCCATAAGGATTACCTGTATATGGCCAATGATTCTATGATATTTCGAGCCAAGCTCCAGGCTGATGAATTGCTACCCGCTGAAAAGTTGGACACCCTAGTATTCATCCCCAAAACCGGCAAGGGGCATCGCTCTAAAACAATGACCTTTGATGGAGAAGGTAATATGTATGTTAATGTGGGTTCTTTTTCCAATGCCTGCCAAGAAACGGCGAGGACCAAAGGATCAATGGGAATGGACCCTTGCCCTGAATTGACCTATCGGGCGGGTATTTGGCGATTCAGCGATGAAAAACTGAACCAAACCCAAGAAAAAGATGGTTTTCACTACGGGAAAGGAATTAGAAACGGCATGGCACTCCGATGGAATACGGCCAACAATTCACTGTACTGCATGCAGCATGGTCGAGATCAATTAAATGGGCTATGGCCAGAGAAATTTACCGAAGAACAGAGTGCTTTATTGCCTTCAGAAGAATTTCTACAAGTGCATGAAGGAGAAGATTTTGGTTGGCCTTACTGCTACTATGATCACTTCCAAAGTAAAAAAATATTAGCGCCAGAATATGGAGGCGATGGCAAAGAACAAGGTCGCTGTGAGGGGATCAAATCACCAGTAGTAGCCTTTCCTGGACATATGGCGCCCAACGATCTTCTCTTCTACACTGGCGATCAATTCCCCGATCGCTATAAAAATGGTGCATTCGTTGCCTTCCATGGCTCCTGGAACCGTGCCCCCTACAATCAGGGTGGTTACTTTGTAGCTTTCGTTCCAATGGCAGATGGCAAAGCCACGGGCGACTGGGAGGTCTTTGCCGATGGCTTTGTTGGGCCCAATCCGGTTGCTAGTCCTCGTGACGCCGTGTACCGTCCCTGTGGCTTAGCCCAAGGGCCAGACGGTTCTATCTATGTAACCGATTCCCGGAAAGGCAGAATTTGGCGAATTGCCTATTATGGCGAAGATTATGAATCTTCTCCTAGTGGAGGGGCAGCCGCGCCTAAAGACAAAGTTTTTGCCGTGAATGCCAGTACAACAGATAGTCCTTCCGCTGGCGAATTGGCCGTCGGACAAGCCTCCTATGAGCAATATTGTGCCGTATGTCATATGAAGGATGGCGCTGGAGTGCCAGGCATGAATCCCCCCCTACAACAAGTAGAATGGGTGACGGGCGACAAAGAGCGGTTGATTGGAATTGTATTGAATGGCCTACGCGAACCCTTGGAAATCAATGGCGAGACCTACAGGAATGCCATGGCTGCCTTCCCTTACCTGCAAGACGAGCAGATTTCGGACATCCTGACCTATGTTCGTAGTCATTTTGGAAATGAGGCAGATGCCGTAACCGTAGAGGAAGTAAAAGCAGTCAGAGGAGACGAGAGCTAGCCGAGCACAAGTGAATGACAAAAAAGAAAAGAGCGTAGGCGAACTTCGCCCGCGCTCTTAATCCACGTTTTGAATGATATTTTCGCCTTCCGCACATTTCGTTTGAAAGGCAAGGCGTTTTTTTCGTACTGGAAGTAGGGAGCTTGGGGAAAAGCCGACTTCCTTTGCGAATTGAGCTCTGGTGAAGTGCCAAACCAAATGGTCAAGCACTTCAACCTGTACCCGCTCGCTATTTTTTGGATTTTTAGGGTGTTGTCAAACGATTACTTTGGTTTTTTGGGGTGTAGGTTTAGGGAATTGGATGGTTTGTCAATGGGATTAAAAGTTGCTAAAATTCCGGGATTACTAATTAATAGGATTTTAAGTATTGGGATTATAATTACTCGGTTTAATGGGATTGTTTGTTCGGTTTCATTTGTCTTTCACTATACTGTGTATTGGCTAGAAAAAATGTCCCCTCAAAAAGGATATTTTTTAAACAAACTTTCAAAACAAATCATAAAAAACTCACTATCAACATGTTACTTTCTTAAAAAACACAACCTAATTACACTGCTCAAGGAAAGTTGCTGGTGTAAAACATGCAAGATCAGCGATGTTCAATTACTACTAGGCATTTTACGCCAAGAGCTGTTGAAGGTGTCTACCCCAGCTCTAAGCCCTAAACCTTCAACTTTCAACACATAAACCCTACTCCACTTATCAAGGTAAACCACCAATTTTGCAGCTTCAAAGCTGTGATTCCCAACCTTTACGACAGCCTTATCTGTCTTAGCTAAAAAACTTAATGATGAAAAAGACACTGATTTTTGTATTGTGTTTGGGTGCGAGCTTTAGCTGGCTTGACGCACAATCATCTCGTTTTCAATGGGGATTCTATACCCAAGGAAGCCGCGCCAATATCACCGACATCTATGAATGGCGAAATTTTTATTGTTTTGAAGGCTGTGAATCGATTGACCACAAGGCCAGTTTTAGTTTTGATGTGGGGCTGCTCGGCAGCTTGACCATCCGCGAGAATTGGCTATTGAATCTTCGTTTGGGTTACCAGGAATTTAACTATATAGAAGTAGAAACCTGGTCACCGGGAGCAGGTGTTTTCACGCAAGATACAGAACGTAATTTGCAACATTACAGCCTGGGGTTGGGGATCCAGCACACTCCCTTTTCTATTGGGACTACTCGGCAACAACTCTACGTCAGTGCTACACTTTGGGCACTTTGGAACAACAAACAATGGATGAATTTTGGTAATACCGATTTTGAAGGGACGATCAAGGCTTGGAATACATTGGGAGAATTTGGAGCGGGGATCCAATGGCCTATGGGAAAAGGGATACTGGCGGTAGGGCCACATTTTCGTTTTGCCTTAGCTGACTTTGCAAAAGCACCTAATTCGCCTGTTCGAACCAATGAAAACAGCCAATTATTCCCACAAGAACTGGGTATAAGTATACAATTCCGTTTCCAGTAGTACAAAAAAAAACGCAGGCAATAAATTACCTGCGTTTGAATTAGCTGTTTTGAAAATGACCGAAGTCTAATTCAGTAGTTTTGGTTGTTTGGGCGTTAAAATAGGGTTTTAGGTAATCTACAATCTACAAATAATCACAAAAGTTTTTTGGTGCTTTGGGGTATCGGATTTGGGATTGTGAAAAAACTGGGTTTTGGTTTTTGGGATGTTGTTCTTGGGATTGTGAAAAAACTGGGGTTTTGGTTTTGAAATACTGTTCTTGGGATTACAATCGTTGTCTAAGTGGTTGTTGGGATGACCTTTTATTTGTTTTCATTTGGCTTACATTATACTGTGTATTGGGTGAGATAAAATGTCCTGCTTTAATTTTACTTTTTTCTAAAAAAAACAAAAAATCACACCTAACCACATGAAAATCAATTAATTATTTTTTGATAAAAATTTGATTTTCGATTAAACAACGCTGTATCAGGAGATGTGAAATAGGTTGGTGGATAGGACAGGGTTCAGCACTGAAGTGGCTGAACCAAGGACGAAGGGGAAAGAGGAAGACTTACAAACTCTCCAGAAGGCAGTGTTTCCGATTTCGCATTTCCCACTTCCGCCTTATTCGTCCAAGCCTTGAAGAGCAATAGGGTTTTAACTAGCCGCTAACTCTTGCAGCGCCATCCAAGCCATCAGACCGGTACTCACCTCCAGGCATTGCTCATCTACATTGAATGTATTGGTGTGAATCGGAGAATTAATTCCTTTAGCTGGATTGCCGGTGCCTAATCGATAAAAACAAGCAGGCATGACCTGCGAATAATAAGCAAAGTCTTCACCAGTCATTCGCATCGGTAAGTCCACTACATTGTCAGGGCCTAGGTATTCCGTGGCGTAGGCTTTGGCATTGACCGTCAAAGCGGGGTTGTTAATTAAAGCGGGATAACCGTTGGAGACCTGAAAATCACAGCTTCCTCCCATGGCTTTAGCCATTCCCTCTGCCATTTCCTTCATCAAGCGATGTGCTTCCTTTCGCCAGCCTTCCTCGTAAGTTCTGAAGGTACCTTTGAGTTTGACTTCATTGGGAATTACGTTGGTAGAGCCACCGGTGGAGGCGATATAGCCAAAGGTCATCACTGAGGGCAAGGTAGGATTAGCCCGACGGCTAATTATTTGTTGAAGGGCCGTAATGATTTGGGATGTAATCACAATTGGATCGATACAGTTTTGAGGAATGGCTCCATGCCCCCCTTTTCCCGTCACCGTCATATACAGTTCATCGGTAGAAGCCATATACATACCCGGACGGAAGCCTACTTTTCCTACCTGCAATGGCGGATGAACATGCTGACCAAAAATGCTAGTTGGGCTTGGATTCTCCAATACGCCTTCTTTGATCATGATGGAAGCGCCACCCGGTAACATTTCTTCAGCAGGTTGGAAGATCAATTTGATTGTTCCTGCAAAATTATCTTTCAGTTCATTCAGTATTTTTGCGGTTCCCAATAAGGAGGAAGAATGTACATCGTGCCCGCAGGCATGCATCACGCCTTCATTTTTGGATTTGTAGGGCACCTCATTGGCTTCGGCGATCGGGAGCGCATCAATATCAGCTCGCAAGGCCACCACCTTATTACCTGGCTTTTTTCCTTCAATCAAGCCCACTACCCCATTCTCAGCCACGCCATGCTCATGCGGAATACCCCATTCTTTTAGTTTTCCGGCAATAAATTTGCCTGTTTCTACTTCGTGAAAGGATAATTCGGGATGGGCATGAATATGTCTTCTCAGACCTATAACTTCATCGAAATAGGTATTTGCTAAAGCCTGTATTTGCTCTTTCAAGGTGTTGCATTTTTGATTGAGCAGCGAAATTAGGGAGTTGTCATTAGAAAGTGAGGTGTAAGGGGAGATTTTTCAATAAATAAAATACAGCTTAGCCTTTAGGGCAAACGCCTCAAAGCGATTTCTCCAATTTTGTAAAGAAGTGAAGGTTTCATAGGTGAAGGCGGAAGGGCGAATTCGGAAAGTGGAACGTACACCACCATGGCCTTACTTCCTCCAGCTCAATAAGCGAAAAAATAACACTTCGGAATATTGAAGCACTTAACCAGGAATTCCGCTGATTAGGGGTAAGTTAAAAATAAAGCCATCATTTATCCTTCGGCTTGGTTCGATCTCTTAAATAGAAAATACACCACAACCCCCAAGCCCGCAATCAACAAACCAGCAAAGGCTTGGCTCGGTCTATTAATCAGGGTATTGACCAAAAAGACAGCTACAATTCCAATAAAGATGGCCGGAACGATGGGGTACCCCCAGGTTTTATAAGGCCGCTCTTGATGGGGGAGTTTCTTTCTGAAGATGAAAACACCATAAGCTGCCAAAGCCATGAATAAGAAATCCATGAAAACGACATAGGTAATCAGATTGGAAAAAGTACCCCAGAAAAGGAGTAATAGAATCGCCCATAAGGCTTGAATGAGCATGGCATTGGCCGGCGTGTGAAAGCGAGGATGTATTTCTGCCAGTGCCTTGAAGAAAATGCCATCCTTGGCCATCGCGAAGTAAATGCGTGGCGCCGACATGGTATAGATACTGATCGTGCCAAAGATCGAAATGGCAATGGCTACAGCAACCATTTGTCCACCATTGGGAAGGACGGCGGCTATAGCATCACCAGCTACTCTTTCGCTCGCCAATAATTCTTCCATGGGAAGTAAGAGCATATAGGCCAAATTGACCAGCACATAAGTTAAAGTCACGATCAGTGCCCCAAGCATCATCGCTCTAGGAACGGTCTTCTGCGCATTAATCGTCTCACCGGCTACATAGGAAGCATGGTGCCAGCCACCATAGGACCAGAGGACTCCAATCAAGGCAATCAACAATCCACTGTAGATATTGATCTGCCCGTCGACAGCCATCGATAAGCTAAAATCAACCTTGGAAGCATCATAATAAAAGAACCCAATCAGAATAATCCCTGCAATCGCTAGTAATTTGAGCCCTGTAAATATATTAGCCAAAGACTGGCTTACCTGCACGCCAATCACATTAATGAGGGTCAGAACCGCGATAACGCCCACCGCCACCATGGTTTTGATCGTAGGATCCATGGGGAAGAAAAAGGTGAGGTACTCTGCTAAGGCAATGCCAAGTGCGGCCAGTGATCCCGTATTGATTGCCAACAAGATAACCCAACCGTATAGAAAGCCCGTCAGATCACCATAGGCTTGCTTTAGGAAAACGTACACGCCACCGGACTGTGGAAACAAACCACCCAATTCGGCGAAAGTTAGCGCTCCAGTCAAACTAATTAGTCCACCAATGATCCAAATAATGAGCACCAAGCCATGATTTTGGAGCGGTTGTGCAACGACATTGGGCGTTGTAAAAATACCGGCGCCGATGCAGCTACCGACAGCAATCATGGTAAGTCCGTATAGGTTAATGCGTTTATTGAGTTGGCTCATGTTGTTGGTCTTTCTTTTTGAAGATCCAACAAGATAATAAATATACCGACCTTGCAATGGTTTGGAAAATCCAAATAATGACAAGGCCAGTATCTCTCTAGACTTTGCTCTATTGCAATGGCGTGATCTCCGCATTTTTCTTTTCCAATAGTGCTTTCAAGCGATCCATTCCCAGCTGATTCATGGCGCTCATTTTCTTCTTAACACCAAATAATCCCATCATGAATCGGCTAAAACCAGAGCTTTCCAGGGTGAAAGTTTGGATTACTTCTACGCCTTCAGCTTTCTCACTAAGCTGATATTCAAAAACAGGTTGGCTTTTATAGGGCTTAGCTATTTGACATTCCATTCGTAAATACGCATGGTCTTTCATTGCCACCAAGCGTTGAAAGCCTTCACTTTTTTCGGCGACACCTTGCCAATGAAAAGTCGATCCCAATTCTCCATTTACACCGGTGACGTGATTCTTTTGCTCAGGGTCGGTCACCACAAAAGGAGACCATTCTGGGAATCGTTCCAGGCTACGTAGCAAATTGAAAGTCTCCGCCTGGCTAGCCTCTATGGTTACTTTAGAAGTAATGGTGATGGCCTTCTTTTGAGCTTGCACATTAATAGCCATAGGGAAGATAAGAAGGGCAATACCGGATTTAATTAATTTCGTCATGATTGAAGTATTATTACTAGTTGTTAAATAGATTTCATGTTCATGACGAATGGCTCTCGTAAATTAGGACAAGTGGTCATTTTTCTTTTGAGATGGGGTGACCAATAGCCTAGTTGCATTCAAATATTTTATCGGGAATGGGCTACCTACAATGGCTAGTGTATTAATCCTACTACGGGACAGATACGGTTTATCAGTTGAAGGTTGAAGGTTTAATGCCGCGGTATAAACCTTCAACCCTAAATTTAAAACCCGGTTGGAGTAAGATGTCCAGTAGTAGGTGTATTAATTCAAGTTTTTCTACATTTGCGTGAAAAATAAAGTTGATATGAAGATCATCTGCATTGGACGCAATTATGTGGATCACGCCAAAGAACTCAATAATCCAGTTCCTTCCAGACCAGTGGTGTTTATGAAGCCCCCTTCTGCCCTACTGATCAACAAGCGTCCTTTTTATTATCCAGACTTTAGCAAGGATGTGCATTATGAATTGGAGGTAGTGCTTAAGATCGGGAAAAATGGGCGTCATGTTCAAAAGGAATTTGCGGCAGATTATTTTCAAGAGGTGGGTTTAGGGATCGACTTCACCGCTCGTGATCTACAATCTCAACTGAAGCAAAAGGGTCATCCTTGGGAGATCGCAAAAGCATTCGACCATTCCGCTGTACTGAGTTCATTTGTACCCATTGAAACAGTCAATCGAAGCGCAATTGAGTTTCAGCTCATGAAGAATGGAGAAGTGGTGCAACATGGCAATACCAAAGATCTTATTTTCTCTTTCGAAGATATCATCGTCTATGTTTCTCAGTACTTTAAATTGCAAATGGGAGATCTAATTTTCACAGGTACTCCAGCTGGTGTTGGGCCAATAGCTATTGGCGATCAATTAGAGGGATTATTATTTAAGAAAACGGGGACGGAGTCGCTGCTAAGCTGTGAAATAAAGTAAATCATGCAAGCCTTGTTGGCCTCCAATTCCGGGCCTTAGCTCTTTTACCTACAAAACATCTAGCAGTAGATTAGAATACTGCTTAATCGATATACGGGAATCCAGCGGAGATGCAAAGCCCAGAAATGGACACTTTCCATTTAGTCTTTCCCATAAGACAGGTGAAAATCAAAAGTATTTCTATTTTTGCACCGAAATATATCAGAGCAACTCCTTAATAAAAGAAAAAATAGTATACCAAATGCCATATTTATTCACTTCTGAGTCCGTTTCTGAGGGCCATCCCGACAAGGTAGCCGATCAAATATCTGATGCCTTAGTTGATCATTTCTTGGCCTTTGATCCTAGCTCCAAAGTAGCTTGTGAAACACTAGTCACTACTGGCCAAGTTGTTTTAGCCGGCGAGGTAAAGTCCAATGTTTATCTAGATGTGCAAGAAATAGCTAGAAACGTTATTCGTCGTATTGGTTACACCAAATCCGAATACATGTTTGAAGCCAATTCCTGCGGTGTGCTTTCAGCCATTCACGAGCAATCACCTGAAATCAATCAGGGGGTAGAGCGTGCGGCACCCGAAGAACAGGGTGCAGGTGATCAGGGTATGATGTTTGGTTATGCCACTAATGAGACGGACAATTATATGCCTTTGGCTTTGTATATGGCACATCTTATACTAGAAGAATTGGCCGCTATACGAAAGGCAGGGAAAGAACTCACCTACCTACGTCCCGATTCCAAATCTCAGGTGACGATTGAATATTCTGATGATCATGTTCCGCAACGAATCGACTCTATTGTCGTATCTACCCAACATGATGATTTTGATGATGACGAGGCCATGTTGGCCAAAATTAGAGAAGATATCATTAGCGTTGTCATTCCACGGGTTAAGGCACAAATGAAGCCTGAGATACAAGCTTTGTATGATGATAATATCACCTATCACATCAACCCAACAGGAAAATTTGTGATTGGTGGACCCCACGGAGATACCGGTTTGACCGGACGTAAAATCATTGTTGACACCTACGGTGGAAAAGGGGCACATGGGGGAGGCGCTTTCTCTGGAAAAGATCCTTCCAAAGTTGACCGTTCTGCTGCTTATGCCACTCGGCACATTGCTAAAAACATGGTAGCAGCTGGTGTTTGTAATGAGATATTGGTGCAGGTTTCTTATGCCATTGGTGTAGCAGCACCTACCAATATTTATATCAACACTTATGGTACGGCCAATGTAGAATTATCTGATAGCCAGATCGCCGATAAAGTAGCCGATATTTTTGATATGCGTCCTTATGCGATTGAACAGCGCTTAAAGTTACGTAACCCGATCTACAGTGAGACCGCAGCCTATGGCCATATGGGTCGCCCATCTGAGACGAAAACTGTAAAGTTGAAAAACGGCGCAGGTGAAATTCTTGAGAAAGAGGTGGAAACCTTTACTTGGGAAAAATTGGATTATGTAGACAAGGTAAAGACTGCTTTTAACCTATAGAACTTTTTAAGTAGCTGAATGAGCGAAAGTCCATTCAGCCTATCGACAGAACCCCGAGGCTGGATATATTCCGTCTCGGGGTTTTCAGTTTACCACGGATTAGACTTTAGAAGTGGGCTAGTCGATAACGTAGTTACCTGTTACCACTCCTGAATTCTTTCCCGTTCTGAAATAGGTTTACATTCACCTCACCTCCACCTCCAAATGATACAGGTAATAAGCTTCCATCTGCTTCAGGTTTTGGGTGAAGGTAGAAAGCGGGTGAAGGAGGAGTTGATACCGCTGAGCATTGTAGGTGCGAATCAGCGGTTTTTCACTCAGGTCAAGCGGTTGGTAGCTGACCAGTATAGCCTGTGGGCTTTCATAGGGAATGAAATAACGCAAAAGGCGGCTGTAGTAATCCTCTGTTTGGAGTTCCTTGAGATAATTTTCATCAAATATTTCCCAGCGACAAAAAGATTCGCCTGCCTGTTCGGGGTAGTGGAGAGACTGGGGTAAATAAGCTTGAAGCGACTCTCCGAAGCAGTACCCTCCGATAACGGGCAGTCCTTCATACTGCTCTGCTTGCAAAAACTGGGCTACATTTTTACTTTCGGAGAAAGGGAATCGCCAATCTTGTACATAAGCATGCAGGCCACCTAGTAATTGCACGATGAGTATACCTCCGACCAACAGGGCTCTCCCTCTGCTCTTTCGAAAGGGCTGCAAATCAGCATATTCGAGCCATAACAATAAGAAAAAGGACATAAAAAGGAAGCCGTGGAAGCGTTCATAATTGACGCCCTTTAGGGCAGAAAGTAGAAGTACAGCACCCGCCATTCCATAAAACACCAACCAGCTTCTTGGGCGTTTTCTAAAAAACCAGAGCGGTAATAGCCCAAGCACAATAGACAAAGCTCTGGCCGTATCAATATGTTGCGTCTCCAACCAATTGGTATGCCAAAAGTGATGCCGCTGAAAATCATGTAGCGGTAAAAATGCTTCATTGAATACCAGGATGACTTTCTTAATACTTTCCCAGGAAAACAAGCGATCGGCATCCAATCCGGTCACCATCGGATGATCTCCTGGCGGAATGATTTGTAAAACAGCTAAACCCAAACCAACAAGATAGATGAGTAAGGGGCCCCATACTGCATCTCCCTTCTTATAAGGAACATACAGCAATAACAATAAAGAAAGGCAAAAACCTAACAAATGCGTATTGGCCAGGAGGGCAAAGAGTAGGGCTAAGGAAAACAAAGAAAGGTTTTCTCTTTTGATCGATTGTACAATCGTAAAGGCCAATAGAAAAGCCAGCGCATAATTTCTACTGATCAATGCATATTCAAACAAAGTAAAATAGCCAAAAGGGAATAAAGCTTTTAGCCAGAGCGGAAAAGGACTTTTGAATATGACCCAGTACATAGTCCCGACGGCTATTGCTCCATGCAAGCATTGCATTATCCAGACTTCCTTACTCACCGAAGTAAGGCCATAAAGTAGGATATTCCATAGGCCGGGATGGCCCTCATAACGCAAATTGCTTAGTAAGTCTAAAAAAGAGGGACTATCTCTTGGGATTAACCAGTGATGGGCTTCATCCATCCAAATTTCATGCCTCAACAGGCCGGAAAAGACTAGCGTAGCATAGGCTAAAAAGAGCAGCCAATGCCAAAGTCTGTGGGTTTTCGGAGATTCCATTGGCCAAATGTATACTTTTCCGGTCAAAAGGTCGGATGTTAGTCAAGCGTATGGAAGCTATTTGCGAAATTGCTAAGGATTGAAGATATTGCCCCTTTAAAACCACGGCCTTCTATGGATAAACCCAAACTTCTTTTTACCCATTCTTATTTCACGCCTTTTGACCCCAAGCAACTGGCTTGGAACAAGCCCTATCCGCCCTTGATGACGATCCTGGCCGCAGCCATCATGCGAGAAGCAGGGTATCCAGTCGCTTTGTTTGATGTCATGTTTGAGGAAGAAGCCAAGGCCATCAGCCCTATTTTGGAGAAGGAGGAGCCCAATTACTTGGTGATTTTCGATGATGGATTCAATTATCTAACCAAAATGTGCCTCACTAATATGCGGGAGGCGGCTTGGGAAATGGCGGCATTAGCCAAAGCGCGAGGTGCTACCGTGATTGCCTGTAGTTCCGATGCCACCGATCATTACCAGGATTACCTCGCCAACGGAATCGATTATGTGCTACCAGGAGAAGGAGAACAAAGTTTGTTGGAACTGGTACATCACCTCGATCAAGGCAAGGATATCGATTCGCTACTTGGCATTGCCTATCAAAAAGAAGGAAACATTGTCAAGCAGGCCAATCGACCTGTTATGCAAGACCTGAGTAGCTTGCCCTTGCCGGCTTGGGATTTGATCGACATTACTGAATATCGTCGCCGTTGGACAGAAAACTGGGGTTATTTTTCAATCAATGTAGCCACGACAAGAGGTTGCCCCTATAAATGTAATTGGTGTGCAAAACCTATCTATGGCAATTCCTATAAAATGAGGAGCCCGGAACATGTCGTATCAGAAATAAAATACCTGAAGGAGTTATTTGACTTTGATCATATTTGGTTTTGTGATGACATCTTTGGATTAAAGCGCTCCTGGGTGATCGAGTTTGCCGATTTGGTGCAGCAAGAACAGCTAGATTTTCAATATAAAATCCAATCGCGTTCCGATTTATTGGTAAAAGAGCAATATATCGAAGCTTTGGCGGCTTCTGGCTGTGATGAAATCTGGATGGGTGTTGAAAGTGGCTCCCAGGAAATCCTGGATGCTATGGATAAAGGAATTACGCTGGCTCAAGTTCGAAATTCCAATAAATTGATGCGAGCACATGGGATTAAGCCCTGCTTCTTCATCCAGTTTGGTTATATCGACGAAACGGCTGAAGACATCAAAAAAACCATTGACCTCATCAACGAACTTTTGCCGCATGACATCGGCATTTCGGTCTCCTATCCCCTACCCGGCACCCTCTTTTTTGAAAGGGTGAAAAAGGACCTGCAAGAGAAAAGTAACTGGACGCATTCCAATGATTTGGATTTGATGTTCAAGAATACTTACTCTCCCGAATTTTATAAGCGCTTGCACCACTATGTACACCAAAATTATCGTCTTCATTTGGCCCTAGCGGAGCTCAAGGACTTGGCCCGTCGCCCCTTAAGCCTGCGGCCTAAGACCGCCAAGCGAGCCCTCTCCTACTTTTATTATCGCTTTACCGCCATTTCAGCTAAAAATAAAATAAAAGCCATCAACCATGAAGCCGCAGCCAGCATTTGATGCCTATGCTGAGGGCTACGACTCGGCTTTCACACAAACCCATATCGGGCGATTACAACGCCAACAGGTCTGGCAAGCATTGCAGCCCCTTTTAACTTCTCCCAAGGACGTTCTTGAGGTCAACTGCGGAACCGGGGCGGATGCTATCCGGCTGGCCCAAGCAGGGCATCGCGTCTTGGCGACTGATTTATCAGAAAAAATGATTGAGGTCGCAAGGGCAAAAGCCACCCACTTGGATCCGTCTATCAAGTTAGGTTTTGAAGCCGCTGGCTTCCTGGAATTACCGGCTATCGTTGATCGGAAGAAGTTCGATTTGGTGTTTTCCAATTTCGGAGGACTGAATTGCATCAATACCGCTGACACCATGCAATTCAGCCGTATTTGCTACGACTTACTACGCCCAGGAGGAATGCTATTTTTGATCTACATGAGTAAGGATTGTACCTGGGAAAGATGCTATTTTTCCTACCAGAAGAATAAAGAAAAAGCTAATCGTAGAAAAACGAGTGGTCCTGTTACCAGTCTGGTCGAAGGGCAGCCCGTCTCCGTTTGGTACTACTCTACGACCGAATTGGCTACCTTATACAGTAAGTATTTCACAATGACAGATCAATTCCCCATTGGGCTTTTTGTGCCGCCTTCTTACCTGGAACCTTTATTTACAAAACGGAAGTTGTTACTACAGACATTGGGTGGACTAGATCGTGTCCTGCGTTTTAAAGCCTGGGCGGATTATGGGGATCATGTTGGGGTGGTCTTGCAACGACGTTGAGCGCCCCGTAGACCACCAATTTATTGGTAAGTCGCCCCCAGATGAGCGCTGTAGGATAAGAGATTATTTCTATTTTATGTTTTGGAGTTGAGTGAATGATTTTTTGCCGGGGCGGGTTATATGAGTGGCGGTGTTTTCCTCGAAATGACTTTTTACACTAGTCCTAATTATGGGCTTGCGGATTATGGGGCAAACTGGGTGTAGAAGGGCTGCCACTGGGTACCCTGCCGAGGAGAAGGAAATTCTACCAGGGGTGTTTTCCGTTTCTGAATGACCGTCATATAAGGGTACAGATGGATCGAGTGGATCATCCTTTGGAAAGATCGCGCCTGGGTTCTAAACTCTTCTCCTGGAATAAAGTCGGCCGCATTCAATTGCTGCTGTAGGCCATATAAATAGCTGGCAAAAAGATTGTCTTCTCCATGAATATCTTCAATGATATAAATCCCTCCTGGGCTTAGCTCGACTTTCGTATTTTAGGCAGCTCTAGTTGCCATAAAGATCAAATGTCTGAGCCATTTGGTTTTTAAATTATTGTCCTGGCCCCTGAAGACAGAGGATAAAAATTTATTTTTC
>Ga0070728_10003029_pt1 | contig 19436 bp, 13 predicted proteins | sample tdDd471_FD_66723 | JGI IMG/M metagenome (GOLD analysis project Ga0070728, IMG submission 66723) | Marine sediment microbial communities from the Atlantic coast under amendment with organic carbon and nitrate - tdDd47.1 | ecosystem: Environmental > Aquatic > Marine > Coastal > Sediment | place... | reverse complement strand
ACCCCGGGCATCTGCTACAGCCTGAAGGGTCTGGCCTACATGGAAATCCGGGTCAAGGGGCCGGACATGGATCTGCATTCGGGCAGCTACGGCGGCACGGTGCAGAACCCCGGCAACGCCCTGGCCGAGATCGTGGCCAAGCTGAAGGATGCCGACGGCCGCTGCCTGGTCCCCGGCTTCTACGACGACGTGCTGGAACTGGAGCAGGACGAGCGCGATGCCTTCGCCGACCTGGGCTACACCGACGAAACGCTCTGCGGGGAAACGGGCGCGCCGGCCGCCTTCGGGGAAAAGGGCTTCACCACCCTGGAGCGCATGTGGGCCCGCCCCACCTGCGACGTGAACGGCCTGAGCAGCGGTTACGGCGGCGAAGGCGCCAAGACCATTATTCCGTCCAGAGCCCTGGCCAAGGTGAGCATGCGCCTGGTGCCCGATCAGGACCCGGACAAAATCGCCGCGGCCTTCCAGGCCTACGTGAAGGAAATCGCCCCGGCGGGTGTGGAGGTTGAAGTGGAGAACCACCACAACGCCAACCCGGTCCTGGTCCCGCGGAAATCCGAGATGTTCAAGGCGGGTATGGCCGCCCTGGAGCAGGGCTTCGGCGCCAAACCCGTGTTCATCCGCGAGGGCGGCAGTATTCCCATCGTGGGAACATTCCAGGAATGCCTGAAATCCCCCGTGCTCCTGCTGGGTTACGGCCTGTCCACGGACAACATCCATTCGCCCAACGAGAAGTTCCATCTGGACAACTTCTGGCGGGGTATTCGCACGTCGGCCTTCCTGATGGAGGAAGCCGCCAAATAGCCCGTAGCATCCATAGACGGGATTTAATCGCTCCGGTCATTTGACAATTGCGGCCGGACCGTCTATTTTCTCCGCTCAGCTTAAGGCGTCCCCATCGTCTAGTGGTTAGGACACCGCCCTTTCACGGCGGCAACACGGGTTCGATCCCCGTTGGGGATACCAAATTGGAAAGCGGCCGTTTCCCCCATGGAAACGGCCGCTTTTTCATTGAAACCGGGTTTCAAGTCTAGTTCAGGGTACGCACCGGCCGGATTCCGCCCGTATCGTCATATTCCAGGGACGGATCCGCATGGTCCCGGGCCGCCGACCGGCAGTCCATCCCGGAGTAGTTCCAGTAGCCGCTTCTCAGGACGCGAAGGGTTCCGGTGGCCGGCCCCGTCGGATCCAATGCCAGGCCTTCGTAGTCGGCATACCAGTCGTTGCACCATTCCCAGATGTTGCCGTGCATATCGTACAGGCCCCAGTCGTTGGCGGGATACCGACCGATCTCCACCAATCCGCCGGGATACGGACCGTCGAGGCAATTGCCCATGGGCTCCCACCCGTTGTAGTTGGCCTGGGTAAGGGAATTGAGGCAACCGCCGGTGTAGAAGTGGCTGGTGGTCCCGGCCCGACAGGCGAATTCCCACTCCGCCTCGGTGGGCAGGCGAAAACCGGCCGCGGCGTAGGGGTCGCCTCCGTTGCACGTCCAACTGGCGTGATTGTAGGCTCGGGCCAGTCCGGCGCGCAGACTCAGCCAATCGCAGTAGGCGACGGCCCCGTACCAGGTGGCCAGTTGCACGGGGCGCTCCGGCAACAGGGTGTAGAACACCCCGTCGGCGAAGGCCAACTCGCCGAACTGGTTGTCCAGATTCACCAGCACCTCCGTGGATCCGTCCAGGGCGTCCACCACCACGGTGTCGGCCACGGTCACGTGCCCCTGGTCCAGGGCCCACTGCAGGATCTCGATGAACTGGCCGTTGCTGATTTCATTCTCGGACATTTCGAACCGACGGGTCAGCGTGACCTCGTGCGGCGTTTCGTCATCCGCTTCCTTGCCCCCCATCAGGTAGGTCACCGGCACGGCATGATGCCGGGGGGGAATGGAAACGTAACCGCCGCCCGGCCCACTTTCCTCCTGGTACAGGCCGGTAACGCCCACCGTCCCGTCCTCCGGCACGTCCACCGACTCGCACAGGGGCTCTTCATAGCCCACGACATACAGCCAGCAGACCTCGTACCGGCCCGGCATCAACTGGCTCAGGGTGCCGTCCCCGGCCCCCTGCTGACTGAAGTCGCAGGGACCGGTCACCCACCAGGAGGCCTGGATCTCGTCCGGGTTCGGATCAAGGGTCAGGGTTCCCCAGCCACTGAGGGGAAACACCCAGTCGCCCACCGAGTGGTCATAGAGCTGGAAGGTGCGGGAGAAGTCCACCGGCACCGCCGTGTGGTCCAGATCCACACCGGCTTCGGCCGTGGCCTGGAGGCCGAAGTCCAGCACGTCGAGGCATGGGTCCGGATTGAACGCCGCCTGGAAATACAAGGTGGTCCCGGTGTCGAAGCGGGGACCCGCCGCCCCGTACAGTTGGCAATGGGTGTCCAGGGCAACGCCCGTTTCGAAAGCTAACTCCTCACTGAATTCCGGCGGCACGAAGGTGAAATCCAGTGTGTTGTCCCGCACCAGAAAGAGGTCGCCGGCTTCCTGGGCGAAACCGATGCGGGCCGTTTCGGAATAGCTGAGGTCGCTTTCGAAAGTCACCCCCAGGTCGCCGTCGATGTGGGCGGTGACCGTGACGGTGGGTGACAGCCACAACACATCCAGGTAGGACAGGGGCGCCAGGGTGAACTCGGCCAGGACCAGATCCAGTTCCGCCGGGAAGGTTCGCCGCGTGCCGGCCTGCAGGGTCAGATCCGCCGACCTCTCGGTCGCCAGGCTGGTCCGAAAGGTAGTCACCTGCGAGTTGGCCAGCCGGATGTCGGTACACAGCCGGCCGGTAAAGGCGTAGGTCCCGCTCACCCGGATCCGGTCGCCAGGGGTTCCGGTATCCCCATCCGCATCGTGGAAAACGAGATCCAGGTTCAGGGAAAACACCTCGTCGGCCACGCCGGGCGTCAGGGTGGTCCCGTTCAGGAGGGTGCTGTCGGTAATCTGGGAGCGCCGCAACTGGAGGGAATCCGAGATGGCCAGGGTCTGGAAGGCTTCGGTGAGGGGGGCGGGCTGTGTCTGCAGCACGGCGTCGCCGCCGGTGAGGGCCTTGTTGGTCACCCGGCGCAGAAATCCGCTGGGTGCGGTCGTTTCATTCTGGCCGATGATGATGTCGCCCGCCTGGAGTTGGCCGGCGTAGACCGAACTCTCGGCCACCGTCAGGGTGCCTGTGGCGGGATCGAACCCCAGGATATCCTGTCGGTTGACCACCGGAATGACCGTCGTCGCCGGGGCCAGGGTGTAGCCTGTCGCCCCCACCGGGTCCGGGGTAAGTGGCACCGTGGGGTCATCGCCCCCGCCGCAACCCGGCAAGATAAGGGTCAGGATCATAGTCGCCATCAGGACGCCAAACTTGATGGATTCTCGCATGTAAAATGCTCCTTGAAAATTTGTGTAGCCGGGCTGGTGTTTAAAACAGTTATGGAATTGGATTGGTCTTGTCAATTGGATAAACCGAATTGGACAGGGCCAGAACTCAAAGATTCACAGTAGGATATTGGCGATTAGGCCGATCACCGCAGGGGCACCGGGAGCGGAATGAAACCGAGTGACCTGGCCAGGGTGAACCCTCAGGTGGACTGCAGGGTTTCGTCCCGGTCCGACGGCTGGAGCAACCCGACTCCGCTGGCCAGAAGAGGTCCGATGAAGAGCACGATCACGGCAATGCGTCCCAAGCGGGACGGGTCGCCGGAAAACACATCCACCAGGCCGAAGAAGTGGAAAAACCACGCGGCCGCCCCCAGCAGCAGGACCCCGGCCACCCGGGGCCAGCGCCGGGCCAGCCAGGCCGTCAGGAAGAAGGGCACCGCCAGCAGGGACTGCATCAGGCTGGTGCGCCAGTTGCCCTCCCCGGCCAGGAGATTGAAGATCAACCACACGGTCCCGAAGACCAGCAGGATGCGGATAGCCGTGCGATGGGTTCCCCAGAAAGCGAACAGCGAACTCAACAGATAGGTGAACCAGATGATTATGAGGAGACTCTCCACCAGGGCCCCCGGCTCGCTCAGGGCAGGATCCGAGGACCGGAGCCAGCCCACCATCAGGAAGGCGAACAGTCCGCCCACCAGGTAGGCGTGGTACCCCGCGCGACGGGCGGAGCGCATCTGGAACTCGTCCTTGTCGTGCACCCAGCCCATCTCCCGCAGCAGCCCGGGGCCGAAGGTGCCCACCGCAGCCAGGGCCAGCCAGTTCCAATCCAGGCTGGCCAGGCCGAAACCCGCCAGCACCAGAGCCGAGGCCACCAGCGTCACCGGTGACGGCCGCCGATTGATGAGCCAGGTTTTAATCCCCATGACCGTCCTCCTCCAATTCGAATAAGTCCTCCACCTTGACGCCCAGGGCGGCCGCCAGGCGCAGGGCCAGCCCCACCGAGGGGTTGTAGCGTCCCTTCTCGATGGAAAAAATGGTCTGGCGGGTGGACCCTACCCGGTCTGCCAGTTCCTGTTGGGTCATCTCACCCGCCAGCAAACGGATGCGGCGTAATTTGTTTTTGATGTCGTGTCGAGGTCTCATGAGGTCAGTGTAAAGTTTATTTTACATCATGTCAAGTAAGCTTTACATAGAAAAAGGCCCCGGCGGGCGAAACCGGGACCTTGAGGGAATTGGGGCCGGGGGGCGATTCCGGCTGGGAGGGCCCGTAAAAGGGTATCAGCGCACCAGGGTGACCGATCCCCGGGCCTGGACCCCGGCGGCCTGCATTACGTAGAGGTAGCGACCGGAGGCCAGCGCCTGGCCGCTGTCGTCGGTCCCGGTCCACTTCATGGTCACCCGGTTGCCGTCCACCTGGGCCCCCGTGACCGTACTGACCAGGCTGCCCCGAATGTCGAACACGCGCAACACGGCGTCCGAACTGTCGGCGCCCTCGGCCCCGGACAGGGTCATGGCGATGGTGGTCATGGGGTTGCAGGGATTGGGAAACGCCTTGGCGGTGGCGGGCACCGGCGCGACAGCCGGGTTGGACAGGAATCCGCTGAGCAGGCTTTCCAGACCGAAAACGGCGTCGGGCAGGGTCACATCCGCGTTCTCGATGGTGCCGCTGATGGTGGCCAGCCGGCCACCGAACAGGAAGCGGATATCCTCGGCCAGAATCTCGCGGGGCCGCTGGGCGTGGGCCTGGTCCGGTCCGAAGGCGTCCCCCACCAGTCCGCGCAGGTCCAGGTAGGCCTCCCAACGCGCAGGATCCCGGTCCAGACAGGCCCAGGTCAGCACGTGCCCCATTTCATGGCTGGTAATGTAAGCCACGGTTGAGGCGGCCACACGACCGAAGGCCGGCGCCAGGTAAATGGCATCTTCATGCGCGAAACTATCCCCGCCGCTACTGGGCGGGACCGGCAGGATATACACGTCCACGGTGACGTCCGTCTGGAATCCCGTCATATCGTCCAGGGCCTGGGCGACGAGGTCCGGGTCGAAGGGGACCCACTGGTCGTCGGCGGGATCCAGGGCAAAACCCAGTACGCCCACGTTCTTCTCGATGTCTTCAGCCGAATGGATGCGGGCCGTAATGCCGTTGGCGGAGGATTGGACGACGGCGGCAGAGGCCGGCACGGACAGGCCAAGGGCCAAGGCGACCAGCGCCAGGATCCTCAGCATGTTTTGGGTGCCCTTTTGCGCCATCATGAGTCGGTCTGCTCCCTTTTGAGAAACAAGGGGGAAGGATTCCCCGTCACGCGTCACATTTTCCCTGCCTGCCCCTAATACCGCAGGAACCGTTCCCGGATCGGCCGGGAGGCGGCCTGGGGCCCGAAAACATGAACAGTCATTCATTACCAATTTTAACTACTTGCTTTCAAACAATTTATAAAAAAACAAATCCAGCCCAAACTGGCTCGACGCCGTGTGATATGGCGAGGCCAGGGCAAATCGGTTCCGAAATGGGGGAATTTACTCAAAATAATGGTTAAATTTCCCCAACCACCGGAGAAAGCATACCATACTTAGCGGAAAAAAGGGAAAAAATGCAGAACGGGAAGGTTATACAGCCGCGCGCGTGCCCAACCGACTCAGAATCAGAGCGCCCATGCCCAGGACGAAGGCGCAGAATTTGATGCTCAGGCCCAGAATGGTCAGCAGCAGGGCGACGCCGGACAAGGCGGGCCAGAGCCCCGCCAGGGCCCCCACGAAGGACACCAGGTGAAGCGCCAGCAGGCCGAGCACCACGGTCATCCAAGGCGCCGGGCACCCGCCCTCGCGCAGACAGACCTTTCGGCCCAGCACCACGGCCGCCAAACCGACGGACAGCGCCGCCAGGGCCAACATGGCCACGCCCACCAGCAGGGCCACGGGAATCCCGATAACCGTGATCACGAGAATGGCGATGAGCACCAGCACCGCCACGTGCCCCACCACCGCGACGGCCAGTCCGGCCCCCAGGCTGGGCAGGGGCTTCTGGTCCATGAAGTCCAGCACGCGCTTGATACGCTCATTGGGCACCAGGGTCATAACCAGCCCCACGAAGATCAGCATGAGCAGGAACTCGCCCAAAGTGAGCAGGAAATTGAAAAGCCCGGAGCCCGCACGGGCGTCCAGTCCCAGCATGTCGAAATGGTTCCAGGAATCCACCACAACCACGTCGCCCACATCGGCGTCGGGGTCCTGGTCCAGGCGCCCGCCCACGGTCACGATTTCGCCGGTGACTTCAGCGGAGGCGTCCAGGGCCAGGTCACCCATGACCACCACCACGTTGCCGTCCACCCGTCCGGAGATTTCCGCGTCCCCGAACACCACCACCACGTGACCGCGCACGTCCTCGTTGGCGGCGACCCGGGCCGGGTCCCCCACCTTCACCATGTTACCCTGGATGATCTTGCGTTTGCCCTTGGGCTTGATGGACTTGAATCCGGTCCAGGCAAAGTCGTCCGAGTCGCCGAAGCGCACCGTGTCCGGCAGCTCACTGAGAATCAGCTGGCTGATCACGTTGAAGCCCTCGCTGATCTGCTCGTCCAGGTTTTCGGGGATGTTGATGACGATCCCCTCGCCCGCGGGATCCAACAGGCTGATGCGGTTGTTGGTGATGCGCAGATCCATGTCGCCCATTTCCTCGCCGATCTGTTCGATCATGCGCGTCACGTGGTCGATGGACTGCTCCACCCTCAACCGCTGGGCCTCGTCCAGCTCCAGGCCCATATTCTCCAGATCCAGGGAGTCCCGCATGCTGGAGATCAGGTCGGAATAGCGGTGAATTTCGATCAGCAGGGAATCGCGATGGGTGGAGACAGGCGGCGCGGGTGGCGCGGGCGGCACTTCTTCCACCTGGCCCACCGACCGAACACCCTCCGGCGTTTGGGCCCACAGGGCGGTCGGCAGCAGGAACAGCACCAGGACACCCCACAGGAGGGTGTCAGATATGCGACGACGGCTTCTTGGGAAACCGCCGTCGCATCCGGTCATGTACCTGCCTGCAATCATTGTTATCAGCTTTCGGACCTGCGCGTAGCCAGGACCGCCCGGCGTCCGACACCTTGCAGTCTGACGATGAGCTCCGGCAGCAGTCCCGCCACCACGACGCCCTGAAGGAATCCGGGACCGCCGGCCAGGTTCACACCCAGGGCCACGGCCGCCACGCCAATGCCCGCCCAGCGGGTCACGCCGGAACGGATGAAGACGGGCAGGGATTCCTCTTCGAAGATCACAGCCACCCGGTCACGCCGGATAGCGGCCATCTCACGATAGGCCTCATAGTTCACCGAGGACAGGATTTTCTCGTCGAAATCCACGGGAACCTCGAGCGAGGGCATTTCGCTCAACAGCTTGAACAGGCCTTCCAGACGGTCATGCGCCTGCTGGCATCCGTCGCAGTCGCGCAGATGCAGGAAAAGCCCCATGGAAACCGTTTTCTCCAGGGTCCCGTCCAGGTATTCCTGCAGGCGGCTTTGGCATTGCCCGCAATCGAGTTCCTGGCTCTTTTTTCTATGCTTGCCGCCCATGACGGCCTCCTTGAATGGCGAAATGTCCTTTTGAAGTCCGAGGGGAAACGGCATCCGGGTTGAGCCGTTTGCCGTTTCCATCCCCGTAACGAGCAGGTGTCGTATCCCCCGACGTGATTTGATCACCTGCCTGAGGCTCGTTTACGGCCCCCAATTTCCTTTGTTGCAGACAAATGCCCGTTTTTTTCAAAAAGTTTCCGGGCTATATATCGTAGCCTCGGGCCTTGAGCATCTGCTGGATCATGTTTCGGCCCCGATGAATCCGCGCCTTCACCGTCCCGATGGGCAACTGAAGGATCTGGGCGATTTCCTCGTAGCTGAGCTGCTGGTCATGGCGCAGCAGGGTGATGGTCTTGTAATGGGGCGGCAGATCCGCCACCACCTCCTCCAGCTTGGCCAGGGCCTCCTTGCGCTGAAGGACGGTGTCGGGTTCGGGCCCGCTGTCCGGCAACTGGAGTTCGTATTCCTCGCCGTCCTGGCCGGACGTGCCTTCCAGCGCCACGAAGCGCAGGCGGTTGCGCCGCAGGTGATCGATGCAGTGATTGGTGGCGATGCGGAAGAGCCAGCTGCTGAAGGCGTAGCTTTCGTCGAAACGGTCCAGGAGGTTGAAAACCTTGATGAAGACTTCCTGGCCCAGGTCCCGCGCATCCTCGCTGTTGCGGGTCATGCGGTAGCAGAGGTTGTAGATGGCTCCGCGGTAGCGGTCGAGGATCTCGGCAAACGCCTTTTCCTCGCCCCGTTTGCAGCGGCGGATCGTTTTCAAATCCTGATGTCGGTCGAACATGCAGCCTCCGGAACCGTTTGCGTCACGCCCGCCAAAATAGGGCCCCGCCTCCCGATCGGTCAACTGCATAACCTCAGGCATAAGTTGACACCGCCGGAGGCAATACCTAAACTGCGGCTGAAATCGCATCATCCGGCCCGCCTCAAGGGCCGCTGCCGGGACCGGGTCCCGATGGTTCCCATATAGTTTAGGAGTAGGTCTCATGAGTTTTATCGAAATGATCCAGGCCCGGGAAATCCTCGATTCCAGGGGCAACCCCACCGTGGAAGTGGATGTTTTCCTGGAAGACGGCAGCGTTGGCCGCGCCGGCGTGCCCAGCGGCGCAAGCACCGGCGAGCACGAGGCCATCGAGCTGCGTGACGGCGACAAGGACCGCTACGGCGGCAAGGGTGTGCAGGACGCGGTGGGCAACATCAGCGACATCGAGGAAAACCTGCTGGGCCTCGACGCCACCGACCAGGTCCTCATCGACCGCATCATGGTGGAGATGGACGGCACCGAGAACAAGGGCAAGCTGGGCGCCAACGCCATTCTGGGCGTGAGCCTGGCCGTGGCCAAGGCCGCCGCCTCCAGCGTGGGCCTGCCCCTGTACCAGTACATCGGCGGCGTCGCCGCGCGCACCCTGCCGGTGCCCATGATGAACGTTCTGAACGGCGGCAGCCACGCCGACAACAACGTGGACATCCAGGAATTCATGATCATGCCCGTGGGCGCCCCCACCTTCAAGGAAGCCCTGCGCTACGGCGCCGAGATCTTCCACAGCCTGAAGTCCATCCTGGGCGCCCAGGGTCTGGCCACGAGCGTGGGCGACGAGGGCGGCTTCGCCCCCAACCTGGGCAGCAACCGCGAGGCCCTGGACTATCTCATGAAGGCCATCGAGGCCGCGGGCTACAAGCCCGGCGAGGACATCGTGCTGGCCATGGACGTGGCCTCCAGCGAGATGTACAAGGACGGCAAGTACCACATGGAGGCCGAGGGCGGCGAGGACTGGGATGCCGAGCAGCTCATCGCCCTGTACAAGGACCTCCTCGACAACTACCCCATCATGTCCATCGAGGACGGCCTGGACGAGAACGACTGGACCGGCTGGGGCAAGATGTACGAGGCCATCGGCAACCGGGTGCAGATCGTGGGCGACGACCTGCTGGTCACCAACCCCACCAAGCTGGAGCGCGCCATCAGCGAGGGCTGCGCCAACAGCATCCTCATCAAGCTGAATCAGATCGGCTCGTTGAGCGAGACTCTGGAAACCATCGAGATCGCCAAGCGGGCGCGTTTCACCAACGTGATCAGTCACCGCAGCGGCGAGACCGCCGACTACACCATCGCCGATCTGGCCGTGGCCACCAACGCCGGTCAGATCAAGACGGGCAGCCTGTGCCGCAGCGACCGCGTCGCCAAGTACAACCAGCTGCTGCGCATCGAGGAGGAACTGGACGACCTGGCCGTGTATCCCGGCCTCGGCTGTTTCTACAACCTGCGCTAGAATTTCCGGCCGGGGCGGATCACCGCCCCGGCCCCACGTTCACGACGGTACAGGGAGGTACCCGACGTGTCGGCCCAGAAGACTTCCAACACAACCTATGCCCGCGCCCAATCCCGTCGCCGGAACTGGCTGTCGCGCCATACCGTCATCGGCGGCATCCTCCTGACGGGGATCGTGCTTCTGGTGGGCACCCAGTTCGGGGAGGCCGGTCTGGCCACCTGGTTGCAGCTGCGGTCCGCGGAGACCGAACTGGACGGTGACGTGCGCCAACTGGAGACCGAAAACGCCAGTCTGGAGGCCGACCTGGACGCCGTGCGCAACGACCCGGAGGCCCTGGAACGACTGGCCCGCGAGGAGCACAACATGCAGCGGCCGGACGAAGAGGTGCTGACGGTCCTGCCCGCGGATTTCGCCAGTCCGGCCGAGCCCGACTGAGGTGGCCCCGGTTTAATATCCGGGTTTCTTGACTCTGCCGAAAACGGACCATATATTCCCCGTCCCACCGCAGGGTGGCCGACATGATAATGGATGCGGGGTGGAGCAGTCTGGTAGCTCGTTGGGCTCATAACCCAAAGGTCACAGGTTCAAATCCTGTCCCCGCTACCAAATAGAGAGAAAAGGATCCCATACGGGATCCTTTTCTCGTTTCAGGGCCCTGGGATGCCTCTGGCCAAAAACGCCCCCATGGGATATGATGCGCCCTGCCCCCGCGCGGCGGCGGGCCGTTTTTTTTGCCAGTCATGTTTTCCGGAAAGGACGTTTCATGCCAGCACCCCGCGGACAGTGGAGCGGCAGGATGGGCTTCATCCTGGCGGCCACCGGCAGCGCCATCGGCCTGGGCAATTTGTGGAAATTCCCCTACATCACCCTGGAGAACAACGGCGGCGCCTTTGTGCTGGTCTACATCGCCTGCGTGGCCCTGGTGGGCGCCCCCATCATGATGGCCGAAATCCTGGTGGGCCGGAAAACCCAGCTGAGCCCGGTGGGTGCCTTCAAGAAACTGGCCGACGGGCGGCCGGGCGGCGCCAGCTGGTCGCTGCTGGGGTTCCTGGGAGTCCTGGCCGGCTTCACCATCCTGTCCTACTACAGCGTGGTGGCCGGCTGGACCATTCACTACACCTGGCTGGCGTTGAGCGGAAAGCTGAGTGAACTGGCGGCCAGCCCCGAAGTGCTGGGCACCTACTTCGGCAACGAATTCCTGGCCGACGGCCCGAGCCAGGTCCGCTACCACGTCCTGTTCATGGGGCTGACCGTGGGCGCCGTGTTCTTCGGGGTGCGCGGCGGCATCGAGCGCGTGGCCAAGATTCTCATGCCCACCCTCTTTCTCATTCTGGTGACCCTGGTGATCTACAGCACCACCACCCCCGGCTTCGGCCAGGCCATGTCTTTCCTGTTCAACCCGGACTTCTCATCCCTCACCACCGGCAGCGTGCTGGAGGCCCTGGGCCACGCCTTTTTCACCCTGAGCCTGGGCATGGGCGCCATGCTCACGTACGGCAGCTACATCGGCAAGGAGATCTCCATCCCCCGGGCCGCGCTGCAGATATCGTTTCTCGACACGTTCATCGCCCTGATGGCCTGCGTGATCATGTTCTCCATCATCAACAGTTCGGGGATCGAGGTGGCCAAGAGCGCCACCATCCTGTTCACCACCATTCCCACGGTGCTTGTGAAGCTGCCGGGCGCCGACCTGTTGAACGCCCTGTTCTACCTGCTGATCGGATTCGCCGCCCTGACCAGCACCATCAGCCTGTTGGAAGTGGTCAGCAGCTACGCCATCGACGAACTCGGCTGGTCCCGCCCCCGGGCCACCCTGACCATGGGTGGCGTGATAACCCTCTTCGGCGTGTTGAACGCCCTGAGTCTGGGCGGCAACACGTCGCTGTCATCCATCAACCTGCTGGGACGGGACTCCACCGCCGGCGTGTTCGGCACCATGGATTACCTGGCCAGCAACTGGTTCCTGCCGGTGGGCGGCTTCCTCATCGCGCTGTTCGTCGGGTGGCTGCTCACGCCGGCCGCCACCCGCCAGGAGCTGGAAACCGGCCACGGCCGGATGAGTGGCTTCCGGACCTGGCTGTTCCTCATCCGCTTCATCGCCCCCCTGGCCGTGGGCGCCATCATCGTGAGCGTCATCCTCGGCAAGGAATACCAGTAAGGCGGACCCCATGCTCAAGCGGCGCGGACTCATTTACGGAATCCTCGTGAGCCTCATCCTCATCATGGGGGTGTGGTGGATCTACTTCCTCAGCCAGGAGGGCGAGGTCCATGCCGAGGTCGAGAAGCAGAAGCTGAACAACGACCGCATGCACGCCCTGTTCCTCATGGAGGCCGACCCCCAGATCGGGGCGGATCCGGAAGGGTTCCTGTCGGAGCATTTCCCCCAGTTGCGGTTCCACCGGGACGGGGACCGGGTGGCCGTGGAAATCGCCCCGGAGATTCTGCTCTCCATCGACGCCGAGGCCCGCGCCACGCGGAACATGTTCCTCTACGAGGGCCTGTTCTTCCTGGTGCTGCTGGTGGCCGGTTCCACCATCCTGATCCTTTCCTGGCGCAGCGAGACCCGCTTCGTCCAGGCCCGGGAACTGTTCCTGGCCGGCGCCACCCACGAGTTCAAGACCCCGCTGGCCAGCCTCCGCCTCTATACCGAGACCCTGGGCCGGGAGGATCTGGGTGACGATCATCGCGGGCGCATCCGCGGCCGCATGGTGCAGGACATCGCCCGCCTGGAGAACCTGGTCAACGAGGTGCTGTCCATGAGCGCCGACGACACCTATGCCCACGGCCCCCGCGGCCGTGTAAATCTGGTGGCCGAAGCCGAATCGGTCATTCGGGACCTGCGCCCGGTGGCCCGGGACGCCGACGCCGAATTGACCTTCCACGCCGAGGGCGAGCACGTCATCCTGGGACACGAGGTGCCCTTCGCCCTGGCCTTGCGCAACCTGGTGGCCAACGCCATCAAGCACGGCACCGCCCCCATCCAGGTCGCCGTGGAGATCACCCACCGGGGCTCGGATCATCAAGTGACCGTGCGGGACAACGGCCCGGGCATCCCCCGCCACTTGCAGGAAAAGGTTTTCGATTGTTTCTATAGCGCTGACCGGCAGGGCCGCCCCGCCGGGGGATCCGGACTGGGGCTCTACCTTGTCCAGCGCAACACACGGAGTCTGAACGGGAGCGTCAAGCTGGAGAGTGAAGCCGGTCACGGCTGCACCTTCACCATGACCCTGCCCGCCCACGAAGGAGACGGATGATGAAGCGCCGCATACTGGTTGTCGAGGACGACGCCCACCTGGCCGACGGCCTGCAGATCAACCTGGAACTGGAAGGCTACGAACCGGCCCTGGCCGGCAGTGCCGAAGAGGGTCTGGAGATCTGGCGGCGCGGCGGCGTGGACCTGATCCTGCTGGACGTCATGCTGCCCGGCAGGAACGGGTTCGAGATGTGCCGCATGGTGCGCCGCGAGGGCGACCGGGTGCCCATCCTCTTTCTCACCGCCCGCAGCGCCGGCCAGGATCGCATCAACGGGCTGGACGAAGGCGGCGACGACTACATCACCAAGCCCTTCGAGTTGAACGAGTTGCTGGCCCGCATCAAGTCCATTTTTCGCCGCCAGGACTGGTTCCGCGGGCAGGAAGCCCCGGAATTGCTGCGCATCGGCCGGGCCGAGGTGAATCTGCGCTCGTTCCAGGCGACCACCGCCGAGGGCGTACAGGACCTCAAGGAAAAGGAAATCATGATCCTGCGGCTGCTGAAGGAACACCAGGGCGAGCCCGTGGACCGGCAGACCATCCTGGACCGGGTCTGGGGTTTCGGGGCCTATCCCACCACCCGCACGGTGGACAACTTCATCCTGGCCCTGCGCAAGATCGTGGAAGAGGACCCCAAGGCGCCCCGCCATATCCTGACGGTGCACGGCATCGGGTACCGCCTGGTCGTGGACCCGGACCAGACGACTCCATGAGCGCTTCACTGAGGGATCTGTCCACCCTATTGCAGGGCCTGCGGGACGCCGGCGAGTCCCCGGGGTCCGACCTGTGCACCACCCTGGTGGAAAGCGCGGAAGCCCATCTGGCCGGCGCGGTCGCCGACCAGGACACGCCCATCTGGCAAACCTATCTGGAACTCACCCGCTACCCGCGGTTCCTGCTGGCCCTGCCGGACGACGCCTGGCGTCTGCGGTGGGCCGAAACCACCTTCGCCGTCATCGAGGCCACCGGATTCAATCTCGGCGATCTGCTGGAGCAGCGGGTCCGGGAAATGCCCGACCGGGTTCTCTTTCGCGACCGGAGCGAAGCCGGTGGCGAAAGCTGGACCTACCGGCAGATCCAGCGCCGGGTGCGCGCCATTGCGGCCGTCCTGCTCGAACAGGGACATCCCGAAAAACCGCCGACCGACCCGGTGGACGACGTACGGGTGGCCCTTCTCTGCGAGAACGGCATCGACACCGCCTGCTGCGACCTGGCCTGCCTGACCAACGAGATCCTGGTCACCCCCCTGAACGTGCATTTCAGCACCGCCAACCTGGCGTGGATCTTTGATCGGCTGCGGATCACCGCCGCGGTGTGCGACGACCCCGACCGGCTGGAAAAGCTCCTGGCCGTGCGCGAGATGACCCGTGAGCCCTTCGCCATCTTCACGCTGAACAACTGCAACCGCGCCGGGGCCGACGACATCCACATGCTGGAGCGGCGAACGTCCCTGCTGCACGCCGAGGACGTGGCGGACATTCTGGCCCGGCGCCCCCGGCGCCGTCTGCGCGACGTGACCACCGTCATGTTCACCTCCGGCAGCACCGGGCGACCCAAGGGCGTGGCGTTCAGCCAGTACAACCTGGTGACCAAGCGCTTTGCCCGCTCGGCGGCCCTGCCCGAGGTGGGTCGCGACGAGGTGATGCTCTGCTACCTGCCCCTGTACCACACCTTCGGGCGCTACCTGGAAATGCTGGGCTCCATCTACTGGGGCGGCACCTACGTGTTCGCGGGGAACAAGTCCGCCGACACCCTGATCAGTGATTTTGCCGAAATCCGGCCCACGGCCCTGATTTCCGTGCCCGTGCGCTGGGTGCAGATCCGGGACCGGGTGCTGGAACTGGCCAACGCCCCCGGTGAAACCCGGCCGCAGCAGGAGATTTTTCGGGAAGTGGTGGGCGACCGCTTCAACTGGGGCCTGTCCGCCGCCGGCTACCTGGATCCGAAGGTGTTCCGGTTCTATCACCGCAACGGCGTACAGCTGTGCAGCGGTTTCGGCATGACCGAAGGCACCGGCGGCCTGACCATGACGCCTCCGTACAACTACGTGGAAGGCTCGGTGGGCATTCCGCTGCCCGGCGTCGCCATCCGGTTTGCCGACCAGGGGGAACTCCAGATTGCCGGGCCCTACATCGCCCGGTACCTGCCCGAGGACGATGCGCCCGGTGCTCTGGTCGTTGAGGACCCGGACACTGACACCCACTGGCTGGCCACCGGCGACCTCTTCATCCAGAACGAGCAGGGGCATCTGGAGATCGTCGACCGCATCAAGGACATCTACAAGAACAACCGGGGCCAAACCATCGCCCCACGCAAGGTGGAATCGATTTTCGAAGGGGTGCCCGGGATCAAGCGGACCTTCCTGGCCGGCGACGGCCGCAGTTTCAACACCCTGCTCATCGTGCCCGATCCCGACAGCGAGGTTCTGCAGACCCTGACCGCCGACGAAGACCGGCATGAGTATTTCCAGCGCATCGTGACCACCGCCAACCCCGGTCTGGCGTCCTATGACCGCGTGGTGAACTTCGCCGTCCTGGACCGGGACTTCTCCCTGGACAAGGACGAGCTCACCCCCAAGGGGTCCTACCGTCGCAAGGTCATCGAGAAGAACTTCGCGCCGGTGATCAGCGGGCTGTACCAGTCCAACACACAGGTCCTGACCGTGGGGCCCTACGAAGTGCGCATTCCCCGCTGGGTGTTCCGCGACCTGGGCGTGCTGGAAAACGCCATCACCGTCACCGACGGCGGCCTGGTGTGCCGGGAATCGAACCGTCGGCTGGATGTCTTTCCCGGCCAGGACGGCCGCGTGCGGATCGGGGACCTGGAGTACCGTCTGGACGGGGGCGTCATCGATCTGGGCCTCATGTCCCGCCAGCCCCAGCTGTGGATGGCCAACCCCCAGGTAACCGCGTTCTGCCCCTGCCGCAAAGGCTGGGACACCGGCCTGCAGGGCTTCGCGGAGCAGGTGTTCCTCCCCGACCGCGAGGACGAGACCTCCAGCGGCGTGGACTTCAGCCAACGAGTGGACCGGGATCTGGATCTGGTGAACACCCTCTGTTGCCGGGCCCTGTTCGGGACCCCCCAGGCCGCGGTGCCCGCCATCGCCGAACTGGACGAGCAGTTGTCCCACGTGGGCGTGCGCCAGGGCACGGTGATCCGCCGACGCCTGGAGGCGCTGGCCCACCACCCGGTGAAGGAGGTGCGATGCCGCGCCTACCAGGTCCTGGTGTTGGACCAGCCCGTGCCCGACTACCTGCGGTACCTGCCGGCCTTCATCGAATCCGGTTTGCCCTTCCTGGACGAGGAGAGCTTCCAGGCCATCAGCCGGGCCAGCATTGAGCCGCGGCGTCTGCTGGCCTTCCGTCAACGCCTGCACTCCTACCGGGACCAGCTGCCCTGGCCCGCCCCCGAGCGCACCCGCCAGCTCTTCGCCGACCTGTTTCGCCTGCTGGCCGACTTCGGTCGCTACCACCCCGAGTTCTACAGCACCATCCGCATGGAGCTTGTCAGCTGGGTCCTGCACCGGGAGGACCCGGATGTGGCCGAGGCCGCGGCCCACGAACTCAATGATTTGAGTCGATGGTTCGAAGAGACCCTTGAAGCCCGGCTGAACGTGAGCGACAAGGCCCTCTGGGACGGCAAGATCGTTTTCCAGGAGGGACTCAGCGAGCCGGAGGTCCGCCGACTGCAGGACGTGCTCATCGGCACCGCCTTCCTGCAGGAGTCCATCCTTCTGGCCTTCGAAGGAGAAGAGGTCTCCCTGGATGAGGTGGGCCCCGGGGACATCTGGGTTTCCCGGATCATTTCCCGCTATGAGGAATCACGTTACCGATTAAGCCTCAACACGAAGTCCGGCAAACACTTCGACCTTCAGTTGATCATCCGTCAGGAGGGTGGAACGGCGGCCCTGCAGGAAACGATCTTCTGGTACATCGCCCTGCGCGGGTATCCCTTCGGCACCCCCATGCTGCCCGACTTCGGCTGCTTCCGTCCCGAACTGGGCGCCCTGTCCATGGCCTACACCAGCGACCTGACGGTGTGGGAAAAGATCCGCGAGTTCAGCAGCGTCCGCGGTCCCGGCACCGCCCCGCCCACCCTCTTCCAGTGGAACCAGCTCATGGTGCGGGCCATCAGCGTGGTGGTGAAGGGTTGGCGCAACAGCGGCAAGCGCATTATCCCGGGCCTGGTCACGCCCAACAACATCGTGGTGCCCCTTCCCGACTACCGGAAGGGCGCCGTGCAGAACAACCTCACCGGCTGGCGGCCCTACACCGGCCCCATGTCCCTGGTGCTGCCCCTGTGGCGGAACATGTACCAGCACACCATCAGCCACTATCCCTGGACCCGGGATTTCCTGGACCGCCAGTGGATTTTCGACGGGATCGTGGAAGCCCTGGACGTGAATGAGGCCCTCCCCCTGCTGCGGGACCTGCAGCGGGAAACCGCGGAGCGCCCCACCGACGAGATGGGCCTGGGTTTCAACGAGGCCCTGGCCGATTTCATCCAGGGCCTGGAGACCCGCTTCTACCAGCCTCTGGCCCTCAAGGCGGCCATGGCCCGCTTCGAGGACTGGGAGCGTTCCCACGCCCAGGCCCCGCTGACGGCCAAGCTGGAAATCATCGAGGACATGTCGCGGCTCTATCGCCTGGACACCATGGGCGAGACCGTGCGCCTGCATCTGTTTCGGGGGACCTACTGGCGCGACGCGGACATAAAGCTGCTGGATGTTTTCGACCGGATGCTGGTGCGCAAGTTCCGGCATCCTGAGCGTCGGGTGGTCAACATGGTGGAGCTGTCGGAATTCCAGGCCTGCCTCAGCGACCCGGACGACCGCCTCGCCTTCAACCGCATGGCCTTCCCCTATCGTCAGCGCGATGCCAACGTGGAAGTGCGCACCCTGGGCGACCCGGAACGCAGCCAGGTGCAGGTCCGCTCCACCATCCGGGACCGCCAGGGCCGATCCTTCACCGTTTCCCGCCCCGGAAGTCCCGCCGAGGTGGGCACTCTCTACAGCCTCTTCCTGCAGGCGGGCTTCCCCAAGTCCATCAGCGAAACGGATCGCTACTTCGTGGTGACGGACGAGGCGGAGCAGATCATCGGGGGCGTGGTGTATCGGCCACAGGGAGACGGCGCGGTATTCCTGGACGGGATCGTGGTCAGCCAGCAATTATTGGAACGCGGAATCACCAGCGCGGTGCTGGAGGACTTCTGTACCCGCATGAAGTCCCGCGGCAACAGCCTGGTCAAAACCCATTTCTTCCTGCGCCGCTTCTACCAGCGTCACGGCTTCCGCATGGACAGCCGCTGGGGCGGCCTGGTGCGGCACCTCTAGGCGTCCTCCTCCAGCAGGTGGCGCTGCCAGGCGTTCTCGTTCTGCCAGCGGCAGAGAGGGCGCAGGGCCATGAGCCCGGTGCGACCCAGGGATCGCTCCAGACTGTCGACCTCCTCCAGACGGGCGCGGGTTTCGGGATCGGGCTTCGGTTCCAGGCCGTTCTCCCTCAGCAGAAGCACGCCCTTGGCGCGAATGGAAAGCTCGGCCTGCAGCCGCAGCAGGCACAGCATGTCGGCCACATCGGCGGGCCGGAAGCTGTCGCGCAGGCTCAGCAGGTACTTGCCCAGGGGCGTCTCGGACACCGCACCCGACTTGACCAGGGCCAGCAGTTCGGTATCCCGGTCGAATCCGCGGCCCAGCCAGTTCCGCAGTTGTGTCTCACCCAGGGAATAGGCAGCCTTCAGCACCAGGGGCCAGACCACCAGCATGATGCCCGTTGCCAGGATGGGATGGCTCATGAACCGGTTGAACAGGGCGTGCACCACGATGGCCGCCGCCAGGGCCGGCAGCCAGGCCCGGCTGGAAAGCGCCCCGTAGCGGCTGGACAGCCCCCGCAACAGAACCGCAAAGATCGCCACGGCGCCCCCGTGCATCAGGGCCGTGCCGAAGCCCCGGATGATCCACACCAGCGTGGGCGAGTCGGGCATGATCTTCAGGTAATACACGTTT
>Ga0070728_10003027_pt1 | contig 19448 bp, 17 predicted proteins | sample tdDd471_FD_66723 | JGI IMG/M metagenome (GOLD analysis project Ga0070728, IMG submission 66723) | Marine sediment microbial communities from the Atlantic coast under amendment with organic carbon and nitrate - tdDd47.1 | ecosystem: Environmental > Aquatic > Marine > Coastal > Sediment | place... | reverse complement strand
CCCCGCGTCAGGTCCAGATCGCACTCGAGGTGCGGAGTCGCGAGGTGTATGGAACGGTCACCGGGGCCGGGAAGCGGCCCTGCCGGAATCGTCGCCGGCATGGCCACCGGCACTTCATCCAGCGCGGAAAGAGCGGCGTCCAGCTCAACGCGGAATTCGTCCCAGCGTGGGGCGGTGATGTGGGTGCGATAGTCGCTGGACCATAGCTGCAAGAGCCTGCGCCAGGCGTTGTCGTCGGTGACTCCACGCCGGATCAGATCCCGGGTCAAGCGATGGCAGGCGGTATTGGCCTCCAGGTCGCCACGACCGGTGACCGCCCAGCGGTTCAGGTTGTACTTCTGCTGCTTCTTGACCACCACCGGCTGTTCGGCACATTCCAGGCGCAGCGGTAGACGGCACACACTGGACGGGGACTCGGTCAGGAACTCCGACAGCGGTACCAGCGCCATGTCCGGCTCGGCGGCTACCGCTCGCACGGCCTCGGCGATGCGTTGCCATTCACCCCCGGGATCGGGCCGGCCCTCGTGGGCGTAGCGACCGGGCCGGAAATCGAAGACCTCGGCGTCGCTGCCGTACAGGGCCGCGTGGCGAGTGAGGTCCGGATCCGTGGGGACGCGCCGACGCCAGTGAGCCACCAGTTCAGCCACCGACAGTTCGTCCCGGGCGCGGCGTTGCAGCTTCTGGAAGTCGAGCGTGTCGATCCAGAGCAGAGGCAACTCCGTGCCATCGCAGCCGCGAGCCGTCTGGGCGTGGAAGCGCAGCTCGGGATCCCATTCCGGATGCCGTCGCCAGGGGTTGTTCCACTCCATGATCAGGGCCTGGGCGCCCACGTCGGCATAGAGTTCGGGTAAGCCGCCGCTCCAGGCCATCTCGTTGACCAGCCACAGGGCCGGCTCACAGCCGAGCAGCTCACCATACAGGCGCCGGCCCTGGTCGAGGTTCTGCCGGTTCACCGCGGCCGGGGCCAGGGGCCCGATGATCTGACTGTAGCCGCTGCCTACGAACTGGATCCGGCCCCGATCGATCAGCGCGACCAGGCGTTTCAGCCAGGCCGGCGCCAGTCGGGCCAGGATCTCCAGGGTCATGGCCGACGCTTCCAACGCAACGGGAAGGGTCTCTTCGGCCAGGTCCAGCAGGGGTGTGTAACAACGATCGACGACGTCGCCGCGATCCTCGATGCCGATGGACGAGTACATCAGATTCAAGTGGAACAGGGCTCCAAGCTTCAGCATGGGCCGCCCTCCAGTCGCCGGACAATCCAGTCGGCCGAGCGCCAGGCGCCCCGCCCGTCCACCAGTTGCCAGCCGGCGGTGGCCATGAGTTGCCGGGCGAAGGGCGCCAGCAACAGGGACTCGAGATTCTCCTGCAACTGCAGGGCGTCGCAATCAGTGTGCAGGCCCAGGTTGGCAACTGCACCGATACGGGCCAGCTCGGCGGCCACTTCGGCATCGGCCGGCCAGTTGTAGAGTACGGCGACGGGCACCCCCAGGGCCAGGGCCTCGGCCACGGTCACTCCCAGGGCGGTGACCAGCAGGGCCGCCCGGGTCAACAATCCTTCCAGCGGATCGCCGGCGGTGTGGACTTTCAGTTGCGGGTGGTGTGAGCGAAGAGCAGTCGCCCGGGCGCCGCGGTCCGCGAAACCCGGTCCCATGATCGCGTGGGCGCAGTACGACGTGTCGTTGGCCAGGGGAGCCAGGGCGTCGGCGGCTCGTTCGGTCAGATTGTGAGGATCGCTGCCGCCGAAGCTGATGACCAGGTCACGACCGCCGATCTCTGGAGATTGCTCCGGACGCAAGCGAACCACGTCGTCGCGCAGTAGCAGGGTTTCGGGTCCGCCTATCAAATCCGTGCGGTCGGCCGGCGCCTGCCAGCTCAGAGAAGGTACGATGATCAGATCGGCTGCGCTGGCCATGGGCTGATCAACGACCACTACCGGCCGGCCTTGCCGGCCCAGGGCGGAGGCCAGTTCCGAGGCCGGGCGGTCCAGGTCGATGACGCAGAACGCCGGCGCAGGATCGGCGTTTTCGGTGGCGGACAGGACTTCGTCCCGCCACGTCGCCGGATCATCTGCCGAGGCCACCTGCCAGCCGAAGCCGTTGCGAACCAGGAAGCGGGTCTGATCCGGAGTGCCGCGAATCACGAAGGAGCAGTCGGCGTCGTGGGTGTCGCGAAGGGCTTCGGCCAGGGCGACACAGCGGGACAGGTGACCCAGGCCCAGGCCGTCGGCCACCAGGACGACCCCAGGGCCGGCGGTCCGGGCGCCCGGTTGCTGGGCGGGCCAGCGGTCCCGTACCGTCCGGGTGGGTCGCAGACCATCGACAGGATCGGCGCGCCAGGATCTTTCCTGGGATTCGCCGTCGCGGGGCTGGAGGACGCCGTCGCCGTCGCAGGAATCGGCCCCAATAGGGAACCCGGATTCGGAAACGGTTTGCTCAGCCGTGGCGATGACCGGTCCGATCTGGTCGGGCAACCAGCAGTGACCGCCGCCAAACTCGGCGCCCGCTCCTTCCAGATCGAAATGAAACTCTACCGGGTCGGCTCGCCAGTGCCGGACGGCACGCTCGATCACACCTGGATCCACGGAATGGTCGGACCAGCCCACGGCGATTCTGCGATCCGGAAATTCGTCAGCGAGCATCGTACGCACCGAGCCCATGGCGGCCAGATTGCACTGCTCCGGCGGAACGGGGTACCGGCTCACGCAATGCAGCACGGTCAGGTCCAGGCACCCGGCGTCCACTGCGGTGGCGGCGGCTTGCCGGATCTCGGTCGCGTCGGCCATGCCCGTCGACAGCATCAGGGGCAAGCCGGTGGCGGCACAGGCGCGGATCAGTGCCGGCCAGGTCAGCTCGTAGGAAGCGATCTTCAGGAAATCCACCTGGTCGGCGAGCTGGCCCACGGCTGCGAGGTGGAAGGGGGAACAACCGAATTTCAAACCGGCCTCGCGGGCACAGGCGGCCAGCTCGGAAACGAAACGCACCGGCAGCTCCCAGCGCCGGCGCAATCGGTGTTCGCGACTGACTCTTAGGATCTCGGGGGCGAAGAGCTCATCGATGCGAAACAGCTGGAACTTCACCGCCGAGCATCCACAGTCGGCGGCGGCGCGGATCAAATGCCGGCAGCGCACCAGGTCGCCGTTGTGATTGCTGGATATCTCGGCAACGAACTCAGCCATGGTAGAACTCGCGCACCGCCGCGCAAACCCGATCGCAATCCTCGTCGGTCATGGCCGGGAACAGGGGCAAGGACAATGCCCGACTGTAGTAGTCCTCCGCCAGGGAACAATCCCCCGGCCCGGTGCCGAAGCGGTCCCGGTACCAGGGTTGCAGATGTACGGGGATGTAGTGGACCTGCACTCCGTAGCCCTGGGCCTGCAGAAAATCGTAGAGCTCCCGCCGGCGCTCGGCGCGCACGATCATCAGGTGCCAGCATGAGCGATCTTCCCCCGCCGGTCGCTGCTGGGCGATGACCTGGGGGATGTCGGCCAGGTTTCGGTCGTAGCGCTGGATCAGCTCGAGACGGCGTCGCTGCCAGCCGGGCAGACGTCCCAACTGGACCAGACCGATGACCGCCTGCAGGTCGGTCAACCGGGCGTTGGTGCCCAGATCCTGCATCTCGTAGTACCAGCCGCCGTGCTGTTCCCGCAACCGAGCCGGATCACGGGTCACGCCGTGGGCCCGCAGCCGTTGCAGGCGTTCGGCCACCGCCGGGTCGCGGGTGGTGATGGCGCCGCCCTCGCCGGTGGTCATGGACTTCACGGGATGGAAGCTGAAGCAGGTCATGGCTGCGTGGCTGCACGAGCCGACGGCGTGCCAGTCGCCGCTACCGCATTGCCAGCTGCCGCCGATGGCGTGGCAGGCATCCTCGATGATCACCGCCCGGTAACGTTCGGTCACCTCGGCCAGACGTTCCATGTCGCAAACCCGACCGCCCAGATGGACCGGCAAAACGACCCGGATGTCCGGGTCTGCGGCCAGGGCTGCAGCCACCTGCTTCGGGTCCAGATTACAGCTGCCCGGGTCGATGTCCACGAACACCGGCGTGGCTCCGCACATCACCGCGGCGTTGGCGGTGGCGGCAAAGGTGATGGGAGTGGTCAGGAACCGGTCGCCGGGCCCCAGGTCCGCAGCCAGGCAGGCCAGATACAGGGCGGCGGTGCCGTGGGAGACGGCCACGGCAAAGGGGGCGTCGCACGCCGCGGCCAGGGCCGACTCGAAGTCAGCGACCCGGGGTCCCTGGGTCAGCCAATCCGAGGCCAGGACCTCGCTCACCAGCTCGGTCTCTTCGGGGCCGAGGGATTGGCGACCGTAGGGCAGGCGCTCGTTCATGGCGTCGTCCCGCCACCGGCGTCGGCCCGGCGATCGTTCTCGGGGTCGGCTTCCGCAACGTCGGGCAGCATCTCGGCCAACAAGGCCTGCATGTCCTGCCGGCTCAACCAGCGATCGTTGGTGTCGGAGGTGTAACGGAAGTCCGCCGGCACCTGTACCCCGCCGGCGCGGATCCGCTCGTGCTGACCGTCCAGGTACCGCAGTGGATAGACCACGAAGTGGTCGCCGTAGTCGAAGGTGGAGCGGGCCTCGTCTTCGGTCAGCAGCACCTCGTGCAGCTTCTCGCCGGGCCGGACGCCGGTTTCCTCCAACTCGGCGGTGGGATGGATGGCCGCCGCCAGATCGGTGATGCGGCAGGAGGGGATCTTCGAGATGAAGACCTCGCCACCGCCGCCTTCGCGCAAGGCTCGCAGCACCAGATTGACCCCCTGCTCCATGGTGATCCAGAAACGGGTCATACGTCGGTCGGTGATCGGCAGGCTGGTCGCACCCTGCCGCTTCAGATCCTGGAAGAAGGGGATGACCGAACCTCGACTGCCCATCACGTTGCCGTAGCGCACGACCACGAAGGCCGGCCCCGTGTCGGTGGCGTAGGCGTGAGCGGCGCGAAAGAGCTTGTCGCTGACGAGCTTGGTGGCGCCGTAGATGTTCACCGGGTTGACGGCCTTGTCCGTACTCAGGGCGATGATCTTGCTGACACCCCGGTCGATGGCCGCATCCAGGATGTTCATGGCCCCCAGGATGTTGGTGTTCACCGCCTCGACGGGATTGTACTCCATCAGGTGGACGTGCTTCAGGGCTGCGGCGTGGATGACGGTATCGACCCCGACGAAGGCCCGGTACAGGCGGCTGCGATCGCGTACATCCCCGATGAAGAAGCGCAAGCGATCGCGATGCTCGGCGAAATGCTGATCCATGCGGTACTGCTTGTACTCGTCGCGGGAATAGATGATGACCTTCTTGGCGTCGGTCTGCAGGAAGCGTCGGACCAGACTCCAGCCCAGGGAGCCGGTGCCGCCGGTGATGAGGATCGTTTGGCCTTCGTGCATGGGGTTCCCGCGTCCTTTTTGAATGGTCCAGGGCCGAATCTACCATTAGGATGGGGCGAAAGGAAGAGTTCTGCCGTGGAATCTTTACACCATCATGATAGCAGCAACCACGGTGCCGTCGCCGTTGTTCAAGCTCGCATGGGCTCGACGCGGCTACCGGGAAAGATGCTCGCCGACCTGGCCGGGCGTCCGTTGCTGTGGCACATCCTGCAGCGGGCTACAAGGATTCGCCCCGACGTGCCGGTGATTCTGGCGACCACCGGTCTGGAGCGCGATGACCCGCTGGTCGCTGTGGCAACCGGCCTGGAGGTACCGGTGGTGCGAGGTTCCGAGGACGACGTCCTGGGCCGATTCCTGCTGGCGCTGCGGGAGCATCCCGCCCGCTGGGTGGTGCGCATCTGCGGCGATTCGCCCCTCTTCGATCCCGGGCACTTGGCTCGCTGTCTGGCTGTGGCGGAGCGGGAACGGGCCGACGTGGTGAAGTTCCCCGATCAGATGGCCACCCTGTTGCAGGGGGGAGAGGTGGTCTCGGCCCGGGCCCTGCACTGGTCTCGGGAGGTCGCCGGCGACGATTCTCTCGCCCGGGAGCACGTCACCGCCTACGCCCTGCGCCACGCCGCGCAACACCCTGACCTCATGCGCACCGTGGAGATCGAACCGGAAGCTGAATTGAGCCTGGATGTGAAGCTGAGCATCGACACCGCAGAAGACCTGGCTCTCTTGCAGCGGCTCTATGCCGAGCTGTGGGACGAGCACGGCATCGTGGACCTGCGTGCCGCTGCGCGCTGGCTCGCACGGCAGGATACCTGAACGAAGACGTGCACCAGATAGGGGACCGACTCATGACCGCTGCCGACATGTTCTACTGCCAGCGTTGTATCAGCCCCAGTACCAAACCGGGCATCGAGTTCGATGCCGACGGCGTGTGCATGGCCTGCATCTACCACGAGCAGAGCGAAAGCGAGGTCATCGATTGGCCGGCGCGGCGCCGGGAGCTGGCGGAGATCGTTCAGTGGGCCAAGGACCACGGTACCGACCGCTGGGATTGCGCTATCGGCGTCAGCGGGGGCAAGGACAGCCTTCTGCAGGCCCTGTACGCCCGCGACGAGCTCGGACTGCACTGTCTGCTGGTCAACTGCGCCCCCGAAGGGATCACCGACGTGGGCCGGGCCAACCTGGAGAATCTGGTTCAGCACGGCTTCGACCTGGTCTCGTTCCGGCCCAATCCGAAAGTGATGAAGGCCGTGACCCGGCGGGCGTTCTTCGAGTACGGCAATCCGGTGAAGCCTTCGGAGTATCCCCTGTTCGCGGTGACTTTCCAGTTCGCATTGCGGTACCAGGTACCGTTGATCATCCAGGGTGAGAACCCGGGCCTGACCCTGGGTTCGACCCGGGACACCGGCAGCGGTGGTGACGCCACGGCCATCGCCCAAGCCAACACCCTGCAGGGAGGCCGGGCCAGCGACTGGGTGGACGACGACCTATCCCTACGGGACCTGTTCTTCTACCAGTTCCCCGATCCGGCGGAACTGGAGGCCGCGGGGGTGCGCTCGATATTCCTGCAGTACTACCTGAAGGAATGGTCACCGGAGTACAACACCCGCTTCTCCGTGGCCCACGGACTGCAGGGGCGCGAGGAATTGCCCTACCGGCTGAATCGATACGCCTCGGTGGATGGTGACATCCAGCTGGTGAACCCGGTGCTGAAGTACTACAAGCTGGGCTACTCGAATCTGACCGACGCCCTGAACCATCGTATCCGCCAGGGATCCATGACCCGGGAAGAGGCCATCGCCATGGTCCGCCGATGGGATCATTACTGCGACGAGAAATACATCGTCGAGTTCTGCGAGAGCATCGACATCACCCTGGCCGAGTTCTGGCAAGAGGTGGCCCGCTGGACCAATCGTGAACTCTTCTACCAGGCCGAGGACGGCCGCTGGCTGCCGCGCTTCGAGGTGGGCAAGGGGTTGGTCCGATGAGTGAGCGCCCCGGCGAGGAAGCGGGCATTCGCCCTGCCGATCTGAAGGCCGAACTGGCGATCCACTTGGACCGGGACCGCAAACGCTGGCTGGCCGGTCGCCGGGGCTGGGTCGGCGTGCCGTGTCCCGCCTGCGGCGGGGATGACCACGAATCGTTCACGGTCCGCGACTATCCCTTCGCGACCTGCAGCGGATGTGGCACGGTGTATCAGAATCCACGACCCACTTCGGCCTTGCTGGCCGAGTACTACGCCAGCGCCGAGAGCTACACCTTCTGGGCTGAGCGAATATTTCCCGCCACCGAGGAGCGCCGCCGCGAGACCATTGCTCGGCCTCTGGCCCGGATGGTGGCCGACGCGGCTGCGGGCGCCGGCGCCGGCCGGAATGTGCTGGTGGAAATAGGTGCAGGGGCGGGCCTCTTTCTGGACGAGATGCGTACCATCGGCCGCTACGAGACGATTCTGGCCGTCGAACCCACGCCTGCCCTGGCTGCGGTGCTCCGCCGCCGGGAATTCGAGGTGGTGGAATCGGATTACGAGACGGCCGAGATGCCTGAGCTGAGGGCGGATCTGGTGTGTGCCTTCGAGGTCATCGAGCACCTGTTCGATCCGGCGGCGTTCCTGGGACACGCCCGCCGGTGGCTCGTCCCGGGGGGTATTCTGGCGGTGAGTTGTCCCAACATCCACGGATTCGACTTTCAGGTCCTGGGCCTGGACCGGGCGGAGAATTTCGGCCTCGAGCACATCAACATGTTCCATCCCGGGTCCCTGGGCGGATTGTTGACCCGCTGTGGCTTCGAAATTCTGGAAACTCGCACCCCCGGTCGCCTGGACGCGGATCTCGTTCGCCAGCAGGCCCTGGCCGGGAAGCTGGATCTGAGTCGGGACCCCTTTCTGAGGCGGATCCTGATCGAGGAATGGGAAAGTCTGGGCGGGCCGTTCCAACAGTTCTTGCAAGACAACCTGATGTCGTCGAATATGCTGCTCATAGCCCGCTCGGTACCGGTGTCCCCCGATGGGGACAGTGACCCCTGAACCGGGCCTTGGGACCGATCCGGGGGAAGATTCCGGTCCCGAATACCCGTTTACGTAAAGTTTGCTGGTCGGGAACACTGCACTCCGGTTGAGCCGAACCTGGATGTTTATTGCCCCAATGCACCGCCTCATTCGGAGCTAGGGAGCGAGCAAAAAAGGTATATCTATATTTAAAACAACACGTTGCATTCTAAACAGCGTTTTTTCGCTTTCTGGAACGGGTGTTGCTCAGGATCACAGAGGCAAGAACTGTCACTAGTTGTGCCGTCATTCGGACAAGTCCGAACAGAATCGGGATCTAGAGATGATGCTACTTAAAAGATTGGGCCTGACGCGTTACGAAAGCCTGCTCGGATTGGCTACCTTGGCCATCATCGTACTGGTGATCCTGCCGCCGATGCGCGGCGGCATGCAGTCCGAAAGGTCTCTGCGGGCCGTCGTCGGGGCGGAGTCCATCGCCCGGGCCGTGCTGGACTACCACACGGATCAGGGCTGCTGGCCCCGGACCGCCAGCGGCGTCGTGGATCTGGCGTGTCTCACGGTCCCGCAGCGCCACGGCGCCGGCGAGGCTCACGCAGCCACCGCCGGAGGCTATATGATCGGAACCCTGGCCGGCGTGTCTCGTGATGGAACGACGGACCAACTCGAAATCAATGCCTGGCTCGAGGAAGTTCCCATTGATCCGTGGAACAACCCCTACCGCGTCGCGATCCTCGGCGACTTGAACGCGCCGATGACGCCGGAAGGCCGCCGCTGGCATGCCGACGCCTATCCCGTCGAGCCGCCTCCCGGGATCGCCATCGTCGTCGTGTCTGCGGGAGAGGACGGACTCTGGAGCACCGATCCGGCCCGACTGAATCCGGGCGACTTCGAGTCGCCGGCCATGAGCAGGTGGAACAACGCAAACTCGGCGCACCTGAATGCCGAGCTGTTCGGCGGAGATGATGTGGGATTCGTACTTTCCCGACTCGCCCTAGGAGGGACCCCATGACTCCGGTGACAACCCAAGCTGCGCCCGAGACGAAGACCCAGTGGCGGAACATCCGCTTCGAGGTGCTGGAGAAGATCGAAAGTCTGCCCAGTCTGAGCAACGTGGTGACCGAGTTTCTGATCCTGGCCCGTCGGGATTTCTTTTCGGCCAAGGACTTCGAGAAGGTCATTAGCAAGGATCAGGCCCTGGTGGCCCGCCTGTTGAAGGTGGCCAACAGCGGCCTCTACGGTCGTTCCCGCTCCATCCATTCCATTCCTGAAGCGGTGGTGCTGATTGGTCTGGATAATCTGAAGAAGATCGTCTACGCCGTCAGCTCCGAGGGACTGACCAGACGCAGCCTGATCCACTACGGCTACCATCAGCAGCAGGGGTTCTGGTGCCACGCCATGGGTGTGGGTCTGACCGCCCGAATCCTGACCGAAGCCTCGCCGAAGAGTCCGTTGCGGGGCGAAGAGGCCTTTGTGGCGGGGCTGCTCCACGACGTGGGCAAGCTGGTCATCGACGGCTTCCTGCCCGGGGATGTCAGCCCGACCGTGACCCGGGACGAGGAAATCGAAGCCGTGGGCATGGACCACGCCGAGCTGGCCGAGTATATCCTGAAGCAGTGGAACCTGCCCGAGGCCATCGCCACCACGGTGCGGCACCATCACGAGTACACGGACGAGCACGAGTTCGGTCTGGGCTCGGCCGCCCTGGCCCTGGCCGAGGGTCTGTGCGGCGTGTGGGGTGTGGGACGCCAGAATCCGGTGGACCTGAGTCAGGACATCAATACGGCGCAGTTTGCCGAACTCATCCACCACCTGGGTCTGCAGGACGCCAAGTGGGATCGGATCCTCTGGGATGTGCGGCAGAACCTGGTGTCGCTGGAGGACCTGTTCCTGTCCGAGTAGCTAGCGCCGCGACATCAGCAGGCGCAGGATGTACCAGAACATCAGGGCCACCGAGGCGAACAGCTCCAGGGCCGCGGCCACGTGCCGGTCCGTGGGCCAGTGGCGCACGATGTTCGAGGTATCGTACAGTATCGCGCCACCGGCCAACGCCACCATGGCCAGCGAGAACCACGTCCCCAGTTCCCAACCGAAGAATACGCCGCCGGCGATGGCCAGCAGGGCCATGACCCCGCCCCAGCGCAGCAGGCCGCCCAGGAACGAGAAGTCCTTGCGGGTCTGCAGCACGATCAAGGTCAAGCCTACGAATCCCAGCACCGTCAAGGCCGCCGCACTGGTGATGACACCGCCGCCGGAGTAGTGCTCCGCCACGTAGAGCAGGGGCACGAAGATCACTGCTTGCCCCGCCACGTACAGGGCTAAGGCCGCATACTGGACTCCGGTGCTGGTGGCCCTGGCCGCCATCCCTCGAGCCAGCCAGCCGACGACCATGAACCCGCCCAGGACCAGCATCCAGTTCACGCCCAGCAGGGCTCGGGCCAGGGTCTCGGCCAGGCCGCTCTGGAAGATCCAGGCCTCCAGCAGGACGAAGCCGGCGATGGCCGCCAGCAGGTGGCCGTACACCCTCATCAGGAAGGTGGAGCGGTCGACCTCCTGGCCCGCCTGGGGGGCACCGCCGAGGCGGGCCAGCTCCTCAGGGGAGAGCTCGACGGCGCGGGCTTCTACCTCGCGCGGGTCGCGGCGGGGGTCGTGACGGGAGGGTTTCATGTCTGGTTCCTTTCGAGCCATGGAAAAACGGCGAACAGGTAGCCCCGAGTCCCGGCCCTTGCCGAGGCGAGGCAAGTCGACAAGGTACCGCAATCGGATCCGGTGCAACACCCAAACCCCGGGAAATATCCAGGAATCTCCGGAGATCAGAGGCCCAGCAGTCGCAGCGCCATCGCCGGCATGGAGTTGGCCTGTCCCAGCACCGCGATGGCCATTTGCTGCAGGATCTGGGCGCTGGTCAGGGCACTGGACTCCTGGGCGATGTCCACGTCTCGGATGCGGCTGTTGGCCGCCGACAGATTCTCGCGCAGGTTCATGTTCACGCGGATGGAGGACTCGAGACGGTTCTGGATGGCGCCCAACCGGGCGCGACCGTGGTTGACCCGTCCCATGGCCGCTTCCAGGTGAATCAAGACCGGCGCGGCACTCACGCCGGTGGGATCGGTGACATCGAGGGTGCTGATGATCAGCCCGGTGGTGTCGAAAGCGGTCCCCAGGTCGATGGCGATATCCGACGAGGGCGCGGTGCTGATGCCCACGTGAATGTTGATGACCCCCGCACTGCCGTCGAGCAGCTGCACGCCGTTGAACTCGGTGGCGTTGCCGATGCGATCGACCTCGTCCTTGAGGGCCTGGAACTCGTCGTCCAGGTGCAAGCGCTGCTCGGCGCTCAAGGTGCCGTTGCTGGCCTGGACGGTCAGCTCCTTCAGGCGGATCAGGATCTCGCTGATGGAACCCAGGGCGCCCTCGGCAGTCTGCACCAGGGAGATGCCGTCGGCGGCGTTGCGCGCCGTCACGTCCAGGGCGCGGATATCGGATTTCAAACCCTCTGAGATGGCCAGGCCCGCCGCGTCGTCGGCGGCCCGGTTGATACGCAAACCCGAACTGAGCCTCTCCATGGACCTGGAGACGCGCCAGGTGGCGTTCTGCAGGTGGCGGTGCGCGCTCAGCGCCGCCACGTTGGTGTTGATGCGGATACCCACCGGTCAGATCCTTCTGGTCCGTTGTTCGGGGTATGCACGAGGCGGGAAGGAGTCCTTTCCTTCCCCGACGTCAGAACACGCAGGTACTCGGACCTACGGCTTCCTGTGGTCTGCTTCGGCTGGAATCGGCCGGGATTGACCGGGAATCGGCGACAAGAAGCGGTCGGTCACCCGGCGATAGATGCCAGTGACCAACCGCTTCGCGATCTCATCGTTCCACTGATCTTCAGCGGCGTGGCTCTACTTCCCGCCTCCATCGGGCGGAAAGCTCGCCATGATCTCGGCCATGATCTCGTTAAACCTCGCCTGCATTTCCTCGGGGGATCGCTGGGTCTGATCCACGACGCCGGTACCGGATCCGCGCCAGATCAGGTTGTGGCTCTCCGCTTCGATGACGTCGACGATCAGGGTGCCTTCCTTGTAGTTGTAGACGTCGATCTGGCGGCCGCCGTAGCCCCAGTAGTAGTCGCTGTAGCGGTAGCCCCAGTCGGTGACCTGGACCTTGTCCTCGAGGCCGATGTGGTAGACCACGTGCAGGTCCGGGGACTCGCTCGGCTGGAAGCCGCGATCACTCATCTGCAGGTCCACGGCGCTGCGGATCCGTTGATCCAGCAAGCTGTTGCGCTCGACGGCGGTGCGAGCATTGCCGGGAGCGCCCTGAGCCACCGGGATCCAGGCGTAGGTCTTGTACTGCTTGAAATCTATCGTGTTGTCGTAGTCGTAGTTGACGGACAAGGTGGAGCAACCGTTCAACATCGCCGATCCCATCACCAAGACCACCAAGCCGATCGCCCACCGCGTTCTGTTCCCGTATCTCATGGATGCCTCCCGATCACTGTTATTCCACCACGAAGGGCAGGTTGAAGCCCAGAATCAGTTTGATTTTACGATATCTTACACCAGACGTCCCGAAATCACCAATCACATCGCTGTCGCCATCACGATTGAAGTTCATAATGCGTTCGGTCGTGCCGTTGCCAAAGGACAGATCCAGGCCGGTCGTGAACTCGATGTCCAGGAAGTCGAAGGCGGCCCCCACGCTGACGTGCCACAGATCCCATTCCGCCATCACGAGCTGGGTCGCGCTGTCGGGATTCAGGAACGAGTAGTCCGATCTGAAGCCGCCGTACAGGGTGAACGTATCGGTGAACTTGTGCTCGGCGCCGAAGCCGAAATTGAGAACGGCCCGCATATCATACACCGTATTGAACTCGAGGGTTTCGCCGGTGGCCTGAGACGTGAACGGGTCGGCAGGCAAGATGCTGATCGGTGCTTGCGAAGCGAAATACTCGGCAGTGAAGTGGATCGTCGTCTGCCTCATTCGATAGGAAGCGCCCACCGCCAGGGACAGGGGTGAGCGGTAGTCGGGATTCAGGTCCTCCTGGTGGTTCACCGCCAGGTACGGGTCGGTCCAGCCGTCTTCGGGATTCGTGAAGCCCGACGACGATCGGTTGTAGTAGATCGACCCGTCGCCGAACAGTCCCAGGCTCGGTGTCGTCAGCGTGATGCCCATGGTCAGCGGCGAGTAATCCAGAGCCAGACCCAGCTTGGCCAGCAACCGGATGTGCCAGAACCGGAAGTCGTCCACCCGGTAGGCGTGATAGAACTGCTCGTTCGCATCCAGAGCCTGACCCATGGCCTGGAAGCGACGGTTCTGGCTGCGATACGCGATGTAAGGGGTCACGCCCCAGGACAGGTGGTCGCTCACCTGGCGGGACAGCGTCGCACCAACCCAGGATTCGCTGGTCTTATTGTTGTCGAACGCTTCGCCCGAGAACCAGAAGGAGCCGTCCGGAGGAGGTGTGGAGTCGTCGTCGACACGTATTCCCGAGGCGTTGAACTCGAATCGGGTACGCTCGATGTACGAGTAGGCCACGGTCAGGTCGCCCGGGTTCTTGCGGCTGAACCGACCGGCGATGAAGCCGGGCGAAGTTCCCACGCTGCTGCTCGATGGATCGAATCCTTCACCCAGGGCGTTCTTGATGGTCAAGTTGTAGTATTCCAGGGCCTTGGTGGTCAGCAGGATGGCCGGCTGGGTGTTCATACCGATCCAGCCGGGGTTGTAGAAGGTGGCGCTCAGGTCTCCCGGCGTTCCGACCACGACACCTCCGAGCAACTGGGCCCCGGTCCCGTACTGGTTGTCCCAGTACTGGGCGTCCTGGGCCAGGACGGGTTCGGCGGCCAAGGTAAACAGGGCTATAGTAGCCAGGGCCAGCCAGATCCGGGATGACTGCTTGTTGATGGGCAAGGATTTCATTTCGTCGATTCGTCCAGAATTTCTCCGCCAGTGCCGTTCATGCCGTCGGGAGCGGTCGTGGTGCCGTCACCGGCCAGGCCGCCGGCGCCACCCTGACCGGGCTCACCGTGGTTGATTGTACAGCCTTCCATGGCAGGTTGGCCACGGCCAGTTACGTAAAGTCCGTAGCTGCAGCCGCCGTTGCCTCCGGCGCCGGCGCCACTGTCGCCGCCGCGACCGCCGCGACCGCCGTTTCCGCCGGCACCGACCTGTTCGGAGCAGACATTGCCGCCTAGCCCACCGACTCCACCCGGTTTACCCGGCTGTCCATCGGAGCCGTTTCCCCCTGCGCCTCCAGCGGCAGCGACCAGGTCGCAGTGTTTGAACGAGCTGGTGGTGTTGCGGCAGATCACCGCGAAGGAATGGACCCCTCCCCAGCCGCCTCGGCCGATCCTGCCGGGCTGACCGCCACCGCCGCCACCGCCGCCGCCATTGCCGCTTCCGTTGGGCGACCCGCCGCCGCCGCCACCGCCTCCGCCGCCCTGACCGCCATCCCCTTCGCGGCCGTTCTCGCTGGGCACGGGCTCGAACCCGCTGCCGGTGAAATGCCCCAGCACCTGGGGCAGGTCTCCGTTGGCTCCGGGCGCACCGTCCTGGCCATCATGGCCGTCTTCGCCGGCGATCCCCGGACTACCGGCTGCTCCGCCGGCTCCACCGATGCCGGAACAGTAAGTGATCCCTCCTGCGCTGCCGGGCATTCCCACCGGTCCGCCGCTCCCACCGGCGGCTCCGTGACAGTAGTAGCCGTCGCCTCCGTCGCCTCCGCCGGCAAGCAGATCTTCTGCGCACGCGCCGGGAGCACCTGCATCGCCGTCGGTGACGAAACTGTAGTAATCGTCCGTGACACCGTCGACTCCGTCTCCGCCATCGGCGGCGGTGAAACGGCAATCCTCGAATGACAGGGCCGGACCGCAATCATAGAGGTGGAGGGCCGCCGGGGTGTAGGAACTGAGAATACCCTCCGGTGTGTGGACCAGGTCCAGACCCGAGATCCGCGTGATCAGCCGGATACCAACTCCGTCGACCTGCCGGGTCAATACGACCTGGCTGTAGCTCCCGGGAACGGGCTCCCAGGTCAGCGGATCGCACCCGCCGATGATGTCGTAGCCGGGAGTCAGGCGAAACTGGTCGTGGGGATAGGAGCCGGCGGCTACCTTGATGCCGTTGCGTCCCTGCTCGATCGCCCGCTGTAGACCGAAAGAGATCGTGGGAACGGGCTGTTCCGGGGTTCCCGGATTCTGGAAGTGACCCTCGCGCGAAACGTGAATGTAGCCGCGGTCCGCTTCGCGCGGCAGCGGATCATTGAAGTGCTCGGTGCACGCGGTGGTCAGCAGCGCCGCGGCCAGGCCCAGGACGAAGGCAGTGGTTCTGATGGACAGGGGCATGCGGACTCCGTCAGGGATCTTCTGCTCGATGGATGTCGCTCTCTGGCGGCCGGTTGCGAAGCTGCCTGAGACTAGGATAGTTGCCTGGCAATTGCAAGACGGCCGCCGCCCGCGTATCATGGGCGCGAACCCGGGGGTCCGCGGCCCATTGCGCCGCGCCCCTTTCCAACTCTCCGGAGGATCAAGATGCAGGTCAGGATGTTGCGTTGCCAGATTTCTCTGCTGCTGACGGTCGTGGTGCTGTCGACGCTGCTGGCCGGCTGTGCCACGGTGCCGATGACGGGCCGCAAGCAACTGACGATCATCCCCGACGGTGAGATGAACGCCATGAGCTTCCAGCAGTACGATCAGGTCCTGGCCGAAAGCCAGCTCAGCCAGGACGCCGAGGCCACAGCGGCGATCAAGCGCGTCGGCGCCAAGATCCAGGGGGCGGTGGAGCAGTACTTCGAGCAGAACGGCTGGTCCGCCCATCTGAAGGGCTACAAGTGGGAGTTCAATCTCATCGAGAGCGAACAGATCAACGCCTGGTGCATGCCCGGCGGCAAGGTGGCCTTCTACACGGGCATTCTCCCGCTGTGCCAGGACGACGCCGGCATCGCCGTGGTCATGGGCCACGAGATCGCCCACGCCATCGCCGAGCACGGCAACGAACGCATGAGCCACGGCATGCTGGTGCAGATGGGGGGCATGGCCCTGTCCGAGGCCATCGAATCCAAGCCCGAGGAGACCCAGGCCCTGTACATGACCGCGTTCGCGGTGGGCGCCCAGTACGGCGCCATGCTGCCCTACAGCCGCAAACACGAGAGCGAGGCCGACGAGATGGGCCTCATCTTCATGGCCATGGCCGGCTACGACCCGCGCACCGCGCCCCAGTTCTGGACCCGCATGGCGTCCCTGGGCGGACAGAAGCCGCCGGAGTTCATGAGCACCCATCCCTCGGACGAGACGCGTATCCGCGAGCTCAACGAGCACATGGCCGAGGCGCTGACCTATTACAAACCGTAACTACGGTCCGTTGGCCGGCTACAGTCAGTGCCGGCAGGAGAAGAGCCAGGTGTAGAGATCCGGCTCGTAGGGCACCAGCCAGGGCTCCACCGCCGGGTCCGCCTCGTAGGTCAGGATCCCTTGGCCCACCCCGCTGCCGTCGTAGGTACGCGACCACGAATCGTGCCCGACGCCCTCGTACAGGGTCAGCCGCGGGGCGACCACCGGGTTCGCCGCCCCGACGGCCTTCACCAGATTCACCGATCCTGAAGGAGCGACGGTCCCGTCGCCGGTGCCGTGAAACGCCCAGATCGGCGTCTTGGCCATGGCGTCCGCGTTGCCGGTGCCGCCGCCTCCGCAGATGGGAGCCGCCGCGGCGATGGGCAGCGGATCGTCGGCCAGATCACCGTACGCACCGAGATAACTCCAGGTGCCGAAGCCGCCCATGCTCAGGCCGGTCAGGTAGATGCGGGTGCGATCGACGGGATAACCGGCGTCCAGCCACTCGAGGAACTCCCGGACATCGGCAGCCTGCCAGGATCCGGTGTGGCACTGGGGCGAGGCCACGATCATGGGATGGGGCGGCGCCCATTCGCCATTGTCGATGAGTTTGGGCGGCCCGTTGCGCAGCACCAGGTCGAGGGTCTCGGGATTGTCGTGGCTATCACCCCGCTCGCCGGCGCCGTGGAGGAAGACCAGCAGGGGATACCCCACTGCCGAGGCCTCCCAATCAGTGGGCAGGTAGACGAAGCAACCGTAGGGCGCGGCTGCCGCCGCATCGGGATCGCGGGGCAGGGCGACGTGTACCCCGCCGGTGTCATCGGGTAGCAAGTCGAGTCCTCCGGTGAGCGGGTCGGGGGCGGCCGGATCGTCGCTGCAGGCGCCCAGCAACAGGATCAGCGGCAGAAGTGGCAAGATGCGCGTAACTGGGGGCAAGGCAGATTCCTCCTGGGCGGCGCCTGGGTCTACGATGGCGCGGGGGTGCGCGGCCTCGGCCCGATCGCCTCAATACTAGCTGATTGCCGGGATCGTGCCACGTGATTGGGGGCTGTGTCCACCGCAGGCACTGTTCCTGCAACTCATCCGGGTAGACGGTGGTCCGGTAAGCATCTCTAGTGATCGGATACAGTGTCACGAAGCGATTGCTTGACAACTCTATTAGAAGTATAGTTAAACGTACCATAGGAGGTACGTTAGGATGAAGATACCCGATATCATTCCGGTCACTGATCTACGGCAGGACGCCGCAACCATTCTCAAGAAACTTCAGGACTCGGACGACCCGCTGGTCGTCACCCAACGAGGTCGGGCGATCGCCGTCATTCAAAGTGTCGGTGCATATGAGAGATCCGAGTACGAAAAGGAGTTGCTGAGACTCTTGGCTCTTGGCGAGAAGGAAGTCACTCAGGGGAAGGGTCATTCCTTGGCGAGTATCTTGGCTGAAGCGGATGCACTACTGAAGGATGGCGATTCGTGAACGTGAAGTTCACCCCATCCGCTCGTACGCAGTTTCTGGCGGGGCTGGAATTCATTCGCCAGGATAGTCCCACAGCAGCTCGGTTGTTTCGCGAGAAAGTGGAAGGTGCACTCCGCGGGCTCGAAGAGTTTCCCGAATCGGGCCGGTCGATCCCCGAGTTTCCGGAATTGCCCCACCGTGAAGTGATCGTGCGGCCCTACCGGTTCTTCTACCGAATGGTCGACCGAACGGTGTGGATCGTGGCGGTTTGGCACGGAGCTCAGTTGCCGGACGGGCCCGGTAACTGACAAACGGTTCCCCAGGAAGTCCTCTCATTTGAAACCCTCCCTATTCCCATCACCTCCGCATCAGGCTCCGGCCTCGCCGATTCGCTAACCTTCTACCGGAAATCCAAACACACCCCATCCCGGCCCTCGCACAGAGACCGGGTCACGCCGGCAGGAGGTCAATCATGATCCACGGAGATCAACGCAGGAATGGAACGAGAACCGCCCGGGGAAGTCGTGTCGCGGTGGCCGGGCTTATCGGGCTGCTGGGGTTGGTTCTGGCGGTAGCGGTTCTGGCCGCTCCCCAGTCCATCCAGGTGCCTTTCGTTGAGAATGAGGGTCAGTTTCCCCGCAACGTGGGTTTCGCGGCCAAGGTGCTGGGGGGTTCGGTTGCCGTCACGCACGATGGACGGATCATCACCAGCCGGCCGGCGACGGCGGGCGCGGCCGACGGTGCGGGCCCGACGATCACCGAGAGCTTGGTGGGAGCCCAGGTCCAGGCCGTCTGTGGCCTGCAACCCGCCCGGGCCAAGGTGAACTACTTCCAGGGAGCGGATCCCGACCGGTGGATTCGCGGGGCCAGCACCTACCGCAGCCTCAGCCTGGGCCACGTGTACGACGGCATCGAGATCCAGCTGCAGGCAGCGGCCAACAACGTGGAAAAGATCTTCATCGTCGAGCCCGGCTCGGTGCCGGGGGCCATCGATGTGCGGATCGAGGGAGCCGGCTCCCTGGCCATCGCCTCCGACGGACGCCTGTTGGTCGAAACCGCGGCCGGGCCGGTGGCGTTCACCGCGCCGATCGCCTATCAGATGCGCCACGGCCGGCGCGAACCGGTGGAGGTGGCTTACACCGTCAACGGCCATCGCTATGGGTTCGAGGTGGGAAACTACGATCCCAATTGCGAGCTGGTCATCGATCCCCTGCTGGCGGGCACCTACCTGGGCGGCAGCGGATCCGACGGCTGGTCCGACGTGCCGGTGAAGGTGGACGGCCTGGGCCGGGTGTTCGTGGCCGC
>Ga0070728_10003025_pt1 | contig 19459 bp, 16 predicted proteins | sample tdDd471_FD_66723 | JGI IMG/M metagenome (GOLD analysis project Ga0070728, IMG submission 66723) | Marine sediment microbial communities from the Atlantic coast under amendment with organic carbon and nitrate - tdDd47.1 | ecosystem: Environmental > Aquatic > Marine > Coastal > Sediment | place... | reverse complement strand
CTGCAGAAGAAGAGGACAATGCAAAACTTACAGGACATTTAAAAAGTCCTGACTTTTTCCATGTTGAGCAGTTCCCTGTATCTGCTTTTGAAGTGACTGGAATGGAAACTGTTGAAGGTAAAACCATGTTGTCTGGAAACTTAAAAATGAAAGATGCTGTTAACAATATCAAGATTCCTGTAACAGTTGACCAAAATGGCGACGCTTTAACCATTACCAGTGAAACGTTTACCATTGACCGTTCTAAATGGAATGTTCAATATGGTTCTAAATCATTTTTTGATAATTTAGGTGATAAGTTTATTAACGACGAAATAGAATTACAAATCAACATTACTGCCACTAAAGCTTAATGATGATTTTCTAAAATAAAAAAAACCGTTACAACAGTTGTAACGGTTTTTTTTTACAATAAATCTTCCAATGCTGGTTTGAGATTAACAAACTTATGTTCAAAATCAGTGTCAATGATCTTTTTTGAACACACTCGCTGACTTTCAAAAAGCAACACATGCATTTCCCCTAGGATCAATTTCATGACAACCTTGGGAATGTTTGGCAACCACAAGGGTTTATTTAATGTTCTCCCAATGGCTTTTGTTAATTCTTGATTGGTAACAGGGTTTGGTGCTACTCCATTATAAACACCTTCCAGTCCGTTCTCCAAAACATGAATGAATATTCTGGCCAAATCTTTTTTATGAATCCAGGATTGCCACTGAAGACCACTTCCAAAAGCTGCTCCAAAACCGTATTTGGTAGGTTTAACCATTTGTGGCAAAGCACCTTCTTTTGCATCCAACACCAAACCAATTCTAATTTTTGAGACTTTCATATTTAAATTGGAAAAAGCATCTGCTGCCTCTTCCCATTCCTTGGCCACTTTCCCTAAAAACCCTGTAGAGGTGTTTTTATAATTCTCTTCGTAATAATTAGTTAAAGAATCTGGGTAGATGCCAATGGCACTTGCAGTTATTATATGATTGATTTTGATGTTTTCTTTCTCTATGGCAGATTTTAAAAGCTGTAAACTTTGCAGCCTACTGTTTATAATTTTTTGTTTGTAGCTGGAGGTCCACCTATTGGAAATGGGAGCTCCTGCCAAATTTATTATAGCATCGACCCCTTGAAAGCACGACACATCAATTTCATTATTGGCTGGATTCCAATAAAACCCTTTATAGTGTTCTTTATTTTCAATTTTATGCTTTGAGGTAGTTAAGTAATGTACAGAAATAGCATGTTTTTTACATTGAGCTACAATGGCATTTCCTACTAATCCTGTGGCTCCTGTAATTAAAACTTTCATAGTCAATTTTTATTTAAAGATACAGATTTACCAATGCTATAGCAGTCACTTTAAATAAGGTTTAACAGATTTAACGAAAGTTTAGGGTTTATGAACGTAAATGGCTAGATAAACACTTAATTATAGAGCCTAGTTTTTCCTCTCGGCATTTATCCCGAAATATTATAATCTTGGAGTCGCTGTTTGTTTTGTAGCACGAAGCATTTCACGTTTTCCTGGAGGTCCAGGAAGTTTTTCAACAGTAAAACCAACTGCTTGCATGGCTCGACGCACACTCCCTTTGGCTGAATAAGTCACCAAGACACCTGATGGCATAAGAGCATCAAACATTATTTTAAAAACAGATTCGGTCCATAGGTCTGGTTGGACACGTGGCCCAAATGCGTCAAAATATATTAAGTGATGTGTTTTTGTATCAGTGATGTCTTTAAACATCTTTTGCTGCTTTAACAAACTGAAGTGTGGCGATATTTTTTGAAAGGTTCCCCAAGACACCAAATGTATTTGATTGTTTAAATCTTGATATCTTGCCTCTTGAAACAAAGTGGCATAATCCAGCTCCAAAACTTCTTCTTTGGAAACCGGATAAGCTTCTACTCCAACATAAGCAATGGAAACGCTGTGTTTTTCTGAAGCGACCAAAGTTGCTAACGCATTTAAGCCTGAACCGAATCCAATCTCCAAAATAGAAATAGGTTGATTTTTAGTAGAAAAATGGTCTATTGCGTGTAGCAAACCATGTTTAATAAAAACATGTTCTGCTTCTTGCAAAGCACCATGAACCGAGTGGTAATGCTCATTTAACCCTACAAGTTGAATGGTTTTTGACCCATCGGCCGTAGTGATGATTTTGCGTTCCAAAACTATTTAATTAATAGTTTCTGAATTCTAGTAATTGGCCCTGTACATTCCGTTTGGTGACAGGAAACACAAAGGTTGATTGTATTGTTGTAACGTTCCTTTAGGGGAACTTGAGACTCTGTGTTGAAAATTTCTTTTTCACTTTCTATAAAAAGTTTGGAAAAACTCTGAAATGTTTCGTTTCTACTTTTGAATTCTGAAAGTTCTGCTGTATGGATTTTCAAAAAATCCAATGGGAATTCTGTTGGTATTTTGCCTTCTAAAATATCTTTTTTCAATTGTAGGTTTTCTGCAAACATCTGGTTCATGAGGTTTGCCATTTCAGATGGTTGATACATATCGTAAACCACCTCATCTTTTTCAGCAACAACCTCTTCCTTTTCAGCAACAACCTCTTCCTTGGCATGGTTACAACCAAAAAAAAGTAATAGTGTTAATATACCAAAGAAGGAATTTTTCATTTATTCTTCTTTTAGCAAAACACCATTGGCTTCAAAAGAATATGTGCGCTTAGGTTCTGTAATTGCAGCTATCTCTTCTTCGGATTTACCTGCATCTTCGGCATAATGACGTTGTTCTTCAACAGAGAGTTCGCTTACATAAGCTTTTCCATCTATAATAACTTCTTTTCCAGCAATGTTTTTCGGCATAAAAAACCCGTAATCCTTAAACTTAACCATAACCTGTTCATTGTTGCCTAAATCCAATTTCATCCAGCAACCTTTGGCTTGGCATACTTCATCTACCTTAGCAACCATTTTTGTGGAAATACTGTCCCCTACAGTTAAATCCTTATAAGTGTCTGCCATTAATTTGGCTTCTATAGCATCATTAGCTTCAATTTTATCTCCAAAAGAGGCATAAGCTATTTCCTTAACTTCTTCGGTTTTCACTGTTTGTTCTGTGTTTTTTTCTGTATTGTTCTTACAAGAAACAAATGCTAAGGTTAAAGCCAAAAGTGTAAAAAGGTGCTTCATGATAATTTCAAAAATTTAATTAAGAATAGCGTCAAAGATACGTATTTTTTAAAAAAAGTTTTGGTTTTTTATCCTAGTTTAATTTTATAAATTCGCAGTTGAAATTAAAAGCCATGATAAATTCTTTAAATACCAACCTTGACATCCAAAAATCTGAAACTTCTAAGATTGAAAATGTCGATTTTGAAAACCTAGCCTTTGGAAGAACTTTTACAGATCACATGTTTGTTTGCGATTTTATTGACGGCAAATGGCAACAACCTAAAATCATGCCTTATCAGGCCATGACTTTTGAACCTTCAGCTAGGGTTTTTCATTATGGTCAAGCCGTATTTGAAGGCATGAAAGCTTATAAAGACAATGCTGGGAAAGTTTGGTTATTTAGACCAGAAGCCAACCATAAACGTATAAATATATCTTCGGCTAGACTGGCTATGCCTGAATTTCCGAAAGACTATTTTTTTGCTGGTTTGGAAACCTTATTGAAAATGGATAAGGAATGGATACAACCTGGTATTGGAAACTCCTTGTATATTAGGCCCTTTGTAATTGCCACTGAGCCAGCCATATCGGCCTCTCCAGCTAGCACCTACAGATTTATGATTATTTGCTCTCCAGCAAAGGCTTATTATTCTGGAAAAGTTCGCGTGTTGTTTGCTGAAAAATACAGTCGTTCTGCAGATGGAGGTGTTGGTTTTGCTAAAGCTGCCGGAAATTATGCTGCACAGTTTTACCCTACTTCTTTAGCTCAAGAAAAAGGCTATCAGCAAATAATTTGGACTGATGCACATACACACGAATATCTAGAAGAAGCCGGAACCATGAATATCTTTTTTAGGATTGATGACCGTTTGGTTACTGCTCCTACAAGCGATAGGATTTTAGATGGAATTACAAGAAAAAGCATCATTCAATTGGCAGAGGACAATGGTGTAACCGTGGAAATAAGACGTGTTCCTGTAACCGAAATTAAGGAAGCTGCAAGAAATGGTAGTTTAAAGGAAATTTTTGGTGCTGGTACTGCTGCTGTGGTAAGTCCGATTTCTGCTTTTGAACATGGAAATGAAGTTTTTGAAATTCCTGATCTTGAAAATTCTTACGCCAGCAAGTTTAAAAAGCAATTACAGGACATTCAACACAATCTTTCTGAAGACAAACACGGTTGGAGACATGAGGTGAAATAACTCTGCATTATGAGTAAACTGAATTTATACAGTTTAAACATTCAGAAATCCATCCCTTGTTTTTACCTTATTTATTCTTTCCCTAGAATTTCTGAGATATTGGGTTTAAAGTAGTTTGGTCCTTTTAGGACTTTGCCGTCTTCACGGTAAATAGGCTCTCCATTTTCATCCAACTTGCTCATATTGCTACGTTGTATCTCCTCAAAAACTTCTTCAATTTTATATTGTAATCCATGCTCTATTATCGTGCCACACAAAATGTAAAGCATGTCGCCCAAAGCATCTGCCACTTCTACCAAATCGTTATTATTGGCTGCTTCTAAATATTCTTCGTTTTCCTCTCGCATCAACTTATAGCGTAACATGTTTTTTTCCATACCCAAATGGGCTTTTGGTGTTTCACGATGTCCTATTTTAAAAGCTGTGTGAAATGCTTTAACTGCTTCTAATTTATCTTTCATAGAAATATGGATTTCATTTCCAAAAATGGAAATCTTATAAAGATGTTTTCGTATTTTTGCATAAAATTAAGGATATGTTTACAAATGGTCAATGGGTTTTTGGAATTATATTTGCTATTGCATTTATAATCGTTATCTTCTATACCTACAGGCACGACCTAAAACTTCATAAACGTTATTACAAAGGGAGCATTTGGATACTGGTTGCCTTTATATCCTTCATTGTTTTTATTGCCTCCATCAAGTGGTTTTTTAAATAAACACCCTAATCTTATTTATTTTAACTGTTTATTTTAAAGAGGTGTTAACCTTTTGGTTTCTTTTTTTATAGACTTTTATTGATGACATTAATATTTAGTTACGATTTGTTGTTATATATATTATTTATCTGACAATTAAATAATTAATGTATCTTTAAAACGCTATTAATCTAACTTTATCACACATGAAAAATTCTATCCGAATGCTTCTGATTGTTTGTATGCTTACAAATGGTCTATTTGCCCAACAAAAACCCAATCAAAGAATTTCCAACAAAAAAACTGGCATTTCCTTAGAAACTTTGATTAAACAGAAAAACAACTCTTACGTAATTACTAATGATTATGTTAGCAAAAAAACTGGTATTAGACATGTTTACTTAAGACAAGCTGTTGATGGCATAGAGGTTCAAGGCACAGAATCCAGTATTCATTTTGATGCTTCTGGAACTGTAATTTTATCTCACAATAATTTTTTGGAAAACATCCAATCAACCGTTACCAATAAATCGGTTGCTTTAAATGCAAGTCAAGCTATTGCTTCGGTTGCCAATCAAATGAATTATCCTTTAGGCAACCTTGAAATAATCAAGCAAGAACAAGGAAAAAACAAACAAGCCATCTTTAATAAAGCTGGGATTTCTTCTGAAAACATACCTATTAAACTTATGTATTATTTCAGGGAAAATATTGGAACCACGATAGTTTGGGAACTTTCAATTGCTGAAAACAATTCATCAGATTGGTGGAATTTTCGCGTAGATGCTGTTTCCGGTACCATTATAGACAAAGACAACCTAACATCCTATTGTAACATTTTGGGTAATCATGAAGAACACACACCTAGTAATCCTACTAAAAGCACTTCAAATTTTATAGGTCCTGTTCAAGACATTGAATATAGTAACACATCTCAAAACTATTATTTCCCTGCCATTCCTTTTGCTCCTGCAGCAAGTTACAATGTATACGCCATGCCTACGGAGTCTCCAAATCATGGTGGCAGAAGTTTAGTGACAAATCCTGAAAACTTGACTGCATCGCCTTATGGCTGGCATGATATTGATGGGATTGAAGGTGCCGAATATACCAACACAAGAGGAAATAATGTGAGTGCTTTTGATGAAGACGACAATAACGATTTACCAGACGATAGGTATACCTATAGTCCTGGTGGAAACCTAATTTTCGATTTCCCGATAAACCCTGTGTATTCGCCTGGAGAACAATCAGATGATGCCGTAGTTACCAATTTGTTTTATTGGAACAACATTATTCATGATGTGGCCTATCAATATGGATTGGATGAAGCTGCTGGAAATTTTCAAGAAAACAACTATGGCAATGGAGGCTTGGGAAGCGATTCTGTTAATGCACATGCGCAAAGTGGCGCTGGATCATGCAATGCCAATTTTTCAACACCAGTTGACGGCTTTAGACCAAGAATGCGAATGTATGTTTGTGGTTCAAGGGATGGCGATTTGGATAATGCTGTAATTGTACATGAATATGGACATGGCATCTCTACAAGGCTAACTGGAGGCCCAGCAAACTCATTGTGCCTTCAAAACAATGAACAAATGGGAGAAGGCTGGAGTGATTTTTATGCGTTGCTTTTAACCATGACATCTACTGATACTGGGACAGACTCTCGAGGTATGGGAACTTGGCTAATTGGCGAAACTGCCAATGGACCAGGAATAAGAACCTATCCATATAGCACGTTGCTCGCTACAAACCCACATACGTACGACGATATTAAAACAGAAGCCGTTCCTCATGGAGTTGGCTCTGTTTGGGCTGCCATGTTATGGGAAATGACATGGAATTTAATTGACGACCAAGGATTTGACCCCGATTTTTACAATGGTACAGGTGGAAATAATATTGCATTAAATCTAGTAACACAGGCCCTAATACTACAACCCTGCAGCCCAGGTTTTGTAGATGGTCGTGATGCCATTTTAGCAGCAGACCAAGCTTTATATGGTGGCGCATACCAATGTTTAATTTGGGATGCTTTTGCAAAAAGAGGTTTAGGCTATAGTGCCAGCCAAGGCTCATCAACAGATAGAGGTGATGGCACTGAAGCTTTTGATTTACCACCTAATTTTTCAAGTTTAAATACTGTTGAAGAGATTTGTTTGTCTGATGGCTTACAAACAGGCCTTTCTGGAGGATTGCCTACTGGAGGGGTGTACAGTGGATTAGGTGTAACAGACGATGGAAATGGATTGACATTTACTTTTGATCCTAATGTAGCAGGAGAAAGTTTGGTGGATATAAATTATAATGTAACGGACTTTTGTCTGGGAACACCAATTACGCTTTTAGACCAAATAAATGTCACCAATAATCCTCCAGAAATAATAACACGAGGAGGTGGTTTAATTACATTTACAGAGTCACAATCAGACAGTCCTTATATGGTTATTCCTGATGGAAGTCCAACAGGCGACACAGCTATTATGTCTGTCGCTTCGAATGTTGTGATTACAGATTTAAACGTGGATATAGACATCACTCACTCTTGGGTTGGCGATGTAACCATAACCATTACATCACCAAATGGAACCTCTGCTGTTATTTATGATCGTCCAGGTGTTCCAGCATCAACCTACGGTTGTAGTGGAAATAATATAGTGGCAACTTTTGATGATGAAGCAATCAATCCTATAGAAACAGAATGTGCCACTACCGAACCAGCTATATTTGGCAACTTTATACCACAGAACCCTTTATCTGTTTTTGACGGTGAAAACACGCAAGGAGATTGGATTATTACGGTATCGGATAGTGTTAGTGCAGATGGTGGAACCTTAAATTCTTGGGGAATAACCTTTAATTACGAAGTGCTTTCAACACCTCTTGACGTGGTTTTGGATGCTACTGGAAATGCCACAATAAATGCCGAAGATTTATTGTTTAGCAACTCTGTGGATTGTGGTGTAACTACAGTTACTGGTGGAAACCCATTAGCTACAACCGTTAACTTTTCCTGTATGGATTTAGGCTCCAACAATGTGGACGTATCATCCGCCAACAATGCTGGAGCTTCAACTACTGGAATTGCAATAGTAAATGTTATTGACAATTTAAATCCAACAGCTAATGGACAAGACATTACGGTAGATTTGGCAGGCAATGGTTCTGTAAGTATTACAGCAGATGATGTTGATAATGGCTCTACGGATAATTGCGATTTCACTTTAAGTATAGATATAAACACCTTTACTGCTGTTGGAGATTATCCCGTAGTTCTTACGGTTACGGATAGCTCTGGAAATGAAGATACAGTTTCTGTTAACGTAGAAGTTATTGATAGTACTTTAACCAGTGAACATTTTGAAGAAACAGATAGTAACATATCCATTTATCCGGTTCCAACCGAAGCGACTTTAAATATATCAACAGACTTAATTATTGACTCAATTGTTATGTTTGATCTGTTGGGAAAACAAATCATGTATATTGAAAAACCATCAAACAGGATAGATGTATCCAATCTTTCAGAAGGAATGTATCTTTTAAAGATTCAAACTGAAAATAAAACAGTGATAAAACGTTTTGTTAAAAATTAAATTAACCCATAAAATAATGATGACAATTTATAATTTTTTAGATGTATCATAAAACCATAAACATGAACACGTTTCTAATACTCGTATTATTACTTGCCATAAATTTTATTCTTTTAAAATTCAGTGTCAATAAATAATAAATAGGTTTGAAAGTTTTAACAATAGAAACTCAAAAAAAAAGCCTTAATGCAAAAACATTAAGGCTTTTTATATTAATAATTTTCCTATTAATTTACCTCTGGAAGGAAACTATAATGCTTACTGTAATTTAACATCTGCCCAGGAAAAGATTCTGGTTGCGTTACTTTTATAGCTGTAATTTCACCATTGGCATCCATTTCTGGAACCAGAACTGGGTTTACAAAACCACTGTATGGTGCAGACGTAAACTGTTTGTTTCTTTCTAAAACTTCGGCATGAAGGTCTTGGTCTACTTTTACACCATAAGTTTCAACTAACGTTTCAACAGCTTTATAATCGCCTTCAGACTTGATACGCTGAGTTTCTTTTAATAACTGCCCAAACAACTCGTGTAACTTATCATAATCGTTAATATTGAAATACGTTTTTCCGTCTCGTGTTATTTTTTCTATCACATTATCGGCTTTACCTTTTTCATAAACCCATGCACTTACCCATTGTCTGTTTCTCATATGAGCTTCTTCTACATCGTCTCCTAAGTTCAATCGGATTAATTGGGTCATCAACCCATTTCTAATATAACCATCGTAAGCTGCTTTCCCTACTGCTTTCCAATCGTCCACCAATCCCAATTCTTGTAATTTAGGATTGTATAGGTAATATAGTCCTACCAAGTCTGCACGACCTTCTTCTAACGTAGAGGCGTAATTTTTTAAAGTTTCTTTGGTCTCTCCTACTCCTGGGTTTAATTGTCCAGAAGCATGCCCAATAACTTCATGTAAAGCTGTGTGCAATTTATCTGCCAATTGTCCGTATTGTTCTTCCAATTGTAACTCTTCTTCGTCGTTTACAAATTCTTTTAAACGGTCTGAACTTCCTGCATTATTATAGGCTTCAATAATATTTCCCAAAGAAACCGATTTACTACCAACAGCTGCACGAATCCAGTTGGCATTTGGCAAATTAACACCTATTGGCGTGCTAGGGGAAGCGTCTCCAGCTTCGCCAGCAACGTTTACAACCTTGTATGTAACACCTACCACATTTTTCTTTTTATGAGCATCCATTAATGGTGCATTGTCCTCAAACCATTGTGCATTATCGGATAGTACTTTCATTTTTTGGGACATGTCAAAATCATTTACCTGAACAATGGTTTCGTAGGATCCTCTGTAACCTAACGGATCGTTATAAACCTCAATAAAACTGTTTATATAATCTACATTACCTTCTGTTGCTGATGTCCAAGCAACATTATAGTCGTCCCAAGTTTGTAGGTCTCCTGTTTTATAGTATTCTATCAATAAACCAATAGCATCTCCTTGTGCTTTATTTTCAGCTACGTCTTGAGCCAATTCCAACCATTTTATAATCTCGTCTATGGCAGAACCATACAGGCCACCAGATTTATAAACCAACTCTTTTAACTCACCATTTTCCTTCACTAATTTGGAGTTCAATCCATAAGATAATGGTTTGTCTGGATTAGGGGATTTTTTGTTTTTATAGAAATTTATAACATCGGCATTGGTAACATTTGGTCCATAAAAATTAACAGCAGAAAGCGCCACGTTATCCACTCCTTTGGCTTGATTTACCTTTTTGGAATCTACCTCGTTAAAAATAACGTTAAAAGCGTCCTCCTCCAATGATGCATTGGTTTCTGCCATTAACGATTTTAAATACTCCTGTGAGAATTCCGGTTTCAACTTGTCATTTGAATAATGATGATGAATTCCGTTACTGAACCAAACACGCTTTAAATAAGTTTCAAAAGCTTTCCATTCTTCAGATGTTTTGTCTCCAGAGTAAATGGCATACACAGTTTCCAAAGCTTTTCTAATCTTTAAATTGTGTCTGTAATTCTGGTCCCAAATAATATCTCTACCTGCTAAACCTGCTTGGGTTAAATAATAAACCAGTTTTTGTTCTTTTAAGGTTAAATTATCCCATCCAGGAATTTGGTAGCGCAATATTTTAATATCGGCAAACTGCTCAACATTATAATCGAAGGTTTTTTCTTCTTTAACTTCTGTAACCTCTAAAACAGGCTCCTTTTTATCTTCATTACAAGATACCAAAGCAGCAAAGGCTAAAGCAAAACTCAATACATATGTAACTTTCATGTTTATTATTTTAATTGTTCTTCTGCAAATGTAACATATATTAGGATAGTATAAAATTGATTATCTTTGAAAAACATTTATCTAACCTTCCATGAAAGCACTAAAATACATCCTGTTTTTAATTTTAATTTTAATTATAGGTTTTACCATTTATATTGCTGTACAGCCTAACTCTTTTGAAGTTAAACGAAGTAGGACCATACATGCTCCTGCCGAAGTTATTTACAATAACGTGATAGATTTTAAAAACTGGGAGGCTTGGTCCTCCTGGGTTGAAAAAGATCCTGAAACCGTAATCACTTTGGGAGAACAAACCAAAGGTATTGGGGGATCCTATTCTTGGGTGGACAAAGATGGTAAGGGCAAGATGAAAACTTTAGCCACTACCGAGCATGCTTCTATAGATCAGGAATTACAATTTGGGGATTTTGAACCATCTAAGGTACATTGGGAGTTTACTCCTTTAGAACAAGGAAAGACAGAAGTAACATGGAAAATGAACTCTGATAAAATTCCATTCATGTTTAAAGCCTATGCTCTTTTTTCTGGAGGTTTTGATAACATGATTGGTCCAGATTTTGAAAGAGGTCTTGAAAAACTGGATAGTACTGTAACAGCATCCATGAAGGTATATTCGATTAAAGTGGATGGTATGGCCCAACATGGTGGAGGTTTCTATCTTTACAATACAACATCCACTAAAATGGATAATTTTGAAACTGTTATGCAGGACATGTTGTCCAAGGTCAAATCATATGCATTGGAGAACAACATTACCACAGCAGGACCTCCTTTTATTCTGTATCATAAATGGGATGAACCAAATAATTCGGTAATGTTTTCAAGTTGTGTACCAACCACTGCTCAAGTAATTACAACTGAAAGCGACATCCTAACGGGACAATTGGAACCTTTTAAAGCTATAAAAACAACGCTTAAAGGAAATTACAATCATTTAAAAGAAGCTTGGCAAATTACTATGGATTATATTCCAAAGAATGGTTATAAGTATACAGAACAAGGTCCAATGCTGGAGGTTTATGTTACAGACCCAACAAAAACAGCAAATCCAGCCAATTGGATTACTGAAATCTACATTGCTGTTAAAGAACAAGAATCTTTACAATAAATCTGTTAAATGAAACAACTTCTCCTGGTATTTATTGGTGGTGGTATTGGTAGTGTTTTAAGATATGTTCTAGGGAAATATTTAAACAGTTACCAAACTGGCATTCCTTATGGCACTTTTATCGCCAACATTCTTGGGAGTTTATTGATTGGGATTATTTTAGGGCTTGCAGCAAAAAACAACTCTATTTCCCAAAACCACACCTTGTTACTGGCCACTGGGTTTTGTGGTGGTTTTACCACTTTTTCTGCTTTTGCTTATGAAAACCATATCTTTTTAAAAGCTGGAGACTTTACCAGCTTTGCCATGTACACCATTGCCAGTTTTGTAGTTGGCTTTCTTGCCGTTTTCTTAGGGATGTTTCTTGTAAAATAAAAAAATCACCAATTTTTCATAAAATATACGACATTCTGCGTATGTTTTGGCTTTCAAATAATTAGGAGTTTTGAAACATAAATCAATAAAACCTAATTATCATGAAAAAAATCACCCTTTTATTGGCAATACTTGTTATAAGTTTTGCAAATGCCCAAAACACATTAATTGTAGACAACAATGTATTTATAGACGATTCCCCATCACATGTCTACACCACTTTTGCAGCTGCCATTGCAGGAGCCTCCAATGGAGACACTATACTTATTCAACCATCAAGTGTCTCATATGGTAACTTGACCGTTAATAAATCTGTTACTGTATTAGGTATGGGTTATGCACCAGAACTTAATAATGGGGAAACATCCCAAACCGGAAACATTACTGTTACTGCCAGCAATGTAAAAATTGCAGGTATAAATGTAAATGGGTATGTGTCTCCGGGAAATAATGTGACAAATTTATTGGTTGAAGATTGTTGGATTAGTTCTGGTGCTTATGCTTCAAATCCAGGAAATGCCAACATAACCTACAGAGGCAATGTAATTAATAGCTTAATTTACCTAAACTCTACACCTACCAATAGTTTAAACATTACTATTACAAACAATATCATTCAAGGTTTAGGGAACAATGCTTTTCAATATTTTAATAGCACTACCATATTTAACAATAATATAATTGTAGCAAACCAAGGACAGTATTATTTTTATATCTTTTATTATCCAACAGACCTGGTTTGCCAGAACAATATTTGGCTTTTTACTGCAAATAATCAAGCAATTGTAGATCAAACTGGTGGAAACCCAATAATCCACAACAACTCTTTAACTTACCATTATGGAACAGCTACAATTACTGATTTAAATGGTTCTGGAAATTTAAACAATCAAAATCCATTTTTTGTAAATATTCCTGCTAACAATCCATTTTGGGCTGTTGACAACAATTACAATCTAGGCGCAAGTTCTGCTGGAAACAATGCTGGAACAGATGGTAACGACGTAGGTATTTACAATGGCTACTACGATTTTGATATGAGAGGTTATCCAACCGAATTACCTTATTTAACAGAAATGTCCATTAGCAACAATATGGTTCCTGCAGGTTCTAACTTAAATGTAAACTTAAAAGCTAACGCTAATAAGACCAACTAAAAACACTAAACTTATGAAAGCTTTATATACCTTTTTTTTAGGCTGCTTTTGTGTTGGTGTGATGTTAGCGCAATCGGATATTGCAAGTGTTGAATATTTTTTTGATACCGATCCTGGTATTGGAAATGGTATAATATTGGACATTGATCCTGATATAGATATTTTAGATCAGAATTTCAATATTTCAACTACAGGATTATCTCAAGGAACTCATAGATTGTTTTTGAGAGTTGTTAATGCTGACGGTTCAAGCAGTATGTACACGCATAAAACCTTCAGGATTTATGATATGCCTGCAACCAACTCAGCAGATATTGTGGAGGCTGAATTTTTCTTCAACACAGATCCAGGTTTTGGTAATGGAAATATAAGAACTGTAAGTAATGCAACTGTTATGGATAGAAACTTTAGCTTTTCTACAGCTGGATTGCCAGTTGGAACCCATAAACTCTATTTTCGTGTTAAAAACAGCAACAACGAATGGAGCATGTACACATACAAGACCTTCAGAAAATCTGATGTGCCACTTACCAACGCAGCAGATATTGTGGAAGCCGAATACTATTTCAACACAGATCCTGGGCTTGGCAATGGTACCAATATTGACGTGGCAGATGTAGCTTCTTTAGATGAAAATTTCAATATCACAACCTCAGGTTTGCCCATTGGAACCCATAGAATGTTTCTACGTGTAAAAAACAGCGATAATCGTTGGAGTATGTATGCCAACAAAACTTTTAGGGTTTCTGATGTGCCTCATATTAATTTGTTTGATATTGTGGAGGCTGAATACTATTTCAATACAGATCCTGGACTTGGTAATGGTACCAATATCGACGTGGCAGATGTGGCTTCTTTAGATGAAAATTTCAATATTCCAACTTCAGGTCTGCCTATTGGAACCCACAGAATGTTTTTACGTGTAAAAAACAGTGATAACTTTTGGAGCTTGTATGCCAACAAAACTTTTAGGGTTTCAGACAATCCAGATACCAACATGTTTGATATTGTGGAAGCCGAATATTATTTCAATACAGATCCTGGACTTGGTAATGGCACCAATATTGACATGGCAGATGTAGTCTCTTTAGATGAAAATTTCAGCATTGCAACCTCTAGCTTAGCTATTGGTACACATAGAATGTTTATGCGTGTTAAAAATAGCAACAACTCATGGAGCATGTATGACAACAAAACCTTTAGAGTGTTTGATGTACCTGAAATAAACACTGCATCTATAGTAGCTGCCGAATATTTTATAGATGTAGACCCTGGATTTGGCAGTGCCACAGCACTCTCTGTCTCCGGAGATAATTTAGATGAAAACCTAACCATACCTACCTCTGCAAGTTTAGCGCAAGGAGATCATTATTTACACATTCGTGTTTTAAATGCAGATGGATCTTGGTCTTTATATGATAGGAAACTGTTTGAAATAGATGGGACTTTAGGAATCGATTCAGATGATCTTTCTGAAATACGTATATTTCCTATTCCCACATCAGATTATGTAAACATAATAACACCTTATCATATTCAAATAAAATCTATAGGAATCATTGACCTTAATGGGAAAGTTGTGATGCAATTAAATAATCCAGTGGAAAAAATAAACCTGTCCAATTTACAACAAGGCGTATATTTACTGCAAATACAAACCCAGAATGGCAATCTGTCCAAACGGATTATTAAAAATTAAGTTTTAGTTAGCTAGTTAATTAAAGCGTCTAATCAAGTTATTAGGCGCTTTAATGTTTTTTAAAGGCCTTAACTCCTGCTTCAATTTTAGTTTCTAAGTAATTCTCTCTAGGAACAATGGGACATGAATATTTTTCATTATACGCGCAATAAGGGTTGTAGGCCGTGTTAAAATCTATAATAACCTTATCATCTTCTGGAATTCTACATTCTACATAACGTCCTCCTCCATAAGTGGTGTCTCCATTGGTAAGGTCTAAAAAAGGAAGAAATAGGTAATCATCATAGCCAATTTGGTTTTTCAAATCCAAATCTTGATAAATATTAAGTTCGTGTGTTTTGCCTTTCAACTTAAATGTCACAACTCCATACTTCACATACATGGGTAATCTGTCCGTTGTTGTTTTCATCCTAAAAGGTGTTTCATCAGGTGTTCTAGTTAAAGTTGCAGTTACAACATAGGTAGAATCAAATTTAAAGAAATCAAGTCCTTTAAATTCTTTGCGGTCTTTGTCTTTTAATGGCGATTTGGTAGCATCTTTAAAATCGGCATTCATTTTCCTTTGAAACTCTGTTTCTCCCAAAATTGGCTGTTTATCTTGCGCACAGCTTAAAACTGATATCAATAAAAAAAATTGCAGGAAGTATTTCATTGTATTATTTTTTTCATTTCAAAAATACAACTTTAAAGTATTTTGTTTAGATTTGAGTCATTAAAAGTAAAAAACAATGTTTAATTACGTCACTATTTGTAGAAAACAAACCACTTCTGGTAAGAAGCGTTGGGCAATCTATGTATTTTAGTGATTTAATTATCAAATAAAATTATATATAAGTGAGTCCGACGAAAACGTCGGACTTTTTACTTTTAAGATATCTCATTTAAGAAAAAATGAAAACACTTTTTAGCAATTATATTAATACTTTTAAAGGACTGTCTTCTGAAGTTTGGTGGCTTGCACTCATTACGTTAATCAACAGGGCAGGCACCATGGTTATTCCATTTTTATCCTTGTACTTGACCAAAAGTTTAAATTTTACTTTTGCAGAAGTTGGTTGGGTTATGTCTGCCTTTGGTTTGGGTTCTGTCGCAGGTTCTTGGCTTGGAGGAAAATTAACAGACAAAATAGGGTATTATAAAGTAATGGTGAGAAGTTTGCTATCAACCGGAATTCTGTTCATAGGATTGCAATTCTTAAATACTTTTGTTTCATTCTGCATTGGCATTTTTATTATCATGTTAGTGGCAGATATGTTCCGTCCTGCCATGTTTGTGGCATTAAGTGCTTATAGCAAACCAGAAAACAAAACACGATCGGTTACTTTAATTCGCTTGGCCATTAACCTAGGTTTTTCTGCCGGACCTGCTGTTGGAGGCTTGATTATTACAACAATGAGCTATAATGGGTTGTTTTGGGTTGATGGAATTACCTGTATGTTAGCAACACTTCTTCTTATTAAAGTACTAAACCCTAAAAAGGCAAAGACATTGGATAATGTTTTAAACCAGAATCCTCAATCAGCCTATAAAGACAAGGCTTTTTGGATATTTTTAGCTTCTATGACGTTATTTGGAATTATTTTCCTGCAATATTTTTCTACCATGCCATTATATTACAAAGATGTACATAAGCTTTCAGAATTCGAAATAGGATTGCTGTTGGGATTAAACGGCTTTTTTATTTTTATTTTGGAAATGCCTCTAATCAAGTGGCTTGAACATACGCGATATACCAAACCTGGACTCATGATATTTGGAGCTGCACTAACATTAGTAAGTTTTTTAGTCCTTGATTTAACTTCTTGGGTTGGAGTATTGGTTATTGGCATGTTATTAATGACTATTGGGGAAATGATTGCTTTTCCTTTTTCAAATGCATTTGCCATGCAACGCGCTAAAAAAGGAAATCAAGGGGAGTATATGGCACTATATACCATTTCATTTTCTATTTCCCACATTTTTGGGCATAATGCAGGATTACATTTAGTAGACAGCTTTGGTTTTGATGCAACTTGGCTTATTATGGGGTTTTTAGGACTGATTTGTGTAAGCCTTTTATACTATTTAAAACAATACCTAAAGTCGAAAAATGAATTATACCTGAAATAATTTGATAGTATCTATAAATTAAAAAATAATGCGGTTAAGAAAATCTGCCAGAGAACTCCTTAAAAAGGCTCATGCATAGATATACGTGGTTATAAAGACCTAGAATATTTAGATTTATTAAGAAATGAAATTGATGAATCTAGGATTTTATTTGCAGAATGGATAAAAACATTTGATTGTTGGAATTACATGATTGATCGTTGGGATCTTTTAAATCCTCCTGGAATAAATTATGTAGATCATGATCCAAATGATGATAATCCATTTAACAATAAAGATATGTAGTATTTATTTTAATGGTTTCACAGGGTTGTGTTTAATAACATGCGATAAGACAATTTGAGTTTTGGTTTCACCATAAACTATCAATTGGTCAATAAAAAGTTCCAAGTGCTTCTGATTTTTTAAAACAACTTCCATTACTATATTTTCATTACCTGTAATTCTGTAGCAATTAATTACTTCATCAAAAGATTTAACTTTTTCCAAAAAAGGCTTTAACATACCCATAAAAGCTCTAATGGTAATTAATGCTTTTAATTGGTAGCCAACTTCAAAAGGGGAAACAGTTGTATGATAATTTTGAATAATCCCAAGGTCTTCCATTTTCTTAATCCGTTCTGAAACAGCAGGAGAACTAATCCCTACTTGCCTACCTATTTCTGCATTGGATTGTCTCGCGTTGCTCTGCAAACATTTAAGAATTTTCCAATTTAATTGATCAAGACTCATTTTAAAGATATTTTAGTAAAAACATTAAATATTAAATCAAATATACAACTTTACCTTAAATCCAAAAGTTAAAAATGAAAACTAGTTACTACTTTTGAGTAAATTGCTATAATAAATGATTCCAAATATGCCTTCACATTTGTCCCATTTGCCTATATATCAAAAGGCTATGGATATTATTGTTCTGTCTCGAAGTATTTCAACATATTTAAATCAAGATTTAGCGTATTTACAACCCGATGGAAAAGAAGATGTTAACATATATTTCTCTGGAGATATAGTGCAACAATCCACCTCTTTAGCTCCTGAAATAGAAAAAGCTGAATTGGAAAAATATAGTGATAAAAAGCACAAACATATTGCATCTGTAAAACGTTTAACTAATCTACTCTATAAAAACTGTTGCCGATTAGAAAAGTCTAATAGTAATGGTAAAGATTATCTACCTATACTTAGAAATGAACTTAAAAAGTTTAGAAAACTGCAACATACATGGTCTTTAACGCTTTAATCAGTCAACAGGGACTAGATTCAAATTTCCTAAATAAATAATAATTAGCGTTTTAGTTTAAAAATCTATATTCAATTTTGTTAAAAACTCATTTTAAAGTGAATACAAAACTGAAAGCTGAATGATTTCATAAAACAAAAGGTTTTACCTAATTTCAAGCGCCCTGTCATATGGTCATTTTCAAGTTGCGGCATGATGGGCTGTGCCGTGGCAAAAAAAAATCCCGGTCCAAAAAATGAACCGGGATCCTAAAAAAGGCGATGACCTACTCTTCCACTAATGCAGTACCATCGGCGCTAATGGGCTTAACTTCTCTGTTCGGAATGGTAAGAGGTGAGCCCCATTGCAATAACCACCTTAAGTTTTAAGTTGTTAGTCTTTCGTTGTCGGGCTTTGGCGTGTCAATACCGTAAGCTAAGAACTGGTGACCATCAACTGCAAGCTTGGCTTGCTAATATCTTAACATATTGAAAAAAATGACATGAACCTTAAATTGCACTTTATAAAAAGAACGGCCGTACAATAAGCCTATGGGTTATTAGTACTACTCGGCTATGACATTACTGCCTTTACACCTATAGCCTATCAACGTGGTCATCTCCCACGACCCTTTAAAGAAATCTCATCTTGTGGTGGGTTTCGCGCTTATATGCTTTCAGCGCTTATCCCTTCCAAACGTAGCTACTCTGCAATGCTCCTGGCGGAACAACAGATACACCAGAGGTTTGTCCAACTCGGTCCTCTCGTACTAGAGTCAGATCCACTCAAATTTCTAACGCCCACAGTAGATAGAGACCGAACTGTCTCACGACGTTCTGAACCCAGCTCGCGTGCCACTTTAATGGGC
>Ga0070728_10003024_pt1 | contig 19460 bp, 15 predicted proteins | sample tdDd471_FD_66723 | JGI IMG/M metagenome (GOLD analysis project Ga0070728, IMG submission 66723) | Marine sediment microbial communities from the Atlantic coast under amendment with organic carbon and nitrate - tdDd47.1 | ecosystem: Environmental > Aquatic > Marine > Coastal > Sediment | place... | reverse complement strand
ATTTTATTATCGCAATCATTGTACTTAATGCAGTGATTTTAGGGTTAGAAACGTCTCCACAAGTAACCTCTAAGGTTGGTGGTCTACTCACCATAATAGACACCATAATTCTTGGCATCTTTGTTATTGAAATAACCCTTAGACTCTACGTTTACCGATTTAAGTTCTTTCGAGACCCATGGAGTTTATTTGATTTTTTTGTGGTGGTCGTTTCATTAATCCCAGCGAGTGGTCCCTTTGCGATTTTACGAGCACTCCGTGTATTGCGAGTTCTGCGATTAGTTTCAGTAGCGCCGAGCATGCGGTCGGTCGTTTCAGCTTTGATTCAGTCGTTACCGGGCATGGGAGCAATTGTCGCATTGCTTAGTTTAATTTTTTATGTGGCCGCGGTTATGGCAACAACATTATTTGGTGAAAACTTTCCTGAATGGTTTGGTTCTTTAGGGAATAGTTTATATACGCTGTTTCAAATTATGACGCTAGAAAGCTGGTCAATGGGTATTGTACGTCCAGTGATGGAAAAGCAACCAATGGCTTGGTTGTTCTTTGTTCCTTTTATTTTAATCGCGACATTCACCATGCTTAATTTGTTTATCGCCGTTGTTGTTAACGCAATGCAAACTAAGCATGAGATGGAGCAAGGTAAAAGTGACCGAGAAGTGATAGAAGAAGCGCACGACGAACGAGAAATTCTCTATCGAGAAATTATGCATTTGCGCAAAGAAATGCGTGTGTTGAATAAAAAGTTAGAAGGTTCGAAGGTTAATACCGAAAAGTGAGTCGACGAGCGGTCAATAACGCTTATACGTTGTAGATGTGCTCATCGATAACGATTGAAGTAACGCGCTAGTATTCGACTAGTCGCGTTACTTATTTTCATCTTAAGATTAAAACCATTTCTTACGTTTGAGATAAATTATTTCAATCACTGCGATTACCAGCAGTATCGAACAGAAAGTCCAAAATGCTCGGTCAGACTCCACACCTGGCATTCCGCCAATATTAATACCTAGCAAGCCGGTTAAGAATGATATCGGTAAAAACACCGCCGTTATAATCGAAATTAAATAGAGGTTGCGATTAACCTTTTGAGTGAGTTGATTGTCTTCTCTGGTCTCTAACATCTGACAGCGCTCACGCAGCAAGGCTAACTCTTCAGCTTGATAAGTGATGTTGTCTTCTATCTCAAAAAGCTGTTCTTTTAGATCGTCTGAGGCCCAACTGCAGTTAATTTGTGACAGCTTTTTAAATACATCTTGCTGCGGAGAGATATAACGCCAAAGTCGCGCTGCGACTTTGCGAATATCTTCTACTTTATGAAAGTTAATCGCCTGATCTTGCTCCGCTTTCTCTTCGATATCATCAAGTTGATTTGCGAGTTGAATAATTTGACTTTCAATTCTAAGAACGATCTCGTTGAGAAGCTTGGCAAACAGTTCTTCAACATCGAATGTTGCATCAACGCTTAATGATTGTCTAAGTTCAGATATGGCTTGTAATTTTCTATTTCGGAAGCAGATTAGCTTTTGGCCATCAAAATATATTCGCAAGCTGACCATGTCTTGCGGTTCGGAGTTTGGGTTGAGGTTAATACCTCGAATAAACAATAACAATTGCTCATTCTTGGTTATCCAAAGACGTGGGCGAACATCTGGGTCAGTTAATGTAGCACCATGAGTTTCCGATAAACTTAACGTATCGATGATACGATCGGCTAATATTTTATCGCGATAATTAACAACCGCCCAAAGCGTTTTTTGCTCAGCATCAAATTGAGAAAACTCTGACGAAATCCATTGTGAATCTCGAGTGAAGTAAAATGACTCTCCAGCCGACATAAACTACTCCTTACGTGTATCATCGCTGCGAATATGCAGATCGCGTTGTGGAAAGGGTATTTCGATATTGTTCTCTCGAAAAGCCGCATCGATTGCGAAGTTCAATTCGCTGCGAACCTTATGAATGTTAGCAATATCGTGCAAGAAAGCGCGAATTTCGAAATCAAGGCTGCTTTCACCAAAGTTGCTAAAGATAATATGAATTGGGTAGCGATCTTGATCTTGAATTAAATCGGAATGATTGCTTGCAATGTTAAGTAATATTTCTTTGACTTTGTCGGTTGGGCTACCGTAAGCGACGCCAACCGGAATTTTAATCCGACCAATTCGATCGTTTAACATCCAGTTAGTCACTTGATTGGTAATCAAATCAGAATTAGGGACAATAATGTCTGCTCGATCGAAGGTTTGAATTTCTGTCGCTCTAATACTGACCTTTTTGACTAAACCTTCCGTCGAACCAATAACAACCCAATCGCCTTTTTTGATTGGACGCTCTATCAATAAAATTAAACCGGATACGAAATTGCTCACGATATTTTGTAGGCCGAAACCAATACCAATTGAAAATGCGCCAGCAACCAACGCAAGGTTCTGCACGCTAAAACCAGCAATGGATAGGGCGACTAATGCTGAGGTCACGACTGCACTGTACCAAAAGATAGCCGCCATAGCTTCGTTGGCATTACTGTCATTATTGCGAGTGACGCGATGCTCTAAAAAAGACTGCAGTATTTTTGACAAACTGAGCAGAAGACCAAAAATCACGATGCCAGTGACTAATGAGTAGATTGATATATTTATTGTGCCAATCGAAAAGTCATTTTTAATTGCAAAAGCGAGTTGGTCCGAATAATACAAAGGTAATCCAAGCAGTGGCAACTGAGTAATAAATATTGTAAGAAAGACATAGGTTGCGAGTCCCCAGTTTACCCAACTTCGACCCGGTAACGTATCGAGATTGCATTGCGCAACGTTTACCCACTTTAAATAGGTCATAAGCTGATAGGCCTTTCCGACCAATGACGGTAATGCGCGATAGATTAAATGAACAGTTTGCCAGCTAAGACGAATAACTAATAGCGACAAGGTAACTTGGTGACTGATGGCGTGGTAACCAAACAGGTCGAGAAGTAACAATAAGCTTGTCGCTGAATAAAACCAGTAGTTTGCCGTACTAGAAAGGTGACGAAACAGTAACCGATAACAAATTAGCCAAGCCACAAGCATCATCGAATCAAAATGGTAGGGCGTTACTAATATAGGGTTCGAATTTGCCGCTAAAAAATGATTATGAGTAAGCGTTAGTGTGCCCACGATGAAGGTTGTTGAGATAAAGTAAGGCCATTTAAAGTTTGCCTGCCAACTAAAGAACAGCAAGCTGGCCATAGTAATACCAAACCAATACTCGAGTGTAGTCGAGGCCTTATTGTCGTAAAACCAAAGTAATAAATACCCAAGGAACCCAATACCTAAGATTGCTGTAGTAACCCAATGCGATTTGAGCGAAGAAAACTTATCGCTCAGCAATTTTAGTAGAATCCAAAACACCGCGTAAAAAATAATAGAGGCCAACGCTAAAGTGAGGGATTTATCTGCGAAGATCTTTTGAATGCTGATGGTTGAGTCATTGCTTGAGTGATCACTAAATACACCACCCAAGCGAGACTTATAGCGTTCGAATGAATAGCGGTTCAGTTGGCTATTCAATTCTTGCTTTAATGTGTCAATCTGATCAGCCATGTCTTCGCATTGAGCAAGTAAAGCCGCTTCTATCTCTGAAATAGACTCGTTGCTTCCGGCTTGGTGAGATTGAATGCAAGCACTGACACGCCCAGAACTTAAATTTAATTGAAATAAAATATCTTGCAACTGCTGCTCAGTGAGTTGCTGGCCCAACTTGGTGGTTAAAGCTGAAATGGCTTGTTGTTGCTTCTTTACATTATCGGTATCTATTGGTTCATCGTAGTTTATTGCCGCAAACGACAGTTGGCAAAACACCGTGCTCAATAGAAGCAATCGTCGAAGTAAATCCATAACTCTATGATGTCATTAAAATTTGCGTGTAAATATGGTGGAAGGTTTTACCAAAAATAGCAAGTAGCACTTGGCTGTAAGCGGGCTTTTGTTCATTGCCTAACTGATTGGCGGCCTACTTTGAAGGAAGACTTTTGAAATAGGCATTCTAGGATAAGTATTGTGACACACAGCCAGGCGCTTAGGACAACGTTTACCGTACCGGAAAAGTATCAGAAAAAAGTACCGAAAAATTACAGCAAAATTTATGAATAACTTAGTTGCGTCAGAACCTTCTGAGTGAAACTGCTTCGTAAGTAAAAACCCCGTGGTAACGTTTGGGTGATCTCTCCGTCACTCCCAACCACATCGGTAAGCACCTTAGAATTAGCGGCCTTGGGCCGAACTTGTAACGCTTGACCAAACCGAGCATTTAATTGTCCAAACTTACCTAAGCAAACCTTCTCCATAGTTTCTTCCCAATCATTTTTTAATATTTGCCACTCATCCGCAGAAGGCCTCCATAAAAGGGGCATGCCAATGATTCGTTGGTTTAACGGTGAATTGGGGTGAACGATGATGGGCATCCAGAGAACATGCTCCAACTTCTTTTTCACAATGCTCGTTTCCCACTGCTCGCTCGCCGGTTGATGAAGGTTGACCACACTGACAAAGGTTGATTCTAATGGTTTTCCTAACGGATTGATTGGAATGGTCTTTAGCTCTACTCCCAGTTCTGGGAAATCAGGTTGTGGCAAAGAACCCGATGTCGCACCTAAAAGATGTTCAATAAACTGTCCGACCCACCCTTTCTCAAGTAGTAAGTGATCGGGAAGCTGCGCTCGAAACTCTTCTGCCAACTGGGCCAGACTTTTACTAGCTAGCTTTTCAGCACGCTCAAGCAGTTGCTCAATGGATTTTGGTGGGGTAACTGTTGTCATTGAAATCTCTGAGTGAACTATCGATGAGTCTCTGTAAACTCGCTCTACACGCTCCGTAAACTATGACCAATCCAACACTGGCCAGCCGCACTGGTTAGCAATTGAGTTTAGTCTCTGATCGGGATTCACAGCGACCGGGTCGGAAACGAAGTTTAGCAAGGGGAGGTCATTATGGGAATCACTGTAAAACCAGGTTCGCTCACTTGGTTGCCGCTGCTGTTCTCTGCAGAAACTGAGAAATCTGACCCGCTTGCCATCTCGAAATGCCGCAGGGAAAGCCGCTGTGGGTTGCAGTGGGCTAGCGATCAAGTGGTCAATTGGTAAGCATTGCAGAGACCAGTTTGCTAAGAATTCATTGGTGGTGGTGACGATTGCTAGCAAATGGCCTTGGTCTTTATGCCAATAAACTTGTTCGATGGCGGCAGTACTCAGTCGTGGCCGAATCATCGTATCTCGAAACTCTTCACCCAATTGCGTTAGTTCTGTTGCGCTTAGTCGGCTGAGCGTTTGGGCGCAAAATTGCAAAAAAGCATTAATGTCGAGAGAACCGGTGAGATAGTCTTGATAAAAGCGATCTTTGGGTTTTTGATAATTTTGTTGAGTCACTTTATGTCGCGCGAATAAAAGATCGCCCCACAACTGATCACTGTCTCCTTGCAACAGGGTATGGTCGAGATCAAAAAGTGCAATCGCCATTACTTCAGTTTCCTCATTTTCGGTGTTTCCGACTATTCTAACCAATCCTTTCTCGGAGATTATGGACATTTTTGTTTGCTGAAATGCAAAACTTGTGGTTGAATTAATTTAACAAAAATTTAACTGGTAATTATAAGTGATTGATTCAGAAGGATTTCGTGCCAACGTTGGCATAATCGTCTGTAATGAATCTGGTCAGTTACTTTGGACGCGTCGTGCTGGACAAAACTCCTGGCAGTTCCCCCAAGGCGGGGTTAATGAGGGCGAGACACCGGACGAAACCATGTTTCGTGAACTCTATGAGGAAATAGGTCTCAGTCGTCAGGATGTAAAAGTGTTGGGGTCAACCAAGAATTGGTTGCGCTATCGACTACCCAGTCGTTACATCCGACACGACAGTGTTCCATTGTGCATTGGTCAGAAGCAAAAATGGTATTTGCTTAAATTAACATCAGATGACAGTCGACTCGACTTCGCGACAACAAACCACCCTGAGTTTGATGATTTTATGTGGGTAGGCTATTGGTATCCGTTGCGCCAAGTTGTTGCTTTTAAGCGAGAAGTTTATCGACAGGCATTGCTCGAGCTGTTGCCTATGGTGCACGAACAACAACGACTGCAACGGCAGAAGCGAGGTCGTCGTCGGCACCATCATCGCAGGCCACAAAATGGATAATCGGAGTAAAATTAACTTTATATGAATAACCGATTTGGAAAGTTATGCTAGAGCGATTGCGGCAAATTACTCAAGAAGTTAATTTGGCTAGCGATACACAGCAGGCTTTGCAAATCGTTGTTCGAAAAGTTTGTGAAACTCTGGGCATTGAAGTTTCTTCCATTTACCTTGCAGACTACCAAACTCAGCAGCTTGTATTAATGGCCACAGAAGGTCTTAATCCCAAAGCTGCTGGGGTACTTCAATTGAATTTCAATCAAGGAATTGTTGGACTAATCGCGCAACGAGAAGAGCCAATAAACCTTGAAGATGCCTCAAGCCATCCTAATTTTCATTATTTTCCTGAAGCCGGAGAAGAACCGTTTCAAGCTTTGCTTGGCGCACCCATTATTCATCAGCGTAAAGTCATGGGCGTGTTAGTTGCTCAGCAAAAACAGCGGCGTAAGTTTTCTGAGACCGAAGAAAACTTTTTAGTGACCTTAGCAGCGCAACTCGCCGGAATTATTGCTGAGTCGAAAAAGCGCGATAAGTTAAGTGATCACAGTGGGCAGTATCATGTTATTCGTAAACTCGATGGTTTTCCTGCCGCTGCCGGTATTGCCATCGGAGAAGCCGTGGTGTTTTATCCTCGAGCTGACCTGTCTAGTATTCCCGATAAGCAAGCAAAATCGCAGAGTGCGGAGTTAAAACGCATTAAAAAGGCGTTTCGCCTAGCACGAAAAGAAATTGCAGCGATGAAAGCGCGAATGGAAAGTGCATTAGGAGAAGAAGAACTTAGCCTGTTTGATGCCTATGCGCGAATTTTGGATGAAAACGGCTTACAAAGAGATGTTATCGAACAACTCGATTTAGGTCATTGGGCTCCGGGTGCGCTACGACGAGCCGTCGAGCAACATACTCGCATTTTTGAAACCATGGACGATCCTTATTTTCGCGAGCGAGCCAGTGACTTAATTGATTTAGCGCGTCGAGTTTTAGTTTATTTAGAAGACGATCAAACCGCGCGACCTAAGTTGATTCGGCAAGCTATTCTAGTCGCTGAAGAAATTACTGCTGGGTTGTTGGCGGAGCTCCCTACGGAGAAAATTAAAGGTATGGTGTCAATGAATGGCTCGCCCACTTCACACGCGGCCATTTTAGCGAAGGCGCTGGGTATTCCTGCGGTTTGCGGACTCGACAATGTTCCTATCAATCGTTTTGAAGGCCAAGAAATTATTCTTGATGGATACAAAGGATTAATTTATCTGTCGCCGAATGAATCTTTAAAAAAGCAGTACCAACAACTCATCAAAGAAGACGATCTGATTAGCCAAGACTTGGAGCAATATACTAACCAAAAGGCCATTACCAAAGACGGAGTTCACTTGCCATTGATGGTGAATGCAGGTTTGATTGCGGACTTCGAAAAAAGCTTGGACGTTGGTGCCGACGGTGTTGGTTTATATCGCACGGAGATCCCTTTTTTAATGCGCGAGCAGTTCCCCGGCGAAGAAGAGCAAATTAGAATTTATCGCGCAGCGTTGCAAGCTTATCAAGGAGAAAGTGTTACTTTTCGCACTCTCGATATTGGTGGCGATAAACAGCTTTCTTATTTTCCTATCGAAGAGGCCAATCCATTTTTGGGTTGGCGAGGAATTCGAGTTACATTAGATCATCCTGAAATTTTTCTGGTTCAAGTGAGAGCCATTCTGAAGGCGTCGCAGGGCTTTGATAATATCCGGATTTCTCTTCCAATGATTTCGAGTGTCGAAGAGGTTGACGAAAGTTTATGCCTTATTGACCAGGCATTTTATGAGGTTCAGCAAGAGCAACCACAATTGACTTGGAGAAAGCCTGAAGTTGGTATTATTTTAGAAGTGCCGTCGGCGATGTATCAAATTCCAGCCATTGTAAAGAGAGTCAATTTTATTTCGGTCGGAAGCAACGATCTCTCTCAATATTTGCTGGCGGTTGATCGTAACAATACTCGCGTTAGTTCACTGTACAGTAATTATCATCCTTCAGTGATTAGAGCCTTAGCATTTATTCGACAACAAGTGGATGCAAACACAACGGGTCTGTATTTATGCGGTGAAATGGCGGGTGATCCTATGGCTGTTTTAGTCTTACTCGGTATGCAGTATGATGCATTAAGCATGAATGCTCGCAGTATTCCTAAAATTAAAAAAATCGTGCAAAACTTTTCATTAGACGAAGCGAAGGCAATAACCGAGCAAGTATTACAGACGGATAAAGCCAAAGATATTCACGATATCCTTTTTCAAAATTTACTCAGTAAAGATTTAGCCGGCTTAGTTAGGGCCGGTCATTAAGTGTTGCTCAACGAGTATCATTCAGCCGCTGAGCTTTTTAACTCCGTAATTAAATCTTCTGTATCTTGGCATTCAGTACAGTTATTATCTGCAAATTGCCAGACGTACTGTGCTTTTTTGAGAGCCAACAGAGCTTTATCATCTTGTTTCTGAAGTTGGTATAGGAGTGCAAGTTGATAATTAATACTGGGATGATAGGGCCATTGAACCAAGAACTCTTCAGCAATAGATATTCCCTCTTGGTATTGTTGTAAATGCCGTTTTTCGTATAAGATTGAATCAACTAATAAAGCATGCATTTCTACATCGTAGGCACCAATCTTTTTAATATCTTCTAGTGCCTTTTCATACAATTGAAGTGCTTTATTGTGATCACCTTGGAGCGCAGCTATTCGTGCTTTACTAAAAGTAATTAAGTACTCAAGGTTTTCCATCTTAAACCGTTCAAATATCGCTTCAACTTCAACCAAATCTTTGTTTGCAGCGTCAACATTGCCTTGATAAATGTTTAAAAATAAGCTCCCAATTTTCGGGAAGTTTTTCATTGAACTGTCCACTTGATCTTCTAAGCTCGTTAGTAGTTCAGCGGCTTCCTGTGATTTTCCTGCATCGACATAAATATGCATTTTAGATAAAAAGGTTCCGAAAATCACATCGATCGATTGAGTAACGGATTGCATTGCAGATTGAAACTCGATGAGTTCTTGATAAGCTTTTTGATACTCACCGCGGAGGTAATAATAGCTAACTTTGTGTCCATGCAATAAGCTGAATTGTCGAGGCGCCTGTGCGATCAGTTCTGCTTCACGATATCGTTGTTCCGATTTTTCAAAATCACCTTGTCGAGTTGCCAAATCTGCAAGCGCGAGTACGGGTGTTACTTTATCAACTTCAGTTAATGCTGCCTGTTTGTATAGACGCTGTGCTTCTTCAAGATTGCCGAGTTGCGATTCGATATTGCCCTGTGACAATAATGGCGTATAAGAGCGCGGGCGCAATTCGCGTAATTTTTGATACATTTCTCGAGCTTTCGTAAGCTCTCGTCTCGCTTCAAACAGTTTGCCTAAGCGATTGTAAATATCTGGTTGAGCAGGATTCAATTCCAGTGATTGTTGATAGAGTTGTATCACTTCGTCAAAGTTATTCGACTTAAAACTGAGTAGTAATGCTAGACGTTTTTTCGGTAAGTAATCATCTGGGTAGAGTTCAATCCAAGTGCGATAAACATTATTTTGTTCAGTTATATTTCGCTCAGTGGCATAGATTGCTGCCTTGATGGTAAAGCGTAAAGGTTCAGTTAGCTTATAATTTAAAGCTAAGGATTTCTTTAAATAGGCATTACTTTCTAACAGCTGACCTTGGCTAATTAAAATCTCGGCCAGCTCTAGATAAGCTAGAGCAAAGTTCTTATCAATATCGACCGCGCGTTTGATGGCATTTATTGACCCTTGGATATCGTTATCGAAAAGGTTAGCATTTTTTCCTTCAATAAATGCTTTCAGTGCGTCGATATCGCCAGTAATAAAGTCGGTTAGAGGGATTTGATTGAGCAAACGGTTGGTTGTCTCATTAAAAGGTGCTTGTTGTGTGATAAAGCCGACGGCTTGCTCGGCTAACTGAAAAACGCTATCAGATAGCAGCGTTTGTTCTGCGATTAGTTGTGTGCTACTCGTTTCATACAAACTCAGATGCAACTTAAACTGGTTGTTTACTTTATCTAAAGAGCTTTTAAGAAAGTATTGTAAATCAGCATCTTGAGCCACCGATTTGGCCAGAGATAATGGAACGTCAAGTCCATCTGTAAAGCCTGCTCGTTGAACTTCCCAGAAATAATCAGAATTATAAAAAGAGTGAGCAACCACTGTGGGATCTTGCCCCAATTGTGTTGCGATAAGATAGGGAATGGCGTAACTAAGCCATGACTGTTGAACGGTTGGTGTTGGCGTAACGAACATGACGCCTAACTTAGTAATATTTCGTTGAGCAACGACTTCAGAATTAAGGGAGGTGGGGGCGGTCGCTTGAACAACCTGAGTATTTGTGTTGGGTTGCATGGTTGCTAACCAACCGATCACTCCGACTAGTGCAATCGCATTAATTGGTAAAACAACTTTTTCTGTTTTTCCCCACTCATCTTTGCCAGGTGCCCCATGACGCCAAGTTAAGACAACGACTGCAGGCAAAAGCGTTAACATGGTTGCAAGGAGATAGTCGACAAGTCGATCACTGAAACCATAACGTTCAGTAATCATTCCTGAAAATTCCATGAGAGCAATGGTGGCGCCCAAGTATACGCCTAAGATTTGAATCACTCGGCGTTTTAATATTTCTTTTATTAGATTAAACGAGGTCTGTTCAGCCACGTTAAAATTCCTTAACTATTTGTATCATTGAAGCTAGCGAATCAGTCGATTGACTCATGTGATTTAAATTACTCGAACTGAATATTTGTTGATATAGCCTTTTGCCAAACCAAAATAAAGTTGTTCGCGGGCATATCGTGTTTTTCCACAAACATCAGATCCGCTTGTCGAGCTAGCGCTTCTAAATCGACGTAATCTCTGAGCCCCATTTCTGGATCACGAGACTTTAAATGTTCATCGAATGCTTGATTGCTTTCACTGGTAAACTCACCGCAAAAATTAAACGGACCGTAAAGACAGAAATAACCATTAATATCAAGGTGCTCGCCGACCCCAGCAAAAAAATCTTCAACCATTCGCCAATGCATAATATGACTGGTATTTGCACTAAAAATACCATCGAACTTTGTCTCTGGCCATTGTTTAGTCACATCTAACTCAATAGGAGCGACGAGGTTAGATAAATGACTCTCATCTATCCACTGCTGAATACCTTCATGATAGGATTGTTGATCACTGGTATGCCATGTTAAATGAGGAAGGTGTTTGGCAAAGTGAACGGCATGTTGACCTGTGCCGCTGCCAACTTCTAAGATTTTAGACGCTTTATCAAAATAATTTTGAATGACATTTAGAATTGGATCACGATTATTTTCGCACGCTTGAGAAAACGGTTTAGTCATCGAATATTCCCGAGTATTGAATGTTTATATGCTCAATAGAGCCGTTGGCTTGGTCATCTCTATGTTGATCTGTCGCCGCTGAGTACGTCTGCTCGTAAAAGTCGGATTGATCTACCTGTGACAATATCAGAGCCGTTGAGCGGGTTCCATAGTGTTGGTTATTTAATTCGAAAGGCTTGATAAATGGTGACGCCAGTTGCTGCTCGAGGCTTTTAGGAACACCTGTTTGGGGCAGCTGTTGCACAGGGAATTGCTGTTGCGCTTGGGCCAATGACATTAGCTCTGAAACACGGATTTTACGTTGGTTAATGAGTGGCTTTAAGCGATTTTGCCAGAGTGTCATTTTCGGCCAGCTGTCAAACAGATGACCATTACTCATTGCGTAAACGCCGGCTTTTAACCGCATAAAAGTATCTTGAGTATTGGCATAATAGAGTACGTCTGATTGATTTGCTTCACCAGCGATCAGATTAAATCCGGCATAGTCGAGGCGTTCTTGGCGAATTGAGTTAAAAAGCTTGCTCAGTGGGTATTGGGTATCCATTAATTGAGTGACCAGCTCTCCGCGCGAGCGGTTGGCCGGCTGAGCTTGCCCGCTTCGATAATTTGTCACGGCAGCCCATCGACCCGTTTGATGCATCGCTAGCCAACTTCCGCCTGCCGACAAATCACGACCACCGTAAATCATAGGATGATCATGCCACTGTTGCAGTGGTGCGGTTGGCCGGTGAAAAAATTCGTCTCGATTCGCTAACAGGATTAATGGATAATCGGCCCTTTGGGCAACGGCAAAGGCTATGAGACACATACACAATCAAAAGGTTAATTGCTGATGGAATGGTTAGTGTACCTGATAATTGGTGCGGTTGCAGGGCTTATGGCAGGACTTCTAGGCATTGGTGGTGGCTTCATTATTGTGCCTGCATTACTGGTTTTACTGCCTTTGTTTGGCGTCGATAGTAATATTGTTATGCAAGCCGCTGTCGGCACGTCACTAGCCACCATAGTTGTGACTTCACTTTCTAGCCTGTTGGCGCATCATCGTAAACAATCAGTCGACTGGTGGATGGTGAAACGGCTCGTGCCGGGCATTTTTATTGGGGGACTTTTGTCGGGTTGGGTAGCTGACTCTCTGAGCAGCGACACGCTTGGTATTATTTTTGGGTGTGGCTCGCTGGTCATGGCGTTTCAAATTTGGTGGGCAAAACAACCACATCAGGCGCGCACGATGCCAGGTATGGTGCAAGTTGCGGGAGTTTCTATGGCCATAGGAACCGCATCTGGCTTGGTTGGCATCGGTGGTGGGAGTCTGATTGTTCCCTATCTGCATGTTCTCGGTGAAAAAATTACCCGTTGCATTGGCACCGCCGCGGCTTGTGGATTGCCCTTAGCCGCAGCAGGCGCGCTGAGTTACGCCGTTATGGGCAGCCATGCTCCTATGCCAGAATTCTCACTGGGCTATATCTATTTGCCCGCATTTTTAGGTATCATTGTGGCTTCGATTGTTACCGCCCCCATTGGCGCAAAACTGGCTCACCGGTTACCGGCACAAAAACTCAAAAAGCTGTTTGCACTGTTCTTATTGTTTGTAGGGGTTCGAATCATTTATAAATTTTTAGGGTAGAGGTGTTATGGAATTTCCCTACATCGATCCAGTGATCTTTCATATTGCAGGGCCTGTTGCCTTGCGTTGGTATGCATTGGCTTATCTAGTTGGCTTGGGCGCAGCTTGGTGGTTTGGTGTTAAACGAGCGCAACGCCCGGGCAGTTTGTGGACCAGTGAAGAAATTTCAGACTTTGTCTTCTATGGCTTTTTAGGCGTGGTTATTGGTGGGCGATTTGGCTACGTACTCTTCTATCACTTCGATTTATTTTTACAAAATCCGTTGTACTTATTCAAAATCCACGAAGGCGGTATGTCTTTTCATGGTGGAATGCTGGGGGTGGTTGCTGCATTCGGGTACTTTGCTTGGCGTACTAAAAAGTCGTTTTGGTCGCTGGCTGACTTTATCGCCCCGCTGGCTCCCATAGGGTTAGGAGCCGGACGATTAGGAAACTTTATTAATGGTGAATTGTGGGGACGAGAAGTCGGCGACCCAGATTTTCCATTAGGTATTCGCTTTACCTGTAATCTTGAAAAAGCCCCGTGGTACACAGGTTGTGACACTGAAAATCTATTGCGTCATCCATCGCAACTGTATGAGTTTGTACTGGAAGGCGTGGTGCTGTTTATTATTTTGTTTTGGTTCAGCGCGAAACCTCGCCCAAGAAAAGCTGTCGCCGGTTTATTCTCTCTCGGATATGGTAGCTTTCGCTTTTTCGTTGAATACTTCCGCGAGCCCGATGAGCACTTGAAGCATATGGCCGAATGGTTAACCATGGGGCAGGTGTTGAGTGCTCCAATGATTTTGTTGGGAATTGTTCTTTTGGTATGGGCATACCGAGATCCCATTTACGATCATGAAGAAGCAGAAAAACTCACTAAAAAGTCAAAGCAAAAAACTCAAAAAAAGAGCAAGGCCAGTTAACTCGATTATCAACTAAAGCAGTGGTTGGAGAACGTTGATGAAGCAATATTTAGATATGATGAGCCATGTACTTGAACATGGTAATGATAAAGGTGATCGTACGGGCACGGGTACTCGTAGTGTTTTTGCTTATCAAATGCGCTTCGACTTACAGCAAGGGTTCCCATTAGTGACCACCAAAAAGCTTCATCTACGCTCAATTATTTACGAGCTGCTTTGGTTCTTAAATGGCGACACCAATATTCAGTACTTAAAAGACAATGGCGTTTCTATATGGGATGAGTGGGCTGATGAAGATGGTAATCTTGGACCTGTATATGGTGAGCAATGGCGCAGCTGGAAAAAGCCAGATGGCACGACGGTCGATCAAATCAGTAACGTTGTTGCGCAGATAAAAAGTAATCCGAATTCTCGACGACTCATGGTAGTCGCCTACAACCCCGGTGTCGCTGACGAAATGGCGTTACCACCCTGCCATTCTTTGTTCCAGTTTTATGTTGCGAACAATCGCTTGTCTTGTCAGTTGTACCAGCGCAGTGCCGATATCTTTTTAGGTGTTCCTTTTAACATTGCATCTTATGCCTTATTAACCCATATGATTGCTCAGCAATGTGACTTAGAGGTCGGTGAGTTTATCTGGACCGGTGGTGATGTGCATTTGTATTCCAATCACTTTGAACAGGCAAAATTACAACTTTCAAGAGAGCCACTGCCATTGCCTAAATTGAAGATTGCTAGAAAACCAAATGATCTTTATTCCTACGAATTTGAAGATTTTGAAATTTTAGATTATCAATCTCATGCACACATCAAAGCGCCTGTCGCAGTGTAACTAGGACGCCTCTTATGCAACAACCCATTATTTCTCTTGTCTGTGCCATGGCCAATGATCGAGTCATAGGACTTAAAAACCAAATGCCTTGGCATTTGCCAATTGATTTACAGCATTTCAAGTCAGTGACTATGGGTAAACCCATTGTTATGGGAAGAAAAACGTTTGAATCGATTGGCCGCCCTTTACCTGGCCGAAGGAATATTATTATCACTCGCAATAAAGATTATGCTGCAGATGGCATTGAGATTGTTAATAGCTTAGAAAGTGCTTTGGAATTATTGTCGAGCGAACCAGAAATAATGATTACCGGAGGAGGCAATGTTTACTCTCAAGCATTGCCATTAGCTGACCGTTTATATTTAACGTTTATTGACTTAAATACTCAAGGTGACGCATTTTTTCCAGAATTCTCAGAGTTAGATCTAAACTTGATCGAAGAGTCAGTACACATTGCCGATGAGAAAAGTCCTCATGACTGCCGGTTCGTTACTTATGCGGTCAATAAAAACACTAATTAATTATGAGCTTTGATTAACCGTGATTAAGTCACTGAGAAGTTGATAAAGCTTTTCTCGAATAATGGGTTTTGCAATGTAGTGATTCATTCCGGCTTCATCAGCAAGTCGAACATCATTTGGCATTGCATTGGCGCTCAACCCTATGATGGGTGATTTTATACCTAGTTCATGCCTTGCTTGTCGAGTAGCCGATAAGCCATCAAGCACCGGCATTTGAATATCCATAAAAATCAAGTCAAAAGTAGACTGCTGCAAAAGCTCAAGGGCTTCCTTTCCATTATTAGCAAATACTAAGTTGGCCCCCGTTGGTTTCATAAGTGCCTTCATCACTAGCTGATTTGTTAGATTATCTTCTGCAATTAAAATATTAAAATGGTGCAGTTCAGGAGTCGACTCAGCCATCGGCAATTCAGTCTTTACATTGCCTTTTGCGACTTTTACCGGTAACTCGATGGTAAACGTTGAACCATGACCTAATTCACTTTTAACACTAATTGTTCCTTTGAACAGCCGAACGAGATTACTAACGATGGATAATCCAAGCCCGCTTCCACCAAAGCGACGAGTCACGTTGCCGTCGGCTTGTACGAATGGTTGAAAAAGTTTTTCAATGTTGTCAGATGAAATTCCAATGCCGGAGTCTGATACGATAAGCACTAACTTATAATAATCATCTTCGATTGGCGTCGCGCGAATGTTAATCGATACGCTCCCAGATTCAGTGAATTTTAGAGCGTTACCAATTAGATTGGTAATGATCTGTTTGAGTCTAAAGGAGTCGAGTTCAAATACTTCAGGAGCATTATTGGAATATTGAAAATTTAAAACAATGCCTTTTCGATCAAAGTTGCTTTGAAAGATATTAATGACTTCTTGCACTAACGCCTTCACGTTACTAGGAGTATGTTCTAACACTATTTTATTGGCATCAATCTTCGATAGATCCAATATATCATTTAAGATAGACAGTAATGAAAGAGAGGATTGTTTAATATGTTTGATATAGTCTTTTTGTGTTTCATCAAGGTTGCTTTGCTCCAACGATTGAATTAGACCGATAATTCCATTCATTGGTGTTCGTATTTCATGTGACATATTCGCCAAAAACTGACTTTTCGTTTTTTCTGATTGTTCAGCTTTCTCTTTAGCGACCATTAATGTATTAATCTGCGTCTCAATGGTGTCGCGCATTGAATTTAAAGCGTTGTTGATTTGTTGGAACTCTGAAAAGCTGTATTTCTTTTGTTGTGGTGAATAGTTTCCTTGCGCTAGATGATCGGCGGTTTCGATAACTTGCTGTAACGGAGTACTTAAGCGCTTTATTAAATTATTGATAACCCAATAAACTAAAAGTAATCCTCCAAGACTGATAATAATCATGATGACAATTGATTTAAATACTCGATTTAAATAGTAATGTTTTGGTTCATTGAGTTGGATAGATAGCGTGCCAACACCATCGCCTAGTTTTTCTAGATCACTAACGCTGGTCACATTGTTTAAATACTCGACACTGCTTTGGTTTGTATTATAAACGCTCTCGATAATTTGCTGTCTGAACAATAAATCAATTCGACTATTCGCGTGAACGTTAGTTTTTGCGAGACTGAATTGAATTAAGTCATTTACTGGTAAGGCAGCTAATAGTACACCTGTCTTTTGATACGGTTGAGTGATTGAATTAGAAGAGGTTACCAGTGGTGAAACAAACCAAATATACATAGGATTAGATTCGTTTGCATTGGTCAGAACGAGTCGGGGAAGTTCGTTGGTTTGAGCTTGATTTAAAATGGCTAGCGCTCGTGAAATAATGGCGTGCTCTTCAAGATGGAACGCCTCTACCGGAAATGCTTCATTGACACTTCCATCGCTATTAATAACTAACGTGTATTTTAAATGTGATTGAGCCACTAAACTTTGCAGTTCTTTAACAGCCATTTGAGAGTAACCGATATCCTCGGGCAAGTGCGTAATGTGTTGGTTACGGATAGCTTTATCGACCAAGGATTGATGACGAAAAAGAAATTCTCGTGCACTCAGTGAAATCGAAGTCGATTTCGCACGATTTTCACTTTGCGCAAAATCAATGGCTGAGTTGAAATAGGTGTGTACAAAATAGCTCGTAATCAACAATAGTGCGATATGAACAGCAATGTTGATTCTTAGCTTTAATGTTGAAACAAAGCGTTTGGCCACTTATTGATCCTTTTGATGGGTCAACGGGCGAATCGCCTTTTCAGCGGTGCTTTGCATGTATTGAGTCGTTTTCTGAGCGTCCCATTTGCCACTCCCAAATCGAGTAAATCCTTTGAGCAAAGCTTCCCATACAATCGACATATTTTTGTGACTTGACATTGGTAAGGTATTTTTTAATGTGTCGAATAGTAGCGCTTCGTTATTATTGGCTTTACTTCTTACTTCTTCATAAACATCCGGTCTTGCGGGTATATCGCGAAGGTTATACCAAAGTTGGCGCTGAAATTCTTTCGACTGAAGATAGTTCGATAATAGCTTTAACGCTTCGCGTTTTTCACCTTGCAACGAATTATTTGGGAAGGTCGCTGCTATCGACGAATAATAGGCACGCATTGGTTGACCTTTGATTTGAGGCAAAGCGGCTATGCCTAAATCGTTACCAAGAACCGATGAGAACTTTTTATAGGCCCATACTCCATTAATGGTGTAAGCAAGCTTACCATTGCTAAACTTTTCTTCGACGCAGTCGTATGGACAAACGCTATCGACAACATTGGTATTTCTTAGTTGCCAAACAAACTGTAATGCATGTTGTACAGACTCAGTGTCTAAATTCGGCCAGTTATTGACCATGGGAGCGTCGCCAAAGGCGGTAATAAATGGAACAAACCAATACATTTCCATAAAGCTCCAACCGATCAATTCAACGTTGTTGGGTAGCTTATTTGCTTGAGCGAGAAGTTCTGACCAATCACTGGCTGGGGAACGAATCAATGACTTGTTGTAATACATTAATAAATGATTGCCGTTGACTAGCGGAATGCCATAAATATGTTTATCGAGAGTGACCGTCGATAAAGCTTCAGGATTAAAATTCGAGTCTAACCAAGGTAGAGGGATTTTTGAAAAATTGGCATAGCTCGAAAGCCCAATATTATCCGACGGACAAATGATGACATCCGGTGCGTCACTTAATTGATTGATACGAATTAAACGACTCTTCAGGTCCGCTTGATCAATCCAATGAATATCGAGTTCGATTCCTGATTGCTTTGTAAATGGAAGCAATAGATCGGCAAACGAGCGATTTTCATGAGTAAAAACAATTTTGATCGGTAATTGCGTTACAGACTTTTGAGATAACGTCTCAGATTGAGTTTGCTCTGCCTTGATACACAATGAACAACTCATTGCGATTAACCAGAAAACGTAACGCATTCGCTGTAGCCTATTGATTATATGAGCATTTATTGTAGCGTTTTTTGAGAAAATTACCATTTTGAGATTCGACTGGTGGTTGCGACAGATTGATCTATATTTTAGAAAGTTGCTTCGACAATTTAACATACTTTTATTTGAGAACAACGGACACTTTATTGACCTGACTCAAAACCTGCCATCTAAATCATGCGCAAAATGCATCCCTTTTTGGCGACGACTAGAGCGAATCAATTATGATCAATCATGCAATTACTTTATATGAAGATGACCATCACAAATGTTTAATGTTTTCTGACTTGGTTAAAGGTAGTGGCATACAAGCCAATCAATTTATGATTGTAGACCGCGGGCGAGCTGCCATGATCGATCCGGGCGGTGATCTAACGTTTGCATCCTTAAGCATTGCCATTGCGAAACAAGCTTCGCTTGATAATGTCGACTTTATTTTTGCCTCGCATCAAGACCCCGATATTATTGCTAGCCTACCTAAGTGGATCATCAAGACCCCCGCCAAAGTGGTCACATCGAAATTATGGTCGCGGTTTTTGCCGCATCTGGTTCCAGGTTATTTGACCGGACAAGACGGTTTAAACCTTGATGAGCGAATGATTGCGCTTGATGATCAAGGTGATGTTAT
>Ga0070728_10003020_pt1 | contig 19480 bp, 15 predicted proteins | sample tdDd471_FD_66723 | JGI IMG/M metagenome (GOLD analysis project Ga0070728, IMG submission 66723) | Marine sediment microbial communities from the Atlantic coast under amendment with organic carbon and nitrate - tdDd47.1 | ecosystem: Environmental > Aquatic > Marine > Coastal > Sediment | place... | reverse complement strand
CCCTTCGTCGCCGGCCTGCTGGCGCGGCGGATCGCCGCCCGGTTCCCGGTCCCGGCGCCCCGCGAGGAGGCGTGAGATGCTGATCGCCGCCCTGTTCCTGTGGCTGGTGCTCGCCCTTCTCGCCATCGTCGCCCACCGGCGGCCGGGGCGGCCCCACCACGCCGCGGCGAAGCTGGCCCTGGTCCAGGCCAAGCCCTTGGCGCTGCGCCTGCCGCTGGCGATCCTCGCCGCCGGCTTCCTGGCGCCCATCGTGCCGCGCGAGCTGATCGCCGCCTGGCTGGGCGGCGCGTCGGGGCTGACCGGAATCCTCGTCGCCACCGGCGTCGGCGCGATCCTGCCCGGCGGTCCGATGGTCACCTTCCCCATCGTCATTCTGCTGTTCAACGCCGGCGCCGGGACGGCGCAGACGGTGGCGCTGTTGACCGCCTGGTCGGTGCTGGCGGCGCACCGCGTCCTCGCCTTCGAGCTGCCGATGATGGGGGGGCGCTTCGTGCTCCTGCGCCTGGCCGCGTCGCTGATCCTGCCGGTGCTGGCGGGGCTGGCGGCGCTGCCCTTCGCGCCCTAGATACAGGGCGTGGCGGCAGAAGGGGGAGGCGGGCGCATGGATTACCGGGCCGACGGCGGAAACGCCGCCGAGGCGTGGCACGCCTTGCCGGCTTCGGCGGCATTCGACCGTCTGGCCAGCGGCGCCGGCGGGCTGGACTCGGCGGCGGCGGCCGAACGTCTGGCCCGCCATGGTCCGAACCTGCTGCGGCCGCCGCCGCGCAAGGGACCGTTTCGGCGATTCCTCGGCCAATTCCACAATGTCCTGATCTATGTCCTGCTGGGCGCGGCCGTCGTGACGGCGGCGCTCGCCCATTGGGTCGACACCGCGGTGATCGTCGGCGTGGTCGTCGTCAACGCGGTGATCGGGTTTCTCCAGGAAGGCAAGGCCGAGCGCGCGCTGGACGCGATCCGGCGCATGCTGTCCCTGTCGGCGATCGTGCTTCGCGACGGAAGACAGACCAGCCTGCCCGCCGAATCGCTGGTGCCGGGCGACGTCGTTTTCCTGCAATCCGGCGACCGGGTTCCGGCCGACCTGCGCCTGTTCGAGGTCAAGAAACTCCAGGCGCAGGAAGCGGTCCTGACCGGCGAATCGCTGGCCGTCGAGAAGGGGATCGAGCCGGCGTCCGCGGCGGCGGAGCTGGGCGACCGCGCCTCCATGGCCTATTCCGGCACCTTCGTCACCCGCGGCCAGGCCCGGGGAGTCGTCGTCGCCACCGGCGCGGCGACCGAGATCGGGCGGATCGGGTCGATGCTGGCCGAGGTGCAGACGCTGACGACGCCCCTGCTCAAGCAATTGGCCGATTTCGGGCGGTGGCTGACCGTCGCCATCCTCGCCGTCGCCGGGCTTACCTTCGGCTTCGGCATCCTGTACCGCGACTATACCGGCGGCGAGATGTTCCTCGCCGCCGTCGGCTTGGCGGTGGCCGCGATCCCCGAAGGCCTGCCGGCGATCATGACCGTGACCCTGGCCCTGGGCGTGCAGCGCATGGCCCGCCACAAGGCCATCGTTCGGCGCCTGCCCGCCGTCGAGACCCTGGGGTCGGTCAGCGTGATCTGTTCGGACAAGACCGGCACGCTGACCCGCAACGAGATGACCGTGCGGTCGGTCGCCACCGCGCGCCATCTCTTCCAGGTCACCGGCGTCGGCTACGAGCCGGTCGGCGAGTTCCTGCTGGGCGAAACCGCGGTCCCGCCGGACCATCGCCCCCTGCTGTCGGAGATCGCGCGCGCCGCCGCCCTGTGCAGCGACGCGACCCTGCGCCAGACGGAGGATCAATGGGTCGTGGACGGCGACCCGACCGAGGGCGCGCTGGTCGCGGTCGCGATGAAGGCCGGCTTCGACCCGGACCTCGAATCTCGGCGCTGCCCGCGAACCGATGTCATTCCGTTCGAGTCGGACCATCGGTTCATGGCGACCCTCCACCATGATCACGAAGGCCGGGGGTTCGTCTATGTCAAGGGCGCGCCGGAAAGGCTGCTCGCCATGTGCGACCGGCAGCGCTCCTACGATGGCGACGAGCCGCTGGACGGCGCCTACTGGCTTCGGCGGATGAACGAGATCGCGTCCCGCGGGCAGCGGATCTTGGCGATCGCCTCCCGGCCGTCGACGGACAGCCATCGCGAGCTGACCTTCGCCGATGTGGAGGGAGGCTTGATCTTCGTCGGCCTGTTCGGCCTGGCGGACCCGCCGCGCCGGGAGGCGATCGAGGCGGTCGCCCGCTGTCTGGCGGCGGGGATCCAGGTCAAGATGATCACCGGCGACCATGCCGAGACGGCCCGCGCGATCGCCGTCGAACTCGGTCTCGGCGACTCGGCCGCGGTCGTGACCGGGCGAGAGCTGGACGACATGGACGATGTCGAGCTCGCGGCGCGGGTCGACGACACCTGGGTCTTCGCCCGCACCAGTCCCCAGCACAAGCTGCGCCTGGTGGCGGCGTTGCAGGCGCGCGGCCATGTGGTCGCGATGACCGGCGACGGGGTCAACGACGCGCCGGCGCTGAAGCGGGCGGATGTCGGCGTCGCCATGGGGCAGAAGGGGACCGAGGCCGCCAAGGAGGCCGCCGAGATGGTGCTGGCGGACGACAATTTCGCCTCGATCATGCATGCCGTCGAGGAGGGGCGGACGGTCTACGACAATCTGAAGAAGGCCATCGCCTTCATCCTGCCCACCAACGGCGGCGAGGCCCTGACCATCGTCGCCGCCATCGCCATGGGGCGGCTGTTGCCGATCACCGCCGCCCAGATCCTGTGGGTGAACATGATCACCGCGGTCACCCTGGCCTTGGCGTTGGCCTTCGAGCCGACCGAACGCGCGGTCATGGGACGGCCGCCGCGCCCCCGCGTCGCGCCCCTGCTGTCGGGTTTTCTGGCCTGGCGGATCGCCTTCGTGTCGGTCATCCTGGTCGTGGGGACGTTCGGCGTCTTCCTCTGGCTTCGCGAGGGCGGCGCCTCGGTCGACCTGGCGCGAACCGCGGCCGTGAACACCCTGGTCATGTTCGAGCTGTTCTATCTGTTCAACGCCCGGTTCCTGTCCGAGTCCTCCTTCAACCGAGCCGGATTGCTGGGCAACCGCTGGGCGTTGCTCGCCGTGGGATTGGTTGTCCTGCTCCAGGCCCTGTTCACCTACTTCCCGCCCATGCAGAATCTGTTCCGGACCGAGCCATTGAGCCCGACGGTGTGGGCCGGCGTTCTCGCCGTCGCCTCGACCGTGTTCTTCCTGGTCGAGATCGAAAAATGCGTGCTGCGGCGGCTGAACCGAATCCGGCGACGGCCCCGAGGATAAGGAGACCACCGATGCTACTCAGCTTCTGCGGCGCCGCCGGCACGGTGACCGGGTCTTGCTATTTGCTGCAAACCGAAGGCTGCCGGTTTCTGGTCGATTGCGGCATGTTTCAGGGGCCGAAGAGCCTGAAGGAGCTGAATTACGGGCCGTTTCCCTTCGACCCGCGCAAGATCGACTTCGTCCTCCTCACCCATGCGCATATCGATCATTCGGGGCTCATTCCGAAGCTCGTCAAGCAGGGGTTCCGCGGACCGGTCTTCGCCACCGGCGGCACCACCGAGCTTCTCGGCTATATGCTGCCCGACAGCGGCGCCATCCAGGAGCAGGAGGTCCGACGTCTCAACCGCCGCAACCAGCAGCGCGGGCGCGATCCGGTCGAGCCGATCTATGGCGAAGCCGACGCGCGGACCGCCCTCGGGAGCTTCTCGGTCGTGGAGTATGAAAGCTGGTTCCAACCCGGCGACGGGGTCCGGGCGCGCTACTGGAATGCCGGTCACATCCTGGGCGCCGCCTCGATCGAGGTCGAAATCGCCACCGGGCATGGGACGCCGCGGGTCGTCCGCCTTCTATTTTCCGGCGATATCGGGCCCGAACACAAACTGTTCCATCCCGACCCCGAGGCGCCGACCAACCTGGACTATGTCTGCTGCGAGGGAACCTATGGCGGCCGCCCGCGGACCGACGCCGATCCGGCGACCCGCCGGGAAATCCTCGCCGGCGAGGTCGAGGCCGCGCTGGCGCGGGGCGGAAAGCTCCTGATTCCCGCCTTCGCCGTCGAGCGGACCCAGGAACTGCTCTACGACCTGTCGGCCCTGTTCGATTCGGGGCGGATTCCGAAGCTTCCCGTCTTCCTGGATTCGCCGCTCGCCATCAAGGCGACCAAGGTGTTCGACCGCAATGCCGGGGCGCTGGAGGACGTGGCGTCGGGAGAGTCCCTGTTCCGACGGTCGAACATCCGTTTCACGGAATCGGTCGACGAAAGCAAGGCGATCGACCGGGTCAATAACGGCGCGATCGTCATCGCCGGCAGCGGGATGTGCGAGGCGGGACGCATCCGCCACCATCTGAAGAACGATCTATGGCGGCCCCAGGCGACGGTGCTGCTCGTCGGCTATCAGGCGCCGGGGACACTGGGGGCGCTGCTCGCCCAGGGCGCGCCGGCGGTCAAGATCATGGGCGAGGACATCCGGGTGAAGGCGGCCATCCGCAGCATCGATGTCTATTCCGGCCATGCCGACGGCGACCAGCTGGTGCAGTGGATGACGGAGCGGTTGCCGGTCAAGGGCGCGACCTTCCTCACCCATGGCGAAGAGGCCGGTCTGGCGGCGCTGCGCGACGGTCTGATCGCCGAGGGGATGCCCGCCGACCGCATCCTCATTCCGCGTCTCGACGATGTCGTCGACCTGTCGGGCGGCAAGAGCAGGATCGAGTTCCGGCCGATGCCGCGGCGCCTGGACCCGGACGCGGTCGGGCGGCCGGACTGGCATAACGACCTCGCCGAATTTTCCCTGGCGTTGCGGGAACGATTGGACGCCGCCGCCGGCGACAAGGCGCGCAAGGCCATTCTGCGTCGGGTTCGGCGGGTGCTGGAGGACGCGGAACGCTAGATCGGCCCGGCGCCGGAAATCAGCTGGGCTTCGCGCCCTTGATCGCGCAGCGATGCATGATCCGGCGGAAGCCGTGATAATCGTTGATCGCGTTGTGTTGGGCCGTGCGGTTGTCCCAGAAGGCCAGCGCGCCCGGTGTCCAGCGGAAGCGGCAGGTGAATTCAGGCCGGTGCTGGACCTCGTACAGATAGGCCAGCAGCGGCGCGCTCTCGGCCTCGGTCCAGCCCTCGATCCGCAAGGTATGGGCGCCGTTGCAATACAGGACCTTGCGTCCCGTCTCCGGGATGGTGCGGATGATCGGATGCACGGCCTCGCGGGCGACGCGGTCGTCTTCCTTCGGCGCCTCGCCGCGGCGCAGGGAGCGCGACTGGGCGCCGCCGGCGGCGGCGCCGCTGTTCACGACAAAGAGCCCGTCCAGGGCCGCCTTCAGCCCGTCGGACAGGGCGTCGTAGGCCATGTACATGTTCGCGTACAGCGTGTCGCCGCCATAGGGCGGCAATTCCTTGGCGTACAGGATCGCGGCGCGCGGCGGCTCCGGCAAATAGGAGGTGTCGGAATGCCACAGCCCGCCGAAATTGATCTTCTCGTCGGGCTCCTTGCGCACCTCGACCAGTTCGGGAAAGCCCTCGATCCCCTTGACCATGGGATAGGTGTCCAGCGGGCCGAAGCGCCGTGCGAAGGCGAGCTGCTGGTCCATGGTCAGGGTCTGGTCGCGGAAGAACAGGACGAGATGGTCGATCTGGGCCTGGCGGATCTCCTCGATCACCGCCTCGTCCAGGTCGCGGGACAGGTCCAGCCCCTCGATCTCGGCGCCCAGCGCCCCGGCGATCCGCTTCGCCTCGAAATGGGTATAGGTCATGTCCGTCCGTTTCCTCCGCCCGCCGCCCCGTTTCGGGGGCCGTTCGGGCCCATGATAAGGGCGCGCGCGGGGGAAATTGAAGCCCTTCCGGGCGCCGCGCCGCCGTCAGCGGGGGCCGTTCCGCTGGGCGGACTCGAAGGTGCCGGCGGGCAGCCGGTGGGCGATTCCCTTGTGGCAGTCGATGCAGGTCTTGCCTTCTTGCTTCCCTTCGGCATGGCGGATCTGCGCCCGGCTTTTCGGGATTGCCGTGGCCGACGCCGACGCCAACCTCGACGCGACGGCGGGTCGGTCAGGCTCGGTCCGCGGCGCCTTGGGCCGGGGCGGCGGCGCCGGGAATCATGAAGGAGATCGACGCCACCAGGGTCAGCGCGGCCATGACGAAAAAACCGGTGGCGTAACTGCCGGTCGTCGCCAGGATCGCGCCGTACATCGCCGGCATCGCCATGCTGGCCATGGCGAGGAACGAGCCGTTGGCGCCGATCATCGCGCCGACCTTGCCGGGCGGCGCGTTGTTGGCAATCTCCGCCAGGAAGACCCCGTTCCATCCGACCGCCGTCGAGCCGAGAACGAGCCCGACCGCCAACAGCGCGGAAACCGACCAGTCCGGCGTGAACAGGCCGGAGGCCAGCGCGCCGGCCGACATGATCAGCCCGACGATGCCCAGCACCATGCGCGGCGACATCCAGCGCCCGGCGATCCAGCCCCAGGCGACGCGCGAGACGATGGCCGAGCTTTGCGAGACGGCGAAGATGAAGCCGGCCGAGGTCAGGCTGTGGCCGAGCCCGTCGGCCAAATAGGAGACGAAAAAGGACGAGAAGGTCACCTGCAGCCCGACGAAGGCCATGCCGCCCAGGATCAGCCGGCGCAGCGTCGGCGTCGCCATCATATGGCGCAGATTGCGCCAGGATTGCTTGATCGAGATGCTTTGTCCCGCCTGGCGGTCGGTATCGAGGACCCGGCGGAAGGGCAAAAGGGCGAGGGAGACCAGCACGCACATGATCGCCGCCGCCAGGAACGGCCCCCGCCAGCCGAAATGCAGCAGGAAGAACGGGATCAACAACCCGGCCAGCATGCTGCCGACCGGAATGCCGGTCTGCTTGATCGAGAAGATCAGCGGCGTCAGGCTGGGCGGCGACAGCCGGGCGAGGATCTGGGAGCTGGACGGGGTCGACGAGAACAGGCTGATCGACAAAAGGATGGCCGACAGGGCGAACGCCAGCGGCCCGCCGATGACCGACACGCACAGCCCCACCGCGCTGATCAGCATCCCGACCTGACAGATCCGGGTGCCGCCATAGCGGACGACGAAATTGCCGGCATTGACCGCGACCAGGATGCCGGTCCCGTTGATGATCGCCATATAGGCGCCGATGAAGGCGGGCCCGACGCCAAGCTCGGCCGCGGCCGCCGGCACGACCAACGGCAGGACCAGCGACGTCATGTAGGTGAGCGCGTTCTGGCTCAGAAACAGGCCGGTGGCGATGATGAGAAGTCTCATGAGCGTCGCATTGTTGGTCTTGGCCGGCCCCAAGGGGCGGCGGATGTCGGTTCCGGTCTGTGCGTTTCGCGCGGGCCGCGCGGCGTCTGGCGGGTCGCGCGCGAAAGTACCCCGCCGGGGTCGCGCCGGCAAGCATCGCCGGGCGCCGCCGCGCTGGCAGGCGGTCAGCCGGCGGCGACGATCTCCGCCTCGTGGCGAAGGGGGAAATTCACCGAATTGGCGATGAAGCAAAGGCGCGAGGCGTCCGCGTGCAGCGCTTCGGCCTTCATTCGGTCGGCGCCGGCGGCGACGGTGACCCGCGGGTGCAGCACCGCCTCGGTAAAGCGCCCGCCGTCCTTGTCGGCGACCATCGTTCCCGTCGCCCGGTCTTCGTATCCGGTGACGACGATGCCCGCGTCGGTACACAGATGCAGGTACCAGAGCATGTGGCAGCTCGCCAGCGCGGCGAGCAGCAGGTCCTCCGGATTGTGGCGGCCGGGATCGCCCCGATAGGCCGGATCGGCACTGCCCAGGAGCGCCGGCTTGCCGTCGATCCGAACCTCGTGGTCGCGGCTATAGGCGTCGTAGGCCGATGTGCCGCTTCCCCGATCGCCGGTCCAGACGACGGTCGCTTCGTAGCTATGCGTTCGTGCCATGGTGGGACCCTCCTCGCTCCGAAATTAGGGCGATTCGGTTGCTGACGCCAGCGATCGGCGCCGGCCGGTAAGGCGCGGTTTACGTTAAGTCGGCATTAACCGCTTTCCACCAGATTGGGCCGGTCAACGAACCGTCGGTTACGTCGGCCCCCGGGATCGAACAGGCCATGAGCAGAACGGCCCCATGAGTAGAAAAGAACGCCGCCTCGCGGCACGCAACGCGCGGCGCGCCCGCGGCACGGCCGGCGGGGCCGGGACCAAGGACACGGCAAAGTTGCTGGAGGCGGCGACGGCCAGCCACAAGTCCGGCGACCTGGCCCGCGCCGCCGACATCTACCAGGAACTTCTGAGCGTCGATCCGGATCATGCGGACGCGCTCAACCGGTTCGGGCTTCTGGTCTATCAGGCGGGCCAGCCGCAAGCCGCGCTCGGCATTCTCGCCCGCGCCCTGCAGGCGCGTCCCGGCTTCACCGAGGCCCATTACAACATGGCGTTGGCGCTGATCGCCCTCGGCCGGCGCGCCGAGGCGCTAACGAACGCCGCCGCCGCCGCCAAGCCCGACTCGGCGCCGGCCCAAGCCTGCAACCTGCTGGGCAGCCTTCTGCTCGATCTCGGCCGTCTCCAGGAAGCCGAAGCCGCCCTGCGGCGGGCCCTGGACCGCATGCCCGAGATGGTCAGCGCCCTGACCAACTATGCTCGCTGCCTGCATCTGCGCGGCGCGGTCGCCGAAGCCGAACGGGTCTATCTCACGGCATTGAGCCACGACCCGGCCTCCTTCGAGGCCCATATCAATCTCGGCGCCTTGCTCGCCGACTATGGCAAGCTCGACCTGGCCGCCGACCATTACCGCCGCGCCATCGAGATCCGGCCCGACCATCCGGCGCCCTACAACAATCTGGGCATCGTCCTCCAGTCCCAGGGCCACTATATCGGCGCCATCGACCAGTACGACACGGCGCTGGCCCACGAACCGGCCAACGCCAGCGCCGCCAGCAACCGCCTCTATTGCCTGCATTTCGACCCGCGCTTCGATCCGGACTCGATCGCCGAGGCGCATCGCCGCTGGGCGGCGGGGCTGGAAAGCCGGGTGGCGCGGCTGCCCGACCCGGATACCCACCCGGACCCGGAACGCCGTCTGCGGCTCGGATATGTCTCGCCCGACCTGCGCGGCCACCCGGTGGCCTATTTCCTGGAGGGCGCTTTCGCCCATCGCGACCGTGATGCCTTCGAGGTCACCTGCTACGCCACCGGCCCGATGGCCGACGCCGTCACCGAGCGGTTCCGCGCCCAGTCCGATCATTGGCGCCCCGCCGCGGGCCTTGCCGACGACGCGCTGGCGGACCTGATCCGCGCCGACGGCATCGACATCCTGGTCGACCTGTCCGGCCATACCTCGAAGCATCGCCTGGGCGTCTTCGCCCGCAAGCCGGCCCCGGTCCAGGCCAGCTATATCGGCTATTTCAACACCACCGGCCTTTCCGCCATGGACTATCTCATCGCCGGTCCGCTGGGGGTGAAGCCCGGCACCGAGGGGCGCTACAGCGAAGAGATCTGGCGCCTGCCGCGCGGCCATGCCACCTATCGCCCGGCCGACGACTGCCCCGATATCGACCCGACGCCGCCGGTCGTCAGGACCGGCGCCGTGACCTTCGGCTGCTTCAACAAGGCCGCCAAGCTGCATCCCGGCGTCGCGGCCTTGTGGGCGCGGGTGCTCGACGCCGTTCCCGACAGCCGCCTGGTGCTCAAGTCCCACGGTCTGGACGAGGGCGCCAGCCGGGACCATTACCTGGAGATCTTCGCGTCGGCGGGCATCGATCCGGCGCGCCTCGATCTGCGCGGCGCCTCGGTGCATCGGGCTTATCTGGACTCCTGCAACGATATCGATATCGCCCTCGATCCCTTCCCCCATAACGGCGGCACGACGACCCTGGACATGTTGTGGATGGGCGTGCCGGTCGTCAGCCTCGCCGGCGAAACCATGGTGGCCCGCTGCGGCGCCGAGATCCTGCATGCGATCGGCTGCGACGACCTGATCGCCGACGATCCGGACGCCTATGTCGAGCGCGCGGCGTCCCTGGCCGCCGATCCGGACCGGCTCGCCGCCTATCGCGGTGGCCTCAGGGCGCGGATGGCGGCGGCGCCGATCTGCGACCATGCCGCTTTCGCCCGCGATCTGGACGAAGCCTATCGCGGCATGTGGCGGCGCTGGTGCGCCGACGCCGGCGCCCGGGCTGCCGCGCCGGCGCTGCCCTGGCAGGAGGTCCGCCTATGACCGCGCCCGCGCCGGCACCGTCCGTATACGCGCCCATCGTCCGCCATTACGAGCGTTGCTTGCGGGCCCATGGGCCGACGGCCAAGGGCGTCGATTGGCCGGACGAGACCGATCTGGCGGTTCGCTTCGACGTCCTGCTGGACGGCTGGCCCGCCGGCCGGGAAAACGGCGCCGAGCGGCGGCTGCTGGATGTGGGGTGCGGACCGGGGCTGCTTCTCGACCATCTGGCGGCGACCGGCCGCGCCGGTCTCTACCGCTATACCGGCCTCGACGTGTCCGCCGCGATGATCGGCGCCGCGCGGAACCGCTGGCCCGGGCACCGGTTCGAGCATCGCGACATCCTCGCCGATCCGTTGCCGCCCGGCGCCTTCGACTGGGGGGTCGTGAACGGCGTCCTCACCGTCCGCCGCGATGTCCCGCAAGAGACCATGGCGGCCTTCGCCCGGCATCTGATCGCCGCCGCCTACGCCGCCTGCCGCGTTGGCCTGGCCGTCAATGTGATGAGCCCGCATGTCGATTGGACCCGTCCCGACCTGTTCCACTGGCCGATCGACGAGGCGGTCGGGTTCGCGACCGACAAGCTGACCCGCCATGTGGCCGTGCGTGCCGATTACGGCCTGTACGAATACGCGCTGTTCCTCTACCGCCAACCCAACCGAGGCTAGACCATGGCCCCCGACGCCGACATGTCCTTGACCGCGATGGCGACCCTCGTGCTGCCGAGCAACTTGCCGGAATCCCTCGCCTACCGGGCGATGGCGGCGGAGGCGGGCGCGCGGCTGATCGGCGCCTCGGCCCTGACGGACGATCCCTTCGCCGATTTCTACGAGGATTGGGCCTATCTGCCCCTGGTCGGCGACGCCGGGTTCGAGCCCGCCCTCGCCGCCCTGCTGCGGGACCGGAATGTCGGCGCGGTCTTCACCCCGCATGTGGTGGTTCGCCAGCATCTGGAGACCGCCCTTGGGAGGGTCGCGCCGGGGGTCGCCCTGATCGGGCCGCTGCCCGAGGCGCGGCGCCGCGCCGCGACGACCGACCTCGCCCGCCGGGCCGCGTTGGGCGCGCGCCTCTGCCCGCCGGGGCCGGCGCCGGCGGACCGGCCGCCCCTCGACATGCTGGAACGGATGGCGCTGCTCAAGCAGGCGCATCAGATCGAGGGACAATGTTCCGACGAAAAGATCTGGCTGCTGTGCGAACTGGCGCGGACCGCGCCGCCGGGCGACATCGTCGAGATCGGCAGCGCCTGGGGGCGGTCGGCCTTCGCCCTCGCCTGGCTCGCCCGCCGATACGAGCTGGGCGCCGTCCTCTGCGTCGACCCCTGGACCGGCGCCGACACCCACCAGGAAGAAGCCGGCGAGACCGTCCGCGATCTGGTCGCGGGCATGGATATCGACCGCATGTTCACCGAATTCCGGATCAATCTGATGGGGCTGTTTCCGGGCCGGCTGAACTATCTGCGCCTGCCCTCGGTCCGGGCCGTCGACCGCTTTCGGGCGGTGCCCAAGGTGGCGACGCGCGAATTCGGGACCACCGCCTATCGGGGCGCGATCTCGATCCTGCATGTCGACGGCAACCATGATCTGGCGGCGGTGACCCAGGACCTGGCCACCTGGCCCAAGCTGGTGCGCCCCGGCGGCTGGGTGCTGGTCGACGATTACTGCTGGCCCTTCGCGGACGGACCGCGCCGGGCCGGCGACGCCTTCCTCAAGCGCCATTGGGACGCGATCGACCGGGCGTTCGTCCAGGACGGCGTCCTGTGCATCCAACTCGGAGGACCCGTCGCCGGCGCGGCATCGCCGGCTTCGTCCAACAGCGATGGAGACACGCGATGACGGGCATGCAAGTCGACTTCATCAGCCATGCCTGCCTCAAGATCGAGGCCGGTTTCGGCACGCTTCTGTGCGACCCCTGGTTCCTGAACGAGCCGGTCGCGAATTTCGTCTGCTGGAAGTTCCCGCTGGCGGTGGTGCCGCCGGACGAGGTGGTGGCCGGCGTCGACTATGTCTTCGTGACCCACTGCCACGAGGACCATTTCCATATTCCGTCCATCGACCATTTCCCCCGGGACGTGACCTTCCTGCTGCCCGAATACGATCACCATCCGGGCCTGCGCGCCCAGACGATGGAGATCACCCTGCGCCGGATGGGCTTCTTCGATATCCGCAAGCTGCGCTCGTGGGAGACGGTCGATCTGGGGGCCGGCGCCCGATTCACCCATATCCCGTCGGCCAAGACCCGCTACCATGACTGGGAGAATGCCGGCTTCGTCCTGGAGGCGGACGGCACCAGCCTCCTCAACATGAACGACAATCTGACCGACGCGGAACTGGCCGCTGAGATCACCGGCCGCTTTCCCGGCGGGTTCGATATCGGCTTCATCCAGGCGGCCGGCGTATCCATGTATCCAGGCTGCTTCCTGATGTCGGAAGAGGAGATGCGCGCCGAGACCGAGCGCCGCCAGATCTCGCTCGCCGACCAGCGGCGGATGATCGAGCTGATCGGTCCCCGCCGGATCGCGCCGATGGCCGGCGATTTCGGCTGGTTCGCCGACGAGCATTTCCACAATAACTGGGCCTCGCGGGCGACGCCGAAAATCTTCCGCCGACTGTTGGAGAACGTCTATCCCGACCGCGAGATCGATCTGCTCGAATTTCTGCCCGGCGACCGCTGGTCGATGGAGACCGGCCTGGTCAGCACCCATCCGGGCATCGATTGGGACAATATGGTCGATATGATCGCCCAAGCGGCCGAGACCTATCGGCCGAAGATCGAGGCCATCGAGGCCTGGATCGCAGACACCGACCGGACGGACCTGGCGGCGCGGTCGCGCCGCTTCACCGCCCGGATCGCGCGCGAAATCTGCCGCGAGGGGGTCGATTTCTCGGTCCGCGCCCGGCATCGGATCGAAGGCCCGGACGGGGGATTCGATTTCGTCCTCGCCGTCAGCCCCGAGACGGGGTTCGCCATCCTGTGGGACGATGACGGCCCCGTGGATCAGACGCTGCACGTTCCCGACCGCGTCTGGGCGGCGATCCTGGCCGGCAAGCTTCTCTGGACCGAGATTCAATGGAGCGCCAAATCCGAGCAGCATGTCGAGTTCCGCCCCGACATCGCCAGCTTCTGGTTCTGGATCGAGAACAATATCGGCCTCAACAACAAACAAGTGCAGGCCCTGATCGATCCGCGCCTGCATCCGGACCTGCCCGCCGGCGTCGATCCCACCAAGGGCGTCTTCCCACTGCCCGGCGAATGGGAACGGGTGCCGGGCCAGGCGCCCCTGCGCCGCGCCAGCGGGCGCTGAGCCGGCCATGGGGGTCCGCACCGCAAGGCGGCGCGCGCCGGCGACGCCGATCCAGCATCTGATCGGCGTCCGCGACGCCCATGCCTGGGAGGCGGCGCTGGTCGGCCTGCCCCACCTGCACGCCCATGGGACGGCCCATGCGCGGGCCATGGCGGCGGCCAGCGGCAACCAGGTCGTGCTCTATGTCTGCGAGGCGGTTGACGGGCGGATCGTCTGTCCGGTGATGCTGCGTCCCTGTGCGGACGGGTTCGACCTGGCCACGCCGCTTGGCTTCGCCGGCTTCGCCGGCACCGGCCATGTCGAGGGTTTTGCGGCCCTGTGGCGCGACTTCTGGACCGAGCGCGATTGCGTCGCCGCCTATGTCCAGCTCAACCCCTTGCTCGATTCGGCCCTCATCGACGGGCCGCTCGCCACGATGGCGAGCGAGGCGCTGCCCGGCAATCCGGTCCATCTTTTGGACCTGCGCCCCGATGCCGAGGCGCTGTTCGCCGGCATGGGCCGCGACCATCGGTCGCGGCTGCGGGGCTGGCATCGCGACGGCGGCCGCTATGTCGAGGAGCCGGACCGGCTGCGCGAGGCTTTCCTAAATTTGTATCCGGCCTTCGCCCAGCGAACCGGCGTCTCGGCCGCCTACCGGCTGGACGCGGACTCGCTCGCGCTTCTCCTGGAGGCCGACAGCGTCTTTCTGACCGGCGCTGAGGGCGCGGACGGCGCGGTCGAGGCGGTGTCCTTGTTCACCTTCACCCCCTATGGCGCCGACTATTTCCTCAACGCCGCGACCCCGGCCGGGCGCCGCCATGCCCGGGCCCTGGTCTGGCGGGCCATCGAATGGCTGAAGGCGGCGGGGGTGCCCTGTCTCAATCTGGGCGGCGGTATCCGCCCCGACGACGCGCTCGCCCAATTCAAGGCCCGGTTCGGCGGCGAGGAACGGCCGTTCCTCTGCTTCAAGCAGATCTTCGATAAGTCCCGCTACGCCCGGCTCTGCGCCGCGGCCGGCGGCGCGTCGTCGTCCGTGGACGGCTATTTCCCGGCCTATCGCGGGCCGGCAACGAAAGGCAGCCCTTCATGACCACCAGATACATCCATATCGGTTCGGCGAAATGCGCGTCGAAATCCTTGCAGCAGGGGTTCTTCGCCGCCCATCCCGACCTGGCGCATCTGGGGATGGGCAGCGCCCGGGGCATGACCAGCTGGCCCGAGGACGAGGTGCAGCGCGTCGTCGAGGTGGATATCCGCTTCAAGAAGGACCTGGTCTACGACGCCGACGCGGTGGCGGCCGTCCTCGCCCCCCGGCTGGCCGCCGCCGACAAGAAGGCCGGCGTTAAGGCGACCGGCATCTCCTTCGAGAATCTCAGCTGCACCATGACCTATGACGTCGATCTGTCGGCCAAGGCCCGGCGTCTGCGCGACCTGTTCGGCGCCGGGGCCAAGATCGTCTTCATCGTCCGCGACCAGCGGGCGATGATCCGCTCCCATTACGCGGAATATCTGGCGTCGGGCGCCAATATCGGCTTCGTCGATTTCGTCAACTACATGATCGTCACCCAGTTCCGCAGCCTGTTCTCCGATCTGCTGTATCACCGGGTCTACGCCCTGTATGCGGATCTGTTCGGGGCCGAGAACGTCTTTCTCTACCCGCTGGAATGGCAGAAGGACGCCGGCCATCCCCTGGTCGCCGGCCTGTGCGACCATTTGGGCGTCGCTCCGGCGGCCGAGGAGCTGCCGCGCCTGAACCCGTCGCTGACCGGCAAGCAGCTCCACCTCCTCAGCCTGGTCAATACCCGCATGCAGCATAATTTCGGCGCCAACCAGACACGGATCACCCATGCGGGGCGCCTGACCAACTATCTGAAGCAGGAGCTGGACAGCGGCCAGCTGATGGAAACCTTCCTCGACACCCAGCTCCTGAACGCCGCCCATAATATCGCCAAGCAGTTCGGCGAGCAGGTCTGTCCGGCGCCCCTGGCGATGGACTTCACCGACTGGCACGACCGCTATATCGAGGACTATTTCGCCGAGGACAACCGGGCGCTGGCCAAGGTTCTGGGCCCCGATTTCGAAAAGCTCGGCTATCCGGGTCTGTAGGACCGGCTCGATTTAGGCGGTAGCGGCGAGCGTTCCGGCCGGACGCGACCGGGCAACATCCAGCGCGTTTGCAAGCGCGTCGCCGACGCGGGCGACCTCGGTCCGCGTCATGTCGGCCGAGAAGGGCAGGCCGAGGGTCCGCGCCGCCAGTTCCTCGGTCGCCGGCAGGGCCTCGCGCGGACAATCGGCGAAGGCGGGGTGGACATGGCAGCCGCCCTGCCACCAGGGTCGCGCCTCGATCCCGGCCCGGTCCAGGCCGTCGCGGATCCGCTCGGTCCATCCCGACGGCAAGACCACCGAGCAGGTCGACGACACCCAGCCCGACCCGAAGCCGGGCGAGAAGGCGATTCCGGGCAGATCGCCCAATTCCGATCGATAGGCGGCGCTCAGGCGGGCCAGCGCCGCGCGCCGCGCCGCCCAGCCATCCAGCGCCGCGAGGCCGACGGCGGCCGCATATTCGCTCATCTTGGCGTTGGTGCCGGCATGGCGCGAGTCCCGGCCGCCCTCGAAGCCGAAATTGGCCAGGGCGCGAATCCGCGCCGCCAGGGTCGGGTCGCGGGTCAGGACCAGCCCGCCCTCGCCGGCGGCCAGCGGCTTGGTCGCGTGCAGGCTGACGACCGCCGGGGTGGCGCCGGCCGCCGCCGTGTCGATGGCCGCCGCCGCGTCGCGAACGACGGCGATGCCGGTCTCGGCGGCGAATTCGTCCCAGCCGGCGACGTCCATCGGCGCACCGAAGGGCGCCACCGGAATCACGGCGCCGACCGGGCCCGGTGTCCCGGCCAAGGCGGCGCGGGCCCGGTCCGGGTCCAGGGCCCAGCTTTCGGCGTCCACATCGACGAAATAGGGGATCAGCCCGGCGGCGCGGGCGGCGCTGGGCGTCGCCGCGAAGGTCCAGGCCGGCATCAGGCACAGGCTGCCCGCCGGCGCCTCCAGGGCCCGCAGCGCCAGGATCAAGCCCTGGGTGCCGTTGGCGACGCAGGCGACGGCGCCGTCGGGCACGGCGAGCCGGGCCGCGAGCCGCGATTCCAGGCGCCGCAGCAGCGGCCCATGGTTGGAATACCAGCGGGTTCGGTCCAGCGCCCGCAGATAGGGCAGAAGGGCGTCGGCGTCGGGGAGAAGGGGGCGGCACAGCATCAGCCGCTCGCGCCCCTCGGCGCGGGCGATCTCCGCCGCGACATGGCGGCTGACCGGATCTTGGCGGGCGCCGATGTCCATGTCCCGGTGGTACGGCGTCAGCGTTAACGATTCCTTACCGAGTTGGGCTTAGACCGGAAGGCATCGGACTCCGAACGTCCAGCGAAGAGGCGAAGCGATGCGGTCGAAAGAGGGCGGGGAACTGGTTCTGGTCACCGGGGCGGGCGGCTATATCGGCGCCGTCCTCGTGCCCCAATTGCTCGATGCCGGCTACGCGGTCCGGGCCGTCGATCGGTTCTTCTTCGGCGTCGACGTGCTGCCCCGGCACCCGGCGCTGGAGGTGCGGCGCGAGGACACGCGGCGGATGCCGGCGGCGCTGATGGCTGGCGTTCGCCATGTCATCGACCTGGCGGCGCTGTCCAACGATCCCAGCGGCGAGACCTTCCACGAGGCGACCTGGGCGATCAACCATCAGGCCCGGCTGCGCACCGCGCGCCTCGCCCGCGAGGCCGGCGCCGTGCGCTACATCCTGCCCTCGTCCTGCAGCGTCTACGGCGCCCAGCCGACCGATATCGTCGCCGACGAGGACACGACGCCCAACCCGCTGACCACCTACGCTCGGGCCAACCTGGCCGCCGAGCGCGACATTCTGCCCCTCGCCGATACCGATTTCACCGTGGTCGCGATCCGCCAGGCGACCGTCTACGGGGTGTCGCCGCGCATGCGCTTCGACCTGGCGATCAACGGCATGACCCTCGGCGCCTGGGAGACCGGCAAGCTGCCCCTGATGCGCGACGGCAGCCAGTGGCGGCCGATGGTCCATGTGGCCGACACCTGCGCCGCGATGCGCTTCCTGCTGGCGGCGGCGGCGGACAGGATCGCCGGCCAAGTCTTCAATGTCGGCTCGGCGCGCAACAACTACCGGATCGCCGCGTTGGGCGAGATCGTCGCCGACCTCGTGCCGCGCCCGGTCGAGATCGACTGGTACGGCGATCCCGACGCCCGCTCCTACCGGGTGGGATTCGACCGGATCGAGGCGCTGGGCTGGCGCGCCGAACGGGGCGCCGAGGACGGGGTGCGCGAAATCGTCGCGGCGCTGGAGGCGGGCGAGCTCCGCCGCAGCTCGACCACCATCACCCTGGACCGCTACCGCGAGCTGATCGAGTGGCACCGGGTCATCAAGGATGTCGAGCTCTATGGCGGCATCCTGGATATCCGCTGAGGCCGGCGCGATGGGCACGACGCGCAAGGGCATCCTGCTCGCCGGCGGCCGGGGCACCCGCCTGGCGCCCTCGACCGAGGTGGTCAGCAAGCAGCTGCTGCCGGTCTATGACAAGCCGATGGTCTATTACCCGCTTTCGGTGTTGATGCAGGCGGGCATCCGCGAGGTTCTGGTGATCTCGACCCGGCGCGACCTGCCGCTCTATGGCGATCTGCTGGGCGACGGCGGACGGCTCGGCATGACCTTTTCCTACGCGGTGCAGGAGGCTCCGCGCGGCCTGGCCGAGGCGCTGGTGATCGCCGCCGATTTCCTCGCCGGCGGCCCGTCGCTGCTGGTGCTGGGCGACAATATCCTGTGCGGCGACGGGTTGCCGGGCTTGTTGCGGGCCTGCGACGCGGAGCGCGCGGGCGCGACGGTCCTCGCCGCGCCGGTCGCCGATCCCGAACGCTATGCGGTAGCCGAATTCGATTCGCGGGGCCGCGTCCTTTCCCTGGAGGAGAAGCCCGCGCGGCCGCGTTCCCGGCACGCGGTTCCGGGGGTGTATTTCTACGATTCCCGCGCCGTCGGGATTGCCCGCGGCCTGACGCCCTCGCCGCGCGGCGAATTGGAGATCACCGACCTGAACCGCGCCTATCTGGAAAGCGGGGCCTTGACGCTGCGGTCGCTTCCCGCCGACGTGACCTGGTTCGACGCCGGGACCGAGGACTCCCTGGTCGACGCCGCCGTCGCCATCCGCGACGCCCAGCGCCGCCGCCGCCGCGCCATCGCCTGCGTCGAGGAAATCGCCTGGCGCCAGGGCTGGATCGGTCGCCAGACGCTGGACGCCGCCGCCCGGCGGATGGGCGGCAGCGCCTATGGACGCCATCTCGCTCGCCTGGCGACGGAGGAGGCGGCGTGACCACGGTTGCGGTCATGCAGCCCTATTTCGTTCCCTATGCCGGCTATTTCCGCCTGTTCGCCGCCGCCGATCTGTTCGTCGTCTATGATTGCGTCCAGTTTCCCCGCCGCGGTTGGGTCCACCGCAACCGGCTGGCGACGGCCGACGGGCGTCCCGACTGGCTGACCTTGCCGGTGGCCAAGGCGCCGCGCGCGGCCCGGATCGCGGACATGGCGCTGGCGGGCGACGCGGCGGCGGCCCTGGCGGCGCGCATGCGCAGATTTCCGGCGCTCGCCGGCGATGCCGGCCATCCGGCCTTGGCGGCGGTGCAGGCCGCGTCCGGGGGGCTGACCGACTATCTGGAGCGGGGGTTGGGCGCCGTCTGCGCGGCGCTCGGCCTGCCATTTCGCACCCTGCGCTCCAGCAGCCTGGCCATCGATCCGGCCTTGCGCGGCCAGGACCGCATCCTCGCCATCCTCGACCGGCTGGGCGCGCGCGCCTATGTCAACGCGCCGGGCGGGCGCGATCTCTACGACGCGGCCGATTTCGCCCGGCACGGCATTGCCTTGCGCTTCCTGGACCCCTATGCGGGGGCCGATTGCAGCATCCTGCAGCGGCTGATGACCGAGGATCCGGCGGCGCTGACGGCGGAGATTCGCCGTCAG
>Ga0070728_10003018_pt1 | contig 19485 bp, 20 predicted proteins | sample tdDd471_FD_66723 | JGI IMG/M metagenome (GOLD analysis project Ga0070728, IMG submission 66723) | Marine sediment microbial communities from the Atlantic coast under amendment with organic carbon and nitrate - tdDd47.1 | ecosystem: Environmental > Aquatic > Marine > Coastal > Sediment | place... | reverse complement strand
AGCCATGTCGAGGTCGTTGAATCCTTCCACCGAATTATGGGTGAAGCTGCATCCACCGGAACCAAAGTCCCAAGCATTGGCTCAAGCATCGTAATTTTCTTGGGCGATTTAACTGGCTTGAAGGTGGCGATCCATTCTTTGATACTTTGTCCCTGAGGGATCTGTATATCGATTGATCGGAAGAGGGGATACGCTGATGCCGGTTGTGTGAAGACTATAAAACTTACTATGAAAATTATGAACAGGAAGGGCGAATACCAGGGGAAATTCTGCTGTCTCGTCATATTATCACCGTGTATGAAATATCTGGATTTAGATTTCTTTAGTAACCCGGTGGGGAAAATATGGCAAGTTTAAACCCTTTTATCTCAACGGATGGTCAAGAAAAAGAGGCGCGAGAAAAGCGTTGGGAAAAACGGGATTTATTTGATGTAGTTGGGCAGGTTCAGAAAAAGATTCGTCGTATAGGACATCATCTTGTCCATGATCCATGGGAAGGCTATGAGCAGGGCGAGAAAGATGGCAACGATTTTCGGGACCATGGTCAAGGTCATTTCCTGAATTTGGGTGGCAGCCTGAATAATGGAGATGAAAATACCGACCACCATGCCGATACCGAGCATGGGCAGGGAAATGATCAAGGTCATCTCAATGGCTTGTCGGGCAAAGCCGACCACAAATTCCGGAGTCATATGACGCACTACTCCCTGGGAAGGCTTTTGTGTCCCGTCACTGGAACGTGTTTACCAGAGAACCCACGAGCAGGTTCCAGCCGTCGATAAGAATAAACAGTAATATCTTGAACGGCAGCGATATCATGACCGGCGGCAGCATCATCATGCCCATGGCGAGCAGGATGGAGGCAACCACCATGTCCAGAATCAGGAACGGGATATAGATCAAAAAGCCGATGGTGAAACCGGTTTTGAGTTCGGAAATGGTGTAGGCGGCAATCAGCATCAGGGTGTTTACGTCCTCTTTGGTCTTGGGACGGTCTTCCTTGGTGATTGAATAGAATATGGACAGGTCCTTTTCGCGGGTGTGCTTGAACATGAATTCGCGGATGGGGACCTGTGCCCGCTTTAGGGCTTCTTCAAAATTGATCTGTTCACTCATGTATGGCTGGAGCGCGGTGTTGTTGACGGCCTTGCCCACGGGCATCATGATGACCAGTGTCATGAATATGGCCAGCCCTGCCAGCACCTGGTTGGGCGGCATTTGCTGCGTACCCATGGCCTGACGAATGAAGTGAAAGACGATGATGATGCGAGTGAATGACGTCATGGTTAGCATGATCGCCGGAGCCATGGACAGGATGGTGAGCAGGAACAGGATTTCAAGCAGGGTGGATATCTCCTGCGGATCGGCCTGCCCGGCGGCCAGTTCCATGGTCAGTTTGGGAATGGTCGGAGCTTGGCCGAATGCAAGAGCCGGAAGGAGAACGCCTGCCAAGGCTATCAGGATGAATGCCGTTATCCGGCCCCTGTTATGCCTCATTGTTACTGCTCCCCTTCAGGAATGACGCAAAACTTTTTACCGGTGTGGTAGGTTCTTGCGAATCATCCGCTTCTTCTTCACTGAGCAGGGAGATGCCGTTGTCGGTCACACCAAGCAGCAAGTCCTTGTTGCGATACCGGACCACAGCAACGGACTGGCGATTGCCAAGCATGAGCCGACTGATCAGGCGCGGTCCGTTTTGTCCGGATATGAATGCATTGGGAACGCCGAACCGTTTAAGCAGGTAGTAAGCCAGAAAAATGGCGCCGAGCAGAAGAAACAGGTATCCGGCAGTGGTCAGGATGGTCGTCCCGGAGTTCACTGCTGGAAGTTGCATGGGTGTTGCCACCGTTTCTGCTACGATCGTGCTAGCCAAGTTGTTTCACTCGTTCGATGGGGCTGATGATATCTGTCAGCCGAATGCCGAATTTTTCGTTGATGACAACAGCTTCGCCGCGTGCGACCAGCTTGCCATTGACATAGATTTCAAGCGGCTCACCAGCTAATTTATTGAGTTCGACGACTGAACCCTGACCCAATTGGAGTAGTTCGTTGATAAGCAGCTTGGTGCGACCGAGTTCGGCTGAAACTTCCAGAGGAATATCCAGAATGAAATCCAGATCGCGTTTGCCCGAGGAACTTCCGGCTTTGGCGTCTGCGCCCATGTCAGGGAGTTCATAATCATGGGTCTGCGTGGAAAGGAAGGCCTGCTCTTTTTCGTGCCTGACCTCTTCCTGTTCGGTGTCGGCCAGAGCGGCTGCCCATTCGTCTGCCAGGGCTTCATCGTCCTGTCCAACATTGGCACTGCCTGCGTCCGAGGGGTCGGTGATATTTTCCAACCCACCAAGCGGATCGTCGGTGTCGACGGATGCGTCGTCATCGCCGTCCAGTAGGGCGTCGGCCCATTCCTGTGCAAGTTTATCTTGATCTTCAGCCATATCTCTTACCTCGCAAAAAAAGGTGTTCACCAGTAGGGGCCGTCAAAAAAAGTAACGGTCCGAAACGAGAATTGCAAGAAGTGTGCTACTGGATAACCATTTCCGTTATGTAGACCCTGAGCACGGTGCCATTTCCGAGAATCTGGTTCAGCCTGTCAGCGATTTCCTGTTTGAGTTCCACTTTGGCTTTCATGGTGGATAGACCATCGTAGGTCTTGCTTGAAAGCAGTAAAAGCAGGGTGTCCTTGACCTTGGCTTCGTACTTCGCCAAGGCGGCCTGGGCTTCGGCATCGCGGACTTCGACTTCAACGCCGAGCTTGAGATATCTGCGACCGAGCGGATCGGCAAGGTTCACCAAAAAGACCGGCAACGGTACAAGTTGGCCCTCCAGATCTTCCAGAGAGGCCTGCGCGTCGGTCGTCTCTTCGCTGGTGGCATCTTCATCTGGCGCGGCAAAATACATGGTGTAGCCGAAGTATCCGCCAACACCCAAGGCGATCAACACTACAAGGATAATGATCCATTTGAGCATTCCGCCCTTTTTCTTGCCTTCTTCCTGCGTCAGTTCTTCATCAGCCATAACGGCCACCTTTCTTTTCTTGTTGTGCCATCTCTATATCGGCAAATGGGTCATTTTTCCAGACAAAGTTTAGACTACTGGTAGCCGCCTATAGGGCGTGCGGTCTTGAGTAGTATCTCCACCCGGCGGTTTTTGGCCGACTCCACGGGGAACCCTCGTTCATTTACCACTGGGAAGTTGCCGCCATAGGCTGACAGCGAAAAACGTTTGTTCGGGACGCCGAGGTCCACGAGGTACGCGAGTACCGCCAGGGCACGGTCGCCTGAAAGTTGCAGTGGTGTCTCGGAGTTGTCGCTTTTGTCGGTATATCCGGCCACGTTGATGGGGGCTACGGTGTGGGTCATCATGGGGACGAGTCGTGAGATGAGAAATTGTCCTTTGTCGGACAGTTCGCTTGTGCCCGGCGAAAATAGGATTCCGTCGGTGAAGACTAGGGCGACGCCATCCGGCTTGGCCAGTACGTCGAGGTTTTTGTCGAGATCTGATTTATCAATCTCTTCAGGGAGGACATCATCCGGGAACAGCAGGTCCTTGATTCGGTCCTTTTTGTCCAATACTTCCCATGGTTTTTCCATGAGGTTGATAACCGTTCGCTCCTTAACCGTAACCCGACCTGAGCCGCGTTTGTCGAGAAGTCCAAGATCTGCGGTCGTCAGGGTCACGGTGGTCAGGATGGCATTGTCCATGGAGGCCATGGTCAGAAGCAGTACGAAAAAAGTGAGCAGCAGGGTCATCAGGTCTGAGAATGTGACGAGCCAGAGCGCCAAAGGCGGGCAGGTTTCCTTTTTCTTTTTTTTGCCCATGGCCTACTCCAGCTCCTGCGGGGTGGAGACGTCGAATTCAAAACCGTCCACTTTCAGGGTGTCAGTCCGTTTTTTCTCAACGGGTGTGGCCTGGATGATCTGTTCGCCCAATTGGTTGGATCGTTTGTCGAGAACTATGTCTACGCGTCGGTTTCGGCTGCGGTTTTCTGCTGTGTTCTGGGGGTAATGAGGGCGGAATTTGCCGAAGGCTTCCACCCTGAGCATGTCGGGACTCATGCCATTATCCAGCAGGTACTGATAAATGGCAAGAGAGCGGTTCAGTGAGATCCGCCAGGAAAGATCTGGATTTAGTTTATCATCGTCCGGTTTATAGTCGAGGCCGAGTTCGTCCCTGAGTACCGAGGTGTGTCCTGCGAGCAGCAGAGGATAGCGCACCTGTTGCAGCATAGGCAGGAATCTGTTCAGGGTGGCGATGCCTTCCGGAGACAGTGTGGAGCCGTCCGGGCCGAAGAGGAGGCGGGCGTTGATGCTTAGAATCTGGACGAATCGGTTGGAGCGGAAGTTGATGTCATCATCCACGTTTTCCCATTTGAGTTCCTTGAGTGGCTCAAGGTCTCCGGTATCCATGGGGCCTGGTTCGACGGTCTTTTTGGTGTCTTTTTTGGAGAATACTTCATAGCTGGCCTGGTTAAAGCCGAATGTACCGATGATGGAACCAAGGGCCACGAGTTTGCGCCGTTGGTCCACGGTGGACATGGAGACCAGCAGGATGAAGAAGGTCAACATCAGCGTCATGACGTCCGCGAACGTGATCATCCACGGGGGAATCTCTTCGCAGTCGAGTTTTTTTTCTTTTTTGGCCATGACGTGGTCCTCGGGCCTTGCGGCAACTCGTCGCTATTCGGAAACGATCCTGTCCTTGGGAGGCAGGTAGCTGTTCAGTTTTTCCTCGATGATACGCGGGTTCTCGCCCTTGGAGATGGACAGGATTCCTTCCATTATCATTTCGCGGAGCAGGATTTCTTCCTTGCTTCGGGCTTTGAGCTTGCCTGCCATGGGGTTGAGAATGAGGTTGGCTATGATCGCACCGTACAAGGTGGTCAGCAATGCAACGGCCATGGCCGGGCCGATGGAGGACGGGTCGGACATGGTCTGAAGCATTTGCACCAGACCGATAACTGTACCGATCATGCCCATGGCCGGGGCCAGGGTGCCGAGTGCTGCTACCACATCCGCACCTGTGGCGTGTCGTTCGCCCAAATATGAAATTTCGGTTTCCAGAATTTCCTGAATGGTCTGCGGCTCTAGACCATCGACGGTGAGCTGCAACCCTTTGCGCATGTAGTCGTCGTCGATTTCCTTGATGAGCGGTTCCAGAGAGAGAATGCCTTCGCGGCGGGCGCGGTTGGCGTAATCCTTGAAACGTTCGATGACCTCGGAAGGGGCATCCAGGCTGGAGAAGAATGTGTTTTTGATGACGCCGATGACGCCGATGACGTAATTCATCGGGTAGTTGACCAGACCGGCACCGATAGTGCCGCCCACAACGATGAGAAGTGACGGCACGGAAACGAAAATGATCAGGCTGGAGCCTGTCATAATGGCCGACAGTACCAGTCCGAATGAGAGAACAATGCCAATTATGGTTCCGAGATCCATACCGTATCCTCTGCCTTGGTTCTTATATCCTCGGAGGCCGTGCTCCGAAAATTCGCGTTCCTATGCGCACCAGAGTCGCGCCTTCCTGTACCGCCGGAATGAAATCTCCGGTCATACCCATGGACAGGTGCGGCAATTGTGTACCCAGTTGGCTTTCCAGCGTATCCCGCAATTCTCGTAAACGGGAAAAAACAGGCCTGGCCCGCTCTGGTTCATCGAAAAATGGCGGCATCGTCATCAAACCGACAAGGCGCACGTTTTCCATTTTCATGACTTCATCAGCCAATTCTGGCAAGGAATCCACTGTGATTCCAGACTTTTGTACTTCTCCAGCAATATTGACTTGCAGAAGTATGTCTTGAACCACATTGAGACTCAAAGCCTTTTTATGCAATGCTTGGGCCAGTTTACGTGAATCCACACTGTGGACCAGTTCGAAATTGCCGGCTACGAACTTGGCCTTGTTGGATTGCAACCCACCAATAAAGTGCCAATTTACACTCAGATCGGCCAGTTCTTCCTGCTTGTTCAGGACTTCCTGAACATAATTTTCGCCAAAGTCCACTTGTCCGCTTTCAGCCAGCGCCCGGATATCAGAGGCTGGGTGCAGTTTTGACACCGCCACCAGTGAAACGTCTTCCGGCTTACGACCAGCAGCTTTGGCGGCCTCGGCCAGTTCTTCTTTTACCTGGGCCGTTCTTTCGGCCAATTCAGTCTTTCTTGTGCTCATAACTTATCTATGAATTCCGGGCCTTATGCTTCATTTTACTTTATCGGCCCAATCATTATTTAGTTTAATGAATTAATGATGTTTTTTTCAAACCCCAACCACAAACAAAGATATAGCACAGCTTTTCCCGCCGTAACCACCCGAAATTTCGTCGAAATCGGCATTAGAGAGAAAAGTGCAGTTTTATCAGAATTTTATGTCTAGATTTAGTCTATAAGTGATTGATGAGTCTGTGACCTCGGCAGAGTAGATGGGACAGGACAAGTTTTTTGTATTCGTTAGGCCGAAATTGCCGAGCCCATAAAAAAAAGGGCCGGAATGTCCGGCCCTTCAGGATACTTGGAGGATGCGTGGTTACACGGGGGCGACGATGGAGTGCACGGTGCGTACGAGTTCGTTTTCACCCTGTGCCGAGTAGGTCTCGTACAGGGACATGATCGTCGCCTGAGAGAAAACGTAGTTGCGGAGTTGATTGAACGGTTTCTTCTTGAGATCGTTTTCACTCATTTTGTAGTCGTGGACTGCTACTTTTTCCATGATCGGAATAATCCATTTGGCGGCCGGGACAGTCAGGACCCAGTCGTGGTCGCCGAGATGGGTGACGAATCCTTCCTGACGGCGGGGCAGGGGCAGAGTCTTGCCTCCTTTTTCAAGCAGGCCGCGTTTGACCGGATCGACGCCTGCGATAAGCGATGCGGCCTGAATCCAGCCGACGACCTTGGCTTCGTCTTCAGGAGTACGCGGGTGGTTATGGGCACAAGCTTGGGCCACGCACACTTCTGCTGGCAGGCCGCGTACGATTGATTCGGCAACGCCCAGCGGGTGATGTTCGCCCGTACCGCCGAGTTTCAGTTCTGTTCGGGATTCTCCGTTTTCATCCCACTGGAAGACCCACGGCTTGTGCAGGTCGTGGAGAATCTGGGCTGCGATTACTACATCGCGATCAAGCAGGTAGTCGTATACGTTACGGTAGCCATCATAGAGGGCCATGGATACCCGAACGTTGAGGTCGGTGTGCGTTGCCAGACCACCAGGGTAGGAGTGGTGGCTTTGGTAACCGCTGCCTGGAGCAGAGTAAAACGGCTGGGAGGCTTTGGTGCTGTCGGCCACTGGCGGCAGAAAGTCGGCTTTCTTTACATCCTTGAGCAAGCCTTTTGCGGTTAATTCTTTGTAAATGGCCTTTTTGTCAGAACGGCCCATGCCTTTGGTCAGGGTGGGAGCAGGGTTGTCGAGGATCGTTTCCACGCGGTTGCGGATGGCGGGATTGCGTATTTTAGCGGCAGCGAATCGGATGGATCGCCATGATGCGGAAACCGGAGCCGAAGCTTCGGCCATGGCAACAGGACTCATTTCCATGCATTCACTCAAGGTTTTGCATGATCGGGCGGCGAAGGCTGGGGTGGACATTGCACTGACAGCGACGGCCGCACCGGCCACGGCACCAATCTTCAGGAAGTCACGGCGGTTCAGATGTTCGGTGGACATATTGTTTCTCCTAGAATACAGAGGTGTTATAGAAGTCATATCAATACTGTTTTCATGAGGCGTTTGCGTGTCGCAGTCGTGACGGATTGTGGTTGTTTAGTAAATATGCCGTAAAAAAGCGCAGTCCCCATACAATGTTGGGAGAAGAGAAAAAAGGATAAATCACCCATTATCTATATAAAGAGGGTTGACGAATTGCCCAATAAACGTGCATAGACCGCAATCTGACCACCCGGAACGTGATTCGGATTGCCTGATGACCGTTACAGCCGGATGGAGAACCGGAAAATTTCTAACAGTCTGTTCAAGAAGGCGCGAGTGCCAGGCAGCGATATCGCTGTGAAAAGGGTTGCAATCGTGCGTTTTTGAAGAGCCTGATATGAGAGCCGAACATGTCGAAAGATCTTATTATCGTTGAGTCCCCTGCCAAGGTGAAGACCATTTCAAAATTCCTGGGCAAGAATTTTATTGTCGATGCATCGGTGGGCCATGTGCGTGATTTGCCCACCCGTGATCTCGGCGTAGACGAAGAAAACGACTTCGCTCCCCATTATGAAGTCATTCAGGGCAAAGAGGACGTGGTTAAGCGTCTTCAGGCCGCAGCAAAGAAGGCCGATACGATCTTCCTTGCACCTGACCCCGACCGCGAGGGTGAGGCCATTGCCTGGCACGTTGCCGAGCTTTTGAAGCCGGTTAACGACAATATCCGACGTATTCAGTTTAACGAAATTACTTCCCGCGCCGTCAAGGAAGCCCTTGAAAATGCACAGGAACTCAACGAGGACCTGTTCGATTCTCAGCAGGCCAGACGTATTCTGGACCGGTTGGTGGGCTACAAGATTTCTCCCATCCTGTGGAAGAATGTGAAACGTGGCATCTCTGCAGGACGTGTACAGTCCGTGGCGCTCAAGATTCTGGTGGAACGTGAAAAGGAACGTCGTGTTTTCCGGGCCGACGAATACTGGCCGTTCAAGGTATTGCTTGAGGGTGGCAATCCGCCGCCGTTCTGGCTGGATCTGCACAAGTTGTCCGGCAAGGCCGTCAAGCCCGGCGTCAACCACGTTGGCAATCAAGGCGAAGCTGAAAAACTCCAGAACGCGTTGGAAACCGGTGAATTCAAGGTCGACTCCGTGCAGGAGAAGCAGCGTAAACGCAATCCCCTGCCGCCGTACATCACCTCCACGCTCCAGCAGGACGCCAACCGGCGCATGGGCTACTCCGCCAAGCGGACCATGTCCATTGCACAGCGTCTGTACGAAGGTGTGGAACTTGGCAAGCGTGGAACCACGGCGCTTATCACCTATATGCGTACTGACTCCGTCCGTATCGCCAAGGATGCGCAGGACGCAGCCAAGGAATTGATCCTCGAACGTTTCGGCGCAGACTACTATCCGCCCAAAACCCGACATTTCAAAACCAAGGGCGGCGCTCAGGACGCGCATGAAGCCATACGCCCGGTTGATGTGAGCATCACGCCTGATGACGTGAAGTCCTACCTGCCTGCCGAGCAGCACAAGCTGTACCGGCTTATCTGGCAGCGATTCGTTGCTTCACAGATGGCTGTCGCCACCTTTTGGGATACCACGGTTCTCGTGACGGCCCCGGAAACCATCTGGCGCGCCAAGGGCGAACGTTTGCTCTTTGCCGGTTTCCTGGCAGCCATGGACAAGGCCTCCAGCGATGATGATACCGAACTGCCCAAGCTCCATGAAGGTGACGTGCTCACCCTCAATGAATTGAAAAAGGAACAGAAGTTCACCCAGCCGCCGCCGCGTTTCTCGGAAGCATCGCTGGTCAAGACTCTGGAAGAACTCGGCATCGGTCGTCCTTCTACCTATGCGGCAATTATTTCTACATTGCTCGACCGCGAGTATGCCCGTCAGGAAGAAAAGCGGTTCGTGCCTACTGAACTGGGCTTCACCGTATCCGACAAGCTTGGCGAACATTTCCAGGCTCTTATGGATGTGGGTTTTACGGCGCAGATGGAAGGCATGCTTGATGCCGTGGCCGAGGGCAAGAAGGATTGGAAAGATCTGCTGAAGCATTTTGGCGACGATTTTTATCCGACATTGGAAAAGGCCCGCACCGAGATGGCCAAAAGTCAGCAGGTCACGGACATCAAGTGCGAGAACTGCGGCAAGCCCATGGCTATCAAGTTCGGCAAGACCGGCGAATTCCTGGGCTGCACCGGCTTTCCCGGTTGCCGTACCATCAAGAACTTCACCCGCGATGAGCAGGGGGCCATTCAGGTCGTTGAGCGCGAAAAGCCCGAAGAGACCGGCGTACTGTGTGAAAAGTGCGGTCGCCCCATGGCTATCAAGCAGTCCCGTCGTGGAGAGTTCCTAGGCTGCACCGGCTATCCCGATTGCAAGTCCATCGTCAATTTCAAGCGTGATGAGAATGGCAAGATTCAGGTTGTTGAATCTGAAAAGCCCGAGGTCGTCGGAACCTGTCCTGATTGCGGTGGCGAGTTGCTGCTCAAGAAGGCCCGTACCGGCTCCCGATTCATTGCCTGCTCCAATTACCCGGACTGCACCTACGCGGCACCGTTTTCCACTGGCGTTCCCTGCCCCAAGGAAGGGTGTGAGGGTGAACTGGTGGAGAAATCTTCGCGTCGAGGCAAACTCTTTTATTCTTGCTCCACCTATCCCAAGTGTGACTATGCAGTGTGGAACTGGCCCATCAATGAGCCGTGTCCCAAATGCGATCATCCGATCCTGACCCGCAAGACCACCAAGGACAAGGGCGAGCACGTTGCATGCCCCAAGAAAGGCTGTGGTTACACCCGTTCGATTGAGGACGAATAGTCCCGGCTTCCGATAGCGGGCCATCTGCACATTTTTCGGGCACAGTTTAATCCTCAACGTAGCTAGGCTACGCCTCCGGTTAAACTGCGCCCGAGAAAATGCACATCTGACCCACTCTCGAAAGCCTCACATCGTTGTGTGGTGGGGGCGAAGGGCGCTGCGCTGCTTCGCCTAAGATGGTAATTGGTATGGTAAGTGTGAGAGTTATGGCGAACGTATCTCCTTCATATGATGATATTTTGGCTGCTGCCGAGCGGTTGGGGCGTCCCGTGGATGCGGGGCAGGCCGAGCTGTTGGCGGTATATCTTGGGCAGCTTATCAAGTGGAACAAGAAGATGAATCTGGTCGGCAAGTCTGACTGGCGGACTGTTTTCAATACACTTGTGGTGGATTCTCTGTTTTTGGCCGATTTTCTGAAAGGGCTGGCGCTTGGTGACAAGCCATTGTGTCTTGATTTCGGGGCTGGAGCTGGATTGCCGGGGATTCCTCTGCGTGCATTATGGCAGGAAGGAGACTACTGGCTTGTCGAGTTGCGTGAGAAACGGGCGTTGTTCATGACATCCGTGCTCAGCAAGCTCAAACTACCCGGTACCAACGTCTTTCGTGGCAGGGCCGAAGAGGCCTTGGAACGACTGGAAAAGGGCGGGGCCGAAGCAACCGCTGATCTTATTCTCAGCCGTGCGTTTATGCCGTGGCCAAAGCTGCTCGATTTCATTTATCCCATGTTGCGTAAAGATGAAGATCGGGTTGGCGTTGCGGTCATTTTGTCCAATGATCCGCCGCCTGATGAGTCTGAATTGCCTGAAGGGTGGGTGCTCGGAGATGTTGCGAGTTACCCCACAGCCGGGGGAGAGCGATATTTTTGGTCGTTGAAGGTGCGTTAGAAGATGCCTCCGGCGGCTCAAGAACTCTTTGAAAAGGGTTCTTGAGAATCTCCTAAACTTTTTGTGTCGCCTTCGGCGAGAAGAGTGATGTTTTTAAAAGAAAAAGCCCCGACAACACGTGTTGTCGGGGCTTTTTCTTTTATAGAGTTTTTTGGGCAACGACGATGAGTCTGTTACTCAAGGCGATGACTTCTGGGTGTGTGGCGTAGTCGCGTTCAAGCTTTTCAAGGGCCTGAGTCGTGGCAATATCTTCCATAGCTGCATTGGTTTTTGCGCTGGGTGGGAATGTAAGCATGGGGGTGAGGCCCGCGAGGGTATGTATTTTCATGCCGAAGTTCTCAAAGGTATCAGTGAGTTCTGTTGGGCCGAACAGGTGCAGGTCCATGTTCCCCTTGGATGAAAACTCACCGGTTTCAAGAGTGTGCATGAAATCAGCGGATGGCTTGTCACGGAACATGTCGAAAGCGTTGCGGTATTTGTTTCCTGCATCGCACAGCACGTACCCGCCGGGACGGACTACACGGCAATATTCGCCTATTGCCTTTTTTGGGTCGGAGCATAAGGAAATCGGTTCTCCCGTTGAGATGACCATGTCGAAACTGGCGTTTTCAAAGGGGTGAAGGTCGCAGACATCCAACACCTCAAACGTTGTGTTGTCAGTTAAGCCTTTGCGGTCAGCGTCTTCTTGTGCCTTGGCGAGCATGCCAGGCGAAAGATCCGAACACGTGAGAGCAAATCCCATGGGGACCAGATGTTCGGCCCATCGTCCGGTTCCGCATCCTGCTTCCAGCACTTTCCCGTTGGGGAATTTTGGGAGCAGCGGTTCTATATGCCGCCACCAACTCTCATGATATAATTTGCCGGAATGGTTGTTTGTGCTGCTCCGTTTTCTGGCTGCATGATTTTCAGCTCTATCGTCCCAAATTTTACGCAGTTCGTCATTGTTCATGATGTCTCCTTGATGATCTGAAGGCACGATAGATTGAAATAAATTATTTTGTAAAGCTTCTAAACAAAAAAAAGACATATTGTGAGTAGCCGCAAAAAACTCTTGGATGGTTGAGGTCTTACTTGTGTATTGTATTGTAAAAAATGTGTATTTGCTTTACATTTTTATCATGACGACGAAAGAAGAAACGGTTGTGCATATCTCCGGCAGGTTGAAGCGGATTATTCGTAAGCATATGCGTATAGAAAAGTTGCCGGTTCGCATTGGGGAGTCGTGCGTGTTGCGGCCGGGAGAAGTGCATTTCGTGCAGGCCATAGGCCGAAATTCCGGGGTGAATATTTATGAACTCGGCAGGGTGATGGGGGTGACACGGAGTGCGTCATCACAAATGGTCGGCAAGTTGGTGAAGAAGGGCTATGCAGAAAAACGGACTACAGTCGAAAACAAGAAGGAAGCTCGGGTCTTTTTAACTCCAGCCGGAGAAGAAGCCTTTCACATTCACGAAGAATTTCATGAGCGACACTTCGAGGAACTCCTGCATCGCCTCGACGAGTTTTCCGATACCCAGATAGCCACTGCGGCCGCAGTGCTTTCGGTGTTTGAAGGCATCATGAACGAGCGCATGGAAGAGCTCTTCGGCAAAGAATAAAAAAGAAGCCCCGACAGCAGTTATGCTACCGAGGCTTTTTGATTTTATAAACATTTTCGCCGAAGGCGACATAGGATTCTTAAGGCCCCCGACCTTAAGCCGTCGGAGACGAAATCATCCAAAAATTCCGCCGAAGGCGATTTCCAACTTGATCTACTGCACGTCCCAGGTGGCACCCTGCGGAGTGTCCTTGACCTCGACGTTTATTTCGGCCAGTTCGTCGCGAATAGCGTCGGACTTTTCAAAATCCTTGTCCTTGCGAGCCTGCTGACGGGCGTCCAGAAGCCCTTGTACCTTGACGGGATCAATACTGGCGCGGGCAGCGCGGTTGTCGCGCAGCTCGGTCAGGAATTCGACAGGCTCGCGCTCGAAGATGCCGAGCACCTTACCCCACTTGGCCACGTCTTTCTTGATGCGGGTGAACAGATCACGTCCACCTTCGGATTTGCGCAGGTTCTTGTCCTCTGCAACGCGTCCAGCCAGACGAATGGCGGAGAAAACATGACCCAGCGCACCAGCGGTGTTCATGTCGTCTTCCATGGCTTCGTCGAAATGCTTTTCGATTTCGTCCAGTTCAGTGACCAGCTCTTCCGGGAAAGGAGACTTTTTCCATTTGGACTTGGTAAGTTCCACATCCATTTGGGCCAGAGCAGAGTAAATGCGCTTGATGCCTTTTTCAGCCTCTTCAAGAGCTTCGAAAGAGAAGTCGAGCGGGCTGCGGTAATGCATGGTCAGCAGGAAGTAGCGCAAGGTTTCGGCCAGGAACTTGTCCAGAATGTCGCGGATGGTGAAAAAGTTACCCAGAGATTTGGACATCTTTTCGGAGTTGATCTGCACGAAACCGTTGTGCACCCAGTAGTTGGCAAACGGCTTGCCCGTGTCAGCCTCGGACTGGGCCACTTCGTTCTCGTGATGCGGGAATGAAAGGTCCTGTCCACCGCCGTGAATGTCGAGCGGCAGGGAGGAGTACTTTTCGGACATTGCCGAGCACTCCAGATGCCAGCCGGGACGGCCCTGACCCCATGGAGATTCCCAGGAAGGCTCGCCGGGCTTGGCTCCTTTCCACAAAGCGAAATCGAGCGGGTCCTGTTTCTCTTCGCCGGGATCGATGCGTGCGCCGGATTCCAGTTCGTCGATATTGCGGCCGGACAGCTTGCCGTATCCTTCGAAGGAACGGACCTTGAAATAAACGTCACCAGACGGCGTGGAGTACGCGTGCCCCTTGTTGATGAGACGCTCGGTCAAAGCGATCATTTCGGGGATGTGTTCGGTGCACTTGGGTTCTACATTAGGGCGGAGTACGGACAGTTTGTCCATGTCCACGTAAAATTCACCGATGAATTTTTCGGCAATTTCGCCTGCTTCCTTGCCAACTTCATTGGCGCGTTTGATGATCTTGTCATCAATGTCCGTGAAGTTGCGGATGAAGTTGACGTTGTAGCCCTTGCGCTGAAGATACCGGTACAAGACGTCGAAGACCACGCTGGAGCGGGCGTGCCCGATGTGACAGAGATCATATGCCGTGATGCCGCAGACGTACATGTTGACGTCATTGCCGTTCGCGGGGATGAATTCTTCTTTCTGTCGTTTGAGCGTGTTGTAAAGTCTCATTGAATTACTCCATTTTTATTCATTTGAAATAATTGGTATTTAATTAAATTCCATCGCTGGAAGTCGTAACGATTTTCATGTTCAGGAGCTGCATGGTTTCAAAGATGTCACGCCCCATGAAAAAATAGAGCACCGGAACCGGTTTGGTCGGTGTGAAGGACACTGTCATGGTGGCAGGATCGCCCATGAAACGTCTCAGGCCGAGCATGACGTCTTCGGCTACGTCGTTTTCCTTGCTGGCAGCGTGTTCAGCCAGCCCGGCTAGTTCGTGCTGAATGGTGGCTACGGTCAGGGTTTCGGATGTGTTCATGACCGCAGACCAATTACGAACCACTGTTTTGGTCAGTGACCGGTCGGTAAATCGTAGAGTTGCGTTGTCGAGGCGCAGCCCCACGAATTGCTCCAACCGCATGTCATTGAGATTAATGCCGTCCACTGCACAGTTCAGCGTGGCGTAGCCCAGCTTGGGATCATCCATGGAAAGAGTTTCCAGAGTCAGGATGCCGTTGGCTGCATTATACGCATAGTCCAGTTCGACGTTGCCAACGATGGAATCGATGCCGGATTTGAGCATGATGTCGGCCCATTCTCCGAAATTTGCTGTCGTGACAGCGCAAGAGAGTCGGGACGCGGTGGCTCGTGCATGGTGCGGGATCGGATTACGCTGGTCAAAGTCGGTGATGCGCAGGGCATCGGCTGTGAAAGTTTGCCCTGAAGGAAGAGTGACACTGACGTTTTCAAGCGTGACCATATGGTCGTAGATATCCACGGAAAGATCGTCGTAAGTCAGGACCAGGCCCGGAGTATTGGCTACAGTCCGGTCCAGTTCTTTGCGAACCTCGGAGTGGACGAACCAGTTCAGGGCCACTGCGCAGATGACGACAAAGACTCCGAAGGATATGAGGAATTTGGCGATTTTATTCATGACCTACAAATCCCGGAGACCCGTGACTGAAGCCACGGCCTTGATGCCTTTTTTAGCACCAGTGAAGCCGAGCTTTTCTTCGGTGGTGGCCTTGAAGTTGACTTGGTGAGCATCCAGTCCGAGCAGGCGACAGACATTTTTAGCGATCTGATTCGCATGCGGAGAAAGTTTCGGAGCCTGGGTGATAATGGTCAGGTCGGCATGGACGATACGCGTTCCAGCCTCTTCTGCCATGGTCAGGACTTCGCGCAGCAGGACAGAGCTGTCCGCACCCTTGAATTTCGGGTCCGTATCCGGGAAATGACGACCAATGTCGCCACCGCCGAATGTGCCCAGAATAGCATCGGTCAAGGCGTGCAGGAGTACGTCACCGTCAGAGTGCGCAATGATGCTAGGCCCACCGGCAATGGGGACGCCGCCGAGTACCAACGGACGATCATTTTCACCGCCGAAACGGTGGACATCATACCCCCAGCCCACACACGGGACTGTGGTTTTGGTTTCTTCCAGACGCTTCAGGTCTTCGGGAACAGTGATCTTGATGTTGCCCGTCTCGCCGGGAATAACAGCCACTTCGGCCAGTTTTTCCACCATGCTGGCGTCATCTGTGACTTCCCATCCCTCGGCATCGGCCCGGTCATGGGCTTCCTTGAGAAGGGATGTCTCGAACCCTTGCGGAGTCTGCACTGCGGCCAATTCGGCCCTGTTCAACGTTTCGACAACGGTCTCGTTAGCCACACGTTTGACTGTGTCCGTCATCTGTGTGGCCGGGATTACGCCACGCGCGCCGTTGTCAAGGGAGTCGATGAGGTCGGTAATGATCCGGGGGGACACGAACGGGCGAGCCGAGTCGTGCACCAAGATACCGTCGCATTCCTTGGGCAATCCGGTCAGACCGTTCCTGACGGAATCCTGACGGCGTTCGCCACCAGCGATGACTTTCCACTTCAGGCCGAGGTCTTCGGATTTGAAATATTGGCGGAGTTTTTTCTCCATGGCTGGGGCGTCTTCGGGCGGGAATACGAATACCAGCCCCTTGACGCGGGCCACGCGTGAAAACGTCCGTGCGCAATGCCAGAACAGCGGTGCGGACTTGTATTCGAGGTACTGCTTGCGCTCGCCGTTCACGGCTTCGGCCAGTCTGGTACCGGAGCCTGCGGCAAGGATCATGCCCCAGATGTTTTTCAGTGGACGCGTCATGCGGAACCCTGTGCCGTTGAATAAAAAAGTGGTCGCGCGGGAAAAGGTATGCGCCTTTTCCCGCGCGGTATATCAAGTTGGAGCCGGTCATAAGCCGGGTTTTGTCCCCCCTTTCGGGGTGGTCATCATTCATCTAGACCGACTGTTACCAGCCGGTTCGAGCAACCTACCCGACAGCTCGATCGGGCCGATCTACAACGCTGTCCTATTTGGTCTTGCTTCGGACGGAGTTCACCTGGCCTGCCGTGTCACCACGACAGCCGGTGGGCTCTTACCCCACCGTTTCACCCTTACCGCCGGAAAAACCGGAGGCGGTATACTTTCTGTTGCACGTGACGGGGATCGCTCCCCCTGGGAGTTACCCAGCGTCCTGCCCTGAGAAGCCCGGACTTTCCTCCCCGATCAAAGATCGCGGCGATGACCTGTCCGACTCCAAACTTGTTCAATTCTAATGAGGCCGTGAAGCCCCGGTATCGTCCTTAATCCCCTAGGATTCTGGCTCGACGTGCGCCTTCCAATAAATGAGGCGCTGGCAGTTGGGACAGCTCAGAATCTGCTGGCCTTTCTGCAAATCATTATAAGACTGCGGCGGAATCATGATGTTGCAGCCTGCGCATACGCCCTTGGACACCGGCACGATGACCGGATTTTGCATGCGTTCGCGGATGAATTCATAACGACCCAAAATCGGCGGCGGAACGGCTTTGCAGGACTTCTTGCGTTTGCGGCCCAGGGAATCGAGTTTTTTCTGTGCCTTGGCCAGACGCTCGTCCAGGGTTGTCTTGAGCGCATCGTACTGCTCTTTCACGCCACTCATCTCTTCGGTCAGAGATGCGGTAGCCTCGTCCTGACGGACGAGTTCTTCGCGTACGGCTTCCTGCTCGTCGTCGCGCATGCGGTTGAGTTTTTCCAGGGAATCCATCTCGCGCATCATGGCGTGGTATTCCTTGGTGTTGCCAACCAACATCAGTTTGTTTTTGGACTTTTTGATCTTCCCGGCGTCTTCTTCGATTTCAAAGGTCAGCTTTTTCTGCTGTTCCTTGAGGATGCCAGTTTTCTCGTCGATCTGGTTGCGGCGTTCATCGAATTCGCTCATCTGGCCTTCAAGGTCGGACAGCTCTTTGGGAGCCTGTTCGATGACATCCCTGAGGGTGAGGATCTCGTCGTCAACCTGCTGGAGAACGATCAACTGTTCGATTTGTTTTTGATACATTGTTAACCTCTCTATCTATTAGAAATTTTGCCCAATTGGTCCAATAGGCTTGTTTCGCTATTTTTTGACGTGTACCCGGAACGGGTCATCGCCTTCGAAAAATTTTACGTCTACGTCTGCCAGTTCGTTAGCCAGCTCTTTGGCGAAGCGGCGCATCATTTCTTCTTCCAATGAAAAATGTCCGGCATCCACCACGCAGATGGGCGTTTCTATCGCTGGATGGTACTTCATATCACCGGTAATGAACACATCCGCACCAGCCTGCGCAGCCTTGTCGATAAGCGATGATCCCGACCCGCCGCAATAGGCCACGGTGGTGACGGTTTCCGGTTGCGGCCCGGAAATCATGAGCGCGTCCCGTTGAACCAGTTTGTCCAACGTCGTAATAAATATATCCCATGGCATGGATTCAGGCAATTTGCCGACTTCGCCGAAACCGATTTCGCGCCGGGGTGCAGTCAGGGAGCGAATGTAGAACAAGGGGCGTTTGCCCATGGAAAATTCGATTTTGTCGGCAACATCAGCCCAGTGAGACTCATCACAGACCAAGCGGACTTCGCCGGTACGGCTCTGGGATACGGAGTGTATGCCGTCGTGATTGGCCCAGATGTCGGCGGCTTCACGCGAGATCGGTTCTTCAGTGTAGAAGGATGCCTCGATTGGGGCATAGCCGGTCTCGATTTCAAGGAGCTTTCTGCCTTCCAGTGCGAGATCGTCACCCAACCAGAAGGCCGGGCCACCAGGCCGGGTATCCAAAGAGGTGTGTGCGCTGTACAACCATGCACCATCTTTGATGACGCGGCGCAGGACCTCCATGTACATGGATTCCGCGTTTAGCGCCTTGGGTTTCATATAGAGTGGGTGGTGTGTAATCACGGCCCCCGCACCCCAGTTCAGGCATTTTTCAAGGGTCGCTGGCGTCGGTTCCAAAGCAACCGCAATCTTGTCGGTTTCAGCTATTTCGCCAGCGATTTGAACACCACAATTGTCCCAGGAACTTTGGTTCTCTTCTGGGGCCAAAGTGCGAAAAATCGATAAAATGTCCTTAATTTTCATATAGTTACGACCTCCTACCGTAAAGAAGATGCTCCCGTAGGGTTTCCCCCTCGGGAGCATTAATTTCTTCTTCAATAACCCAGCCATCGGCCTTCGCGGGATACTTCAAGATATATGCGTTGAACTGTTTTCCAGTATCAAACTTCTTCAATCACGTCTCCCGTTTGGAGGGTCGTTGGTGGGCCAGCCAGGATTCGAACCTGGGACCGACCGGTTATGAGCCGGTGGCTCTGCCAACTGAGCTACTGGCCCATTGTTGAGTCGCCTCATATAGACTGACCACGGGATGGCTGTCAAGTCTGTCGGCTTCCGATAGCGGCGCATCTTCGCAGTTGGAAGTTTTACGCCCGTTCTTGTCGTACGAAGGAACGGGCGTGGAGGCCGTGGAACCTTCCGCTTACGAATTTATACCACTCTCGAAAGCTTCAAAGATGTATATGCATGATTTGCATCTGGAAACTTCGCGAAGCGACACAAAAAGTTTAGGAAAGGAGATGGGGTTGGGGGTCTGGGGGAAGGGGAAGAGGGAAACCCTTTG